>Ga0180065_1000090_pt1 | contig 13471 bp, 11 predicted proteins | sample EasRiv00A_16_10D_FD_121783 | JGI IMG/M metagenome (GOLD analysis project Ga0180065, IMG submission 121783) | Soil microbial communities from meander-bound floodplain in the East River, Colorado, USA - East River metaG ERMLT200A_16_10D | ecosystem: Environmental > Terrestrial > Soil > Floodplain ...
CCGCCCACACGCCCTCGCCCGCCCCCGGCGCCTGATCGGGCAGCAGCCCCACCGTCCCGCCGTGCTGCAAGGTCCGGTAGAACGTTCGCACGCCCCGCAGGTTCGCGGGCGCGACCGTGGCCTGCCAGCGGGTCCTGCCCGCGATCGTGACCGGCTCCAGCCAGGCGAGCTTGGGCGGGCGATACATCACGGTCATCGGCAGCCTTTGCACGAAATAGAGCGAGACCATTTCGAAGCAGCCGAGATGCGGCGTCACGATGATGATGCCCTTGCCGCGCGCGCGCGCGGCCTCCACCACGTTCCAACCGTCGCACGCGACCGCCAGCCTCGCAACTTTGTCATCGGTCCCGAACCAGACTGCGATCAGCTCGGCGATGCCCTTGCCCGCCTCCGCGACCACGGCGCTAAGCAACTCGCGGCACTGCGGGTCGCCGCTGCATACGCCGCTCGCGTAGAGATTGTCCCTGAGCCGCGCCGCATACGACGGGGACACCCGGTACACCAGCCAGCCCAGTGCCGCTCCGGCGCCGTGCAGCCACGACAGCGGCAACCGCGCGAGCACGCGTAGTACGGCCAACAGCATAGATTTACTCTTTATAAATCGAGGCTTATCTGCTATTCTATGCGCCTTTTCCGTTCCGAGAAACGACCACAATGAGCGATTTCCTGTTTACTTCGGAATCCGTTTCCGAAGGCCATCCCGACAAGATCGCGGACGCGATATCCGACGCCGTGCTCGACGCAGTACTCGCCCAGGACAAGAACGGCCGCGTCGCCGCGGAAACGCTGACGCACACCGGCCTGGTTGTGCTGGCCGGGCAGATCACCACCACAGCGCGCGTCGACTACGCGCAGGTCGCGCGCAAGGTGGTCAAGCGCATCGGCTACGACGACTCCGCTATCGGCTTCGACTACAAGAGCTGCGGCGTGCTGGTGTGCTACGACCAGCAGTCGCCGGACATCGCGCAGGGCGTGGACGAAGGCAAGGGCCTCGACCTCGACCAGGGCGCCGGCGACCAGGGCCTGATGTTCGGCTACGCGTGCGACGAAACGCCGCAGCTGATGCCGATGCCCATCTACTATGCCCACCGCCTGATGGAGCGGCACGCGGAACTGCGCCGCGACGGCCGACTGCCGTGGGCGCGGCCGGACGCGAAGTCACAGGTTACCGTGCGCTACGTGGACGGAAGACCCCACCACATCGACACGGTGGTGATCTCGACCCAGCACAGCGCGGACATTTCGCGCGAGCCTCTCACCGAGGCGGTGATCGAGCAGATCGTGAAGCCGGTGCTGCCGAAAAACATGATCACCAACGATACCAAGTACCTGATCAACCCGACCGGCCGCTTCGTGATCGGCGGGCCGCAGGGCGACACGGGGCTTACCGGCCGCAAGATCATCGTCGACACCTACGGTGGCTACTCGCGCCACGGCGGCGGCGCATTCTCGGGTAAGGACCCCTCCAAGGTGGACCGCTCGGCCGCGTACGCCGCGCGCTACGTCGCAAAAAACATCGTCGCCGCCGGACTGGCGAGGAAGTGCGAAATCCAGGTTGCTTACGCCATCGGCATCGCGCGCCCGGTGAGCGTGCTGGTCGAGACCTTCGGCACCGGCAAGATCGCCGACGACAAGCTCGCCAAGCTGGTCGAGAAGCACTTCGACCTGCGGCCCAAGGGCATCATCCACTCGCTCGACCTGCTGCGGCCAATCTACGAAAAGACCGCGGCTTACGGCCACTTCGGGCGCGACGAGCCGGAGTTTACTTGGGAAAACACAGGCAAGGCAGCGGCCCTCAAGGCCGATGCGGGGCTGTGAGCATCGCACACAGCCCGGGCCAACGGCCCCTTGCCTTTGTTTCGGCGGAGGCTAATGCGCGTTTCATGCGCGTTAAGGCGCGGAGCGCCGGCCGGATCCAATCGACCAACAAGGCGGCCGCGCTGAAGGCCGACGCAGGCAAGTAACCGGGGTGGCAGGGCAACCGGCGGCCGCGGTATAATCCGACCCCGCTGAGGAGCGCTGCGACCGGGAACCCCGGCCAGGCTCAGCACAGAACAACGGCGCTCGCATCGGAAACGATGCGGGCGCTTTGCTTTTTGGAGACCCAACATGACTGCTGCAGGCACCAGGACCAAGGACTACCACGTCGCCGACATCAAGCTGGCCGACTTTGGCCGCAAGGAAATCGCGATCGCAGAGACGGAGATGCCCGGCCTGATGGCCCTGCGTGAGGAATACAAGGGCAAGCAGCCCCTCAAGGGCGCGCGCATCGCGGGGTCGCTGCACATGACAATCCAGACCGCGGTGTTGATCGAAACGCTGGTCAAGCTCGGCGCGGAAGTGCGCTGGGCCTCGTGCAACATCTTTTCGACCCAGGACCACGCCGCGGCCGCGATCGCGGCCGCCGGCGTGCCCGTGTTCGCCTACAAGGGCGAAAACCTCGAGGAATACTGGGAGTTCACCCACCGCATCCTCGAATGGAGGGGCAACGACAATGAGGGCGGTACGCCCAACATGATCCTGGACGACGGCGGCGACGCGACGGTGCTGGTGACGCTCGGCACGCGCGCGGAGCAGGATCCGTCGCTGGTGTCGCGCCCGACTAACGAGGAGGAAACCGTCCTCTTCAATTCGATCAAGAAGCGCCTCAAGGAAAAGCCCGGCTATTATTCCCGCGTCCAGGCGAACATCAAGGGCGTCACCGAGGAAACCACCACCGGCGTGCACCGGCTCTACCAGATGCAGAAGGAAGGCAGGCTTCCGTTCCCTGCCATCAACGTCAACGACTCCGTCACCAAGTCGAAATTCGACAACCTCTACGGCTGCCGCGAATCGCTGGTGGACGCCATCAAGCGCGCGACCGACGTCATGATCGCCGGCAAGGTCGCGGTCGTATGCGGCTACGGCGACGTCGGCAAGGGCTGCGCGGGCGCGTTGCGCGCCCTCTCAGCGCAGGTGTGGGTAACGGAAATCGACCCGATCTGCGCGCTGCAGGCCGCGATGGAAGGCTACCGGGTCGTGACGATGGACTATGCCGCCGACAAGGGCGACATCTTCGTGACCGCAACCGGCAACCTGGGCGTGATCACGCACGGGCACATGAGGCGCATGAAGCACAACGCGATCGTCTGCAACATCGGCCACTTCGACTCCGAGATCGAAATCGCGGCGCTCAAGGCGTACCCATGGGACAACATCAAGCCCCAGGTGGACCACGTGATCTTTCCCGACGGCAAGCGGCTGATCGTGCTCGCCGAGGGGCGTCTGGTGAACCTCGGCTGCGGGACGGGACACCCCTCGTTCGTGATGTCGAACTCGTTCACCAACCAGACGCTGGCGCAGATCGAGCTCTACACGCGCGGCGACCAGTACCAGAAGGAAGTCTACGTTCTGCCCAAGCATCTCGACGAGAAAGTGGCGCGCCTGCACCTGAAAAAGCTGGGAGTCGAGTTGACGGTGCTGAACGAGAAGCAATGCGAGTACCTGCACTTGCAGATCAATGGGCCGTACAAGCCTGATCACTATCGTTATTGAGTGAAGGGGGAAGGGCGAAGGGAGAAGGGAAAACGCGTGACGTATATGTGAGGCCCCCTCTCACCCGTGACCGGGGGAGAGGGTTGGGGTGAGGGGGATCCCCCTTCCCCCTTCTCCCTTCACCGGATATCCGGTCCAGCGACCACGCGCCAACCGCGTCGAACCCAATATGCAATCGCAGAACAAGCATCCGAAAACATTCAGCTTCGAGTTCTTCCCGCCCAAGACGGCGGAGGGGAAGGAGCGGCTGCGCGCGTCCTGGAAGCAGCTCGGGCAGTTGCAGCCCAAGTTCTTCTCGTGCACCTTCGGCGCCGGCGGATCTACTCGCGAAGGCACGCTCGAGACGGTGCTCGAGATCCGCGCCGCCGGTTTTGATGCGGCGCCGCACCTCTCCTGCATCGCCTCCTCGCGCGCGGAGCTCAAGGCCCAGCTCGAGAAGTACCAGGCACACGGCATACGGCACGTCGTCGCGCTGCGCGGCGATCTGCCCTCGGGGCTCGCCTCGAGCGGCGAGCTGCGCTACGCCAACGAACTGGTCGCCTTCATCCGGGAAACCACCGGCGACTGGTTCCACATCGAGGTCGCCTGCTATCCCGAGTACCATCCGCAGACGCGCTCCGCGGCGGACGAGATCCGCAACTTCAAGCGCAAGATTGACGCCGGCGCCAATTCCGCGATCACGCAGTACTTTTACAACACCGACGCCTACTTCCGTTTCGTGGACGACTGCGAGGCGGCCGGCATCGCGATCCCCATCGTCCCCGGCATCATGCCGATCGGCAATTTCGCGCAGCTCGCGCGCTTCTCCGACGCCTGCGGCGCCGAGATCCCGCGCTGGCTGCGCTTCAAGCTGGAGAGCTACCGCGACGACACCGACTCGATCCGCTCCTGCGGGCTCGACGTCGTCACGCGCCTGTGCGACGACCTGCTCACCGCCGGCGCCCCGGGCCTGCACTTCTACACCCTCAACCAGGCCGGGCTCACCACCACCATCTGGCAGCGCCTCGGCCTTTGAGGCGTGACCGGGAATGGCGCGTCAGCGCCTCCCGCCTCTCGTTTACCGCGGCTATATGCGGCAAAATTACCGTTAAGGCGGACAGCGTGGCTGCCGCTTTAACTGCGCCGGTTCGAACGGACATCCTGTGCTGTTCAACCGGCGCCACCTAGAAAACGCGGCCACAAAGGGGCAACAGTGAACTCTGAACAACCCGATACGCAAGTAAACCCGCAGGAGCCGCCGCACAAGGCGCTGATCCCCGAGGTCAAGGCACGCTCCGCGCAGGAAGCGGCGACCTTGATCGCGGAGCATCCGGCGCCGGTGATCGCGGCGGTTCTGCTCGAACTCAATCCCGGCTTCGCGCAAGACATCCTCGCGGAGCTTCCGGGAGGGCTGACGGACGCCGTGCTGCACGCGGTAGCGCCCGAGATTGCGCTCCAGTGGCAGCGCAACCAGTCCTACGCCCCGGACAGCATAGGGCGGATGATGGAGCCCGCCTATGCGGTATTCCATCCCGCAATGACGGTCGCCCAGACCGTGGAGCGGCTGCGCGCGCTGCTCAAAGTCGCGTTCATCACTTATGGTTACATCGTCGATGAAGGCGGTCAGCTGTGCGGCCTCATTACCATGCGCGATCTGCTGTTCGCTGCCGACGATGCGCAACTCGACTCGCTGATGCTGCGCAATGTGTTTACCCTCGAGCCCGAGACGCTGCTCAACGACGCGATGAAGCTCGTGCTCGACCGCCATTACCCGGTGTACCCGGTGTGCGACGCCAACGGCGTGCTGCTGGGGCTGGTGCGCGGGCAGGCGATGTTCGAGGAGCAGGCGATCGAGATCACCGCGCAGGTCGGCACCACGTTCGGCGTCGAGAAGGAGGAGCGGCTGGTCACCCCCATCGCCCAGAGCTTCCGCTACCGCCATCCCTGGTTGCAACTGAACCTGTTGACCGCCTTCGTTGCCGGCGCGGTAGTCGCGATATTCCAGGACACGGTGGACAGGCTGGTCATCCTCGCCCTGTTCCTGCCGGTGCTCGCGGGGCAATCCGGCAACACCGGCTGCCAGGCGCTGGCGGTGACGCTGCGTGGCATGACGCTGGGAGAACTCAAGGCGGGCAAGGAACAGGATCTCGTCAAGAAGGAAGCCTGGCTCGGCTTCTACAACGGATCTCTGACCGGTTTGGTGGCGGGGGTCGGCATGCTGGCCGTAGCGGTCTATCAGGGCAATCCCAACGCGATCATGCTCAGCATCGTGGTGTGGGCGGCGCTGGTCGGCGCGTGCGTGACGAGCGGCGTGTGCGGCGCCATGATCCCGCTCACGCTGAAGCGCTTCGGCCTCGATCCCGCCACCGCCTCCAGCATTTTCCTCACCACCGCGACCGACGTGGTGAGCATGGGGATGCTTTTAGGGCTGGCCGCCCTTTTCATCCGCTGAGGTGGCGCTAGCGCGCCATTGCCGGGGAGTGGCCCCGGTGCCAGTGACTTTCTTTTTGCTCGCCCATAAAAGAAAGTCACCAAAGAAAAAGGGCGCCCCGGTTCGCCGCCGCTACCTCGTGAACTCGTGCGGTTCTCCTGCGCTGCTCGACCAGGCAGGGCGGCTGCGCAACTCGCGCACCTCATCAATGCTGCTTATGACATTGGGCGAGCGATCTTGGGGGGTAATGCAGGTGTACACGAGGCTCGCCCAGTGCTCGCCGACATCCCCCTGCCTGATCTGCGCTGCTCGGCGGCTCTCAGGGGCCCCAAGATCAAGGGCCGCCGACCGACCGGGACATCTGCCCCGGATCGCGGACGCACTACCGTCGTTTCAGGCCGTTCTTGCCCGAACGTCGCGGGGGAAACAGTACCGTTGCCCCAAGACGGCCTTCCGCCGTTTCTGCACAATGCCTTCGCTCGCTCTCGAAAGGAGGCGCCAATGAAGCAGATGCTCGGAGTGGTGCTTGCGGTGTCAGCGATAGTTACGGCAGGCCTTGCGTTTCCGCAAGCGAATTATCCCGAAAAGCCGATCCGTATCATCGTCGGTTTCCCGGCTGGCAGTTCGCCGGATATCACCGCACGGCATCTCGGACAAAAACTTGCCGAGTCCTGGGCAAAGTCCGTCGTGGTCGATAACGTTCCCGGCGCCGCAGGCAACATCGCGGCGGAGCGCGTGGCAAAGGCGGTACCGGACGGCTATACGCTCGCGCTTGCGGTCAACGCACAGGTCATCATCAATCCCAGCCTGTACAAGCTGCCGTATGATCCCGTAAGAGACTTTGCGCCGGTTTCGCAGGTCGGTGTGTCGCCGAACATCCTGGTCGTGCACAGCGTGGTGCCGGCGAAGACTCTCAGGGAGTTAGTCACGCTCGCCCGAGCGCGGCCCGGGGAGATCACGTTCGCCTCCGGCGGCAGCGGCAGCTCGCCCCACTTGGCCGCCGAGTTGCTGAAGACCGCGGCCGGCCTCGACATTCTGCATATTCCTTACAAGGGTGTGATCGTGGCGGTACCGGACCTGCTTGCCGGACGCGTCATGATGATGTTCAGCCCCATATCGGTGGTCCTGCCCCTCGTGCGCGATGGGAAGCTGCGCCCGCTCGCGGTGACTTCGTTGAGACGTTCGCCGGTGGCCCCGAACGTGCCGACCATCGACGAGTCCGGCTATCCAGGCTTCGAAGCCACCGTGTGGTACGGCCTGCTCGCGCCGGCCGGGACCACTGCGACAATTGTCCGAAAGCTCCATCTTGAAACTGTCAGGGTGCTCGCATTACCCGAGGTGCGCGCCAAACTCGCCGATCTGGGCATTGAAGTCATCGGCAACTCGCCCGAGGAGTTCGCCGCGGCCATCAAGTCAGAGATCCCAAAGTGGGCGAAGCTGCTTAAGGATTCGGGGATAAAGGCAGATTAATGGCATCGACAGTGCTGGAATCATGGACGCAAGAGCCTGTTTCACGCCCCTCATGTATCAACGATACCGTTACGCTATGATTGCGCGAAACGTATCGACCACATCCCATGCCTGCCCCCGCGGAGCAGATCCGCTTTTGCGCGAGCCGCGACGGCGCACGCATTGCATACGCCACCTGCGGCGCCGGTCCGACGCTGGTATGGGCGGCGCACTGGGTCCACCATCTAAAATTCGATTGGGACAGCCCTGTCTGGCATCCATGGCTATCCATGCTAACGCGGCGCCACAGGATCATACGGTACGATTGGCGCGGCTGTGGCCTCTCCGACCGGGATCGGGTCGAATTCTCCCTTGAGAAACACGTCGAGGATCTCGAGGCGGTGGTCCAGGCCGCCGGATTGGAGCGTTTCGTTCTGCTGGGAACAGGGGGTGGCGCCGGCGCTGTCGCCATGATGCACGCTGTCCAGCATTCGGAGCAGGTGAGCCATCTCGTATTGTTCGGGTGCCAAGCCCGCGGGCGATTGGCGCGCGCCATGACCACCGAGCAGGTCGAGGAAGCGGAAGCCCGGCTCAAGGTATACGAACTCGGATGGCCAAACGAAATACCGGGTTACGGCCAATTTTTCACAGCGCTGCACATGCCGGATGCGACGGCCGAGCAGATGCGTGAGTACAATCATCTGCTTCGTCTGACGACGTCTCCGAGAAATGCCATCGGGCTGATTCGGGCTTTATTCGCGACCGACGTACGGGGGATCGCGCCGCAGGTCCGCTGCCCGACGCTCGTGCTGCATGCCCGCCAGGACGCAATAATTCCGTTCGATGAGGGCCGGGCTCTCGCGGGCCTCATTCCCGGGGCGCAATTCGTGCCGCTCGAAAGCCGCAACTACGTGCTCCTGGAGACCGAGCCGGCGTGGCAGCAGTTCGTCGAGGCGCTCGAGGATTTCCTGCCCTCGTCGCCCGCCACGCGAGGCGGCGAAGGCGGCGCGGTGTTCAATGAACTCACGGCACGCGAGCATCAAGTTCTGGAGCTCGTCGCCCAAGGCCTCGACAACGCCACCATCGGGGCGCGGCTCCAAATCAGCGAGCGCACCGCGCGCAATCATGTGTCCACCATCCTCGGCAAGCTCGGCATCAACACCCGCGCGCAAGTTATCGTCCGCGCCCGCGAGGCTGGATTCGGGCGCGAGAAGGTCCGCTGACTTCGCCGTGGCAGGCAGGGACGAGTTTCTCGCTCACGTGCTCAGCTTGCTGGAGCCGCTCGGGCGAGTGCACGCCCGGGGCATGTTCGGCGGCTACGGACTCTATGGCGACGGGTTGTTCTTCGGCATCGTGCTCGACAATACGCTCTATCTGAAGGCGGATGATCGGAACCGCGCGGAATTCGAGCATGCGGGGAGTGAACTTTTCAGCTACTCGCGCAAGGGCAAGCGCGCGACACTCAATTTCTACCGTGCGCCCGAGGATGCGATGGATGCGCCGCACCTCATGCTGCCGTGGGCGAAAAGCGCCGTCGCCGCGGCGCTGCGGGCGCGCGCCGGGAAGCCGCAGCGGACGGCGCGCGGGCGCAGGCAACTCAGCGCGGCAGGAAAGCGTTCACGGCGTCGATGAAGGCCCGCGGTTTCTCGATCTGCGGGCAGTGGCCGCAGCCGGGGATCTCGAGGAACTGCGCGCCCGGAATTCCGGCTGCAAGTTCGCGCGCGAGCGCGGGCGGCGTGGTCTGATCGAGCGCTCCCGCCATCACCAGGGTCGGGTTGCGGATCGTCCCCAGGATCGGCGTGAAATCGAGTTTGGCGAGCGCAAGGCACGCTCGCTGGAAACACTTCGCATCGGCTTCCTTCTCCAGCATGCGTCTGCGCTCGGACACGACCTGGGGATGGGCGGCGATGAACGCTTCGGGAAACATGCGGAGGATAGCGATATCGAGCGCTCCGGCCATTCCCTCTTGCTCTACTTTGGCCGCAAGATTGCGCAGCGGCTGCTTGGCCGGCTCCGGGAACGCCGCAAGCGCATCCGCGACGATCAGCCGGTTGAACTTCACCCCGTGCCTCGCGGCGAGCGCGACGGCAATGAAGCCACCGAAACCATTGCCCAGGATGTCCGTTTGCCGCGGCAATCGCAGAGCGGCGAGCATAGCCGCGATGCGATCGGCGTAATCCTCAATGCCGGTACCGGCGGGGCCGGAAGCACCGTAGCCGGGCAGGTTGACGAGCGTCAGGCGGCGGGACTTCGCAAGTTCCGGCACGACCAGATCGAACGCTGAACGATCGGTCAGCAGCGAATGGAGCAGGACGAGATCGCGCCCCGATCCGGTCTGTACAACATCGAGGTCCGCGCCGCTTACATTGACGATAGCCATGGCAAAAAGCGGCCTGAAGTGATTACTAACTCACAACCCATTTTCCCTATGAAAAATGGCGATATGTCGCTTAGGCGACCGCTTTCGTCCGGGTTTTGGCTTTGGCCTGCGCCGCCTTGGCATGCATGGCCGCATAAGCCGCATGCGCCGCGGCCTCGGCATCGCCCACGTGCACCGGCAAGCCCATGTCTTCGAGCACCGAGCCGAGCGCCGACAGGCACAGCATCACGTTGTCAGGCCGGCAGGAGTAACCGAGCAGGCCGAAGCGCCAGATTTTGCCGGCGAGCGGCCCCAGCCCCGCCCCGATCTCGAGGTTGAACTCGGTGAGCAGGGTGCGCCGCACCAGGGCTTCGTCCACGCCCTCGGGGCAATACACCGCGTTCATTTGCGGCAGCTGGTACTCCGGCTTCACCAGGAACTTGAGCCCCATCGCCTCCAGGCCGGCCTTGAGCGCGACGTGGTGCCGCTGGTGGCGCGCCCAGGAATTCTCCAGCCCTTCCTCGTTGATCAACAGCAGCGCCTCGTGCAGCGCGAACAGCGAATTGGTCGGCGCCGTGTGGTGATAAGTGCGGGTGGTCTCGCCCCAGTAGCCTAGCAGCAGGTTCATGTCCATGAACCACGAATGGATCTTGTCCTTGCGCGCCTTCACGAAATCGACGACACGCTCCGAGAACGATACCGGCGACAGGCCCGGCGTGCAGGAGAGGCACTTCTGGCTCGCCGAATAAATCGCGTCCACCTTCCATTCGTCCACGCGCACCGGCGAACCGCCGAGCGAGGTGACGGCGTCCACGATGGTGAGCGCGTGGTGCTGGTGCGCGATCTCCACCAGCGTTTTCGCGTCCGACTGCACGCCGGTGGAGGTCTCGGCGTGGACAAATGCGACCACGCGCGCGTCGGGATTTTTCCGGAGCGCCTCTTCCAGCTTGTTGGGATCGATCGGCTCGCCCCACTTGTCCTCGACCACGACAGCGGTGCCGCCGCAGCGCTCGACGTTCTCCATCATGCGTCCGCCGAACACGCCGTTGCGGCAAACGATCACTTTGGTGCCCGGCGCGACCAGGTTGACGAAGCAATACTCCATGCCGACCGAGCCGGGCCCCGAGATCGGGAACGTGAGCGGGTTCTTGGTCTGGTAGACGTAGCGCAGCAGCGATTTCAGCTCTTCCATCATGTCGACGAAGACCGGGTCGAGGTAGCCGATCGCCGGCTGGCTCATGGTGGTCAGCACGCGCGGATGGATTTCCGTGGGCCCCGGGCCCATCAATGTCCGCTGCGGCGGATGGAATGAGTAGATGCGTTTGCGCGGCGCGAATTCGTTCATGGTGTGACTCCCTGTGAAAGGCGAACCGAACAGGCTTTCACCGTCCGGCCGCGATTTGAACCGGAGCGGCTTCCTGGCGCCGGCCTCGTTGAGGACTTCGACGGCGGAGATGTTGCCGGAGGTGAGCGCCTCGACTTCCATCGCCCAGCGCGCCGGCACGTAGCCGAACTTGATCCAGTTGTTGATTACCGCGCGGTCGAGCCGCAGCTGGCGCGCGACTTCCGCTTGGCTGCCGTAGAGAGCGACAAGGCGTTCCGCGCAGTTCATGGTAAGCAAGAGATTACCATGACAAACTAATTTTGACAAAGTGGAAACAGCAAGAGCGTTGTTTCCATAAGGAGAACTAAATTACTGTTTTATTTCATTGGATTGCGAGCGCAATCCAATGTCGCGGCTGGATGGCAGGCGGTCGAAGTCAAAAGCCTCCCGGTCGAGCAGGTGGGAAATCCGCACGTGCCTGAGGCTGTTCAGCATGGTTTCGACCCGCCCGGGGCAGCGCTTTTCCCACTCGCGCAGCAGCTGCTTCATCTCGTTGCGCTTCAGGTTCTCCTGCGAGCCGCACAGGTTGCAGGGAATGATCGGGAACTGCCGCGACACGGCATATTCCGCGAGGTCGCGCTCCTCGCAGTAGGCGAGCGGGCGGATCACGATGTGCTGGCCATCGTCGGAGCGGAGCTTCGGCGGCATCGCCTTCAGTTGCCCGCTGTAGAAGAGATTCAACAGGAACGTCTCGAGGATGTCGTCTCGGTGATGTCCCAGCGCGATCTTGTTCGCGCCCAGCTCGCCGGCCACGCGGTAGAGCACGCCCCGCCGCAGGCGCGAGCATAGCGAGCACATCGTCTTGCCTTCGGGGATCACCCGCTTCACCGTGCTGTAGGTGTCCTGCTCCTCGATGCGGAACGGCACGCCGAGGCGCGTGAGGTAATCGGGCAGCACGTGCGCCGGGAAGCCGGGGTGCTTCTGGTCGAGATTGACTGCGACGAGGTCGAAATGCACCGGCGCGTGGCGCCTCAGGTAGATCAGGATATCGAGCAGGGCGTAGCTGTCCTTGCCGCCGGAGAGGCACACCATCACCTTGTCGCCGTCGGCGATCATGCCGTAGTCGGCGATGGCCTCGCCGGCGAGCCGGCGCAGGCGCTTCACGAGCTTGTTCGCCTCGTACGATTCCTTACGCTCCTGCGTGCTTCGCGGCTGTATGCGGATGACGGTCGTTTCCATGTCTTCCTTCCTATGCTGAGTGACCGGTGACCCGTAGCTCCCCCTCACCCCAGCCCTCTTCCCTTGGGGGAGAGCGGAAGGTTTTCATCTTGGGGTTTCCCCTCCGACCGGTCACTGGTCACCGGTCACCGGTCACGGTCTTCAAACGCTGAGGCTGCGCCCGCCGTCCACCGCGAGGATCTGCCCGGTGATGTAGGGGGCATCCGCCAGCAGGAATTGTACTGCCTTGGCGATATCGTCCGGCTCGCCGATGCGTTTCAGCGCGGTCTGGTTGATGATGCGCTGGCGCGACAACTCATCGCGCCAGGTCTCGTCGTCCGGCCACAGGATGGTGCCGGGGGCAATGCCGTTGACTCTGATTTCGGGTCCCAGGTCGCGCGCCAGCGCGCGCGTCAGCGCGGCAAGTCCGCCCTTGGCCGCGGTGTAGACCGCATGGTTACGCATCGGCAATTCCGCGTGGATGTCGACCAGGTTGACGATGCAGCCATGCTGCTTCCTCAGCTCCGGCGCCGCCGCCTGCGCGAGAAACAGCGGGGCCTTGAGATTGGTGCCCACCAGGTCGTCCCATGCCTGCTCCGTGATCTCGCCGATGGCGGTCGGATAGAAGCTGGAAGCATTGTTGACCACCGCGTCGAGCTGGCCGAAGTGCTTTAACGCGGCCTTGACCAGCTGCGAGCAGGCCGCCGTCTTGAGCAGGTCGGCCTGCGCCAGCGCGACTGAATCGGCGCGGCGCGCGTTGAGCTCCACCTGCAGCGCGCGCGCCTCCAGCGCGGCGGAGCGGTAATGCACCAGCAGGTTCGCGCCTGCGGCATGCAAACGCCGGCAGATCGCGGCACCAACGCGCCTCGCGCCACCGGTGACGAGCACCACCTTGCCTTGCAAGCCTTCATCCATGTGCAGCCTGTACCCCCTTGCGAGCGGGTAGAATTGTAGTCCATTCCTCACGCCTCCCCGCTTGGCCACAACCACGCATCTCTCGCAGCTTCCCGCCCCGCCGGCCGCAGCGCTCGCCCTCAGCGCAGAGCTCGTGCGTCTGATTGCCGCGGAAATCGAGCGCGGCGGCGGGCGCTTGAGCTTCGCGCGCTACATGGAGCTGGCGCTGTACGCGCCCGGCCTGGGCTATTACATGGCGGGCGCCCGCAAGCTGGGGCGCGAC
>Ga0180065_1000091_pt1 | contig 13414 bp, 15 predicted proteins | sample EasRiv00A_16_10D_FD_121783 | JGI IMG/M metagenome (GOLD analysis project Ga0180065, IMG submission 121783) | Soil microbial communities from meander-bound floodplain in the East River, Colorado, USA - East River metaG ERMLT200A_16_10D | ecosystem: Environmental > Terrestrial > Soil > Floodplain ...
ACCATCAGGCTGCTGGTGCCGATGAGGAGCGTGTAGCCGTCGGGCGCGGCGCGCGCGACGACCTCGGCACCGATGCGCCCGCCCGCTCCCGCGCGGTTCTCGATGATGATCTGCTGGCCGAGCGCGGGCGCCATCTTCTGCGCGAGCGTGCGGCCAACCAGGTCCGAGCCGCCGCCCGGCGCCGAAGCCACGACGAAGCGGATGACCTTCGACGGGTACGGCTGCGCCAGCGCGCCGACCGCGAGGCAGCAAAGCAACGCTGCGATGACCGTCCGTGTGACTGGCGTCATGGCCTGCTTAGGATTGAATTCCTGACCGCGACAGGATAACCTGAACGAGGTACGCAGGTGAAGCAGCGCCCGGTTCCAGATCGCGGACGTGCGCGCTGTGCGAGGATCCATCCGCCTTGCCTGCGTCATCAGCACGTAAAGCTTTCCTGGAGAGTCCATGCAGCGTCAGTCGATCGCCTTGGCCCTGACCCTGCTCGCCGGCATTGCCGCGGGTTCGTCGTGGAGCCAGTCGTATCCCAACCGCCCGATCCGAATGATGATCCCGCAGCCGCCCGGCGGCACCATGGATACGATGGCGCGCGCGCTGGCCGATCCGCTCGTGCGCGCGCTCGGCCAGAACATCGTCATGGACAACCGCAGCGGGGCGAACGGCATCATCGCCGGCGAGACGCTCGCCCGGGCCGCGCCCGACGGCTACACGCTGCTCTACACGTCGGCCTCGCTCGCAAACAACCAGCTCGTCCTCAAGAAACCGCCGTTCGACGTGCTCAAGGATTTCGCGCCGGTCACGCTGGCCAACACGCTGCCCGGCTACCTCATCATCGTCAACGCCCTGTCGCCGGCAAAGTCGGTCAAGGACCTGGTGGAACTGAGCAAGACCACGCGCGTTCATTTCGGCTCGAGCGGCGCCGGCAACAGCCAGCACCTGCTGGGCGAGCTCATCAATGCGCGCACCGGCGCCAGGATGGTGCACGTGCCGTACAAGGGTTTCGCGCTGATCGTCAACGCGGTGCTCGGCAACGAGATCCAGGTCGTATTCGGTTCGCCTACCACCGTGATCGCGCACATCAAGGCCGGCCGCCTGCGCGCGATCGCCTACACCGGCGCGCAGCGCCTCTCCGGCATGCCGGACGTGCCGACAGTGTCGGAGTCGGGCATCCCTGGCATGGTGTACGAGGCATCGTGGCACGGCATCTTTGCGCCGGCGGCCACGCCCCGGCCGGTGATCCTGCGGTTCCAGGCCGAGGTCGCAAAGGCCGTGCAGGCGCCGAGGCTCAACCAGTACATTACCGATTCCGGGCATGCTCCCGGCGGCAGCACGCCGGAGGAATTCAGAAAATTTCTGGTCCGTTACCTCAAGGACACCGCGGAGCAGTTGCGCATCGCGAAGGTCGAGCCGCAATAGCCGGGTCCGGGTGGAAATAATGAAGCTGCACCTGGTCGCTGTCTCGGGAAATTCCTACAAGGTCCGCATCCTGCTGTCCCTGCTGAAGGTGCCGCACGAGCTGGTCTTCGTGGACACCAGGAACCGCGCGCACAGGCAGCCGCCGTTTCTCAAGCTCAATCCGCGCGGCGAAGTGCCGGTGATCGAGGATGACGGCGTAGTGCTCTGGGATTCCGCCGCCATCCTGGTCTACCTCGCCCGCAAGCACGGCGGCGAGCGGTGGCTGCCGTCCGCGCCGGGCCCGATGGCGGAGGTGATGCAGTGGGTCGCGCTCGCCGGCAGCGAGATCCAGTTCGGCCTGCAGTACGCGCGCCGCGGCATCCGGCAGGACCGATGGACGGCGGGCACCCTCGAACAGGGCCAGGCCATGGGGCGTGTCGCGCTCAACGCACTGGAACTGCGCCTGAAGAACCACTCCTGGCTCGCATTGGAGTGCCCCACCATCGCGGACATTGCCTGCTTTCCCTACGTCGAGACCGCGCCGCAAGCGAAAGTCCCGCTCGAGCCGTACCCGGCGATCCAGGCGTGGCTGGCCCGCTGCAAGGCGCTGCCCGGCTGGGCGAAGCGACAAATACAAGGTGAAAGTCGAAAGGAGAAACTAACCCCCAGGCAGGGTTTTTGACCTTTTCTCCTTTCGCCTTTCGCCTTTCGCCTTTACAATGCGCCTGTCTTTAATCAGGGCCGCCGGGATGCTCGTTCCGGCGCCGCACACTTCCAGGAAATCCCGACATGGCTGAAGGCAAGTTGATCGCCGTGGTAGGCGCCACCGGCGCGCAGGGGGGCGGACTGGTTCGCGCCATCCTGGCCGACAAGAGCTCCGGTTTCACGGTCCGGGCACTGACCCGGGACCCCGAGTCCGAAAAAGCGAAGGAGCTGGAGCAACTGGGCGCGGAGGTGGTCAAGGCCGACCTCGACAGTGGGCCGAGCCTGAGGATGGCGTTCGACGGCTGCTACGGCGCGTTCTGCGTCACCTTTTTCGCCGCGCACTTCGTGCCGGAAAAAGAGTTGATCCAGGCCGTTGCGCTCGCCCAGGCGGCAAAGCAGGCCGGCATCAAGCACGCGATCTGGTCCACCTTCGAAGACACGCGCAAGCTGGTGCCGCTCACCGACAACCACGTGCCCACCCTCATGGACAAGTACAAGGTGCCGCAGTTCGACGCCAAGGGCGAGGCCAACAAGGCGTTTACGCAGTTTGGCGTGCCGACGACGTTCATGCTGACCTCGTTCTTCTGGGAAAACCTGATCTACATGGGCATGGGGCTGAAGAAGGGCGCGGACGGCACGCTCGAATTCACGCTGCCGATGGGCGACAAGAAGCTCCCCGGCATCGCCGCCGAGGACATCGGCAAGTGCGCCTTCGGCATATTCAGAAAAGGATTCGATCTGCTGGGCAAGACCGTCGGCGTCGCCGGCGAGCACCTGACCGGCGCGCAGATGGCCATCCTGCTCGGCAAGGAACTGGGCCAGGAAGTGCGCCACGACGCGATGGCGCCCGAGCAATACCGCAAGCTCGGCTTCCCAGGCGCCGAGGAGCTCGGCAACATGTTCCAGGTAATGCAGGAATTCGAGCAGGAATTCTGCCGCGCACGCAGTCCCGAAGGCACGCGCGAACTGAATCCTTCGCTGCAGACCTTCGGCGGCTGGCTCGGCAACAACAAGGACCGCATTCCCATTTCGTGAGTTTGTCCGACGTCGGCGAAGCGTTCGCGCGCATCAACCGCATCGAGCGCGCCTGCCGCTACCAGCTGGCCGCGCTCACCGGCGGCGCCGAGCCCAACCCGATCCCTAACGAAATCGTCGAATGCACCAAGCAGCAAGGCTACGAGCTGTCGAAGAGCGGCCGCGGCGCCGGCGGCAAGCTGCTTTGCGCCGCGCTAATGCGCAAGCTCGACCGCGAGGATCCCAGTTATCGCATGTAGGCAAGAGCGTGACCGGTGACTGGTGACCAGTGACCGGTAGCTGGCCGCGCTGCGCGCGCCCGGCCCATTCACCATTCACGATTCACGAATCACGAATCACGAATCACGAATCACGATTCACGCCTTTACGGGGTTGGGAACGGAGTTCCCGGCAAAATGCGCGCGCAGGTTCGCCAGCACCTTCACGCCGCGTTCTTCGCGTATCTCCTGCGTCGTTGACCCGATGTGAGGCGTCAACGTCACCTGCTCCATGGCGACGAGCTCCACCGGCACGCGCGGTTCGTCCGCGTACACATCGAGCCCGGCGCCCGCGATCTTTTTTTCCATCAGCGCCGCGATCAGCGCCTGGTCATCCACGACCGAACCGCGCGCCACGTTGACCAGGTATCCCTGCGGGCCAAGCGCGTCGAGGACGTGCCCGTTCACCAGGTTGCGGGTCTCCCGCGTCGCGGGGCACGACACGACCAGGCAGTCGGACGCGCGCGCCATCGCTTTGAGATCGGCATAGTACGGATAGGCGACGTCGGCCTTGCGGCGCGGCCCGTGGTAGCACACGGACATCCCCAACGGCTCGACGCGCTTCGCGACGGCCTTTCCGATCGCCCCGAGGCCGATGATGCCGCAGGTCTTGCCGCCGAGCCCGCGCCCCGGCGGGAACGGACCGGCGGGCCACTTCCCGGCGCGCACGAAATGGTCGGCGTGCACGATCCCGCGCATGACCGCGACCAGCAGCCCGAGCGCCAAGTCGGCTACCGGCTCGGTGATCGAGTCCGGGGTATTGGTAACGACCACCTTGCGCTTCGCCGCAGCGGCGCGGTGCTCCGCGGCGACACCGTGCGGATTGCCGAAGCAGGTGATGATCTCCAGCCGCGGCAGCGCCTCGAGGTGGTGGCGGCCGTAGCCGAACAGCCCCGTTGTCACCAGGCCGCGCACCTCGCGGCACTCCTTCCTCATGTACTCATCCGGGTTCTGCTCGGTCCACAGCTTGCGCACGACGTACTCGCGTTCGAGCTCCGCCAGCGTTGGAGCGTAGATGGGCGCGATGACCAGGATTTCCGGTTTCATGACTTCATCCGGAAATCAGTAATGAGTAATAGGTAATGGGTAATGGGCGAGCACCCTAAGGGGTGGAGTTTCACCCATCACTCATCACCCATCACCCATCACCGGTTCTTTAGTAGTGAGACTTGAAGCTGATCGCCTCGCGATAGGCGAGGTCTTCGAGGTCGATGTAGGAGCGCTTGGTCTTCTTGTCCACGGTGTACTGGATCTTGCGGTTGGTCTCGTTGGTGGCGCGGATGTCGAGCAGTTCCAGCGCTTCCTTGACCTCCCACTCGTGGGCGCCCGCGATGCCGGCCGGCGCGTAGATGATGGAACCCGCGCTGACCTCGTATTCCTTGCCGTTCAAGTCGCGCACGGTGGCGTGCCCGGAAATCACGTAGTAGCAGGCCTCTATCGGGTGCCAGTGCAGTTGCTCGTAGGTGCCGGGCTGGTAGGTCGCGCGGCCGATCCGCACCCGGTCGGTTTCCTGCACCTCCGGCCAGCCGACCATCCGCTGATAAGTCTGGCCGTCCGTCACGCCGCGCCGGCCCTTGCAGTCTTTCTCGCTGATCACCCGCAACGTCGATTTCACTTCCATGTCCCGCCCTCCTTCGCAATAGCGTGGCCCATTATCGCAAAATGCGGTGACCAGTGACCGGTATTTCCCCTGCCTTCCGCCTTTCGCCTTCCGCCTTCCGCCTTAGGGTACACTGCCAGCGCCATGCTTGACGCAGGAAAACCGGCCGCCGCCGCGGGCACGCTGCGGCTTGGCGATCTCAAGGTGAACCGCATGGGCTTCGGCGCGATGCGCGTCGCGGGGCCGGACATCTGGGGCGAGCCGAAGGATCGCGCCGCCATGCGCAGGCTCCTCGCGCGCGCGTTCGAGCTCGGCCACCATTTCTTCGACACCGCGGACAGCTACGGTCCCGACGTATCCGAGATCCTCATCGCGGAGGCGTTGCACCCTTATCCCGCGGGCCTGGTGGTCGGCACCAAGGGCGGCCTTACCCGCCCGAGCCGCCACCGCTGGGACGAGAACGGGCGGCCGGAGCATCTGCGCCGCGCCGTGGACGGCAGCCTGCAGCGCCTGCGGCTCGAGCGCATCGACCTCTACCAGTTCCACGCGCCCGACCCGAAGGTTCCGTACGCCGAGTCTCTCGGCACGCTGGTGGACCTGCAGCGCGCCGGCAAGATCCGGCACCTGGGCGTGTCCAATGTGAGCCTGCGCGAGCTCGAGCACGCGCGCCGCATCGCGACCATCGTATCGGTGCAGAACGAGTACAACATCGAGAGCCGCGCATCGGATAGCGTGCTGGCGGCGTGCGAGCAGGGGGGCATCGCCTTCATCCCCTGGTACCCGCTCGGCGCCGGCCGCGCGCTGCGCTCGGCGAAAGTGAAGAAATTCGCAGCGCGCCTCGGCGCGACGCCCGCGCAAGTGGCGCTCGCCTGGCTGCTCGCGCGCTCGCCGGTGATGCTGCCGATCCCGGGCACCGCCTCGCCCGCCCATCTCGAGGAGAACGCGGCGGCGGCGAAGCTGAAGCTCACCGCCGAAGATCTCGCCGACTTGAACGAAAAGTGAGGTGTGCCGTGGGCTGCCCGAAGCTGAGTTCGTTTGTGCTGCTGCTCGGCCTGGCCGGAGCGCTGCTGCCGCCTGCCGCAACCCACGCGCAGCCCACTTCGACAGGCTCAGGACAGGCGTACCCGGCACGCCCGGTGCGCGTGGTAGTCGGATTCACGGCGGGCGGCGCGACCGATCTTTCGGCGTGGTTCATCGCACAGAAGCTGTCCGAGACGATCGGCGTCCTCACCGACGAGGCGCAGTTCATGTTCAGCTCGCCGGCGGCGGTCATGGCCCAGATCAGGGACGGCAAGATGCGGGCGCTCGGGGTATCCGGCACCACGCGCAGCGCGGTGCTGCCCGGCGTGCCGACGATCAGGGCATCGAGCCGGCCAGGGGCGGCGTGGAAGAGTTCGCCGTGTTCCTCGCTGCCGAAATAGCAAAGTGGGAGAGAGTCATCAGGGCGGCGGGCATTCCGCCGCAGTGATGAGTGCTGAGTGCTGAGTGTTGAGTGATGGAGCTGTAAAGCTTCACCGCCAAGGACGCTAATCCGCCAAGGAAAAGAGAAGCCTCACCGCCAAGGACACGAAGGACGCCAAGGAAGAAAAAAGCTTTACCGCGAAGGGAGCAATAATAAGGACAAGTTCAAAACCTGAAGGGCGCGAAGGAACCGCGCCAAAGGTGGCATACAGGGAACGCCTCCGGGTTTATTGGTGACGGAGGCAACCCGCAGGAATGATCTTAGTGTGGCGGTTCCGGAAACTCCTATCCCAACGGTGTCGCCGGTACCAGCAGAAAGTGGCGGATGGTGCGGTGCGCATGGCTGCGCTGCCTTAGAGCGTCGATATTGCCCCCAATAGCGTGCGTCTAAGCCTCTCCGCTGAACTTAATTAACCTTCTTACTTCCCGGAATCAGCGCGTTGCGCTGGTTCGACCCGGTTAGAGATGTAGGTGGAAGCGATGTGACGCCAACGATCGCGCTAAGCGCGAAGCGAGCGGACGAAGGCCGCTTGCGGAGGGTCCGTCTTCAGCACGAAGGTCATGCCTCACAGCCATTGGCGAACTCTTGACTTGTAGGTGGAGTAGCCAGTGCCGAACATGGCTGAAAGCGCTCTCTCTTCGGGTGCGATTTGGAACCGATTTATGTAGAGCACAAAGGCCACCGGCCCAAGCAACGCCGGGGCAGAACACAGAAATACTGCCCATGCGACGAGAACGAAGAGAAGACCTACGTACATGGGATTTCGAGTAACTCCGTAGATGCCCGAGCAAACTAACGACGTCGTCGTTTCTGGCTTCATCGGGTTGACGGTCGTTCTCGCGCGTCGGAACGAGATGATACCTGCGAGGCTGAAGCCAACACCCGCCAGAGCGATTGTTGCCGCCGCGCCTACACGAATGAATGCGGGCACTTCAAGCAACGGGGCAGCCAAAGAGATTCCCCACATGGCGCCTGCCATCACCACGGCAACCGCTGGCGGTGGAATCTTGAGTTCAAGTGCTTGCATGCGGACGATCATGTGGCATAACGATTGAACTCAGGGCGGGATAAATACGGGGTCACCCCGTACCCGCGGCTTCTCCTCTTGGGAGAAGGGGAACGGGTGAGGGGATGGAAACCCCGGCCCACTCAAGAGGGGATGACCCGCCTGAGCCATCCCCTCTCGGTCGGGCGCAATGGTTCAGTAACTGCTGCCGTAGGACCGATAGCTTTCGGCAGCCGGCGTAGCAGCCGCGGGTTTCGCCTCCGAGCGCTTGCCCGCACCGCGGATGATATGCCACACGCCGCCTTGACTGTCACCTTTCGCATCGCCGGCCTGGACATCGGCGGCGAAGAAGTAGAGAGGTTTTTCGTTCATCGCCCATTGCTTGGCGCCGTCGTCGCGCGTGATCACGTTAAATTCGACGGAAGGGCGATCGCCATCCTTCACCAGGAACGGAGGCCAGGCCGCAGCACAGCCGCCATTACAGTTACTCTTGTTGGCCACATCCTTGTCGAACGTGTAGAGGGTACGGCCGGAAGCGGCAAGAATGCCATTCGTCTCGGTAACTGACTGAGCGATGGCGACATTGACCGTGAAGGCCGTCGCAAGGGTGGCAAGTATCAGCTTGTTCATAAAGTCATCTCCTGTCTATGGATAGGGCAGCGCGTTATTGCGCAACCTGTGCCGATATACGGAGCGACTCGCCGGATCGGAGACACCCCCGGCGCAAATTTATTTCCCCGCGCGTGGGCGGGGCACGGGCTACCAGAGCTTGACGCAGTTGCCGGTGAGCAGGTAAGGCGCGGGCGCTGCCCCTGCGCGCGCCGGGGCATTCTCGACCGAAATGGCGAGCCGCGGCACGCTGGACAGCAATTTTTCCGACGTATCCGCCATCTGGAAGGAGCCTTTGCCCTCGAATGGCACCACGCCGAGCGGGAAGGCTGCCCCTTCTTTGGGCAGCGCCCAGAGCTGCAACACCTTGCCGGGGGGCACGTCGACCTTGCGCAACATCTTGATCGACATGGTCCTGCCGTGGCGGGTCGAGCTTGCGAGAACCACCGGATTGTTGGCGGCATCCGTGAGCAAGCCGACATAGCTCGCCGGTAGCGTTCCGCGCGCCTGCACGATCTCGTCCACGGGCACCATGGCAGTTGGGTAAAGCCTTACCAGTCCGAGCGTTGCGACCACCCCGAAGGCCACGCCAAGGACCGGCTTGAGCCAGGCGAGCCAAGCGGATGCCGGTGCGACCGGTCGTGACGCCTGGCCGCCGGTCCTGTGATCGATCGCTTCCCAGGCGGCGGCGGAAGGCCGTTCCGGCGGTACCGACCGTGCCAGCGGCGTCAATCGCTGCTCCCAGGCCTGAACCGCATGCTGTGCCGCCGGTAGTGCGCGCTGTATCGCCTGGAACCGGCGCCGTACCCGCGCGCTCATCATGCCGAACACGTACTCGGCAGCGAGTCGATCGAGCAGTTCCGGGCGATCGTAATTCATGCCAGCCGCTCCAGGCAGCGCTTCAGTTTGTCCAGCCCGCGCCGCAGCCAGACCTTGACGCTCCCGATGGGCGAGCCGATATGGCCGGCGACCTCGGAATGGCTGAGCCCATGGTAATAAACCAGCGCCAGGCACTGACGCTGCGGTCCGTCGATCGCATCCAGGCAGTCGCGGATGGCGAGGGCATCCGCAGCTTGCTCCAATAACCCCAGCGGGTTGGCGCGCTCGTCTTCGATCTCGGGCGCGGCTCCGCTCTCCCGGTCATCCAGGGATTCCGCGCTGTGCCGGGCGCCGCTGCGCAGTTCATCCAGGGCGCGATTGCGCACGATAGCCGTCAGCCAGGTCATCGGCTGGCTCAATGCGGCCTGATACCCGGCGGCCCGGTTCCATGCATTGATAAACGCATCCTGCAGCACCTCTTCCGCGCGATCCCGTTGTCTGACTATACGAAGCGCCACGCCAAACAGAGACGATGCCGTCGCATCGTACAGGCGCCGAAACGCCACCCGGTCGCCCAGCGCGACGCGGGCGAGGAGTTGCTGCAGGTCGGCCGATGCGATCTTGGCTGCGGGCATTTTCTTTCAGGCGTGGGATTTGTGGATGCCGGTCCGAGATCATAGGACAAACGCCGACCCCCCCGCCACGTTTCTTCGAGGATTCGGGAAGACGCGCGCCAGCGAAGGTCACCGACCAGACCGGCATCAAGAAACGCCCCGCCGTGATCGTCAGCAGCGCCGCCTACAACGCAGCGCGGCGCGACGCAGTGATCATGGCCGTCACCAGCCAGGCGCGGCCCGCCAGCGCGATCGGCGAGGTCCAGGTCAAGGACTGGAAGGGCGCGGGGCTCATCAAGCCTTCCGTCGTGAAACCCGTCATCACCACCATCGAAGCCTCGCTCGTCATCCGCCGGCTCGGGCAGCTAAAGAAGGAAGAACAGGAAGCACTCCGGAAGGCGATCAACAAGATCGTCGGCTGACGCAACAACGCCCAGCGCAAGGCCGGGCGTCGGTGGGGACGTTTCAACTATTATTCGAGTCTGCCCTTTGAGCTTTCTCTTAGAGCGTCGATATTGCCCCCAATAACGCACCTCTAAGCCTCTCCGTTGACTTGTTTGACCTTCTTACTTCGCCGAATCAGTGCGTTGCGCTGGTCCGACCCGGTTAGGGAGCACGGGTTACTTGTGCATTTCTTGAACTCAAAAGCTCATAGCTTGTTACGATGCACCGGTGGTGTTACAGAACCGCACAGTAGTTCGTGTTTCATGGCAGCTCGAGCGATCAACTCCAGATCCTTTGGCGTAAGCCATATCGTAAGGGTCCTGCGTACTTCATACGGTGGGAACCCCGCTTCATAATGGTCAAAGTTGAATCTCGCGGTTATCTCAAGCTGACTCAGTGGCGGCTCAACTCCGTTACTCGAGCAGTCGTAATGCAAGCCTGTTTGGAACTCTCCGTCATCGAGCCGAATCCACATTCTCTTTCCTGAACTCTTGGGATTATCGACGGACACCGAATGAATTTCTGCGTACACGGCCACTCCTTTCCTTTAGTGTATTGGACGCCTGGTACCTAGCGAACTTACTAAAGTTCGGATATTTAACCACTCAGAAAGTTCCCGATTGAGGAGTAGAAGGGGCTGGGCTCGAATTGCGAAAAGTCGAGCCTAGCTTTATTGGTCCCTTTGATCCGCGGTTGGTATGTGAATCCCCAGGCAAAGCTCTTGATTCGGATGGCAATATGACCGGGGAACGTTTCCTGTATGCCACCTTTGGCGCGGTTCCTTCGCGACCTTCCGGTTTTGATCTTGTACTTATTGTTGTTCCCTTCGCGGTAAAGCTTTTTTCTTCCTTTGCGGATTGGCGTCATTGGCGGTGAAGCTTTACCTGTTCCTTCGCGTCCTCCGCGTCCCCTTCGACAAGCTCAGGACAGGCTTGGCGGTGAAGCTTTACAGTTCCATCACTGCATCGCCCATCACGGAACCTGGATGAGCTCCCGCAACATCCCATGCAGCCCGGTCACGACTCGCGCGAGACGCTCGTAGTCCACCTTGTCGGGCGTGTCCTCGCCCGTGTGGTAGTGGAAGTAGCGGTAGGGCGCGGTGTCGGTCACCATCAGCGCCGGCCAGCCCTCCCGCCAGAACGACCAGTGGTCGGACCAGTCCACGCCCGGGATAAAAGCGGGCGCGGCGACGCCTTCCGACGGGATACCGGCGTGGCGCCGAAAGGATGCGAGCGCCTCGTGCAGCAGCGCGCGAGAAGTCAGGTTCGAGACGAAGGCGATGAAATTGCCGGTCGACGGATAAAATAAACTGAGCGGGAACGGATAGCGCTGGCTGCCCGGCCAGTCCGAGTAGTAGCCGATCGTCTCCAGCGAGAGCATCGCGAGAATGTTCTCCCCTCGCTCCTTCGAGCGCCGCGCGTAGTGGCGGCTGCCCATTGCGTCGGTATGATAGAAGGGCGGCTCCTCGTTCACGAACGCGACCAAGCGCATCGTGCGCGCGGGCTTCTCGGCCGCGAACAGGCGCGCGAGCTCAATGACGGCGGCCACCCCCGAGCCGTTGTCGTTGGCCCCGGGGGCGCCCGGCGCCGAATCGTAGTGGGCGCCGACGATGACGATCTCGGAAGCGCGCGCGCCCCCTCTGATTTCCACCTCGATGTTCCGCACCTCGGCCGGTCCCGACAAGAAATGTTGAGTCGCGACCGTAAGGCCAGAACCGGCCAGCGCCTTCTCGATGTAGCGCGCCGCCGCCTCCAGCTCGGCAGCCTTGAGGAAGTTGTGCTCGCGGCTCGCGATCGCCGCGACGTGGCGGCGCAGATTACCGGAAATGACCTGCTCCTCCCCGGTGAGCGGCTTCAGCGCCCCGCTGTAGGAGGCGCCCGGCATCTTGACCATGTACCACAGCAGCCACGCAGTCGCGACTGCCAGAGTGAGCCAGAAGATCATGCGGGCCCTCCAGAAATGCGTGAATGGTGAATGAACGGCTCGGGTCACTGCGTCACCTCGTCACTGCATCACCGAAATGCAAAAAGCGGCTATCCAGCTCCTCGATGCTTCTCGCGCCGAGCAGGGCGATGGTGCGATCGATTTCCTCGCGGAAGATGTTGATGGCGCGCAACGCGCCGGCCTCGCCGTGGGCGGCCACCCCGTAGAGCGAGGCGCGGCCGATGAACACGGCCTTGGCGCCCAGCGCCAGCGCCTTCACCACGTCCGTGCCGCGGCGGAAGCCGCTGTCCACGATGACCGTCAGCCGCTTGCCCGCGGCGTCGAGAACGTCCGGCAGCGCGTCGATCGGCGCAATCGAGCTGTCGAGATTGCGACCGCCGTGGTTCGAGACGATCACTGCGTCGGCGCCGCAGTCCGCGGCACGCACGGCGTCCTGCGGGTGCAGGATGCCCTTCACCATCAGCACGCCCGGCCACCGCCGGCGCAACTCGCGCACGTCATCCCAGTTGAGGCTGTCGTTCTTCAAGATGGACTTCTTGAGCGTCCGCGCCATCAGGCCGTCCATTACCTCGCGCGGATAGTTCTCGAAGCGCGGCATGCCGCTCGCCAGCAACTGGCGCAGGAACACGCCCGCGAACCAGCGCGGCTTGCTCAGCACGTCGGTGACGTTCCTGGCGTTGAAGTGGATCGGCACGTCGAAGCCGTTGCGGTGGTTGTACTCCCGGTTGCTGGGCACCGCCCCGTCCACCGTCACCATCAGCGCCTCGAACCCCACGGCTTTCGCGCGCTCGACGATCTTGTGCGACAGCGAGCGGTCCGACCACATGTAGAGCTGGAACCACAGCCGCCCGCCGGCCTGCTCCGCGATCGTCTCCATCGACGTCATCGCGTTGGTCGCCACGGTGCACGGAATGCCGGCGGTGGCGGCGGCCCTGGCCACCGCAAGTTCGCCGCCGAACGAGAGCAGGCCCGCCGTACCCGTCGGGCCGAGCGCCACCGGCATCGGCAGCTTGCGCCCGAACAACGTGATCTCCTGGCTGCGGCGGGACACGTCCACCAGCACGCGCGGCTTCAGCCGGATACGCTCCAGCGCGGCGCGGTTGTTGCGCAGCGCGACCTCGTCCTCGGTGCCGCGGTCCACGAACTCGAACACGCCCTTCGGCAGCTTCCGGCGCGCCATCTCGCGCAGGTCATGGATGTTGTACGCGCCCAGCTTTGCGTCCATTCCTATCGCCTCAAAAGCGTGATGACTGCCGGAACGGCGATGGCGGCCACGCACAGCGCCGCGAGCGTCAGCCGTTTCACTCAGAATCTGTTCTTCAATTTAGCAGTGTGTCGCCCGCTGGCTCGGCAGATCATGATGGTCGCGGCATGCGGGACACGGTGTGGAACCCAAAGTCCGACACAATGCTAAGCGGATGTGGCCAGCTTCGTGCCGATAATCCGGTCGTAATTGCTCCCGGGATCGAGCAAGCCCCAGTCGGTCATCCAGTCGTGCAGGTGCTCGTACTCCTCGCGCGTGTA
>Ga0180065_1000094_pt1 | contig 13164 bp, 13 predicted proteins | sample EasRiv00A_16_10D_FD_121783 | JGI IMG/M metagenome (GOLD analysis project Ga0180065, IMG submission 121783) | Soil microbial communities from meander-bound floodplain in the East River, Colorado, USA - East River metaG ERMLT200A_16_10D | ecosystem: Environmental > Terrestrial > Soil > Floodplain ...
CGCACGGCCGAAAAGCATCGCGCCCAGGCGGCGCAGCTGGGCGTCAACGGTTATCTTGGGAAACCCTACCAGGAATCGGATCTGCTGGGATTGTTATCGCGGTTTATCGCGGCAAAAAGGAAGCAAGCCGCCATTCACTGAGGTGCCGCCCGGCCTCGGCCACGCATCGCTCTGCGGCGAGAGCCATTGTTCTGTACAATTCCCCGTGTCTGGCAGCCTGCCGGACTTGGTGTCATGACCCCCAGCCATAGTTGGAGCCAGCCCATGAGGCAAAAAGCCAGTCTGATGCTCTGCCTGTTACCCCTCGCCACGGCTCATGCAGGGGGCTCCAATTATGGCATCACGCCGGGAGCGCACCCTAATCTGGCCGGCAAGGTAAGCGAGTGGCCGGTGCCGACGCCGCGTTTCGCGCGCGACCCGGCAATCGCGCCTGACGGCAGCGTCTTTATCGCGGTGATGACCGGCAACAAGGTCGCGCGCTTCGACACGAAGACCAACACCTTCAAGGAATGGGACATGCCGTCCGGCCATCGCCCCCACGGGCTGCTGGTGGACAAGCAAGGGATGGTGTGGACCACCGGCAACGGCAACGGCACGATCGGCAAACTCGACCCCGTCACCGGCAAGATCACCGAGTTCAAGACGCCCTCCGGCGGCGGCGGTCCGCACACGCTCGTCATCACCGACGACCAGAGCACTATCTGGTTCACGCTGCAAAGCGGCGACAAGGTCGCGAGCATCGATACCAAGACCGGCGCCATCCGGGAGTACCCCTCTTCCGGCGGGCCGTACGGGCTCTCGCTCGACCAGGCCGGCAACGTCTGGTTCTGCCGCATGGGCGACAACAAGATGGGCAAGCTCGACCCAAAAACGGGTCAGATGGGTGAGCTGAACATGGGCCGCGGCTCCCGCCCGCGCCGCGTCGCGACGGCCCCCGACGGCATGTTGTGGGTGGCGCTCTACGGCAACGGCAAGATGGCGAAGCTGGATCCCAAAGCGATGAAGGTGGTGAAGGAATATCAACTGCCCGCCGGCGACGCCGGTCCGTACGCCATCACGGTGGACGGCGGCGGCATGGTGTGGGTAAACGAGATCAACACCGACACCGTGGTGCGCTTCGACCCGAAGACCGAGCAGATGCGCGTCGTGCAACTGCCGTCGAACAACGTCGGCATCCGCAAGATGGTCACCGACGCGAGCGGGCGGCTGTGGTACATGGGCAGCCACAACGGCCGGCTGGGCGTGGTCGAATAACACGCCGCCAAGAAAAGCTGAGACACGAAGGACACCAAGGACACGAAGGAAAAACGAATCAGAAATTAGCCGCCAAGACGCCAAGGCTGCCAAGAAAAACAAGAACTAAAATAGACAGGATTCACAGGATTAGAACAAGAAAATTCCCCACCTACCCGAGAAGGGGTGTCACGAAAGTGACGGGGTGGTGGGAGCAAACGTGCCTGCGCATCTCACGCTCTCCTGCCCTCACGCCCTCCCGCTCTCACGTAAGTTCCGTCCTTGTCCATCTCCCGCCCTCGCGCTCTCACGCCCTCACGCGGGTTGTCCCGTACCGGGTGGCGCTTGCCGTGGAAGTAGATCGGCTGCTTGATCCAGTGCACATACGCTTCCTCCATGCGCCGGCTGTAGTGGCGAACCCGGATCGCTTCATGGACCCGTTGCAGCAGGCGCGGCCGGCCTATCTCGGCACCCGATTGCTGGCCCGACCCGCTTGATTCCGTGGACATTCATCCCTCCTCAAGCAGCCTATATCCCCTGATATTGGCTGGTCCGATTGCGTTTGCGCTTTTGCCGCTGCTGGGATACGGCATGTTTGATCCGATCGGGATGCTCGTTTTCACAGGTCTTGTGGCGCAATTTTCCTACCCGGTCACCGTGTTAATCGGCTATCCGGTACTCTATTTTCTAGTCTCGCGTCGCGAGAAGCGATGGTGGGTCTACGCGGGCTCCAGCTTCGCAATAGGACTCGCGTGTACTCTCTTCTTCGGTCCGCTGGGTGCCTTTGTAGTGATTGCCGCACCGCTTAACGGGCTCGCCTTCTGGATCATTGGCGTTAAGGCTAACCCGCGGCTCAACACGGACGTGCAGCAAGCAAGCTTGCCGCACGCAGGTTAGCCGCAACGTTGAATCTGTAGAATAAGTCCCCGGCCGATGATCGACCGAATTAGATGCGATATGAGCAGCGCTTCGGTAAGATTGGACGGAATCGATCGACTGCACCTCGATCTCCTCCTGACGCGAAGCGTCGGGCACGGCAGCGGCAACAATCCCAAGCACCAACAAGACCGAGGTGATTTTGAGAGGCGACCAGAACCTCGTTGTTTTGGGCTTTTCCTACAGACTCGTTGGGCGTGACCAAGCCGCAACCGACGGGCTGATGACAAAAGGCACACACTGCGCTAGAATGCCGATGTGAAGCCATTCCGGTGGGACCCGGACAAGAACGATCGCCTGAAGGATGCGCGTGGCATCTCGTTCGAGGAAATCGTTCTCGCGATCGAGGAAGACGGGCTCAAGGACATCCTGGTCCACCCGAACCAACGGAGATACCCGGGACAGGTCGTGCTGGTCGTGGCCTACCACAATTATGTCTTTCTTGTCCCCTCGGTCGAGGAAGACACCCACTACTTTCTGAAGACCATCATTCCGAGCCGGAAGGCGACGCGGGACTACCTGGGAACGGAGGGCGCAGATGAAACGGCTTGATCGTTACGAAAGGGAAATACTCGGCGCATACGAGAAGGGCGCGCTAGTCTCGGCTCGCCCGACCAAGGCGCAGATGACCACGCTCCGCGATGCGGCGCGCGCCACCTTCATTAAGGACAGGCGCGTGAACATCCGTCTTTCTGCCGCGGTTTTGATGGATATTCAGGCCCGGGCGTATGAGGAAGGCGTTCCCTATCAGACCTTGATCGCAAGTGTCCTGCACAAGTACGTGTCGGGAAGATTGCAGGAGAAAAGGTCACGTCTAACCACCCGCTCAACGCGGACGCGCGCAAGGCTGGCGCGCGCCGGTTAGCGGGACACGTTAGACGGCAGCTTGACGACATCTCGGTGGTCTGAAAGCATGGGCTGATGGACTTTGAGATCGTAGGAGGAATCGCCCATGTCGAGACCTTTGCTACCGGCTCCTCCATTCGGGAAATCGCGCGTTTGCGCAAGTTCTACGGTCGCGGCCGGTGGCGGAAGAGAAAGGGTATTGCCCGAGTCCGACTCTCTGATGGCGTGACTCGGCTGGCGGAGGTACACTGGTATGAAGCTCATGGCATTGGACGTAAAGAGTTCAAGATCAAGCGCTATCTCGACTAGATACCCGTGAAATCGACCAAGAAATTCGTTGTCTGCCTGAAAAACAAGGGCTACGAAGTCTCGTTGGAGACTCGGAAAATCTATCAGGTACTTCCTGACCCCGACGCCGCAAAACATAAGCAACTTCGTGTGATTGATGAGTCGGGAGACGACTACTTGTACCCTGCGAGCTACTTCACTCCAATTAAGCTTCCCCAGCCGGTCCGTAAGGTGGTACTGGCTTCCGTCTAACGACGCGTTCGAGCGCCGACGTTCCAGGAGCGCGTCGCAAGTGGGACGTTACTCCGACCGAACATGAAACGCGCAGCCGATGAGAAGCTCCGGACCCTGCGCACATGGCGCGGCCACCTGGCCACGCATAGCGGCCAAATTCCATGCAACTGCGAGTTACAACCGGGCCGATTTGTCGAGGAAGTTCTTGACGAATACGCAATGGAAGGTTGCTCACTCTCGCCTGAATGTGATGACGATCGCCGAACTGACCGGCCGGGGAGATAGGTAACGAAAGTGTCGGGGGACATGGGTTACACGGTTTTGTGCTTTAGTATCCCAATTTGCGCGTGAAGGTCGGGCTGCTCAGGAGAGATCGATGGCAGGTGCACTGGAACTGGATGAGCGGCCGCAGTCTCTCGGAGAGGAGATCGCGAACAGCGTCAGCCACGGCATCGGCTTGCTGGCGGCGTTGGTCGCCTTCCCGATACTTGTTACTTCCGCGCTCAATCGCGGGGACTTGGCGGGAACCGTCGGCGTGACCGTGTTCGCGACCACCATGGTGCTGCTGTACCTCGCATCCATGCTGTTTCACGCGTTGCCGCCGAACCGCGCCAAGCGGGTGTTTCAGATTCTCGATCACTCGGCGATCTACCTCCTGATCGCCGGGACCTACACCCCGTTTACGCTCGGTGTGCTCCGCGGCGCCTGGGGCTGGACGCTGTTCGGTCTGGTGTGGGGCCTGGCCGTCGTCGGTGCGGTGTTCAAGTCCCTCGGCGGCGTCCGCTACACGACGTTCTCGACCTGGGTGTATCTCGCGATGGGCTGGTTGGTTCTCATCGCAATCGAGCCGGTGTGGACCCTGGTGCCCAAGTGGGGGCTGTTCTGGCTGGTTGCTGGTGGTATCGCTTACACGGCGGGCACGGTGTTTTTCATGGCGGAGAGAATCCGCTACTTCCACTTCGTGTGGCACCTGTTCGTTGTCGCGGGCACCGCCTGTCACTTCATCGCGGTGCTATGGTACGCGGCCTAGTGATGGGTAATGACGAAATATGAAACCCCGGGTTACCGTAATCACGATCGGCGTGGACAACCTGGAACGATCGCTCGCGTTCTACCGCGACGGGCTGGGGTTTCCGACGCAGGGCATCATCGGCACGGAGTTCGAACATGGGGCAGTGGTTTTTTTGGAGTTGCAGCCGGGCCTCAGGCTGGCGCTCTGGCCCCGGGCAAGTATCGCGCACGATACGGGTCTTGCGCTCGGCGCGCCGAGCGCAACCGAGCTCACGCTCGGACATAACGTGGCGTCGAGAAAGGAAGTCGACACGGTCATGGAGCACGCCCGAACAGCTGGCGCTACCATCGTGAAGCCAGCCCACGACACGTTCTGGGGCGGGTATGCCGGTTATTTCGAGGACCCCGACCGGCATGTGTGGGAAATCGTGTGGAATCCGCATTGGAAAATTAGCGAATAAAGAACGTAATACGTCGCCCCTCACCCCAACCCTCTCCCCGCTTCCTCGGGGAGAGGGAGTGTTTTAGAGACACGCGCCAATCACTCATCGCCCGTTGCTGGCCACCCGTGGCCGGCAACGGTAATATCGCGGCAACATCTATAACAACGGGGGAATCCACCATGCGCACGCTCAAGGCCTGTCTCGCGGCAGCCTTATTAGCCCTTGTCGCCTCGGCCGCTTACGCCCAGCAGCAGATCACCATTGTCACCTCCTTTCCGCGGGACCTGACCGACGTCTACAAGAAGGCGTTCGAGACCCGCAATCCGGGGGTCAAGGTCGAGGTGCTGAACCGCGGCACGTCGTCAGGTATCGCCTACGTACGCGAGGCGCCGGCAGCCAGCAAGCCGGACATCTTCTGGGCCTCCGCGCCCGACGCGTTCGAGGTGCTGTCCAAGGAAAAACTGCTCGCGAAGGTCACGGACCTTGCCAACCCGGCCGTGCCGAAGAAAATCGGCGCCTACCCGGTGAACGATCCGAACGGCTACTACCTCGGCCAGGCGCTCGCCGGCTACGGCCTCATGTGGAACACGCGCTACCTCAAGGCGAACAAGCTGCCCGATCCCAAAGAGTGGGCGGACCTGGTGAAGCCCGTCTATCACGGCCACGTGGCCATCTCCTCGCCGTCACGCTCCGGCACGACGCATCTTACGGTGGAGACGATCCTGCAGGGCGAAGGCTGGGACAAGGGCTGGCAGCAGATGCTGACGATCGCCGGCAACTGCGCGGCGATCACTGAGCGCAGCTTCGGGGTGCCGGACGGCGTCAACAACGGGCAGTTCGGCATCGGCCTGGTGATCGACTTCTTCGGCCTGTCGGCGAAGGCCTCGGGCTTCCCGGTGGAATTCGTCTACCCCTCGGTAACTTCGATCGTGCCCGCCAACATCGGTCTGATCGCGAACGCGAAAAATGCCGACCTCGCACGGAAGTTCATCAGCTTCACGCTGTCGGACGAGGGCCAGCAGCTCCTGCTCGATCCCAAGATCAGCCGGCTGCCGGTGCTGCCCGCCACCTACGCAAGGGCGCCGAAGGACTATCCGAATCCGTTCGGCGGCAGGATCAAGGCCAGGGTGAACTTCGACTCCGAGCTTTCCGAATCGCGCTACTACGTGGTGAGCTCGATCTTCGACCAGACCATCACCTTCCGCCACAAGGAACTCGCGGCGGCGACCAAGGCGATCCACGATGCCGCGGCGAAGCTCGCCGGGAAGAAGAACCTGCAGGCCGAGACGCTGCTGGCGGAAGCGCGCGAACTCGCGTTCTCGCCGATCGTGAGCGAAGCCAAGTCGAAGGACAAGGAGTTCCTCGCCCTCTTTCGCGAGACCAAGCGCGATGCGCTGAAAACCAAGCAGATGACCGGCCTCGAGAACTACTGGAACTCGACGGCGCGCAAGAACTACGTCCGCGCCGCCGAGCTCGCCGCCCAGGCGGCGGCGATGGCCAAATAGCGCCGCTCTGGTAAAGATCGTGGGCAAGGTCGAGGACAAGGAGTGACAGCGTGACGGGGCGCGCCGAGGGGTGGAGCAGGATTCCATCGGCTTCTGCCGATGGATGCGACCCCCGGTGGCGCGCAGGGCGGCCGATACGATGTGTCCAAGAACTTGCGATGGCCTGTGAGAGGCCGCCGATGGGTGATGAGTGACGGGGGCCGGGTTGAAACCTGAACCCTCGTTCGCTTTTCATTTGCCGCGGTGAAAGCCGGTGCCACCACCCCCGGGCTCTTCGTGCATTTCCGCTCGCCGGCCACCTTCACCTGGGGCCAGGCGGCGATCGCGCTGGCGATCGCGGCGTTCCTGCTCGTCTTCCTGATCGTCCCGGTCGTCACCGTCGTTTACGTCGCCTTCGCGGACGGTGCGGGCGGCCTCACGCTGTCGCATTTCGTCACGTTCTTCCACATTTCCTTGATGCACGAGTCGTTCTGGAACAGCCTCACCGTGGGCGTGTGGAGCGTCGGCATCGCAACCCTTATCGCGGTGCCGCTCGCCTACTTCACGGTGCGCTTCGAGTTCCGCGGCGCGGCGCTGATCCAGACGCTCGGCGTGCTGCCGCTGATCATGCCGCCGTTCGTCGGCGCGGTGGCGATGCAGCTCATCTTCGGCCGCAGCGGCGCGGTCAACCTGCTGCTCAACGACTGGTTCGGCTTCACCCTGCCGTTCATGGAGGGGCTGAACGGCGTCATCTTCGTCGAGGCGCTGCACTACTTCCCGTTCATCCTGATGAACCTGGTGGTGGCGCTGAACAACATCGACAGCTCGATGGAGGAGTCCGCCCAGAACCTCGGCGCCAGCGGCTTCCGCCTGTTCCGCCGCATCGTGTTCCCGCTCGCCATGCCCGGCTACGTTGCCGGCGCGGCGCTGGTCTTCATCAAGGTCTTCGACGACCTCGGCACGCCGTTGGTGCTGAACGTCACCAACATGCTAGCGCCCCAGGCCTATCTCCGCATCACCTCGATCGGCATCGAGGACCCCATCGGCTACGTGGCGAGCGTGATCATGGTGATTGCCTCGCTCGGCGCCCTGTGGGTCTCGACGTGGGCCATGCGCGGCAAAGACTACGCCACGCTGCAGCGCGGCTACGCCGGGCTCGCCAAGCGCAGGCTCAAGCCCGGCCAGACGGTGCTCGCCTACGGCTGGATCGCGCTCGTCCTTGCCATCGTGCTGGCACCGCACCTCGGCATCCTGCTGCTCTCGTTCGCCAAGGTGTGGAGCTTCAGCGTGCTGCCCGACGCCTACACGGTGTCCCATTACGCCACGGTATTCCAGGACTCCCCGCGCGCGATCTGGAACACCGTGCTGTTCTGCGGCATCGCCGCGACGCTCGACGTCGTGATCGCCACCGCCATCGCCTACCTGATGCTGCGAACCAGAGTGCCCGGCCGCAACGCGCTCGACTTCACCGTTACCATCGCGCTGGCGATCCCGGGCGTCGTGCTCGGCATCGGCTACCTGCGAACCTTCAAAGGAGTCGAGATCCCGTTCACCGACGGGGAGCTGCTGACCTCGTCCTGGATCCTGATCGCGCTCGCCTACACCGTGCGGCGCCTGCCCTACGCCCTGCGCTCGTGCGTGGCGGCGCTGCAGCAGATGCACGTCTCGCTTGAGGAGGCCGCGGAGAACCTCGGCGCCTCCAAGCGCCGCACCATTCTGCGCGTGGTCGTGCCGCTGATGGCCGGCGGCATGCTGGCGGGCTTCATCACTAGCTTCATGACCGCGGCGGTGGAGCTCTCGACCACCATCATGCTGGTGTCCACCCAGAACGACGCGCCGATGTCGTACGGCATCTATCTCTACCTGCAGAGCGCCGCCGGGCGCGGGCCGGGAGCGGCGCTGGGCGTGCTCGCGGTGCTGATCGTTGCTGTCGGCACCTACCTGTCGTACCGCGCGCTGGGCAGCCGCGCGCAGGGCGCAAGCGATGTGCAGCGACTGGCCTGACGGCGGTGACGAGTGACGAGTGACGAGTGACGAGTGACGAATAGCGGACAACCGTAACGATGGAAACGCTCAAGAAAGTCAGCGTCGAGTTCGCGGGCGTGTCCCTCGCCTACGGCAGGACGCAGGTGCTGACTGACGTCAGCATTGCGATCGAGCCGGGCGAGTTCTTCGCGCTGCTTGGGCCGTCCGGCTCGGGCAAGTCCACGCTGTTGCGGCTCCTCGCCGGCTTCCTCCAGCCGCAGTCGGGGGCCATCCGCGTCGCCGGCGAGGACGTGACGCGCGTGCCGCCGTGGCAACGCAACATCGGCATGGTGTTCCAGAACTATGCGCTGTGGCCGCACATGACGGTCAGGCAGAACGTCGCGTTCGGACTGGAAGAGCGCAGGCTGCCGCGCACGGAGATTGATCGCCGCGTCGCCGCCGCGCTGGACCTGGTGGGTCTCGGCGAGTATGGCGTGCGCCGGCCCGGCCAGCTGTCGGGCGGGCAGCAGCAGCGTGTTGCGCTTGCCCGCACCATCGCCGTCGAGCCCAAGGTGCTCTTGCTCGACGAGCCGCTGTCCAACCTCGACGCCAAGCTGCGCATCCATATGCGCGTGGAGCTGCTCGCGCTGCAAAGGAAGCTCGGCATCACCACCCTCTTCGTGACGCACGACCAGGAGGAGGCGCTCTCGATCTGCGACCGCGTGGCGGTGCTCGACGGCGGCGTGATCCAGCAGGTCGGCACGCCGGTGGCGCTCTACGATACGCCGGCGAACCGCTTCATCGCCACCTTCGTCGGCACCATCAACCTGCTGCGCGGGACGGTGGCGCTGGCCCGCGGCGGGATGGTTTTCCGCAGCGAGGCGCTGGGCGACATTCCCCTGGGAAACACCGCCGCGACCACCGGCACTGCGGAACTCGCGATACGGCCGCATGCCCTGCAACTGGCCGCGCCGGGCGGCACGGCCGACGGCGCGCGCACCTGGTTAGACGGCACGGTGGCGGAGCGGGAATTCCTCGGTGAGTTCGTGCGCTACAGCGTGAAGGTCGGGGGAGCCGAACTGGTTGTCGATCAGCCCCACTACTTCGGGGAGCCGGGTTTTGCGCCTGGCGCCAGCGTGACGGTTGGCATCAATCTGGCGCAGGCGCGGCTGCTGCCGGCCTGAACAGCAAGGATGAAGGCAGAAGGATGAAGGAAAAACCTGTAAGGTAGCGTTCTCTCTGCCTTCTGCCTTCTGCCTTCTGCCTTCTGCCTTCTGCCTTCTGCCTTCTGCCTTCTGCCTTCTGCCTTCTGCCCTCTGCCTTCTGCCTTCTGCCTTCCGCCTTCCGCCTTAGCTCTTCTTCCTTCCTCCGACCAGCATGACGACCGCGCCGACGGCGAGGACGGCGAGGCCCAGCAGCGCGTGGGCCCCGTGATACGCGATGCTCGAGTAGAGCAGGTAGCCGCACATCAGCACGAAGATCGCCGGCACCACCGGATAACCCGGCACGCGGAACGGCCGCGGCGCATTCGGCTCTTTCGCGCGCAGCACGAAGAGTGCAACGCCGACGAGCAGGAAAAATCCCCAGAAAACCGGCAGCGAATACTCCACCAGCCCCTTGAAGCCCGTATTCTGGATAGCGCCAAAGGCGACCAGCACCAGGGCAATCGCGCCCTGGACGACCAGCGCATGGCGCGGCGACCCGCTCGCCTCGTCCCAGCGGCCGAGAAAACCAAGCAGCGGCCAGTCGCGGCCGAGCGCGTAGTTGGAGCGCGCGCCGACGATCATCGAGCCGTTGACCGAGGTGAGCGCCGCCACCGCGACTATGAAGGAAATCAATATTTCGCCGGTGTTGCCCCACACATTCTTCAGCAGGTCCGCCGCAACGGCATCGGAACGCGCCATCCCCTCGTAGCCCAGCCCCTTCAGGTACGCCAGGTTGACTAGCACGTAGAGGACGGTCACCACCCCTATCGCGATCAGTAACGCGCGCACCATATTGCGATCCCGGTCGCGCACCTCGGCCGAGATGTAAGCGGCGTCGTTCCAGCCGCCGTAAGTAAAGAGCACGAACAGCATCGCCGTGCCGAGGCCGGCCCCCATGTACCACGGGCCGGAGCCGGCCGCGGCCGCAGCGGCGGGCACAGGCGCGGGCGCGGGCGCAAGCAGGAGACCCACGACGACTATGAGCACCAGTCCGCTAACTTCCAGCACGGTAAAGATGTTCTGGGTGACCTTGCCCTCGCGTATGCCGATGTAGTTGATGAGGGTGAGCGTCCCTACCACCAGAGCCGCCCAGATCGTCGAGGAATAGGCGCCCAGGTTCACCACCCGCGACATGTAGTCGCCGAAGAGGTAGGCGAACACGGCGATCGATCCCGCAACGATGACCGTCATCCGCGCCCATCCGTACAGGAACGCGAGCGAGCGGCCATACGCCTTCTGGATGAAATGGTATTCACCGCCCGCCGAAGGAAAAGCGGTCGCGAGCTCGGCGTAGGAAAGCGCGCCGATTGTGGCGAACACCCCGCCCGCCATCCACGACGCAATCAGCATTCCTTCGCTGCCGGCCGCGCCGGCGACGATTGATGGCGTGCCGAAGATGCCCGCGCCGACGATCAGGCCAATGATCATGGTGACGGCGTCGAACAGCGACAGCGTCTGGCGCGGCTGGCCCGCGCCCTGCTTCTGCGCCGGCGCGGCGCTCATTGCCACGCTCCCGTGATGACGGGAGCCGGAGCCGCGCCCAGGTACGCCGCGCCGCGCCGCGTCAGCCGCGCCTGCCACGGCACCACGCGCTGGCCGGTACCCTCGCCAATCGTCACGTTGCCCTCGATGATCTCGCCCTTCACCAGGCCGCGGAACTGGTGGGAGACCGGCTTGCCCGTTACCGGGACCTCGAGCTTGAACGCGATCTGGTCGCCGACCATCCTGAACTGGGACACTTTCGCATCCCATTCACCTGCGCGCGCGGTGCCGTGCACCAACTGGAAGTGCTGCTCGAGGTTGAACTCGTAGCGCAGGCTGCGGCCGCCGGTCATGATCTGCGACTCCCAGTTGCCGGCCACCCGCGCCGGAATGATCCACAGAAAGATGTAGCTCTTGCCCGGGTCGCCGACGACCTTCTCCGGCACGATCAGGGTCTTTTCATCGTCCGGGCCCCATTCCCCCATGGCGTAGTCGTGCGCCACCACCCGCGTGCCGGGCTTCAGGGCGAGCAGCTTGGGGCGCAGCCTCTCGTTCATCTCCGGCAGCAGGTAGCTCGTGATCACCGTCGCCGGGCCGAGGTCGGTCTCGAACAGGTTCTGCTCGATGAAGCGCGCGCGGTCCGCCACGCCCTCCTTCTTCGCCGCGTTGTTGGCGAGCTTCAGCAGGTGCGTGTCGAGGTCCACGCCGAAGCCGCGCGCGCCGAGTTTTTTCGCCGCGGTGATGATGATGCGCCCGTCGCCGGAGCCGAGGTCGATGAGGTAGTCGTCGGGGCCGACCTTCGCCATGCGCAACATCTCGTCCACCACGCTCTGCGGCGTGGGAACGTAGATGACGTCGCCCCGTCCGTCCTGCGCCTGCGCCGCCGGCACCGACAGCGCCAGCGCCAGAGAAACAATTCTCAACCAACTTGCTGCCTGATTCATACCCGTTCCTTTCGAGAGAAACTAGCGGCTAAACGTCGTTATCTACCAACAATCACTTATCACGTTTCACTTTTCACTGATGTTAATGCTTCCCCGCCGTACCCGCGTCGCCTTCCAGTCGAGTTCGCCGCCGCCGGCGAGCTTCGCTGTACCGTTGATCTCGTCGCCGCTGACGCGTCCGCCGAACTCGTGCCGCACCGGGCGCCCGTCCAGCTCGGCGGTGAGCATAAAGCGAATCTCGTCGCCGCGCATCCTGCCATTATCGAGGCGCCCCGGCCGGCCGCCGACCGTGGCCCCGCCCTCCAGCCCCTGGAAAGTCTGGGACAGTATCACCTCGTAATCGGCCGCCATTGCGCCGGCGCCGACGCGCCACTGCCAGGTCCCGGCGGCGTTGGCGGGAATGATCCAGAGATAGACCTCGCTTGACGGCGGTCCGTACGGCTTGTCGGGGACGGGGACGGTCACGCGCGCGTCCGGCTGCCAGGGCTCCATGTCGAAGTCGTGGGAGACGATGCGCGCGCCCGGCTTGAGCTGCTCGAACAGGCGCGGCCGCAACTGCAGCATCAGCCCCGGGTACAGGTACATGGTGATCACGGTCGCGCGGTCGAGCGTGGTGAGGAACAGGTTCTCGCCCTGGAACTGCGCCCGCTCCGCCACGCCCTGGCGCCGCGCTTCCCGGCGCGCCGCGGCGACGAGGTTCTGGTCGATCTCCACGCCAAAGCCGCGCGCACCGTATTTTTTCGCCGCGGCGATGATGATGCGCCCGTCACCCGACCCGAGATCGATGACGTAGTCCTCCGGCTGCAGCCGGGCAAGTTCGAGCATCGCGTCGATGACGACGGGCGGCGTCGGCACGAAGGGAACGTCGGCATGAGGATGCTGATCGGCGGCGGGCGCCCCGGACGGCAGCGCAAGGAGCAGTACCGCCGCGGCGGCAAGCCGGCGCAACGAAGGGGCCGCCCGCCTCACTGCTGCCCTCTCACTGCCCGCCATCCCGTCACGCTGCGGGTGGCGCCGACGCCGCGGATCAGTTCGCCTTCGACGACGTCGCCGCTCACCCGCCCCTCGAAGTACAGGCTCGCCTCGTTCTCGC
>Ga0180065_1000095_pt1 | contig 13156 bp, 15 predicted proteins | sample EasRiv00A_16_10D_FD_121783 | JGI IMG/M metagenome (GOLD analysis project Ga0180065, IMG submission 121783) | Soil microbial communities from meander-bound floodplain in the East River, Colorado, USA - East River metaG ERMLT200A_16_10D | ecosystem: Environmental > Terrestrial > Soil > Floodplain ...
ATCTCAATGCCGGGTTCGGCCAGGTCGAGAACCGCTATTCCATGCATCGCGCGCTGCAGCTGCCCGCGGACTCCAATCCGCGGGCGCTGGACCTGGGACACTCGCTGCGCCGGCAGCACTCCGACGACGGCGCCATCGTCGACGAAATGCTGGGCATGTTCCGCAACCAGAACTTCTACTACACGCTGGAGCCGCAGCTGCTCGGCGAACATCCGGTGGATGAGTTCCTGTTTTCCACGCGCAGCGGCTTCTGCGAGCACTACGCTTCGGCTTTCGCGGTGGTAATGCGGGCGGCCGGGATACCCACCCGCATCGTGACCGGCTACCAGGGCGGGGAGATCAACCTGCTGGGCGACTACCTCATCGTGCGCCAGGCCGACGCACACGCCTGGACCGAGGTGTGGCTCGAGGACCGGGGTTGGGTGCGGATCGACCCCACGTCTGCGGTTTCCCCGGCACGCGTGGACAGGGGCATCTCCGCCGCCGTGCCCAGCACCGACCCGCTGCCACTGATGGTGCGCGGCGAATTCGAGGCGCTGCGCCAGCTGCGGCTCACCTGGGATTACATGGCCAACGCCTGGAACCAGTGGGTACTGGGTTACACCCCCGAGCGCCAGCGCTGGCTGCTGTCGAGCCTCGGCATGGACAACGCCACCTGGCAGAAGCTCGCGGCGATTCTGTTTGTCCTGTCGGGGATCATCATCGTCATGCTCACTCTGCTCGTGCTGCGACAGGTCAGATTGCAGGTGCGCGACCCGGTGACGGCCGCCTACCTCAAGTTCTGCGACAAGCTGCGCCGCAAGGGACTGCGTCGCGACCCCGCGGAGGGGCCGGCGGACTACGCGCGCAGGCTGGAAACGCTGCGCCCCGATCTCACCCCAGTGGTGGCCGCAATCACCGGGCTTTACGTCGCCTTGCGCTACGGCAAAGCCACCGGCAGCCCGCAACTACAGGAGCTGCAGCGCCAGGTCCGGCAATTCAGCGCCTGAAAACCGATGACTGGTGACCGGTTCTAGGCGGGCGGCAGCAGCTTGACCGGATCCACCGGCTTGCCAAGGCGGCGGATCTCGAAATGGAGCTTCACCTTGTCGGTGTCGGTCGAGCCCATCTCGGCGATCTTCTGGCCTTTGGCAACGTTCTGCCCCTCCTTCACCAGCAGCTCGCTGTTATGCCCGTAAACGCTGAGGAAGGTATTGTTGTGCTTGATCACGATCAGCTTGCCGAAGCCGCGGATGCCCATGCCGCTGAAGATCACCCGGCCCGCCGCGCTCGCCACCACGGGCTGCCCGAGCTTGCCGGCAATGCCGATACCTTTGAGAGTAGCGGTTTCGTTGAAGGAATTGATTATCTTGCCGCTCGATGGCCAGCCCCAGTTCACGTTATCGTCGCCGTCCCCCGTAGTCGGGCGCGGATCGGGTTTCGGCGCCGGGTCCAGCATGGCGCCGGAAAGTTGGGCATAGGTCTGATCCGAATACGGCGCCCGCACCGCTCTGGGCTGGCTCACGACGGTGCCGCCCGCGACGACGGGCGGCGACGCCGGGGCGGCAGGCGGCAGCGCGACAACGGTGCCGGAGACAATCGGCGTCTCGCCCAACGGCCGCGCCTCGACCCCGGGGGCGGTCTGGAGAGGCGCCGTCGTCGCGGTTGCCGCCGGCGCAGTGAGACGCAGGGACTGGCCGACGCTGATGACAGCGGGATCGGTGATGCCGTTCCACTGCGCCAGATCGCGGTAATCGAGCCCCTGATCAAGCGCGATGCTGTAGAGGGTGTCGCTTTTCCTGACGGTATAGAACTCGGGGCGCGCTTCCCCCGGCCTCGGCGCCGGCGCTGTGACAATACTGGTGGCGGGCTTGGCCGGCGCGGGCCGGGTCTGAACCGTGCGGTCCAGGACTGGAGCGCCGCGCTCGGCGATACACCCCGCCGTCAGCACGGTCGCGATGCACGTCAGCACCAGAACGACTTGCGATAATCGATTCGGGAACATTACAGCCTGTCGGCTCGGCGATAACCCAGAGCGATTAACTATGCGTTCACGCCGGCCGTTCATGACACCCAATCCGACAGGCTGCTAGGCTATGCCGGACAGCAACGGCACGAATACGACCGGATCCATGCGCCGTTCGACCATTCCTTTGCCGGTGCGTTCGATCACGTAGAGATGCTGCCCGCCTTTGCCCTCGATCGGCAAAATCATTCTACCACCGACGTTTAACTGATCGAGCAGCGCCTGCGGCGCTTTCGCCGCCGCCGCGGTCATCACGATCACGTCGAACGGCGCGACTTCGGGCATGCCGACGTGCCCGTCGCCGTGCCGCAGGTGGACGTTGGAAACACCGGCCGCGCGCAGATGCATGCGTGCCTTTCTGATCAGCGCGGCGATGCGCTCCATCGAGTAGACCTGCCGCGCCAGCCGCGCCAGGATCGCCGTCTGGTAGCCGCAACCGGTGCCGATTTCGAGCACTTTGTCGAGCGGCCGGCCGTTGCGTGCCAACTCGGTCATGCGCGCTACGGTATGCGGGCTCGAGATCGTCTGCGCGAACCCGAGCGGCAACGACAAGTCCTCGTAGGCGCGGCTGGCGAGCGCCTCGTCCACGAAAATGTGCCGTGGCATCTGCCCCATCGCCGCCAGAACCGTCTCGTCCCGGACGCCCTGGCCGCGCAAGCGCTCGATCATGCGCATGCGCGTGCGCTGCGAGGTCATGCCGATGCCGGGATGACTGCCCTGACTCCGGTCACCGGTCATGGATTGACAAGCCAGGCGCTGACCGCCTCGAGTTGGGAATAGCGCGTGAGGTCCACCTGCAGCGGGGTAATCGAAACGCGGTTCGCCGCAGTGGCGTGAAAATCGGTGCCGTCGCCTGCGTCCTGCGCGCTGCCGGCCGCGCCAATCCAGTACATCTTCTCGCCCCGCGGCGTGGTGGACTTTACTGCCGGTTCCGCTTTGTGCCGCTTGCCGAGCCGCGTGACCTGCATGCCGCGCAAATCCGCGTACTCGACGTCGGGAACATTGACGTTGAGCAGCACCGGCTGGCCCGGCGGCTGCCGCTGAAAACGGGTGACAAGGTCCACGGCGACGCGCCCCGCGGTCCGGAAGTGCCGACCGCTCTCGGTCACCAGCGAGATAGCGATCGAGGGAATGCCCAGCAGAAATCCTTCGGTTGCCGCCGCCACCGTGCCGGAATAAATCGTGTCGTCGCCCATATTGGCGCCATGATTGATGCCGGAGATGACGATATCGGGCAGATCCTTGAGCAAGCCGGTCACGGCGAGGTGCACGCAATCGGTGGGCGTGCCGTTGACGTAATGGACCCGGCCCTCCGCCCGGCGCACGGTAAGCGGGCGGTCGAGCGTGAGCGAGTTGCTCGCGCCGCTGCGGTCGCGCTCGGGCGCGACCACCGTGATCTCGGCCAGGGGCGCCAGCATTTCGGCGAGCAATACGATGCCCGGCGCGAAGTAGCCGTCGTCGTTGCTGAGAAGAATGCGCATCGGGATAAAAAATTGTAACACGCCACCCGCGGGCAGTGGCGGTATGGACTCAGAAAGTAGCGAGCGCGAACAGCAGATCGATCACCACCAGCCAGGTCAGCGAGCGCATGTAGGCTACGATCTGCGCGCGCGGCACGTCGTTGATGGTGTCCCCGGCAAACAGCCCGGAAAAGCAGGCGATGGTGCCGATGACGATGCCGAATATCAGGGCCTTGAGCGCCGACAGCAGCACGCCTACGGGGGATATCGCCTCGAGCAGCAGCCGCATCTGCTCGGTGAAGGATACGTTGAGCAGCAGGGAGCTCACCGCGAAGCCGCCGGTCACCGAAATGACCTGGTAATAGAAGGTGACGGCGAGCAGCGATACCGTGAGGGCCACGATGCGCGGAAGCGCGAGATAATCCCTCGGGTCTATTCCCATTTGCTCGAGGAAGCGCAGCTCCCCCCGCGCCCGCATCAGCGCGAGCTCGGTGGAGATTACCATCGCGTTGCGGCCGATAACGACCATGGCCACCACCAGCGGCGCCGCCTCGGTCACCAGTCCCCAGCCCAGGATCTCGTAGAGATAGTTGTTGTTAGCGCCGAGCAGGCTGGTCGCCTGCGTCACCGCCAGGCCCCCGATGGCAAGCGCCAGGAGACCGATCACCGGTAGCCCCATGACTCCGACGAAGTAGACCTGGCGCAGGAACACCAGCCGCACCATGGAGTTGTTCAGCATGCCGAGCCGGCGCAGGCAGCGCCACAGCAGCAGCAGGTGACCGGCTGGGGTCGCCCATCCGGGAAAACTGGTGCGGCTGACGTGAAATCCGTGGGCCCTCTCCTCCAGCGTAGCCGCCGGCGGCACCATCGGCATACCGTGGAACTCGCTCACCGGGCACGCCCCATCAGTTGCACTGCGGCGTCCTGCTGCTGCCGGTTGCCGGCGGCGCGGCTTACCTCGAGCGCGCGCTGCGCGTAGTCGCGCGCCGCGTCGCGCGCGCCCCTCCCGAGCTCCACCTCGGCGAGCGCCAGCAAGTCGAGCGCAATCTTGTATGGCAGGGCAAGCTGCTTGTCGAGGGCCAGCGCCTGATTCAGGGACGCCACAGCCTGCGCATGCTCTCCCAACGCCGCGGCCGCGCGGCCGTCAACGCGCAGCGCGTTGGCCTCCTCTTCCCGGTTGCCGGATGCCCGGCTGGCGGCGAGGGCACGAACTGCCGTGGCGCGCGACTCCCCCGCCGCGCCGCGCTCGAGCGCCAATTGCGCGCGCAGGCTGAGCAGCGCGGCGTGGATCCGGCAATCCGGCGGGCTGCATTCGCTTTCGGCGCGGGCGAGCCATGCCGCCGCCGTGTCGGGCTCGTGCGCCTGCAGGGCCAGATAGGCTTTGCGCCCGGACGCTTCGGCAACCAGGGAGCGGCCGAAGCGCTCCGGCGCCGCCAGCACCCGCTCGAGGGCGCGCTCCGCCGGCGCAGTTTCACCCAGAGCCTGGAGGACGGCGGACAGGTTGAGCGTGTTGATGCCGACCGAGCGGAAATCCTCCACGGATTCCGCCAGGCGCAGCGCCTCCCGATACAACACCGCAGCGCGCTTCAACTCGCCCCTGCCGACTGCGGCGCCGGCGCGATCGTTCAGATCGACCAGGCGTTCGCGCCACGCCTCGGCGTCGCTCCGGGGCGGCACCGCGCCGCAGGCGGCGAGCCCGACCGCGAGGCAGACCGCGAGTGCGATGCAAGCCGAGCGCATGCTACCGCTCGCGCCCTCTGTCGGCCGGCGCCGCCGGGAGCCCGCCGCCGCTGTCCAGCTGCAACAGGCGCTCCTGCGGCGGCTGCACCATGTTGCGCACCGGCCACGCCTGCTTCGCGCCGCGCATCACCGCATGGGTATCGGAAATCAACATGCCCGCTTCACCGACCAGACCGGGAAATTCACCGGTCACCATGCCGCGCATCGCCTCGCTGACGGCGCGAATATTATCGAGGCTCTGGTCCATCTTGGATGTCATGCCGGGCAGCGCCGCATCCACTTTCCTGAGCGAGCCGTCGAGCACGGCGAGGCTGGCACCGGCGTCGCGCAGCAGCGTGTCCGCGGTTTCGAGTACGGCGCCGGCCCGCTTGCCTCCTGTTTCGATCTGCTCCGTGCTCGCGGTCACCAGCTGCCGGACGCGCACGCTGGCCTCGGCCAGCGAGGTCGCCGCCCGGTTGATGCTGGCAATGGCCTGCCGGAAATCGCTGTCGGGACTGCTGAGATAGGCGGTGATCTGCTTCACGTCTCCGACTATCGGTGAAATCTGGTCCACCAGCGCGACGATCGCCCCCTCGAGCGCGGGCTCGCGCTCATAGCGCAGTATTGCCTTGTCCGCTACCCGCCCGCGGTCGCCGGCGCTGGGGCGGATCTCCAGGATATTCCCGCTGATGATGGCTTCTTTCGTCAACCGCACCACCGCGTCCACGTCGATCATGTTGGCGTACTTGGCGTCTACCTTCAATTCGACCTTGACACGCAGATCGGGCTCGATGGTGATGCCATCGACCGCGCCCACCTTGAAGCCGACCAGCTTGACCGCCATGCCCGTGTTCATGCCGTCGGCTGTCCCGGCGTAGAAAAACACCCTGATCGTCCGGGTAAACGCCCCCTGGTTGTAAGCAAGCAGCGCAATCGCAACCACCAGCGACGCTACCGCTACTACAAGAAAGATCCTGGAGGCCAGGGTGATGTCGCGAACGCCTTGCCGCATTTCAGTTCCGAGGTTCATGGATGGCCTTTCACGTGACGTAGCGCCGGCCGCACTCAAGTTGCAGGTCCGGCATGTCGCTCAAAAACAGATAGACGCTGGTGCTCGCGGGATTCCACGCCCGGTACACCGGGTCGAGCGCCGCCGCCCGCGCCATCTCGGAGCGGGTCAGCCCCTCGAGGAAGCGGTAGTACACCAGCACTTCGGGACGCAACAACAGGCCACGCACGAAGCCTGCCAGGCGCTGTTCGAACGGCCCCAGTTCTCCCGGACGCTTGCGGCACAACGTCTCGGCCTGCTCGGCATCAAAGCCACAGGCGGCGAAGGCCTCGATAATCTTTGAGTCAAATTCCCGGGCGCGCCAAAGGCCGTGAAAAACCGCGGGCAGCGCGATGTTCTCCAGGACATTGATGTTGCCGACCATGCCGCCCACGCCGTGAGCAACCTGGGCCCCTGGCTGCCTCAGCAGTTGGTCGAGCAGCGCCTCGAGCCCTCCTGCCGTCTCAGCCTCGACCGTGTAGACAAGGCCGTGCCCGAGTTCGATGTCGCAGCGGGCGTCGGTACGCGGATTGCGGAGATGAATGGATGGCATGGCTCCCGTGTCCTCAGTCGCTAGCGGGGTTCACACCCCTCCCTTGATGCCCGCTTCCCGGATCAGCTTGTCCCACCGCGCATGGTCGGACCTGATCAAGGCGTGAAATCTGGCCGGATCGCTCGGCTCGGTGTCCAGCCCGAGGTCCTCCAACTGAGTCTGCACTTCGCGCAGACCGAGTACTGCAACCGATTCCTTGTACATGCGATCCACGATAGGCTTGGGCGTCTTCGCCGGAAATACCAGGCCGAGCCAGCCGCTCGACTCAAATCCCGGATACCCGGATTCCGCGATGGTCGGTACATCGAGCAGCACCGCCGAGCGTTTGGCGTTGCTGACCGCGAGCGCGCGCAATCGCCCGGCCTTGATGTGCGGGGTCTGCGTCGAGACCAGGCCAAAAATGCACTCTACGTGTCCGGCGATGACATCCGCGACCGCCGGTCCGCCGCCCTTGTACGGTATGTGATTGAGCCTGATCCCCGCCGTTTTCCAGAACAGCTCCGAACCAAGATGCGCGATGCTCCCCGTGCCCGGCGACGCGTAATTGATCCTGCCCGGTTGGTTCCGGGCGAGCGCCACGAACTGCCGCAGCGACCGCGCCGGCATGGAGGGATGCACCGACAGCACGCTCGTCACCACCACCGCCTGGGTTACCGGCGCAAAATCGTTGATCGGGTCAAATGGCACCTTGCCGAGCAACGCGGGACTCATCGCGAACGAAGCCACCGATGCCAGCAGCAAGGTGTAGCCGTCCGGCGCCGCGCGCGCGACCAGCTCGGTGCCGATATTGCCCCCCGCCCCGGCGCGGTTCTCGACCACGACCTGCTGCCCGAGCCGGGGGCCGAGCCGCGCCGCAACTGCGCGCGCTACGAGATCATTCGCGCCCCCGGGAGCAAACCCCACGATGAGGCGGATCGGTTTGACGGGATAGGTTTCGGCCGGCCACGCATCGCGCAGAACGGCTGCCGCCAACACGATACCCGATAACAATACGACACTGGCAGGGTGCCGTGCGTGGCCGCGAATCATGTCTTTGCCCTCCAATTGATGTGCCATGGTCTCGAGCGCTCATATTAAGGCATGTCGCGGTTCTTATTTGAATTTTCCGGGCTACCATTTATCATTCACAGCCACAGTTGCGAATCAGCCCGGAAAATTCAATGTCCGAAATCACGCTGCAGCAGTCACAACGCATCATTGACGCCATCCTCGCCCGCGGGCGCGAGCTCGATTGCCGGCCCCTGAGCGTTGTGGTCACCGACCCGGGTGCCCACGTCAAGGCGTTCGAGAAGGAGGACGGCTCGGCAATGATGCGGTTTGAAATGGCGATGGGAAAGGCGTTCGCCGCGCTCGCGCTGGGACGCTCCTCCAGCCTGGTGCGCGTGCGCAATGAGGAAAAGCCGCAGTTCATGAACTACCTCATCGACGCCTCGGGCGGAAAAATCTTCCCGGAAGGCGGCGGCATGCTAATCCGCGACGGCAACGGCGCGATCATCGGCGCCGTCGGCGTCACCGGCGACACCGAGACGCGCGACGAAGAACTGGCCGCGCACGGCATTCACGCCGCGGGTTTGAAGACCGACGAGGACTGCGCGCACCTGGGTAAGCAGGTGCGCCTGAAGAGCTAGTAAAGCGTGAATCGTGATTGGTGATTCGTGATTCGACTCCCACAAGAACCGGTCTAGTCGATTAACGACTAACGATTCACGAATCACGATAAATGGTCGGGGCGGTGAGATTTGAACTCACGACCACCGGCACCCCATGCCGGTACGCTACCAGGCTGCGCTACGCCCCGAGGCGGCGGATTATAACAAACGGGGGACTACTGGCCGCGCAAAACTTCGAGCACGCTCTGGATTTCCTTGCGCAGCGAAGCGAGCCCGGCGCTGGCGCGCTGCGACGGCCGCCCGGCCCTAGTTGACGGCTCCGAACCCAGCTCGTCGAGCCGGTTGCGCGCGCCGCTGATGGTGAACCCCTGGTCGTAGAGGAGCTCGCGGATGCGGCGGATCAAGAGCACCTCGTGGTGCTGGTAATAGCGGCGGTTGCCGCGCCGCTTGACCGGCTTCAGTTGCGTGAATTCCTGCTCCCAATAGCGCAGCACGTGCGGCTTCACGCCGCACAGCTCGCTCACTTCGCCAATGGTGAAGTAGCGCTTCGCCGGGATCGGCGGCAGCTGTGCCCTGGGGCTATGACTTGCTTCCATGGTAGTTCTGTTCCACCATCGCCTTCAGCTTCTGCGACGCATGGAACGTCACTACGCGGCGCGCCGTGATCGGAATTTCTTCACCGGTCTTGGGATTGCGGCCGGGCCGCTGCGGCTTGTCGCGTAACTGAAAATTGCCGAAGCCGGAGAGCTTGACGCCCTTCCCGGTCTCGAGCGCGGTCCTCACTTCCTCGAAGAACGACTCGACCATGTCCTTCGCTTCGCGCTTGTTGAACCCGACCTTCTCGAACAACAGGTCGGCGAGTTCGGCCTTGGTTAACGTCATCTTGTCCCCTTTCAACGGAGTTTCGCGTTGAACTGTTGTTGCAGTATCCGGCGCAAATGGGAGACCGTGGATTCAACTTCCGCATCGGTCAGAGTCTTGCGAGTGTCCTGCAATAACACCCTGAAAGCAAGACTCTTTTTTCCTTTTTCTACACCAGTTCCGCGGTAGATGTCAAACAGCCCGATTTCAGTGACAATCGCAGGCTTTTCCCGCAGCAGGCGTTCCAGTATTGCCTGGTACCTGATCTCCTCGTCGACTTCGAACGCGATATCGCGCCGCACCGGCGGAAATTTCGATGTCTCGTTATAGGTCGGCAGCCCACGCTCGCCGATCGCATCGAAGTCGAGCTCGAACAGGATCGGGGGGAGCGGCAGATCATACTTCCGTTGCCAGCGCGGATGCAATTCCCCGATCCAGCCCGCTGTCATATCCCCGATGACGATGCTCGCCGACTTGCCGGGATGCAGCGCTGGATGCTCCAGCGGCCGGAATGCGGCTGCGGCCGGGGCGAGCAGCGCCTCGACGTCGCCCTTGATGTCGTAGAAATCACCGGGCCGCCCCTTCAACCCCCATTGCTCGTGACGAGCCTCACCGTAGGAGATACCTCCTATCCGCACCGGCTGGTGGTAGGAACCTGATGCTCCCGGCATGAAGCAGCGGCCGGCCTCGAACAGCCTGGCGCGGAGCTGCTTGCGAGCGAGGTTGCGCACGAGACCGTCAATCAGGCCACCCGCGAGCGTCGAGCGCATCACGCTCATCTGGCTGGCGATCGGATTGGCCAGGGCCACCGGTGCGTTATTGCCCGCCAGATCGCACTCCCACGCCGCGTCCACGAAGCTGTAGCTCACGATCTCCTGGTAGTCGCGCGCGACCAACAGCCTGCGGATCGCCGCGAGGCTGCGCCTTCCCTCCGCAACCGGCAGCAGCGTCGCCGGCACCGCAGGCATGGTGGCCGGTATCCGGTCGTAGCCGTAAATGCGCGCCAGTTCCTCGATCAGGTCTTCCTCGATCGCAAGGTCGAAGCGATAGCTCGGCGGCGTCACCTGGAACTCGCCCGCGGCGGCGGTGAACTCCAGGCGCAGCCGGCGCAGGATGTCGCTCACCTGGCTGCCGTCGAGCTTGATGCCCAGCAACCGTTCCGCCCGCGCGAGCCGCAACCGCACCGGCTTGCGCGCGGGCAGCGTTGCCCGCGCCTCGGTGACCGGCCCCGCGGTGCCGCCGCAAATATCGAGCATCAGCCGGGTGGCGCGTTCCAGCGCCGGCAAGGTTCCCGCGAAATCCACGCCGCGCTCGAAACGGTAGGAAGAATCGGAGGAGAAATTGAGCTGCCGGCTCTTGCCGGCTATCGCGTCGGGGCTGAAGAACGCGCTCTCCAGGAACACGTCGCGGGTAGCGTCGCCCACCGCGGTATCCAGCCCGCCCATGATGCCGGCCAGCGCCACCGCCTTGGTATCGTCCGCGATGACGAGGAACGCGGGCGTCAGCGACGGCGCCTCGCCGTTCAGCAGCGTGAGTGCCTCGCCGGCCCTGGCGAAACGCACCCGGATGCCGCCGTTCAGCTTTGCGGCGTCGAAGGCGTGCAGCGGCTGTCCCAGCTCCAGCATGACGTAATTGGTGACGTCCACCAGTGCGCTCACGGGACGAATTCCACTCATCGCAAGCCTACGCGTCATCCATTCCGGCGTCGCGGCGGTCGCATTGACCCCGCGCACCATCCGACCGCAGTAACGCGGGCAGGCCTGCGGCGCTTCCAGCGTGACGTCCATTCGGTCGCTGATCGTGGCACGCACCGGCTTGATGTCAGTCAGGCTCAATGGCGCACCGGTCACCGCCGCCACCTCGCGCGCGATGCCGGAGAGGCTCAGGCAATCGCCCCGGTTGGGCGTGGGCTTGGTCGTGAGCACCCAGTCATCACGGTCCGCTTCGACCTGCTCCACGTCGAGCCCACCCATGGAGAGCGCGTCCGCAAGCTCACGCGTGGCTAGCGGCGGATTGACGAAGGTGCGGAGCCAGTTCTCGGAGAATTTCATGATGATTTGCGCGCCAACATATCAGTTGAATTGCCTCAAGAAGCGCAAATCATTCTCGAAGAACAGCCGCAAGTCGTTCACGCCGTAGCGCAGCATCGTAAGACGGTCCACGCCGAGTCCGAAGGCGAAGCCCTGGTATTGCTCGGCCTCGATGCCCACGTTCTTGAGAACGTTGGGATGCACCATGCCCGCACCGCCCACCTCGAGCCAGCCGGCGCCAAAGCTCATGTCGATCTCGGCCGACGGCTCGGTAAAGGGGAAGAACGACGGCCGGAAGCGCACCTTGAGATCGCCGCGCTCGAAGAACTTCCGCAGGAATTCGATCAGCACGCCCTTGAGGTCGGCGAAGTTAATGCGTTCGTCCATCCACAGGCCTTCGACCTGGTGAAACATGGGCGAGTGGGTGGCGTCCGAATCCACGCGGTAGACGCGCCCCGGCGCGATGATTTTCAGCGGCGGGCGGTGACTCTCCATGTAACGGATCTGGATCGGAGAGGCATGCGTGCGCAACAGGTGCTTGCCGTCCGCCAGATAGAAAGTGTCATGCATCGAACGCGCCGGGTGGTTCTCGGGCTGGTTCAACGCGGTGAAGTTGTAGTAGTCGGTCTCGATCTCGGGACCGTCGGCCACGTCGAAGCCCAGCGAGCGGAACAACGCCTCGATACGCTCCAGGGTGCGCGTGACCGGGTGCAGCCCGCCGACGCCGAGGCCGCGCCCGGGCAATGTCACGTCGAGCGTCTCATCGGCCAGGCGCGTTTCCAGCCTGCGGTTCTGGATGCGCCCGCGCTGCTCCTCGAGCGCCACTTCCAGTCGCTCCTTGGCGGCGTTGACGCGACCGCCGAACGCCGGGCGCTCCGCCGCCGGAAGCTTCGACAACCCTTTCAGCAACTGCGTCAGCGTCCCGGCTTTCCCGAGGTAACGCGCTTTGGCCTGCTCGAGCTGGTCGGCATCGTCGATGCCCGCGAACGTCGCGAGCGCTTCCTTCACGATGGCGTCAACGTCTTGCATACGAGAGGCTAGGGGCTAGGAGCTAGGGGCTAGGGGCTAGAAAAAAGAGGCCCTTCAGCCTCTTTTTCCCAGAGTTGGGAACCCGGGATTTACTAGTCCCTAATCCCTAGACCTTAGACTCTGCTTTTCAGGCGCCGAGGCTGGCCTTGGCCTTCTCCACGAATTTGGAAAACGCCGGCTTGTCGAGCACCGCGATATCCGCCAGCACTTTGCGGTCCACGGCGATTGCCGCCTTCTTCAGACCATTCATGAAGCGGCTGTAGGACATGCCGTGCTCGCGGGCAGCGGCGTTGATGCGCGCAATCCACAGCGCGCGGAATACGCCCTTGCGGTCGCGGCGGTCGCGGTAGGCGTACTGCCCTGCGCGCATCACCGCTTCGTTGGCGATGCGGAATACATTCTTGCGGCGGCCGCGGAAACCCTTGGCCTTCTGCAGCACCTTCTTGTGCGCGGCGCGGGCGGTTACGCCCCGTTTGACTCGTGGCATGGCGCTCTCCTTAGTACGGCAACATGACGCGGACCGACGCCTTGTCCGCCTGGTGCACGCCCGTGCTGCCGCGCAAGTGCCGCTTGCGCTTGGTGTTCTTCTTGGTGAGAATGTGGCGCAGGAAAGCCTGGCCGCGCTTGATGCCGCCGCCGGCGCGCTTGCGGAAGCGCTTCGCGGCACCGCGCTTGGTCTTCAACTTGGGCATAACAATTCCTCTGTTTTAGCTTAGCGCCGGGTGCCTGCCAGGAAGGCAGGACTTCGGGAACCCGGACAACTACTTCTTGGTGATGCCGGCCTCGGCTTCCGCCTCGGCGCTGGGTGCGGCAGCCTTTGCAGGCGCCGCCGCTTTCTTCG
>Ga0180065_1000096_pt1 | contig 13123 bp, 13 predicted proteins | sample EasRiv00A_16_10D_FD_121783 | JGI IMG/M metagenome (GOLD analysis project Ga0180065, IMG submission 121783) | Soil microbial communities from meander-bound floodplain in the East River, Colorado, USA - East River metaG ERMLT200A_16_10D | ecosystem: Environmental > Terrestrial > Soil > Floodplain ...
GCTGGTGCTGATCACCAGCAACAACGAGAAGGAGCTGCCGGACGCGTTCCTGCGGCGCTGCTTCTTTCACTATATCCGCTTTCCAGACCGCGAGACCACGGAGCGCATCGTTCACGACCACCACTCAGGCCTAACCCAGCAGTTGCTACGCGAGGCGCTGGAGGCGTTCTTCGAGATCCGCGACGCGCCGGGGTTGAAGAAAAAGCCCTCGACCTCGGAGCTGCTCGACTGGCTGAAGCTGCTGATGGCGGAGGATATCCCGCCCGAGGCGCTGCACAGCCAGGACAGCCACAAGATCATCCCGCCGCTGCACGGCGCGCTGCTGAAAAACGAGCAGGACGTGCATCTCTTTGAGCGCCTCGTTTTCATGTCTCGGCGCAAGTCGTGACCAGTGACCGGTGACCAGTGACTGGTGTTTTATGGTTTCCACTCGGCTGCGCGGTTTCCCTCCGGTAATTGATCGGCGCTGCCGGACTCTGATTCTGGGCAGCTTCCCGAGCCAGGCGTCTCTGATGAAAGCCCAGTATTACGGCCACCCCCAGAACCAGTTCTGGAAGCTGCTGGGGCAGGTGCTCGATGTGCCGCTGCGCGACTTGCCGTACCGGGAACGACTGAAAACACTGCTTGCCCATCGTATCGGGCTTTGGGACGTGATCGGCCGCTGCGAGCGCGCCGGCAGCCTCGATAGCGCGATACGTAATGCGACGAACAACCGTTTTCGCCGGGTAACTCGCATAGCCGCGGGATTGCGGCGCGTTTGCTTCAATGGCAAGACGGCTGGACGGTTCGAGCTCCTGTTCGCGGAGCAGGGCTACGAGACACGTGTGCTGCCATCCTCAAGCCCGGCCAACACCGTACCATTTCGGACCAAGTTGCGTGCGTGGAGTAATGCGTTGACCCAAAGCAAGTTCCAGCGAAGCACGGGTCACCGGTCACCGGTCACGGTTTGCCATGCTGATTGATTTCTTTCTCAAGCTGAAGGAAGGCGGCGTACCCGTCTCGATCAAGGAATTCCTGACGCTGATCGAAGCGCTGGCGAAGCGCGTCGCGTTCGGCAGCATGGAGGAGTTCTACTATCTCGCGCGCGCCAGCCTGGTGAAGGACGAGAAGTATTATGATCGCTACGACCGCGTGTTCGCGGCCTACTTCAAGGGCGTCGTCCAGGTTGACGAGATCGCGATGCTGATCCCGGAGGAATGGCTCAAGAGGCTCGCGGAGAAAATCCTGACCGACGAGGAGAAGAAGCTGATCGAGTCCATGGGCGGCTGGGACAAGTTGATGGAGACGCTCAAGAAGAGGCTCGAGGAGCAAAAAGGCCGGCACCAGGGCGGGGGCAAGTGGATCGGAACGGCGGGCACCAGCCCCTACGGGGCATACGGTTACAACCCGGAAGGCGTACGCATCGGGCAGAACGAATCACGCCATCGCCGCGCGGTGAAGGTGTGGGACCGGCGGGAATTCAGGAATCTCGACGACACGGTCGAACTTGGTACGCGCAACATCAAGGTGGCGCTGCGGCGGCTACGCAAGTTCGCTCGCATCGGGGCGCCCGAGGAGCTCGATCTCGACGACACGATTCGTTCAACGGCGAAGAATGCCGGCTGGCTCGACCTGAAGATGGTGCCGGAGCGGCACAACGCGGTGAAGGTGCTGCTGTTCCTGGACGTCGGCGGCTCGATGGACGACCACATCCGTATTTGCGAGCAGCTGTTCTCGGCGGCGCGCATCGAGTTCAAGCATCTCGAGTACTTCTATTTCCACAACTTCCTCTACGATCGGGTATGGCGCGACAACCGCCGCCGGGCGACCGAGCGCATGCCGACCTGGGAAGTGCTGCACACCTACCCTCACGACTACAAGGTGATCCTGGTGAGCGACGCTACCATGAGCCCCTACGAGATCGTCTATTCGGGCGGCAGTGTCGAGCACACCAACGAGGAGGCCGGCGCGATCTGGCTGCAGCGGCTGCTCACGGTCTATCCCCACGCGATCTGGCTCAATCCGCAGCCCGAGTCGGTGTGGGACTACCACGAGTCGATCCGCGTCACCCGCCAGTTGATGGGCGACCGCATGTTCCCGCTCACGCTGGAAGGGCTCGACCGCGGAATGCGGATGCTGGCGAAGTGAGCCCCGGCGCGAGGTGCGCGCGTATAATCGCGGCATGGACCGTTCACACCGGAGCGCGGCTACGACCATCCGGATGATCGCCAGAGTCGCGCTGGCGCCCTGGTGGATCGCCCAGATCGCCACCAAGGCGAAGTCGTTTCGCGACAATCCGGTGCTGGGCAATCCGACCCTGAATGGCTGGGGCCTGCACGTCGCGCGCCGGCGCGCAGCAGCCTGGCTCGCCGAGCGACGCCGCAAGCGATTGTCCGCGCACGTAGCGCCGGTGGAACTCGAATTCTTCGACCGCAACGGCTATTTCATCCGCCGCAACGCCCTGCGCGCCGAGGCCTTCGACGCTCTGCGCCGCGAAATCGAGGCGATGCACGGGCCCGCTCGCGAGATGCGCCAGGGACCGGCGTTGACGCGGCGCATCGGCCTCGACGATGCGCAGCTCGCCGGAATGCCTGCCACCCGGGTCTTCGTGAAGGACGAGGGCGTGCGCGCGCTGGTCCACTATGCCGCGTCCTACCGTGGCGAGCCGACCTTCGCCGTGCAGTCGATTATTTCCGAAAAGTCACCTGCGGCACGCGATCCGCAGACCGTGTTCCACTCCGACACTTTCCATCCGACCGCCAAATCATGGCTGTTCCTGGTCGATGTCGGCGCAAGCGAGGGGCCGTTCGCCTACGTGCCTGGCTCGCACCGGCTGACCGAGGAACGCCTCGCCTGGGAGCGCGAGCAAAGCCTCGGCGCCCGCGATTCCACGGATCAGATGCAGACCGAGGGATCGTTTCGCATCGACGAGGCTGAGCTTGTGGCGCTCGGACTGCCGTCCCCGCTGCGTTTCGCCGTGCCGGCCAATACGCTGATCATTGCCGACACCTCGGGATTTCACGCCCGCACACCGAGCCCGAAACCGACTTGCCGCGTCGAGGTCTACGCGACGTTGCGGCGCACGCCCTTCATTCCGTGGGTCGGAGGACATTCCATCGCAATGCCGCCGATCTCGGGTCGCCACACTGCGCTCGACTCGGCGCTGCAACAAACCCTCGAGCGCCTTGGATTTGGCCGCAGCCCGTGGCGCCCCGTCGGCCCGGTCGGCGCCTTCGACAGTCCGCGAGATCGTTGAAGAGTCGGGTGTGGTCTGGCTGCAGCGGCTGCTGATGGTCTATCCGCGGGCAATCTGGCTCAACCCGCAGCCGGCGGCGGTGTGGGACTACCACGAATCCATCCGCTTCACCCGCCAGTTGATGGGCGACCGGATGTTCCCGCTAACTCTCGAAGGGCTGGACCGCGGAATGAGATTTCTGAGTAAATCTCATGGGTAAGGATCAGTGGATGACCACACCCTCGCCCGAAGCGCCGGCACATGAAGCGTTGCGGCCGCATCGTCCGCTGACCGCGTACTACACCGATGAGACCGCGCGGCAACGATGGCTGCAGCAGGTGTTCGATAGCACCGCCGCCGACTACGACCGCATCGAAAGACTGACCGCGTTCGGCACCGGGCCCAAATACCGGCGCGATGCGTTGGCGCGCGCGGGACTGCGCGCCGGCATGGATGTGCTCGATGTCGGCACGGGCACGGGACTGACCGCCGTCCAAGCGGCGTTTCTCACCATTGATGCGCGGCGTGTGCTCGGCGTCGACCCCAGTCCGGGCATGCTGGCCAACGCAAGGTTGCCGGATGGGTTGCGCGTGCTCGAAGGTCGCGCCGAAGCCCTGCCGGTAGCCGACGCGTCGGCGGACTTCCTGAGCATGGGCTTCGCGTTGCGCCATGTGTCCGATCTGCATGTCGTGTTTCGCGAGTTCCATCGGGCGCTCAGACCGGGCGGGCGCGTGTGTGTTCTCGAAATCACACGCCCGCGGTCGCGCGCCGCGGTGTTGTTGCTGAAACTGTACATGCGCTACGCGGTGCCATTCGTTGCGCGCCTGTTCGGCCGCACACGGGATGTCACCGCGTTGTGGCGCTATTACTGGGACTCGATCGAAGCCTGCGTGCCGCCGGCCGCGGTGATGGCCGCGTTGCGCGAGGCGGGCTTCGTCGATGTGCACCGTCATGTCGAGCTTGGCATCTACTCCGAATTTGTCTGCCGCAAGCCCGACTCAAAATGACCGAAACGGCCCTTAATGCAGGGGAGAATGAGAGGAGTATCCCCTCATTTCGTTACCGTCTCTTAGAACCCGTGGCCCCAGTAGCCGCAATAGCGTCGGAACTCAGGTGCCGCGACCCCACAGCCCGCAATAGCGCCTGAGGACGAAGGGCAGGCCGTTCTGGTAGCCGGGCAAGCTGGCGTACTTCGGCAACTGGAGTTCCTTTTCCACCGGATCCCAGCACCTGCCTTCGCGCGCGGCGGCCCGCACTGCGGACGACGCATCCTGCAAGAGAGTGAGGAAGTCCTGCACGTCCTTCTTGGTGCCGAGGCGGCCGCCGGGCTGGCCGGGATGGCCGGGGATCAGCCGCTCCCAGTCCAATACGTACAACTTTTGCAGGAAGGCCTCCCACTCGAGCGGATGGGAGTCGATCATGCCACGCCCGGGCATCGACCCTATCGGAACGGTATCGACCGTGTAGATGATCTTTTCCTTTGGCAGCCGCATGGTGATCGTGCTGTCGGAATGGTTGAGGCCGTGATAAGTGAGTTCGAGCGTGGTGCCGCCGAGCTTGATCGTCCTCTGCTTGTCGAAAACCTCATCGGGTAACGGAGTGGCCGGATCCTTAAGGACCGCAAGCCGTTCCTTGACCCTCTTGTGGGCGATGATTTTCGCGCCGGCGTCCTTGAACGGCTGGCCGCCCAGAATATGGTCGAAGTGGTGGTGGCTGTAGATCAGGTACTTGATCGGCTTGTCGGTGATCTTCCGGATTTCCCTGATATAGGTTGGCACCGTTTCCGGGAATCCGTAGCCGATGGGGTCGGTCGCGATCACGCCGTCGGAGGTGACGATGAACATCGACTGGCGATTCCCGTAACGGAAGACGTAGACCCTGTCCGTGCCCTCGACCTTGGTGGTCGTGATCGTCGGCGGTTTCGCCGCCTGTTGCGCCTGGGCGGGCCCGCCCAGGATGGCTGCCGTCAGTGCTGTTCCTGCTAGCAGGCTGGAGAATAGTGACATTAGCGCCTCCAATCGGTTGACAGGCTGAGCTTCATGCTTCCTCGCCAATTTTGTGCGCAATCCGGCGCCGATCCGAGGCGTCCGGGATTGCAGCTTATGAGTATGTCGTTGCGGAGAACGGCCGAGTGTGGTGGTTTATTCCATCGATAAGCCCGAAAACGCGCGATGAACGGCGCACTGCGTCCGTTCGATCGCGCGTACGTAAACCCAGCGCGTTTGCGTCCGGGTTTACAGGTTGTATCCTTTCTCGTTGTGCAGCACGGTGTCCAGGCCCTCGGTTTCCTGTTCCTGCTCCACCCGCATTCCGGCCACCGTGTCGCTGACCTTGAGCAGTATCCAGGTGACCACCCCGGACCACGCTGCGACGGCGAGCACGCCGATGATCTGGACCAGCACCTGGTCGCCCATCGTGAACTTCTCCGGATAGCCGATGCCGCCGAAAGCGCCCGCAACGAACACGCCGGTGAGTATCGTGCCGAGCGCCCCGCCCACTCCGTGCACCGGGAACACATCGAGCGAGTCGTCCACCTTGAGCGCCTGCTTCATGTAGCTGGTGGCGAAGAAGCAGCAGATGCCGGCGGCGGCGCCGATCGCAAGCGCGCCGATCGGCCCGACGAATCCCGAAGCCGGCGTGATCGTGCCGAGTCCCGCCACCATGCCGGTCACGGCGCCGAGCGCCGAGGGCTTGCCGTAGCGCAGCCACTCGCAAACTATCCACGCGAACGCGCCGGTCGCCGCGCCGATGTGCGTCACCAGCATCGCCATGCCGGCGGCGCCGTCGGCCGCGAGCGCGCTGCCCGCGTTGAACCCGAACCAGCCCACCCACAGCATGCACGCGCCGGTCACCGTCATGGTCATGTTGTGCGGGGGCATGGGGGTATCGGGAAAGCCCCTGCGCTTGCCCAGCACCGTCGCGCAGACCAGCGCCGCGATGCCCGCGTTCAGATGCACGACGGTGCCGCCCGCGAAGTCCATGATCCCCTTCTTCGCCAGCCAGCCGTCGCCCCATACCCAGTGGGCAACTGGGCAATAGACGAAAAGCAGCCAGAGCAGGGTGAATAAAAGCATCCCGGAGAATTTCACGCGCTCCGCGAAGGCGCCGATGACCAGCGCGGGCGTGATGATCGCGAAGGTGAGCTGATACATCGCGAATACGCTTTCAGGGATGCTGCCCTTGACCGTCTTGACTTCGATCCCGGACAGGAAAAACTTGTCGAATCCCCCATACCAGGCGTTGTGCGCGCCCGCGTCGCCGAACGCGACGCTGTAGCCGACCGCCACCCACGCCAGTGTCACTATGCAGGTGATGGCGAAGCATTGCATGAGGACGGAGAGCACGTTCTTCATGCGCACCAGCCCGGCGTAGAACAACGCCAGCCCGGGCAGCGTCATGAACAGCACGAGCACTGAGGACGTGAGCATCCACGCCGTGTTCGCCGCATCCAGCTTCGGCGGCGGTGGCGGCTCTGCCCCGACGGCGAGCGGCGCATAAAACAACGACGTGAACAGCAACGACAGCAGCAAACCGCGGTGCATTCTTATCATTGACTCCTCCCTGGTGCGTGCCATGAGTTGTTTTTATGACGCTGTGACCATCATGGACTGCGTGCCGCGTGGGGTCAAGTATGCAGCGATAATTAAACAAATTGCCGGCGGCTTATTTCAGATAGCGTGCCTCCAGCCGCATCCGCAGCTTGCCGTACCGCTCGCGCAGCTCCAGCGTTTCTCCAACGATGCGCTGCGATGCCGTGACGTCGAGCGCGGCCGCAACCAGTATTGCCGGTGTCGCCCCGAGTCTCATTGGCCCGATCCGGTTTGGCGCGTCTTTTCCGCGACTTTGGCGTTGAAGCGTGCGGCGTCGATGACGTAACGCTCGTGGCGGCCTTCGGTGATCTTGTCCACGCCGTCGTGCGCGGACACCGAGAACGTCAGCTTGCGCCCCTCGACCTTGTCCAGCCGCACATCCACGGTGACCGTCATTCCCGGCGGCGTCGCGGCCAGGTGCGAAAAATCGACGTGCGTGCCAAGCGACTGCTCGCGCGGCCAGTCGAGGTGCGGCTTGAGGGCCTCTATGCATGCCCATTCGAGCAAACCCACCAGGTAGCCGGTGGCCAGCACCTGCGGCATCTGCTGGAACGTTTCGGATTCAGGATAGAGAGCGGGGACGGTCTTACTGGCCGGAACCTTGAACCTGAACTGGTAAGTAAGGCCGGCCTTGAGCGTGTCCTTCATCGGCAATGAGTAATGAGTTATGGGCGAAAACAGTCTTCGCCATTATCACTCATTACTCATTACCCATTACCCTTCACCCGTATAGCGGGCGGCCTCCCACCCGAGCATCGCCGCTTTCCGTGTCGTCCCCCAGCGGTAACGGCTCTGCTCCCCTGATTCCCGGATCACGCGATGGCACGGTATGAGCCAGCCGATCGGATTGGCGCCAACCGCGTTGCCGACCGCACGCGCTGCGGCGGGCGCGCCAATGCTTTCCGCGACGTGCCGGTAGGTGGCGACGGCTCCGAACGGCAATGCGAGGAGGGCGCGCCACACCTTGACCTGGAAATTGCTGCCTTTGACCAACAGGGCGAGCGGCTCCCCTGTCCGCGACGCGAGCGGCAGGAAAACGTGTTCGGCCAGCGCAGCCGTGCTGGCGGGGTCGCGGCGCAATTCGGCACGCGGCCATTCCGCGCGAATCACGGCTGCCGCATCGTCCCCGCTGTTGAGAAAGTGCAGGCTGCAGATGCCGCGGGGGGAAGTCGCGATCAGGGCCGGCCCGAACGGCGATTCATGCGTGCCATAGCGAATGGCGAGCCCCGCGCCGCCCGCCTTGTATTCGCCGGGCGACAGGGCTTCCAGCGTCACGAACAGGTCGTGCAGCCGTCCTGGCCCGGAGAGACCGACTTCGTCGGCGAGGTCGAGCACGTTTTGCGATGCAGCGAGTCGCGACTTCGCGTGCTCGACCGTCAGGTACTGGAGAAACCGCTTGGGACTGACCCCGGCCCAGCGCGTGAACAGCCGCTGAAAATGGTGCTGGGAAAGATGCACATGGTGGGCCACTGCGGCGAGCTCGGGTTGCTGCGCGGCGTGCCGCTGCAGGTATTCGATGGCGCGCGCGATGCGCTCGTAGTCCCTCAAGCCGGATCTGCAAGCCGCTCTATTTCCTAATGGGGCATCAATAAGCTTCATGCACGTCAGAATACGGCGTGCATGAAACTTCTGCCACCCGTTTCTTGCTCTATTCGGTAAATGGGGAATGGCGAATGGAAAATAGCGCGTAATGAATGGGAGGGCCTCTATCGCTGTTTCCATTCACCCTTCACTATTCACCATTTACCGCCCTCAGCGGGGCTGCTGCCGCCGGTCGCCGGCGGGAGGCGGCGCGGTCTGCAGCACTTCGTCGACGGTCGTGAGGCCGGCGGCGACTTTGAGCGCGCCGCCGAGGCGCAGCGGCTTCATGCCTTCCTTGATGGCCCGCTCCTGCAGCGCTGCCAGGTCGGTCTCGGCGGTGATGACTTTGCGCAGCTCGGGGGTCATCACCATCGTCTCGTAGATGCCGACGCGGCCCATGTAGCCGGTCATGCGGCACTCGAGACAGCCCTTGGCGATGTAGGTCGGGCCCTTGGGTGTGGGCGCCTTCCAGGGGTACACCAAGTGCTCCCATGCGGAATCCTCGAGCGCGTGCTGCTCCTTGCAGTGCGGGCACAGGGTGCGCAGCAGGCGCTGCGCCATGACACCCAGTATCGAGGATTGCAGCAGGTATGACGGCACCTCGAGATCGAGCAGCCGGGTGATCGCCGAGGGCGCGTCGTTGGTGTGCAGCGTGGACAGCACCAGGTGCCCGGTCAACGCGGCCTGGATCGCCATTTCGGCGGTGGCGAGATCGCGGATCTCACCGACCATGATGATGTCCGGGTCCTGGCGCATGAGCGTGCGGATGCCGCCCGCGAAGTCCACGCCGATGGACTGCTGCACCTGCATCTGGTTGAAGGCGGGCTCGACCATTTCGATCGGGTCTTCCAGCGTGCATACATTGACGTCGGGCTGGGCCAGCTGCTTCAAGGTTGAGTAGAGCGTAGTGGTTTTGCCGGATCCGGTGGGGCCGGTGACGAGGATGATGCCGTGGGGGTGGCTGATCATCTGCTTCCACTTGCGCTCGTCTTCCTCCGCGAAGCCGAGTTCCTTGAAATCCTTGACCAGGTTCTCGGGATTGAAGATCCGCATGACCAGCTTCTCGCCGAAGGCGGTCGGCATGGTGGACAGGCGCAGTTCGACCTCTTGCCCGTCCGGCGTCACGGTCTTCAGCCGACCATCCTGGGGGCGGCGCTTTTCGACGACGTCCATGCGCCCCAGCACCTTGATGCGGCTGGTCATCGCCGCCATCACCGGCGTCGGGATTTGGTACACCTGGTGCAGCGCGCCGTCGATGCGGAAGCGCACGTTGCTCACTTCGCGGCGCGGCTCGAGGTGGATGTCGCTCGCGCGCTCCTCGAACGCGTAATTGAACAGCCAGTCGCAGATATGGACGATGTGCTGGTCGTTGGCGTCGAGCTTGCCGCTGCGCCCGAGCTGCACCAGCTGCTCGAAATTGGCGATATCGGCGACCGCGCCCTTGTCCTTGCTGGCCGCGCCCTTGACCGATTTCGCGAGGCTGTAGAACTCGACGAGGTAGGACTGGATGTCGACCGGGTTGGCGATGACGCGCTTGATCTCCAGGCGCAGAACCTGCTTGATCTGGGCCTCCCAATCGTGCACATGCGGCTCCGCGGTGGCGATGGTGACCTCGCGCGTATTGATCGCCACCGGGAGAATGTAGAAGCGCTCGGCATAGGCGCTCGACATGGTCCTGGTCACCGCCGCGAAATCGATCTTGAACGGGTCGATGTGGAAGTACGGCAGCTCCACCTTGTCGGCCAGCCACTGGGTGAGGGCTTCGAGATGCAGCAGCTTCTTAGGCTGGCGTGGGTCCTTCCACTTCTGGTCGGCGATCACTACCAGCGGATGCGTGGTGCCGCGCGAAAAACGCCGGTTGCTGACCAGCTGGTCGGCGGTTTCCTTGGGAACCAGGCCGTCCGCGACCAGGTCGGCGAGCACCTGCGACAGCTCGAGTCGGTGGTCGACCTGGGGTTGAGTGGCGTTGGCAATGGACATCAGGGGGTTTCCAGAACTGGTAGGACTATAAACCTGAAGTGTAATTCTTTCAATGGCTTAAGTCGTGGTCGGCGGTAATATTATTTTGCTCCGCGTCCGGGACGGTTACAATCGGCCCCTGGACCGATTGCTGCCGGGAACGACATGAATATGCGCAATCCGACGTGCTGCCTCATCGCCGCCGCGCTGCTCTCGATTGCGGGCGCAAACGCAACGGCGCAGGAGCGAGCGGGCGCCCCGGCAATCAGGGTGTATGACGCGACTGAACTGGCCCTGCAGCGTTATAACGTAGTCAAGCGGTTGTGGGCCGGGACCTGGCGTTCGTCGTTCTGGGTGTCCAGCTACGATGATGCGCCCGCGGCCCTCAAGGCGCTGACCGAGAAAGCGGCCGACCTGGAAGCCGACGGCGTTACCAACGTCCACTGCGTCAGCGAGGCCGCAGGCGAGGGGGGATTTTTCTGCTACGGCCTGGCGATAAAACTTAGGTAAAGCCGGACGCCCTGCGCCGGTTTACCTCCGCGCGTTCGAACGGACGCAAGCGCCGTTCAACGCGCGGCTGTCACCGCAAAGCGGCGTTGATGCGTTCCAGCGCGACGTTGCCCGGGCACAGTTCCCGCTCGGTGAGAGAATTGAGCGGCGTCTCGACCGTATTGAGATTCTCGTGCAGGTCGGAGGAATCGGGCTGCACGTAGAGCAGGCCGGTGATCACTTCCCCCTTGGCGGCGTGTTCCTGCAGGAAATGCATCGCCTTGATGCGATCGGTCGGGTCGTGATCCGCCGCAAGCTTGCGCAGGCGCAGCACCGATCCGTCATGCTGGGCGACGGTGACAACCTCTCCCGGCGCGTAGTGGGCGGTGATCTCGTCGCGGCCCTCGATGAAATCGAGACGGTTGACCGCCTCATTGTGCTGGCGCACGTAGTCGTAGCTCTTGGTCGAGCCCGCGTGGTTGTTGAACGCGACGCACGGGGAGATCACGTCGATGAACGCGGCGCCCTTGTGCTCGATTGCTCCCTTGATGAGCGGCACCAGCTGCTGCTTGTCGCCGGAGAAGCTGCGCGCGACGTAGGTCGCGCCGAGCAGCAGCGCCATGCCGATCATATCGAGCGGCTCGTCGTTGTTGGCGACGCCGCGCTTGGATTTGGAGCCCTTGTCGGCGGTGGCGGAGAACTGGCCCTTGGTAAGGCCGTAGACGCCGTTGTTCTCGACGATGTAGACGAGATTGACGCCGCGCCGCATGCAATGCGCGAACTGGCCGATGCCGATCGAGGCGGAATCGCCGTCGCCCGACACGCCCAGGTAGATGAGGTCGCGGTTGGCGAGATTGGCGCCGGTTGCGACCGAGGGCATGCGGCCGTGCACGGTATTGAAGCCGTGAGAGTTGCCGAGGAAGTAATCCGGGGTTTTCGACGAGCAGCCGATGCCGGAGAGCTTGGCGACGCGGTGCGGCTGGATATCGAGTTCCCAGCATGCCTGAATGATGGCAGCCGAGATCGAGTCGTGACCGCAGCCGGCGCACAGGGTCGAAATCTTGCCCTCGTAATCGCGGCGCGTGTAGCCGACCTGGTTCTTGGCCAGCGTCGGGTGATGAAGCCTGGGTTTCGCAATATAGGTCATGAGACCACCTTCTTCAACGGCACCACGGTGCGGGCCGCGGCATGCTTGGATATCTGATCGACGATGTAGCGTGCGGTGATCGGCGTGCCGTCGTAATGGAGGATCGACAACAGGCGCGATGGGTTCACCTTCGCCTCGTTGACTAGCAGTGTCTTCAGCTGGGCGTCCCGATTCTGCTCGACCACGAACACCCACGGATGCGCAGCGACAAAATCGGCGATCTCGTCCGCAAACGGGAAGCCGCGCACCCGCAGCGCGTTGATGTGAATGCCGTGCGCGGAGAGTACGTCCAGCGCCTCGTACATCGCCGGCGCGGTCGAGCCGTAGATGATCGCCCCGAAGCGGGCCGGCTTTTCGGCCGGCGTGAGCAGGGGGCGCGGTACGAGTTTCTTGGCGGTTTCGAACTTCCGCAGCAGCCGCTCCATGTTGTACACGTAATCCGGCCCGGCTTCGCTGTAGCGCGCGTAACGGTCTTTGGTCGTGCCGCGCGTAAAGTAGCCGCCCCTGGCGGGATGCGTCCCGGGGTAGGTGCGGTACGGGATGCCGTCGCCGTCCACGTCGAGATAGCGCCCGAATTCCTTGCCGGACTCGAGTTCATCGTGGCTCATCACCTTGCCGCGGTCGTAGGTCCTGGTGTCGTCCCAGTGCAGGGGCGCGCACAGCCGCGTGTTCATGCCGATGTCGAGATCGGTCATCACGAATACCGGCGTCTGGAGCCGCTCCGCCAGATCGAACGCCTGCGCGGTGAACTCAAAGCATTCCGCCGGGTCTTCCGGGAACAGCAGCACGTGCTTGGTGTCTCCGTGCGAGGCGTAGGCGCAGGCGAGGAGATCGGATTGCTGCGTGCGCGTCGGCATGCCGGTCGAGGGGCCGCCGCGCTGGACGTCGATCAGCACCACCGGGATCTCCGCAAAATACGCGAGGCCGATGAACTCGGTCATCAGCGAGATGCCGGGTCCCGAAGTCGCGGTAAATGAGCGCGCGCCGTTCCAGCCCGCGCCGATCGCGATGCCGACGGAAGCCAGCTCGTCTTCTCCCTGGATGATCGCGAAGCGGCTCTTGCCGGTTGCGGGATCCACGCGCAGCTTCTGGCAGTGCTTGATGAAGGCTTCCGCGAGCGAAGAGGAGGGCGTGATCGGGTAC
>Ga0180065_1000097_pt1 | contig 13056 bp, 6 predicted proteins | sample EasRiv00A_16_10D_FD_121783 | JGI IMG/M metagenome (GOLD analysis project Ga0180065, IMG submission 121783) | Soil microbial communities from meander-bound floodplain in the East River, Colorado, USA - East River metaG ERMLT200A_16_10D | ecosystem: Environmental > Terrestrial > Soil > Floodplain ...
GAGTGGGCCTCGTCCACCATCAGGAACGCCCGGTGCTTGCGCCTGATATCGACGAACCGGGGAAGGTCGGGATAGTCCCCGTCCATGCTGTAGACGCCTTCGACCACGATCAAAACGCGCTCGAACTGCCGCCGCTGATCCGCGAGGATCGCGTCGAGCGCGGCCCAGTCCCGGTGGGGGAACGGCAGGCGGTGGGCGCCGGACAGCTTGATGCCCTGCAGTATGCTGTTGTGGACCAGCGCGTCGTGCACGATGAGGTCCTTGGGGCCGAACAGATAGCCGATGACCGTGACGTTGGTGGCGTGCCCGCTGACGAACGCGATGGCATCGTCCACTCCGTAGACTTCAGCCAGCGAGTGCTCCAGCTCGCGGTGAATGCCACGCTCGCCGGACACCAGGCGGCTGGCGGATACCGAGGTGCCGTAGCGGTCGATGGCCGCCCTGGCCGCCTGGCTGACGCGGGGATCCCCGCAGAACCCGAGGTAGTTGTAACTGGCGAAGTTCAGGTATTCCCTGCCTTCGATCCGGGTCGTCACGCCGGCTATCCCGTCGTGCAACTTGAAGTACGGGTTGGCGATGCCGAGCTTCGCGGCCCCGTCGTTCATGATGCGCAGTTGCTGGTATCCCGGGTGCAGGTGAAAGCGGTAGTGGTGCTCGGGAACTTGCGCGGCCTCGCCGGATTCCCGCTCGGCCGGTTCGGGCGGGTCGGCCCGGTGCCGCCGCCGCTCGAGCACCTGTTGTATCAGGCGCTCCTTGATCTGCGAAGTGATGCCGCTCTGGACCTTGCTCGGCATGTCAATGAATCATCCTGTCCGTGTTCTCGATCTCACCCGACTGAAGCTCCTCGGCGGTGCGGGCGATCGCGTCGGTATTCGCCTCGTCGGCGTGCTGGGCGGCGATCTGCTGCGCCTGCTCGACGGCGTCCGCCGGCGCGCCGTCCCGTTCCGCGCCGGAGAGCTGAGCGACGATCCTCGCGCTCAGCTTGGCGACGGTGGGGCTCTCGCTCAATGCCATCACCGGGAGCCTGACCGTGAAACGGGCTTCCACCGCTGTGGAGAGCTCAACCCCCATCAGGGAGTCGAAGCCCAGGTCGTGGAGCGGGCGATGCTCGTCGATCTTGTCGGGGGCGATGCGCAGGATCTCACCGACATCCTTCTTCAGCATCTCGATGAAAGTCGCGGTGAGCTCGGCCGGGGACAGCCGTTCCAGCAGGCGCCGGATATCCTCGCCGCCATCTTCGGCCGTTTTCGCGTCCTCGGCACTCAGCGCCAGCTCGCTGAATTTCGGCGTGCCCGACGTGGGCAGGAAGCGGCTGAGCGCCCGCCAGTCCAGCTCCAGCACCGCCGCTCCCGGGCTGCCGGCAACCAGCATCTCTTCAAGGGCACCCAGTGCGACGTCCGATTGGATGGCCGCCCCGCCCATGCGGTTCTGCAGCGCCTCCTTGATGCTCGGATTGCGCGCGAGGTAGCCGGCGTCGTCTATGGCGCCCCAGCGCATGCACAGCGCCGGCAGCCCCGCCGCCCTGCGCGCCGCCGCGAATGCCTCGAGGCCGGAATTCGCCGCGATGTAGTTGCCCTGTCCGGGGTTGCCGAAGAGTGTGGTCGCCGACGAGTAGAGGATGAAAAAATCCAGCGTCTTGCCGAGGGTCAGCTCGTGCAGGTGATAGGCGCCCAGTATCTTGGGCGCAAGGACGCGCCGGATCTGATCCTTGCCGAGGTTGCGGATCAGGCCGTCTTCAATAACCGTGGCGGCGTGCACGATGCCCCGCAAGGGAGGCATGACGACCGCGATTTCCGACAGGAGGGCGGAAAGGGCCTTGCGCTCGGTCACATCGCACGCTGCGGCATGGACCCTGACCCCGGCGCTCTCGAGCGCGGCGACGCCCGCCTGCGCTTCGGCTGCGACCGGGCCGCTGCGGCTGATCAGCACCAGGCTGCGCGCGCCCCTCGCCGCCAGCCACTGTGCGGTTTTCAGGCCGAAACCGCTCAGGCCGCCGGTGACCAGGTAGGTGGCGTCGGCGGGCAGCTCGAGCTTGCGCCCGCCCTGCTGCGGGACGTGCACGGGGGCTATGCCGTTCCTGTAGGTAACGACGATCTTGCCGATGTGCAGTGATTGCTGCATGTAACGGAAGGCGTCCACGATCTCTTCCGCCTCGAAGCGATGGCAGGGCAGCGGGTGCAGGGCGCCCTTGTCGAACAGCGCCATCACCTCGCGGAACAACTGCCCGGAGAGGTCCGGGCGCTCCTTCATCAGCTGGTCGGCGTCTATGCCGAAATAGCTGATGTTGTTGCGGAACGGACGCAGGCCGATGCGGGTGTTCTCCTGGTAATCCCGCTTGCCCAGCTCAAGGAAGCGGCCGAAGGGCTTGAGCACCCGCAGGTTGCGGTTGATGGCTTCGCCCGCCAGCGAGTTCAACACGACGTCGACGCCGCGGCCTGCCGTGACCGCGAGGATTTCGTCGGCAAACGACAGGGCACGCGAATCGAACACGTGATTCACCCCCAGCAAGCGCAGGAAATCACGCTTTTCCTCCGAACCCGCTGTGGCAAAGATTTCGGCGCCGAGCCACTTTGCCATCTGTATGGCCGCGATGCCGACGCCGCCGGCGGCGCCGTGAATCAGGATCTTCTCACCTTCCCGGAGTCGGGCGAGGTGGTTGAGCGCGTAGTGAACGGTAAAGAAAACGCTGGGAATGGTGGCGGCGGCCTCGAACGACATCTTGTTGGGAACCAGCGAGATGCTCGCGGCCCGGGTGACCACGCGATTGCCGAAGCTCGACGGCCCGAAGCCGACGACCCGGTCACCGGGCGCGTAGCCCCGCACTTCCGCACCAGCGCCCAAGACGATGCCGGCAAATTCGAGGCCGAGGGTGGAGCCGGCAAAACCACCTTCGACAGCTTCATCGGACAGCAGGCCCAAGGCGTACATGACGTCGCGGAAATTCAGTCCCGTGGCATGCACCTCTATTTCCAGCTCGTCGTCCGCGAGCGGGACGCGCGGATGCGATTCCCAGCGCAGGTTGCGCAATTGCCCCGGCTGATGAAAGCCCAGGCGCAACTCGGGTTGCCCGGCATCCGTATCGGGCCCGGCCTGCCCGGGAGGCGGCTCGAGGCGCAGTCGCGGCACGTAGCGGTCGCCGGATGCCGTCAGCGTGATCTCCTGTTCGGCGTCCGGGTGCGACATTTCCCGGGCGAGCGCGTAAATCGCCGCATCAATCGCCCCGGGGTCCTCGATATTGACCAGGCGCACTTCGAGACCGGAAGCCTCGTTCATCAGGGTGCGCCCGAAACCCCACAACGTGGCATCCATGCCGCCCGCCGCGTCGGCATGCCGGGCGCGGCGGTCACGTTTGCGCAGCCAGCCCAATGCAGCGTGCGCCGTCACCAGCCAGCAGGTGGTCTTCGTGCCGGTAGCCTCGCAGGCCCGCAATATCGCCGCCGCGGCGGCGCAGCGATCGACCTGCTTTTCCAGCAGAAGCAGCGGCGTGCCGTCTCCGGAGGGCTCGCTTAATCCATGGAGATGCAGTATGCCGTCGATCCGGCCGAAGGCGGCACCGAGCTGCCGGAACAAGGCTTCGTAATCTGCCGGGTGGTACGGGTTGAGTTGATGGTGCCGTTCGCCGAGGGAGGCCAGCCGGCTTCCCGGCGTGACGTGGATGACACGGTCACCGCGGGCTTCCATGGTCCTGGCGAGCTGGGCGGCAAACCGCGCGGAATAGCCCTCCTTGTCGGCGAGCAGCAGCCAGTTGCACGTGGCCGATTGCTCCGGCTGCGGCGTGGCGCCGGCCTGGTCCGCTTTCTGGGACAGGAGGATATACGGCCCCGAACCCCCGTGCGCGGACAATTCCAGCGCGGTAACTGCCTGGAAGCCCGATTTTTGCAACTGATTCCGCCAGAACTGGGGCGGCCGGTGGCGGGAGGCCCAGGACCCGCCCTGCGCTTCGGACCACCAGGCCCGATGCCCGCCGAACACAAAGTCCATCCACCGGCTGGGATGCTGCTCGATTACCAGGACGGCGCCGCCCGCGGACAGGAACCGTCTGGCATGCGAAAGCGCGGACAAGGCGCCGTGCTCGGTGGCGAAATCGGCGCAGATCAGGGCCAGCTGGAACTGCTCGCTTGCAGCGGCGGCCGCAGACTCCGCGCGGGCTTCCGGGTCGATCTGCCGCAGTTCCACGTGCGGCAATCTTTCCTGCAGCCGATGGCATTCTTCCGGCACAGAGGATGCAGTGGTGGCGAACACGTAGTCGCACCGGTTGAAATCGATCGCCTTGCATACGGTGTCGGCAAACGACGGGCCGCTGGCGCCGATTTCGACGATTCTGAAACGCTTGCCCGCCGGCAGCCCGGCGAGCGTCCGCGCCACGAGCTCCTGAACGGCCCGCCCCATTGCGTGCAAGCCAGCGTCAGCCAGCACCGGATAGGCGAGCTTGCCCGGCGTGCATTCGCGGGGGAGCACTTGGCCCAGTGCACGGTTGCCCCGCAGCAATTCCGCGAGGTGCATGCCCACGCGGCCGACGCCGTGGAAGATCGGGAAATAATCCGGGTAATCCGCCACCAGGCTGTTCCAGATGTCTTCGGCAGCGGGAAGGCTGTCATCCGGCAGAAAATGCCACCTGTCGCCGGTGGTCTCGACCGCCTGGTCTTCCTCCAACATGCCGATCAGGCGCGCGAGCAGCGGACCGGCCTCGGGATTGGCTTCCGCGCAGGCCTCGACATCCGCCCGGGCGAGCACGCGGCCATCCGCTGTCAGCGACTTCAGTGCCCGCGCTGCGAAACGACTGCACAGCGTGTCGAGTAGCGGCTCAATCTCTGCGGTGTAACGCATCAGCGCCCCTCGTCCCGGTCCAGCGCGCGCCAGATCGGCGAAGTTTTTTTGCAGCCGCTCGAACAGCGCGCGCGGGGCCCTGACCGGGGTGAGCGCGTGGGGCTTGGCGATGCAGTGGTAATCGAGGTATCGCAGGCGCTCCGACGGGTTCTTGCGCAGGCGGATGCTGTGAAAGCGCGCCTCGCGAATCCACGCGATGATCTCGCCGCCGGCATCGTAGAGCGCGAAGCTGGCCTTCAGCGAATGGGGGCCGCTTTCATGCAGGGTCGCCCGCGCCACGTGTGGCCGGCCTTTCCCGGCGCGGTAGAGCAGGCCGTCGATTTTCCCTGGCACGTACACGGTGCCGGCGTGAGCGGCGTAATCGTCCTTGAGCAACTGGATGATCAGCTGGAACGTGCAATCCAGCAGGGCCGGATGGAGGTGCATCCGGTCCAGCTCGGCTGCGACGGCCTCCGGCACGCGGAACCTCGCGTAGGCCGAGCTGTCCTCGAGCCAGATGGCGTCTATGGCCCGGAACGCGGGGCCGTAGTTCAGGCCTGCGGCCCTGGTGATCTCGTCATGGTCTGCGCCGGAAAAGTCGGCGCGGCGCGCGGGGGCAGCCACCGGCGCCTGCGGCAACAGGGCGGCGTGCGGCTCCCGGAGAATCCTGCCGACCGCATGCAACGTCCAGGCTTCACCGGCCAGGGAGTCCCTGCTCCTGATCGAGAAACTGCCGTCGGGGGAATCGATGCTGAACCGGAGGACCTTGGACTGGGCCTCGCTCAATATCAGGGGCAAGCGGATTTCCAGCTGCTCGATTTCGATGAGGTCCCCCGCGTGCCACAGGCGGGCGGCCGCCAACGCCATTTCGGCAAAACCTGTTCCGGGCATTACGGTGGCTTCACCGATCACGTGATCCGCGAGCGTAGGGCAGAGTTGTGTGTCCACCCGGTTTTCCCATGCCCATTCGTTCTCGTGCAGGCGATAACCCAGGAGCGGGTGCTCCATTTGCCGGTGCAGGCGCTGGTAGGACTCCGGGCTGACCGTGTGCCAATAGCGCTCGCGCTGCCACGGATAATGCGGGAGCCGGACCAACTGACCGCGGTGGGGAAACAGCGCCTTCCAGTCCACGGGAGCGCCGGCTATCGCGACCTGGCAGGCGGCGCCCCAGACACGGCCGGGGCCGTCATCGTCACGCAGGGCAGTCGCGATGACCCGGCCCTGGATATCCTCATCCCGCAAGCAGTTGTTGAGGTAGCCGCTCAGCACGGCATGCGGGCCGATCTCCACGAAGACATTGATGCCCTGAGACTGCATGCTTTTGATGGCCTGCTCGAACAGCACCGGCGCGCGGATATTGCGCCACCAATAGTCCGCCTGCAGCGCCGTTCCTTCCAGCCGCCCTCCCGTAACCGGGGAATGGAACGGTGTTTGCGCCTCACCAGGACCAAGATCCGCCAGTGCCCGCACGATGCCCGCTTCGATTTCGTCCATCGCCGGGCTGTGGAATGCGTAATCGAGATCGAGGCGCCTATGGAAATCCTTGCGTTCGGTGAGCGCCGCTTCAAGCAGGTCCAGCGCTGAGGCTTCGCCGGCAACGGTTACGCTGCGCGAGCTGTTGACCCCGGCAAGCGCGAGCCGGCTGGACAACCCGAGCTGCTTCAGAAGCTGCCGGGCGGCTACTTCTCCCAGCCCGACGGCGGTCATCCGCCCCTTGCCCTTGGTCGTGCTCTGCAGCTTGCTGCGGTGATAGATGACACGCACGGCCTGTTCGAGCGACAGCGCGCCGGACGCCCAAGCGGCGGAAACTTCTCCAACGCTATGGCCGGCTACCGCGACCGGCGTGATCCCGCGCTGGCGCAGCATCTGTGTGATGCCGACTTGCAGGGCAAATAGCGCCGGTTGGGCATACTCGGTAAATTCATACCGGCCGGGCCCTATTTTCCCGGCCAGGTCATCTTCCAGGGAGTAGTCGGCGTATTGCCGGAAGATCCGATCGACCGCCCGCACCGCATCCCTGAATACGGGCTCTTCCGCCAGCATGCGCTGCCCCATGCCTTCCCACTGCGAGCCGTTGCCCGAGTAAATGAACGCGGGACCGGATGGATGTGGCAAGGCAGAGCCGGTTTCCACCCGGAGCGCGGAGGCGGAGGCGTCCGCAAACTTTTCAAGCGCCGTTGCGAGCGCTTCGGTGGTGCTGCCAAGAACCATTGCACGGTGCTCGTGCCACTCGCGATGGAAGGCCGCGGTGTAGGCAATGTCGTACAACGCAGCTTGATCCTGATCGCGCAGAAATGCCGACAAATCCCGCGCAGCCGCCGTGAGGGCCGCGGCGCTTTTTCCCGAGAGGATGATGGGCAGGAGCGCGCCCGGCGGGTCCTTCCAGTTTTCCTGCGCGCGGGCTTCGGGGCTTTCGAGAATCACGTGCGCATTCGCTCCGCCGAACCCGAAGGAATTGATGCCCACGACCACCTTGCCGACATCCTTAAGCGGTGTGTTCTCCGTGGCAACCCTGAGGTTCCATTCGTTAAAACGAATGTTCGGATTGGGATTGCTGAGATGGATGGTTGCGGGCACGGTTCTGTGCTGGATGCAATGCAGCGCCTTGACCACACCCGCTACCCCGGAGGCCGCCTCGAGGTGGCCAAGGTTGCTCTTGACCGAGCCGATCAGCAGCGGGCTGTCCTTGGGGCGATATTGCCCTAGAGCCTCCCCCAATGCGTGGGTTTCGACCGGGTCGCCGACCGCAGTGCCCGTGCCGTGCGCCTCGATGTAGTCGACCTCCGACGGCACGATCCCGGCTTCGGAGTAGGCGTGCTTCAGCAGTGCGACCTGGGACTGGATGCTCGGTACCATCAAGCCGGATTTCTTGCCGTCGCTGTTGACCGCCGAGCCCGCGACAACGGCAAGAATGCGATCGCCATCGGCCAGCGCCTGCTCGTAGTCCTTGAGAAAAAACACGCCGCCACCTTCCGACCGCACGTAGCCATCGCCGGAGGCGTCGAAAACATTACAGAAGCCCTGTTTCGACAGCATCGACGCTTTCGAGAACGCGACGAACGCGTACGGGTGCAGATGCAGGCTCACCCCCCCGACGATTGCCTGCGTGCTCTCTCCCGAGGCAATGGATCGGCAGGCCAGGTGGAATGCGATCAGCGAGGACGAACAGGCGGTATCCACCGCCATGCTGGGACCGTGCAGGTCGAATGCGTACGAGATGCGATTGGCCGCGATGCTGGACGTGGTGCCGGTGGCGACCGATGAGTCGATCGAGGCGGGGTCGTCGGCAAACCGGAAGGAATAATCGATGCTGGAAATGCCGATGTAAACGCCGCATGGGCTGCCGCGAATTTCGGATGGCTTGATGCCGGCGTCCTCAAGGGCTTCCCAGCTCAGTTCGAGCAGTAGACGCTGCTGCGGGTCCATTTGCGCCGCTTCGCGGGGGGAGATGCCGAAAAAACCGGCGTCGAACGCGGCTACATCGCCGATCGAACCGGCGGCGAAGGTGTAGCTGGTTCCCGGGTGAGACTTCCTGGGATGCCGGTACGAATCCTGGGCCCAGCGATCGGCAGCGACCTGGGTGACAAGGTTCTTTCCCGCCAGCAAATCGGGCCAGAAGCTATCACGGGACGAGCCGGGCAGCCGGAACGAATGACCCAGGATAGCGATTCGTTTGTTCTTCATCCAATTAGATTGGCTGGCGCGGCCTCTCTTGGGTAACAGCCGGTAATGCCCGGCCATTCCACCGCGCTTCTTATTGAGTAAACCGCGAACAGCATGATACTCGAAAATCGCTTCCCCCGCGGCCCGGTACGGGGCTCCGCCCCGCCTCGCAATGTCACTATAACATATGGATTATATTAAGTACTTACACGAGCCCGGTTGATCCGGCCTTGGCCATGCGCGATCGCTATACTATGCGGGGCACGGTCTCGGCCATGAAGATCTTCAACACGGAAGCAGCCATGATCGGCTTCGAGTTGCTGGCGCAGACGCCCGCCGACGGCTACACCATCGCGATGGGCTCCATCAGCACGCCGGAGGAGTTTCTCGCCTACCTACGCAGGGAAATGGAAAAATGGGGTAAAGTAATTCAGGCTGCGGGCGTAAAAAGCGAATGGATCGCCGCGTCGGCTCCAGACCAACAATGAAGGAGGAGACCATGAAATTCCTGAAACTGTCCGCGCGCATGGGTGGCCGGTTCGGCCCGATCCTCGGCCTCGCCGTCATGGCCCTGGCACTCTGGCCCGCCGCGGCCGGCGCCCAGCAGCCCGTCACCATCCGGCTCGGCCACGTGGGCTTCCCGGGCTCGCTCTTCGACATCACGGGCAACAAGTTCGCCCAGGACGTGAACGCGGCATTGAAGGGCCGCGTGGAAGTGAAGGTCTTCCACTCGAGCCAGCTCGGGTCCGACGAGCAGATGATCAAGGGCATCCGGGTCGGGGCCCCCGAGATGCAGATTCCCTCGACCGTCATGAGCACGGTGGATCAGCGCTACGGCGTGTTCGAGATGCCGTACCTCATCATCAACCGCGCCCACATGAAGAAGGTCCAGGAAAACCGGGAGGTCCAGAAGGCGCTGTTCGAGAGCCTGCCGGCAAGGGGGGTCCGCGTGCTGGGTGTCTGGGAGAACGGCTACCGCCACATTACCAACAACCGCCGGCCGATCAAGTTTCCGGGTGACATGAACGACATCAAGCTGCGCGTGCCGGGCGGCGTGTGGCGCGTGAAGATGTTCAAGACCTACGGCGCCAATCCGTCGCCCATGCCCTTCTCCGAGGTCTACTCGGCCCTGCAGTCGGGCGTCATGGACGGCCAGGAGAACCCGTTCTCACAGATCTATTCGGCCAAGTTCCATGAGGTCCAGAGATATCTAACCCTGACCGGCCACGTCTACACCCCCGCCTACCTGCTCGTGAGCGAGGACTTCTGGCGCAAGCTCCCCAAGGATGTCCAGGGCACCATCGCGAAGATCGCCTGGGCGACGGGCGATTTCGCCCGCTCCGAGGGCGAGCGGCTGGACCGGGAACTCATTTCCAAGCTCGCGCCGCCGATGATAGTCAACGAGCCGAACAAGGAGGCTTTCATCAAGGCGTCGGGCGAGGTGTATGACGAATTTGGCAAGCAGATCGCCGGCGGCGCGCAACTGATCAAGACTATCCAGTCGCTGCGCTGATGTTGAAGCTGCTCGGGCGGCTCGTCACCCTCATCGAGTGGTGGGCCGTCTGCCTTATGGCGGGGATGGTGGTCGTGGTCTGCCTCGGCGTCTTCTTCCGCTACGTCCTCAACTCGTCGCTGGTCTGGTATGACGAGTTCGCGTCCTACCTGCTCGTCTGGCTGACCTTCTATGGCGTCGTCGTCGCGGATTTCCAGCAGCGGCACATCGGCTTCGACCTGTTGGTGAACAAGCTGGCCCCGCCGGTCCGCAAGGTGGTGGATGTGGTGGCCGAACTCGCCGTCCTTGGCTTCCAGTTCGTGCTGTTTTACTACGGCTGGATCCTCACGGAACGGATGGGCGATGAGACCGCCATCTCGCTGCCGTGGGTCAAGGTGACCTGGATCAGCAGCGTGCTGCCCATCACCGGCGGCCTGCTGCTCCTCATCAGCTCCACGCGGCTGGTCGGCATGCTGTCCGGACGAACCAACAAACAAGGGGGCCACGGGGCATGGAGTGGATCATCCTCGGAGTAATCGTTCTCCTCACCGTCATCAACGTCCCGATCGGCTATGCGCTTTCGATCGCGACCATACTGGCCATACTCTGGACGGGGGCGGCATCGCTCAGCGTCGTCCCGCTGAACCTCTTTTCCGGGGCCTCGAGCTTCCCGCTGCTGGCGATCCCGCTGTTCATCCTCGCGGGCGGCCTCATGGAGACATCGGGCATCTCCCAGCGCCTCGTCAATCTCGCAAACAGCATGGTGGGCTTCATCCGCGGCGGTCTCGCCATGGTCACCGTCGTCGCCACCATGATCCAGAGCGAGATCTCGGGATCGTCGGTGGCCGACGCCGCCGCGATCGGCAAGGTGGTGATCCCGGCGATGGAGAAACGGGGCTACCCGCGGGCCCTGAGCGCCGCCATCGTCTCCAATGCAGCCTCCGCGGCCATCCTCATCCCGCCGTCGATCCCGATGATCATCTACGCGTGGATGGCCGAGGTCTCGATAGCCAAGCTCTTCTTCGCCGGCTTCCTGCCCGGCATCATCGCCTGCCTCTCGATGATGGGCCTCTGCTACTACTACGCGCGGAAGTACAACCTCCCCGTGGAGAAGAAGTTCTCCATCCGCGAAGTCGGCCGCTCGACGGTCGAGGCTTTCTGGGCCCTCCTGATCCCGGTCGTGATCTGGGTGGGGATACTGGGCGGTATCGCCACCGCCACGGAGGTCGCCGCGCTGGCCGTGGTGGCCGCCGCCCTCATCGGCGTCCTGATCTACCGGGAGCTTTCGGGCAAGCAGACACTGCGCATCTTCAAGGAATCGACCAGCCAGACGGCCACGGTGATGTTGATCGTGGCTTCGTCCGCGGTGCTCGGGTGGTTTCTCACCAGCGAGCAGGTGCCGCAGAAATTCGCGCGGATGATACTCGAGACGACCGACAACAAGATCCTGATTCTCCTGTTCCTGAACCTCTTTTTCTTCGTGGCGGGAATGTTCCTGCATTCGGCGGCGGCCATCATCCTGATCGTACCGATCGTGCTCCCCCTCGTCCGCCAGATCGGCGTCGACCCGATTCACTTCGGTATCATCGTCACCATAAACCTCGGCGTCGGCCAGCAGACGCCGCCGGTGGCGACCGTGTTGTTTACCACCGCGGCCATCGCGCGGATATCATTCTGGGAGGTGTTCAGGGTGGGTTGGCCCTTCACCCTCGTGCTCGCGCTGGTGACGCTGCTCGTGACCTACGTGCCGTGGATCAGCCTGGGGCCGATCGGCTGGATCAACTGGTGAGGAATGCAGCAAAGGATGAAGGCGGAAGGATGAAGGATGAAGTAAGGTGCCCAGGATCAGGGAACGGTCAACGGGTCATCCCTCATCCTTCATCCCACATCCCTCTTCCTTGTCTTGCGATGTCCGACCCTATTCTCGTCTCCCGTGACGGCGCGATCGCAACGGTTTCACTGAACAACCCGGAGCGGCTGAATGCGCTTAACCGCGCAATGTGGGCGCGGCTGGGCGTGGTGATACGCGAACTGTCCGAGGACGATTCGTTGCGCTGCGTGGTCGTGCGCGGCGCGGGGGAGAAGGCTTTCGCCGCCGGCGCCGACATCGCGGAGTTTGCCGCCGAACGCGCCGATGCGAAGCAGGCGAAACCATACGGCAACCTCATCCACGAAACCATGCAGGCGGTGGCACGCTGCCGCCATCCGACGGTAGCGATGATCAAGGGCGCCTGCGTCGGCGGCGGGCTCGAGATCGCCGCCATGTGCGACCTGCGCGTGTGCGGTCAGTCGAGCCGCTTTGGCATCCCGGTCAACAAGCTCGGCCTCACCATGGGTTATGGCGAGCTGATGGGGCTGCTGGCGCTGGTGGGTCGCGCGGTGGCGCTGGAAATACTGCTCGAGGGCCGAGTGTTCGAGGCGGACGAAGCGTACCGCAAGGGCCTGGTCAATCGCGTCGTGCCAGACAACCGGGTGGAAGAGGAGGCCTACGCCACTGCCCGCCGCATCGCGGACGGCGCGCCGCTCGTCATTCGCTGGCACAAGCAGTTCATTGCGCGCCTCGCCGTCACCGCGCAGATCTCGCCGGAAGAATGGGACGAAGGCTTCGCGTGCTTCGATACTGCGGACTACAAGGAGGGAGTGGCGGCGTTTCTCGCGAAGCGCAAGCCCGACTTTAAGGGCCGATGATGCGTGACCGGTCACTGGTCACTGGTCACTGGTCACTGTCTTCAGATTTCCACCTGCGTCCCCAGTTCGATGACGCGATTCGTGGGGATGTTGAAGTACTCCACCACGCTGCCCGAGTTGCGCGTCATCGCTGCAAACATTCTCTCGCGCCATAACGCCATGCCGCCCTCGACGCCCGCCACCGGGACCACCGTCTGCCGGCTCAGGAAGAACGAGGTCTGCATCAGGTCGAACGCGAGGCCGCGGGCGGGACACAATTCGTTGAGCGCCTGCCACACGTCGGGCCGGTCCATGAAGCCGAATTGGAGCGCGACGCGATGGCACTCGTTCCCCAGCGGCTGCACCGTCACGCGTTCGTGAAGCGGCACCCACGGCACGTTCTTCACGTCTACCGTCAGAAACACTAC
>Ga0180065_1000098_pt1 | contig 12862 bp, 12 predicted proteins | sample EasRiv00A_16_10D_FD_121783 | JGI IMG/M metagenome (GOLD analysis project Ga0180065, IMG submission 121783) | Soil microbial communities from meander-bound floodplain in the East River, Colorado, USA - East River metaG ERMLT200A_16_10D | ecosystem: Environmental > Terrestrial > Soil > Floodplain ...
ACTACCACGAGCGCGAACAGCACGTATGCCGCGGTAAATACCCATTCCGGGAAATCGTAGAACATCACGCGGTGAATCCAGTGCGCGACGAAGCTCTTCTCCGCCTGCGCGCCGCGCAGTTGCGCCTCCCACAGCGTGAGCGGGCACCAGACGCCGGCGATCGCTTCCCCCGCCACAATTACGATTGCAGCAAGATGCGCGATACGGAAGCGCCGGTTGCGGATCCAGTTCCAGCCCGCCGCCGCGCCGACCCAGATCAGTCCCAGCCCGCCCACCACGAACAGCACGAAAGCGAAGTGCACTAGTAGAACCAGGTCGGCGAGCCAGTTCACGGTGTGACCTTTAGTACAAGGGTCCGGGACCCGTTAGGACTTTGGTGCTATTACTTCAGTCTGATTCTATACGTCTTTGCCTTCCGGAATAATTCGCTGCACTTGCAGTGGCATACCGCCACTTTCAAGTGAGAGGCGCAATTACGGGAGACTACGATGGCGATCTACCTGGATGACTACCGGAAAGCACGGGCACTGGAGCTGCCCGCCCGCCGCTGTGACGAAGAGTTGCTGTATGTGAACGGGGCCCCGATGTCTGGCGGGGTTGCCCTCTCCTGCTTCAAGACACCGCAGGAACCGAGTCCGCAGTTGTCCGATCATTTCGAGAGTATTTACGTGCGCGCGTTCATGGAACGCGTGCGCGCGCTGGCGAGCCAGATCTAGAACACTCGTTTCCCCCGGAGGCGGGCCGTGCCCTCGTGGCCGGCCCGCTCTTTTTTTCCAATTTCACCCGGAATTCAGAACTTCCCACTGCTGTCGGCTCTCCTACGATCGGCCGGTGGATCGGCCGGAGAGCGCCTGCAGCTTCTGGCTGATCAGCTCGCGCAGCTTGTCCGGCTGCACGGGCTTGATCAGCAGGTCATGGCGTCCCGAATCAGTTTCAGAAATGCGTTCCGGGGCGGTGCTGCCGGTTATCACGAACGCGGGTATCTCGGGATCGAGCTCGCGGCGCAGCCGTTCGATGACCTCGGTGCCGACCGCTCCGCCGGCGAGGCGGTAATCGGCGATGATGAGGTCGGGCATGCGCTCCCTGGCGTGGACGGCCTCGATCACGTCGTCGCCGGTGAGCGAGCCGATTACCTCGATGCCCCATCCGGAGAGCAACAGCTTCATGCCCTCCACGATCGCGGCTTCATCGTCGATCACGACGATCAGTTTGCCCGACAAATCGGCCTCGTCTCTCGGGGCAACCGGTGCGTCGCGAAGCTGCTCTGGCGCCGTGCCGAGCGGCACATCGAAGCTGAATATCGATCCCTTGCCGATCTCCGAAGTCAGGCGGACCTCGTAGCCGAGCAGCCCGCACAGGCGCTTGACGATGGAAAGGCCGAGCCCCAGCCCCTTGCTGCTGGTGCGGCCCGGGTTCCCGAGTTGGAAGAATTCCTCGAAGATGTGCTGCTGGTGCTCCGGCTGTATGCCTACACCGGTGTCGCGGACCTCGACGCGCAGCTTGCCGCCAGCCGGCCTCGCGGAGAGCGCCACTTCTCCAGCGGGGGTGTAGCGGAGCGCGTTGCTGAGGAGGTTGCGGATGATGCGCTCCAGCAGCAGGGCGTCGCTCGTCACGATGTGGGCGCCCCCATCGACCGACAGGCGCAAGCCCTTGGCTGCCGCCTCGGCTGAAAACTCGTCGCGTAACCTGCCGAACACGTTTTCCAGCGCGAACTGGGTCAGGTTGGGCTTGATCACCCCCGAATCGATCTTCGCAATGTCTAGCAGCTCGTTGAACAGGCCCTCGAGCGCCGCCACCGAGCCGTTGATGCTCTTCACGATGTTCAGCACCTCGGGGTCCTTGATCTTCTCGTAGAGCGCAGCGGCAAACAGGCCCATCGCGTGCAGCGGCTGGCGCAGGTCGTGGCTCGCCGCGGCGAAGAACTGGGTCTTGCCGCGGTTCGCGGTTTCCGCCTCCTGGCGTGCCTCATCCGCGATTGCCCTCTGCGCCTTCAATTCCTCGATGAGGTCGAGGTTCTGGTAGTACATGGCGAGCGAGCGAGCGAGCGCCTTCGCTAGGTTGCGCCCGCCGGCGAGGATGCCGGCCAGCACCACGGCGCCGATCGCGGCCAGAAACAGGTAGGCGTTGCCGCCTTCCCACGCGGTGCGCAGGAGCACCGGCACCACCACCCCGCTCGTGAACACGTAAAACGCGACGACGTCGGTGGCGATCACGGTGATCGCGCCGGTTGCGATGCCGAGCATCGCAACGATCAGCACGGCCTGATGGGTCGGCGAATCCGGGACAAACATCACCACACCCGCACTGCCCCAGATGAGGCCTGACACCCCCCCGCCGACCGCCCACCACGCGCGCCAGCGCTTGACGTCCTCGTCGTCGGGCATGCCGCGCCGCTGGTAAGCCCAGTAGAGCGCGAGGCGTGATAGCTGGAACGCGCACAACACGATGAACCATGTCATCAGCGTTCCCCGGGACGCCTGGCCCCACATGGCCGCAACCAGCAGCGCGGCGCCGACAATCTGCGCGGGCACCGATACCGGCAATTGCGCGTAGAGCGTGCGCACCTGCAGCACGAGAATTTGCTGGTCGCGGGCGGAGGCAGACTTCACGGAGCGGCTGGCGCGAGTTCCGGCGCAGGCGGACTCACGCGGACTGTTGTGGGGTATGTTTTGTTGGAAAACACGCCCGACGGCAGGAGCGCCGCAATCAGCGGTTCGACCTGCGGCTGCAGCGCGCCGCGGTGATGTCTGCCGCGGCGGTGGGAGTTTGTGAAGGCCGAAAATACGCCGACCCGCAAGATTCTGCCGCCATTGATTTGAGCCAAGATCCGGGATTTGTCCGCCACGACTACCCCTGCGGCAGTTTAAGACCCAGCTTGCCCACCGCGATCACGGCCTGCGTCCGGTTGGTCACGCCCAGCGCCTTGAGGACGGCCGTCACATGAATCTTGACCGTGCCCTCAGCGAGGTTGAGCTCGCGGCAGATGAGCTTGTTCGGCTTGCCATGCACCAGCAGTGCCAGTACCTGGGCTTGCCGATCAGTGAGCCCAATCTTGCGCGGGTCGCGTAACTGCGCCGGGCCCGCGGCCAGCTGCGGCGCCGCAGGCGCTATCGCCTCATGTCTGCGCAGCACTTCCGGTGGCAGGTACACGCCTCCGGAGAGCACCAGCCGGAGCGCGTTCAACAGAATTTGCGTAGTCGAGGTCTTGGGGATAAATCCCATCGCACCGGCATCGATCGCGCGCATCACGAGTTCCGACTGGTCGTGCGCGGACACCACCACCACCGGTATGCCCGGGAATTCTTCGCGCAGCTGGCGTAGCGCTTCGAAACCGTCCACACGCGGAAGCGCGAGGTCGAGCAGGATGAGGGAAATGTCCTGGTGGCTGCGCGTTAACTGGAGTGCTTCGTCGCACGTTTGGGCCTCCAGCAGCTCGAGCTGCCTGTCCAGGGCTTGGAGCACCTGCCGCAGCGCTTCACGGATCAGCGGGTGATCGTCGACAACCAGAATTTTCAGGCGTCCTCCCTCTCACGAATCTGAATCTTGCCGCCCGCGAGCCCCTATGACCAGGCCATAGGGCTTTGATCATAGTCTAGCGTATTGCCGCTCTCGGCGCGGCGTCGCGACGGTAAGGCGTTGCGCGCACTACGCTTTCGCCCGTTCCCTGGGCAGGGGCTAGGACTCCAGTCTTAGCTCGTGCGTCTGATACGGAACTATTGCCTTCCCGTCCAGAATTCTCCCACAGTAAGAAAGGAGCCCACCATGCCGATCATCGCAATGACGCAGGAATCCGGCTCGCAGGGCAAGGAGGTTGCTCAACAAGTGGTCGAGCACCTCGGCCTGGAACTGGTATGCCACCGGGTGTTCGAGCAGCATGTCGCTGACAAGCTGCACGCGGACCGCACCCTGGTACACCGCTTCTTGCAGGGCAAACCCGGGCTGCTCGAGCGCTGGAAAACCGATCACGGCGCGCTCTCCGCGTACACCGCCGAGCAGATCTACGAGATTGCCACCCGCGGCAACGTGTTGATGCGCGGGTGGGGTGCAACCTATCTCCTGCGGCCGGTGACGCACGTGCTGTGCGTGCGGATATGCGCGCCGGTCGCTCACCGGCTCAAAGCACTGATGGAGCGCCTCGGTATCGGCGAAGACGAAGCGCGCGCGGCTATCGCGGCGAACGATGCCGCGCGCGCGACCACGATGAGCGCGCTGGCTCCGAGCGAACGGGACGACGCGTCCGACTACGACCTGGTCCTGAATAGCGCGCGTGTGTCCGTCGCCGAATGCGTGGCCGAGATCGTCCGGTTGGTCGGCGAACCGGCGTTTCAGGAGACCGTGGAATCGCGCGCCAAGCTTGCCGCGCTGCGCCGCGAAGCGCAAGTGCGCGCTGCCTTGCGGGCGGACACCGCGACCTCCGGCGTGGGCCCCTTTGTCAAGGTGATTACCGATCCACACGACGGTCGCATCGCATTGGAAGGGGCGGTCCAGACGAACGATCAAAAGCGCGACACCGAACGCGTCGTCGCCGGCCTGTCGTGGGTGTCGAGCGTGGAGAACCGCTTGCACGTGGTGGGCGTTGGAGGATAGGTGGGGGGCTTTGGAGCGGCAATGGCGTCACATTCTCGACTGCCTTGCCTTTGCCGGTGTGGGATCCCACCAGCTGGGGCCAGTTGGACGAGACCAGGCGACGGCCGCTTCTCGCAGCATTGCAACCATGGGTACTCTTGCCTCAACGATGACCACTTCGACGACTGCTGGGCGCGCGTGATGAAGCACTCATGGTTCGGAACTCATAAATCTACTTTCAAAACCAAGCACTGCCGATTGCAACCGGCCGGGAGCGATCGGCGACCCACTCGCTCCACGAGCCGGGGTAGAGGCGGGAGCCGGAAAGGCCGGCCACTTCCATGGCGAGCAGGTTGTGGCAGGCGGTGACGCCCGAGCCGCAATAGTGCGACACGTTCCCGGGCGCATTATTTCGGAGTAACTCATCGAACTCCTGCTTGAGGGTCGTCGATGGCTTGAATTTGCCGTCGCCATCGAGATTGAGCCGGTAGAAGCGGTTGAGCGCGCCCGGTATGTGGCCCGCCACCGGGTCGAGAGTTTCGCTCTCCCCGCGATACCGGTCCGGGCTGCGCGCATCTAGCAGGCGCAGCTTGGGCTTTCCCAGATTGGCGACGATGTATCCAGCATCACACGTCATGTCGGCCCTGCGGCACATAGTGAACCGGGCCGCTTCAATCACTGGAATCTGATTCGTAATGGGATGCGGGGCCTTGCGCCACGCATCCCATCCGCCGTCGAGCACCGCCACGGCGTCGTGCCCCAGCCAGCGCAGCATCCACCACAGCCGCGCGGCGTAGAAGCCGCCGCTCGCGTCATACGCGACGACCTGCTTCGCGTTGTCTATGCCCAACTCGCCAAGGCGGCGGGCGCACTGCTCCGGGGCGGGCAGGGGGTGGCGGCCGTTGCTGCCCGTGCTGGGCGCAGACAGGACCTGGTCGAGGTGCACGAAGCGCGCGCCGGGGATGTGCGACTCGCTGTAGGCGCGGCTTCCCGCCCCGGTGTCGACGAGGTCGTGCCGGCAATCGCAAATTATCCAGTTCGGATTGCCCAGATGCCCGGCAAGCTCAGCGACGGATATCAATGTTGTGAAAATCATCGAATTCCCGTTGCGACCGAACTGGATTCGAGCAGGCCCGAGTCCATGAGCCGCACGTAGTCCTCCGGGCGGTCGACGTCCCACAGGGTCTCGAGTTCGCGCCAGCGCCAGCCGAGCGCGGTGAGCCGCGCTCGGGTTTCCGCCATCACGTTCTCGCTGCTCCACGCGATACCGTCGAATAATCTTGGTTCGGCACGTCGCAATCCGATCAGCGCGTAGCCGCCGTCCTCGCACGGCACGAGCACCGCGTCGGCGCCATCGCGCAGCGCGCCCTCCGCCTGCCGCAGATGGCGCGCGGTGAGGGCGGGACAGTCCGAGCCGACGAGCATGACGCAGGGGTGCTCGGGCAGCGTCTGAGTGAAAGCCGCCAGCATGCGCGCGCCGAGATCGCCCTCGACCTGCGCCTTGACGGCGACGCCATAGTGGCCCGCGCAGAACCGGAAGAAGGAGTCGTTGGCATCGGGTGCGCAGTGGAGTTCGACCGGGCGCGAAGCCTTCGTTGCCGTTTTGAGCGCGTGCTTGACGAGCCGGACGTGCAGGGCGGCGGCGCCTTCCGCCCCGAGCAGGGGGATGAGCCGCGTCTTGACCGAGCCCCGCTGCGGCGCCTTGGCAAAGACGATGACGGCGGTGCCGGTATCAGCTGCGGTCATAGCGCATCGCGAGCTTGCCGGGATCCGCGCCCAGCCAGTAGGCGAGCCGCAGCCGCCACATGAGCACGATGGTGCGCAGAACGCCGTGGTTCTCCCAGCGGCGGCCCGAGGTGGTGAGGCGGTGCTTCAGGCACAGTGGCGGCCCGAAACGCTTGAGTCGCTTGCAGAGCGCGACATCCTCCATCAGCGCGATCTCCGGGTAGCCGCCCGCCGCGGTGAACAACGAGCGGGTCACGAAGATCGCCTGGTCGCCGGTGGCGATGCCGGTGAGCCTCGAGCGCAGGTTCATGAGCCGTTCCACCACGCGCAGCAACGGGTGGCGGCCGGCGATGGTCACGTCGAAGCGCCCCCAGCCCTGACGCGTGCGCGTAAGGCCTTCGATAATCAACGCATCGGCCGCGTCCGGCAGCAGGGAGTCCGCGTGCAGGAACAGCAGGATCTCGCCGCGCGCGCGGGCTGCCCCGGCGTTCATCTGGGCGGCGCGTCCGCGCGGGGCGCCGATCACGGCGTCCACGTGCGGCGCGGCACGATCAGCCGTGCCGTCACTGCTGCCGCCGTCGGCAACGATCACTTCCGTGCCGCGCGCGCGCAGCGGCGCCAGCGCGGCCAGCGTGCCGGCGATGCCTTCGCCTTCGTTGAGGCAGGGGACAATTATCGAAAGCATTCGCAGTTACCCGCGCATCCACGAGTGATACTTTTCGACCCACCTCAGAAATTTTTGAGGCGCATGGGCTTTTTTCCACGCGCCTGCGGCGTACTTGTTGGCTTCCGCAAGCGTGGGGTAGATGTGGATGGTCCCCAGGATCTTGTTCAGCCCGATACCGTGGCGCATCGCCGAGATGTATTCGACGATCAGGTCGCCGGCGTGCTCGCCCGCGATGGTGGCGCCCAGCACTTTGTCCGTGCCGGGGGCGGTCAGCACCTTGACCACGCCGTGTGCTTCCTCGTCGGTGATCGCGCGGTCGAGGTGTTCCAGGCCGTAGGTTGTTACTTCGTACGGGACGTTCTTCTCCTTCGCCTCGGTTTCGTTGAGCCCGACACGCGCCACTTCGGGATCGGTGAAAGTCGCCCATGGAATTATCGCGTAGTCGGCGCGAAACCTGCGGAAGCGTCCGAACAGCGCATTCACCGCCGCATACCACGCCTGGTGCGACGCGGTGTGCGTGAACTGGTACGGCCCCGCGACGTCGCCGCAAGCGTAGATGTTGGGGTAGATCGTTTGCAGGTACTCGTTGGTTTCCACCGTGCGCGTCCTGGATACCGGGATACCCAGTTCCTCCAACCCGTAGCCCGTGGTGTTCGGCATGCGCCCCACGGCGCACAGCAGCTGGTCGAAGGGAATGCGCACGTCGCGTCCATCGTGCTCGGCAACGAGGATTTTCTCGCCGTTCTCGACCCTGAACTCCTTCGCCTTGTGGTTGACCAGCACGTTGACGCCTTCCTTGCGGAACCGCTGCATTACCAGGTCCGAGAATTCAGGGTCCTCGCGGATCATGATGCGCGGCAGCATCTCGACCTGCGTCACCTGCGCGTCGAAGCGCGCGAAGCATTGCGTGAGTTCGCAGCCAATCGGCCCGCCGCCCAGCACCAGCAGCCGCTTTGGCAGCTGGCGCAGACTCCACACCGTGTCGGAGGTGAGACAGTCCATCTTCTCGATGCCGGGGATGGGTGGGACGAACGGGCGCGCGCCGGCGGCGATCACGATGGCGCGCGTCGTCAACGTGCGCGTGCCGTTTGCATTTTTGACCTCCACCGACCAGGGCGTGGTGATCTTGGCCTCACCCTGTATGCACTCGACACCAAGCCCGGTGTAGCGTTTCACCGAATCGTGCGGCGCGACCGTCCTCACCACGCGCTGCACGCGCTCCATGACATCGGCGAAATTGAAATCCACGCCAGCGGTCTTGAGTCCGAACTCCTGCGCGCGCCGGATCTGGGACAGGAGCCGTGCCGACTTGATGAGCGCCTTGGACGGCACGCAGCCGGTGTTGAGGCAGTCGCCGCCCATGCGATGCTTCTCGACCAGCGTGACCTTCGCCTTCACCGCTGCGGCAATGTAGGCGGATACGAGCCCGGCGGATCCGGCGCCGATCACGACGAGATTGCGGTCGAAGCGCGCGGGACGCCGCCACCTGGCGTACACCCTGCGCGCCTTGACGACGTCGAGCAGCTTTTTCGCGATGAGCGGAAAGATGCCGAGCAGCGTGAAGGCGAGGAGCAGCTCGATGGAAATCCTGAATTCCCCGAGCGAGGTCCCGGCATAGACGTAGACGATGGTGCCGGCGAGCATTCCGATCTGGCTCACCCAGTAGTAGGTCCAGGTCCGGATCGGCGTCAGACCCATGGCGAGATTGACGACGAAGAATGGAAACGCCGGTACCAGCCGCAGCGCGAACAAATAGAACGCACCTTCCTTTTCGACGCCGCTGTTGATGGGCTTCAGCCGGTCGCCGAACCTTCCCTGAACCCAGTCCCGCAGCAGAAAGCGCGACGCGAGGAAAGCGAGCGTCGCGCCGATCGAGGAGGCGAACGAGACGATTACGGTTCCCCACAGGAGCCCGAAAATCGCGCCGCCAACGAGCGTGAGGAGCGCCGCGCCGGGGAGCGACAACCCGGTCACCACGACGTAGACAGCGAAGTAGACCGCTGCCGCTGGCAGCGGATTGGCACGGTAATAGGCGTCGATGGCCGCTTGCTGCGACTTGAAGAATTCGAATGTGAAGTAACGGTCGAGGCCGAAAGCGAAGAACGCCGCAATCAGCGCCACGATCACCACGACCAGCGTGAGCCTGCCTCGTTTCATTGTGTTTCTTTACTGAGGGTGTTGCCGCGTGGCGGGTCCAGTCCGGACAGTCTACGCCAGGGCGCGCGATGACGCAGCCGGACCAAACCGATTTCAGCAACACCCTCCGCCGTCGTAGAACCAGGTGGAGTTCGAGAGGTAAATATCGTCGCGCTCCAACGCGGCCAGCGCCGCGGCGGTCTTGTCGCATACCGCGAGCGGCTGGTTGCGGGCCAGGAAATGGCCCTTGTGATCGTCGAAGCAGTCGGCGTCGCCGTGGAAGATCGCGGTCCTGCCGGTGAAGACGCAGGGCCCGTCGGCCGGCACCGGATCCTTGATGGCGCAGATCTCGATGCTTTCAATGAAGATCGGCCCATCGGTAGGGTAGTGGCGCGGCGAGAGCACGCGATAGGGGCGCCTCGCGCGCACTTCGATGGTGCCGAAACCGGCGCCGGTCAGGCGCTTGATGTAGTCGCCGAGCGGAATCGCGCCGGTCAGGCACAGCGCGCGCAGGCGCTCGTCATTCCGCAGGTATTCGGGCATGTAAGAGTCGCATACCGGATCGGACAGGATCAGTCTGCCGCGCGGCTTCAGCACGCGGTACATTTCCGACAGCGCACGCTCCAGGTCGCGGTCGTGGAAGATGTTGAAAAGGCAGTTCTGCGCCGCTACGTCCACGGCGGCATCGGCGATAGGCAGATTGAGCGCATCGCCCTTGCGGAGATCCACGAATGGCGTCTCGAACCACGGGTTCTGCAATTCGGCCTCATGCAGGTTCCCGCGGCACGTCGCGATCATTTCGTCGACGACATCCAGTCCGATTACGCCGCCCTGGCGGCGTGAAAAGTAGGCAAACTGCAGGGTCTCCATGCCGCCGCCCACGCCGACATAAAGGATAGTGGGTGAGTCAACGAGGTCGCGCGGGTGTACCGTGCTGCCGCAGCCGTAATTCATGGCGAGCATCTTCTTGGGGATTACCAGTCCGGGAAGCTGCCAAATGGGCGTGGTAGTGCAGCACAACCCCGGTTGGGGTTTCAGGGCGGCTTCCTTGTAGACGTCACGCGCGGTAGACAGGTAGGACGTGTCCATGCTGGCTCCGGTTCAGCTATTCAGCGCGCCGCCGCAGCTCGAGCCCTGGCCGGCAGTGCAGCCGTAGCAATGGTCCTTGACGACGATCGGATTGCCGTCAAGATCGCCGTTCGTGAGTTGACGCAGATGCACGCGCGGCCTGCCGTCCAATCGCAGCGGCAATTCGAGCATCTGGTTGAAGTCGCAGTCGTACACATAGCCGCGCCAGTCCACGCTGATCAGGTTCCGGCACATCACCAATTCGAGGTTCTGCGGCTGGTAGGCGTTCTTGAGCAACGCCATGTAGTGCTCGAACTGGCCGTTGGAGATAAGCGTGCTCCCGAAACGCTGGATCGGCATGTTGGTGAGCACGTAGAGGTGGTTGAAGACCACGCCGTAGTGCTCTCCAAGGTGGCGGTGGTAATCGGCTTCCAGCCGCTCCTGTGGCGGCGGTAGTGCGGGACCCTGCGGGTTGTACACCAGGTTCAGGACGAGCCCCGAAACGTTCCTGCCGTAGCCCAGAGCGTTCAGCGTCTTCAGCGCGCGGATGCTCGCCTCGAACACGCCCGCGCCGCGCTGCGCATTGACGTTCTCTTCCAGGTAGCAGGGGAGCGAGGCGACGATCTCGACCTCGTTTGCGGCGAGAAACCGTGCCGTGTCTTCCTGCCCCGGTTGCTCCAGCACGGTAAGATTGCACCGGTCTATCACGTGTACGCCAAGATTGCGAGCCGCGAGCACGAGCGAACGGAAATGAGCGTTCAATTCCGGCGCCCCACCCGTGATATCCAAAGTCTTGATGCCGGACACCTTGATGTACGCGATCACCTCGGAGACAGTCTCCCGGCTCATCATCTCGGTGCGAGTGGGCCCGGCGTTGACGTGGCAGTGCACGCACGTCTGGTTGCACTTGTATCCGAGATTGACCTGAAGCGTCTCCAGTTTCTTGCGGCGGATCGCAGGAAAATTACTGACTTCAAGGCGGGGCAGGGTGGCGTGCATTCATCGTTCTCCGGATAACGAAGTATCTTCGATTGTATCGCTAGCCGCTGGCCGGGCTGGCGGCTATTTCAGGCCAATCGCGTGATCGAGCGATACCGGTCCGGCGCCACGGCCGATCAGGTATAGCATCAGGGCGGCCCACGAGAGGTGAGTGGGCCAGGCGTCGGGGTAGACAAAGGTCTGTATCACCGCAGTCATGCCGAGCAGCGCGAGCGCGGAGAGCCGGGTGAAGAGACCCATGACCAGCAGGACGGGGAAGAGGTGCTCGGCATAGGTTGCCATGTGCGCCGCAAACTCCGGCGGCAGCAGCGGCACTTTGTAGTCCTCGCGAAACAGCGTGAAGGCGGTTTCGTTGACGGTCAGGAAGCCATCGACCTTGGTGCGTCCGGACAGGAAGAATATTGCGCCAACTGCCACGCGCGCGGCCAACGCAAGAAGTCCGTGACTGACAAGACCGGTCAGCCGATCGGCAATACGGTTCCATGCGCCGCGCAACCCTGAGGCGGGCGCGTCGGTAGCGGATGCAGTGGCGGGGTTCATGTGAGTTGCTCCGTCAAACTGGGTTGTTGGATTTCGCTCTTTCCAAAAGCGCCGGCTTTGAGCAGGGTCGCCAGCAGCGGCGCGAGGTCGGCATCACCTTGCGCCCGGAGCGCCGCTTGTGCGGCTTCCCCAAGCGTGCGGCCTGCCGCGCACGCATCGAGAAAAGCACAACCTGCTGCGTCGAGCGCGATCCATTCGACGACATCGCGCGGGCGCACCAGCAGCGCGCCTTCGGGCCGCCAGTCGAACTCGGCATCGAGGGGCTCGTCGACGCGATTGCGCGACCAGATGGTGTAAATCGGTCCCTCGGCAAACCACGCCCAGCGCGCAGCCGGATGCGGATGCAGCACCACCCCAGCGAGAGCTTCGGGGGTAAGTTTGGCGACTGCAGCGGGGTCAAGAGCCGATAACGAGGACGCCGCATGCACGTCGGTCCAGAAACGGTCGAGCCGCGCGACGCCGGGCAGGTAGGGCAGTTCTGCGGCTGGCTGGAAGCGCGCAAGGAAGTCTGCGAAAGCAGAACCGTATTGCAGCAGCGTGGGGCCCGCGGGCAGCGTCTCACGCACGTGGACCGCGGCTGCAGCCCGGAACCACTCTTCGCCGACAAGTCGCGCCACTGCGGGGTAATTGGCCTGCAGCGCATCGACACAGCCCTTCATGACGGTGTTGCGGTACACGGCAAAGGCGGGCTGAGTAGTGAGCGCGGCTACCTCAGAAGGAATCGCGGCCGCGGGTTCAGGCGTCAGCAGCGCGAGCGCGAAGGCGTCCTGGAAGCGGGCGAGGGCGCCGGGCATCGGTGTATTCATCAGGCTGCCATGGCGAGCGGGGCGCGCAGCAAGGAATCGGCGTGCCCGCGTTCGGATAATAGCGTGGCGAAATCGGGCAACTTGTCGTCACGCTCGATCAGCGTGGGGCGCGCGCCTATCCTCGCAATCAGCCGCGCGTAGAGTGTCCAGACTTCGGGGGCGACCGGCGCATCGTGTGAATCGACGAGCAGCGCTACGCCCAGATTCGGGTCTGGCGCATGGCCGGCGAGATGGATTTCCATGACGTGCTCTCCGGGGAAGGCGTCGAGGTAGGCCTCGGCGGAGTAGCCCAGGTTGCGCGCGCTGACGTACACGTTATTGACGTCGAGCAACAGGCCGCAGCCGGTGCGTTGCG
>Ga0180065_1000102_pt1 | contig 12467 bp, 14 predicted proteins | sample EasRiv00A_16_10D_FD_121783 | JGI IMG/M metagenome (GOLD analysis project Ga0180065, IMG submission 121783) | Soil microbial communities from meander-bound floodplain in the East River, Colorado, USA - East River metaG ERMLT200A_16_10D | ecosystem: Environmental > Terrestrial > Soil > Floodplain ...
CGCGCCCGTCGCGCGACTGTCCGGGATAGGCGACAAAAGTATCGCCGGGCCGCACCGCCCGGCTGTCGTTGATGAGCCGCCGGACGCCAAGCGCGCCGACTGCTTTCCAGTCGAGGCGCTCGGCCGGGACAGGTTGCCTGCTCACTCCTTGATCCTCGATTCTGATTTCAAACCTCTTCCTTGACTTCCGGAGCGCCCGGCGGCGGCAGCGCCACGTTGCCCGTCGGCGCATCGGGTTCGACCGCCAGCGTGCGCAGCGCGCCCGCCATCACCTGGCTGAACACCGGCGCGGCGACCGCGCCACCGTAGTGCTGGCCGGCCGACGGCTCGTCGATCATCACCGCCACCACCAGCCGGGGATTGGAGGCTGGCGCGAAGCCGACGAAGGACGACACATACCGGTCGCGCGCATAGACCTTGCCTTCCAGCTTGTGGGAGGTGCCGGTCTTGCCGGCGGTGCGATAGCCGGTCACCTGTGCGCCCGGACCCGTGCCGCCCGGCTGCACCGCCATCTCCAGCATCCGGCGCACCGCCTGCGCAGTCGCCGGCGCGATGATTCGCTTCGCTTCCGCGGGTGCTTCGCGCCTGACTAGCGTTACCGGCTTGAGTTCCCCGTCGGTTGCAAATATGAAATAGGCGCGCGCGAGCTGCAGCAGTGAGACCGAGATGCCGTGGCCATAGGACATCGTGGCCTGTTCGATGGGACGCCAACTCGCGTGCGCGCGGAGCTTTCCCGACACCTCGCCCGGAAAGCCCGACCGCGGCGGCACGCCGAAGCCGACCTGCTGGAACAGGGACCACAGCACCTCGGGCTTAAGATCCAGCGCCATCTTGGCAGCGCCGACGTTCGATGACTTCTGGATCACCTGCGCCACCGTCAGCGCGCCCTGCGGGTGCGGGTCGTGGATCACACGGTTGCCAATGGCGAGTAGCCCCGGCGCGGTCTGGATCACGCTGTCCGCTCGCACGGTGCCCGCCTCCAGCGCCGCGGCGGCGGTAAACGGCTTCAACGTCGAGCCCGGCTCGAACAGGTCGGTTATTGCGCGGTTGCGCGTACGCTGGGGATCGAACTTGCCGCGGTTGTTGGGGTTGAACGACGGCACGTTGGCCATCGCCAGCACTTCACCGGTGGACACGTCGAGCACGACGATGCCGCCGGCCCGCGCCCCGTGCGCGGTGACAGCGGCTTTCAGTTCGCGGTGGGCCAGGTATTGGATGCGGGCGTCGATCGAGAGGGTCAGCGTGCGTCCGTGCTGCGGCGCCTGGATGCGTACGACGTCCTCCACGATATGCCCCAGCCGGTCCTTGATGACGCGGCGGGCGCCCGCCCTGCCGGTGAGTTCCTGATCGAATGCGAGCTCGAGTGCCTCCTGGCCCTTGCCGTCCACGTCGGTGAAGCCGATCAAGTGCGCCGTTACTTCGCCCGCCGGGTAGTAGCGGCGATACTCGCGCTGCAGGAACACCCCGGGGATGCCGAGGGCGACGACGCGTGCGGCGTCATCCGGCGGCAGCTGCCGCTTGAGGTAGACGAATTCGCGCTTGGCGTCCGCCAGCTTCCGGCGCAACTCGCCGGCCTCGACCTCGAGCAGCCGGGCCAGGCGCCGTACCTGCTCCGGCGTGATGACGACGTCCGCCGGGCTCGCCGCCACCGATTCGACAGGAGTGGAGATCGCGAGCAGCTGGTTGTGGCGGTCCACAATCTTGCCGCGCGTGGGGTTGATGTCGATACCGCGGGAGTAGCGGGATTCGCCCTTCTGCTGCAGAAAATCGTAGTTGAGCCCCTGCAGGTAGAGGGCGCGCGCCGCCAGCGCGACGAACCACGCGAGCAGCAGCACCAGCAGCAGCCGCGAGCGCCACGCCGGCAGCTTCAGCGCCAGCTGCGGGTGATGGGTCGCGCTCACGGCTTGCCCTCGCGCCCGGCCGGGGGCACCACCTGGATGCGCGACGACGGCGGCACCCGCATGCCAAGCGCCTGGGTCGCCAGTTTCTCCACCCGCGCCGGCGTTGCCCAGGTGCTTTGCTCGAGCTGCAGCTGGTCCCACTCGATCTCGAACTGTTTGGCGCGCTCCTGCTCCTTCTGCAGTTCAACGTAGAGCTTGCGCGCCTGATGCTGGGACGTGACCAGCGCCAGCGCGCAGGCGATGAGGGCGGCAAGGAGGACGAGCGCGAGACGGAGCATTACGCCGCCTCCGTTCTTTCGGCGATCCTCATCACGGCGCTGCGCGCACGCGGATTGGCGGTTATCTCGGCGGCGGCCGGCCGCACCGCCCGACCGATGAGCCTGAGTTTCGGCTGCGGCAGCTCGTGGGCGCGCAGCGGCAGGCGCCGCGGCAACGGATCGGGGCGGGCGCTATCGCGCATGAAGCGTTTGACGATGCGGTCCTCCAGTGAATGGAAGCTGATCACCACCAGCCGCCCGGCCGGATTGAGGAGCTGCAGGCATTGCGGCAGGACTAGCGACAATTCCTCAAGCTCCTGATTGAGGTGAATCCGTAGAGCTTGAAACGTGCGCGTCGCCGGATCCTGGTATGGTTCCCGCGCGGGAACGGCTTCTGCCACGAGCGCGGCAAGTTGTCGTGTGGTGCCAACAGGTCCCCGCGCTCGAGCCGCAACAATCGCTGCTGCAATCTGTTTAGCAAACCGTTCTTCACCATGATTTTTTATGACCTCCCGGATTTCTGTTTCGGCCGCGTGGGCGAGCCATTCCGCGGCGGTAACGCCACCGCCCGCGTCCATCCGCATGTCGAGCGGCGCGTCAAAACGGAAACTGAAGCCGCGGGCGGGGTCGTCGAGTTGTGGTGAGGACATCCCGAGATCGAGCAGGATGCCGTGCGCGCGGGAGACGCCCGCCTCCTCCGCCAGCTCGGCGAGCCGGCTGAACCGGCCGTGCAGCATGCAAAAACGACCGTCATCAATCTCTCCTCCCGCGGCCACCGCCTGCGGGTCGCGATCGAGCGCGATCAGCCGCCCCGCGCGTCCCAGCCGCGCCAGGATCAGCCGGCTGTGCCCGCCGCGACCGAACGTGCAATCGACGTAACAGCCGTCGCTGCGCACTTTCAATCCGTCTACTGCCTGTTCCAACAGGACCGCGGTATGTGAGCCCCCGCTCACAAGGAGAAACCCTCCAGCTCGGGCGGCAGACCGCCCGTGCCGAAATCACCGCTCTTCTCCATGCGCGCGTCCCAGCCGTCCTTGTTCCACAACTCGAACTTGTGCCCTTGCCCGACCAGCACCGCGGCTTTCTCGAGCTGTGCGTAGTTGCGCAACGCCGGCGGCACGAGGATGCGGCCCGTCGCATCCATCACCACTTCCTCGGCGTAGCCGACGAGCCGTCGCTGCAACTCGCGTATCTGCGCGTTGAAGCTCGAGAGCGCCATGAGCTTCTGCTCGATCGGCTCCCAGTCGGGCAACGGGTAAATCAGCAGGCAGCGGTCGGAATCCGCCGTGACGACGAGATGTCCGCTGCAGCGCGCGGTGAGGGCGTCGCGAAAGCGGGCCGGCACGGCCAGCCGGCCCTTGCTGTCGAGATTCAGCTGCGCGACGCCACGAAACACGAGTCCCCCTTGGTTGATGGGAAGGCGCCGCCCTTAACGTCCTTTGGCGGTGAGATATCCCACTTTTCTCCACTTCTTCCCACTATATTGGAAAGAACGGGGAACGGTCAAGAGTTACTCGGGCGTTTTCTGTTTCTAGGACAATGACTTATGAGGGATAATTAAGGCCGAGACTTGCTTGAGTTATAGCCGTAAATAATACTTAAAAACAGAGTGGTATAGGCCTAACCGAAGGTAACACTTTAAGTTTGGCCCTGGTGATGTACGACCGGGTTGGAGAATCGCGGGCGTTGCAGGCCAACAACACCGGAATGAAAAAGAAAAGGGAAGTCGGCCTGTAAGCCGGGTTCTGTTAGGGCCTTGCGGCCCACGACAGCCATTCCTCTAGGCCGTGGATTGCTCCAACAGCTCAAGCCACCTACCCGCAAGCTCGACGGGCCGCGTCATCGCTTGCCTATTTGGTGTTGCTCCGGGTGGAGGTTGCCTCGTTTCACCCTCGTCTTCGTCCTGCGCCCTGAAACTGGCACCGGTCTAGTCGAGACTCGTCTCTGTGGCCCTGTTCCTCGCCTCGCGGCGGGCGGTGATTAGCCGCCACCCTGCCCTATGGAGCCCGGACTTTCCTCTCCGCGCGGTACGAACCATCGTATAGGTTCGCTTCTTCCGCCCGCAGCGACTGTCCAGCCGACTTCCCGAGGGTATTTTACACCCGTGACCCGTGACCGGTGACCAGTGACCAGTGACCAGTGACCAGTGACCAGTGACCAGTGACCAGTGACCAGTGACCAGTGACCAGTGAAAATTTGGCGAGACCTCCGGCCAAGAAGTTTCAGGCCACCAGTCACGAGTCACCGGTCACCTGCCTGAAGTGCACGCACCGCGTCCAGCACGCGCAGCAGGTTGTGGTCGCGTACGCCGAGTTCGGCAAGGTGGTCGACGGTGCGCGTAAGGTACTCGATGTTGGATCCCCTCGCGCCGCAGCAGGTCGCCACGCGCTGGGCGGTCTGCTCGATCGAGAGCACGCCGGCGTAACCCGCGTGCTGCGGGTCGGCGATGAACGCGAATGCGTGCGCCTCACCATCGGATAGCCGGGTGCGCAGCCGCCGCATCTTATAGACTTGCCTGCGCATCTCGCGCGCCCACAAGTCCTTGATAGTGGCGGTGACCTGCTCCGCCGCGACCAGGTAGGCGATGCCGCGACAGCTGCCGCCGCGGTCCAGACCCAGCACCAGACCGGGCTGCTCCGGCGTGCCGCGCCAGCGGTTCGAGTTGATGCACAACGCGCGGTGGTAGCCGTAGACCAGGGCGGACGCGCGCTTGACGTAGGGAAAACCCGGGTCCCACATCAGCGAGCCGTAACCGAATATCCACAGTTCTCCGGGTTCGATGCCGAGTTCGGAGGGATGCGGGGCAGAAACGGGGCTCATCGGGGCGGTATCCATCCCCTGCTTAACGAACGAGAGCCGTCCAGGACTACGCGAGCCTCCATCCCACGCTTTCGCCGGCGCGAAACGGCACCAGCCGGTCGGCGCCGAACGCGGTATCCCCGGGCACGAGCCACGCCTCTTCCGCCAGGGTAATCGTGTCGCGGTTGACCGGCAGCCCGTAGAACAGCGGCCCGTGGCGGCTCGCAAAGCCTTCCAGCCGGTCGAGCGCCCCGGCCGCGGCAAATACCTCGGCATAGAGTTCGATCCCGGCGTGGGCGGTGTAGATGCCGGCGCAGCCGCAATCGGTTTCCTTGGCGTGGCGTGCGTGCGGCGCGCTGTCCGTGCCGAGAAAGAATCTGGGATTGCCGCTCACCGCCGCCTTGACCAGGGCCTGCCGGTGCGTCTCGCGCTTTACCACCGGCAGGCAATAAAGATGCGGCCGGATACCGCCGGCGAACAGCGCATTGCGGCTCAACAGCAAGTGGTGCGCGGTGATGGTTGCCGCAACGCGCGGTGGTGCCGCCGTCACGTAGTCGGCCGCCTCACGCGTGGTAATGTGCTCCATCACCACCTTGAGGCCGGCGTGGCGCCCGACGAGCGGCGCGAGCACGCGCTCGATGAATACCTTCTCCCGGTCGAACACGTCCACCGCCGGGTCGGTGACTTCGCCGTGCACCAGCAGCGGCATGCCGTGCTTCGCCATCGCCTCCAGAACGCGGGCGCATTTCGCGATGTCAGTCACGCCCGAATCCGAGTTGGTGGTGGCGCCGGCCGGGTAATACTTCACGGCGTGCACCATGCCGCCCGAGCGGGCGGCGGCGATCTCTTCCGGCCGCGTATTGTCGGTGAGATAAAGCGTCATCAGCGGCTCGAAGCGCGCGCCGGCAGGCAGCGCTGCGAGGATGCGGCCGCGGTATTCGAGCGCCAGCGCGGTGGTGGTCACCGGCGGCTTGAGGTTGGGCATCACGATCGCGCGCGCGAATCGCCGCACCGTGTCGGGCAGCACCGCCCGCAGGTGCCCGCCGTCCCGCAGATGCAGGTGCCAGTCGTCCGGGCGAGCAATCGTGATTTTTCTCATGATTTCGTGAATAGTAGCGGGAACGGCCTGAATCGTGAATCGTGAATCGTGAATCGAGGGGCAGCGCCGGGTTGGGGTCGAGTCACGAATCACCACTCACGAATCACGCTTTTTCCGCATGGCGAGCGCCATGCGGTAGAGCTCGTTCTTCCCGCCGCCGCCGATCTTTGCCGCTAGTGCAACCGCCTGCTTGAGCGGTAGCTCTTCGAGCAGGATCGCGAGCGCGCGCTGCGCACCGCCGCCGTCCGGTTCCGCTGCCATGTCCGCCCCCTCCACGATCAGCACGAATTCGCCCTTGCGCCGGTTGGGGTCGGCGGCGAACCAGGCTTCCGCCTCGGCGAGCGTGCATGCGTGCAGCGTCTCGAACAGCTTGGTGAGCTCGCGCGCGATCACCAGGTGCCGGCTTCCGCCCAGCACCTCGCGCAAGTCGGCGACGGATTCAGCCACGCGGTGCGGCGCTTCGTAGAACACCAGCGTGTACGGCAACCTCGAGATTCCGGCGAGCGCCTTGCGGCGCGCCGCGGACCGCTCCGGCAGAAAACCGTAGAACAGGAAATGAGGAGCAGTGGATCCGGCGGCCGAGAGGGCGGCAACCGCCGCATTGGGACCCGGCACCGGCGACACCGGGTAGCCCGCGGCGCGCACCACGGCAACCAGCATCGCCCCCGGATCGGAGATCGCCGGGGTGCCTGCATCGCTGACCAATGCCAGCGACTTGCCCTCGCCCAGCAGCGCGAGCACCTGTTTTGCAACGCGTTTTTCGTTATGCTCGTGGACCGGGATCATCCGTGTTTCGATCCCGTAGTGGCCGAGCAGCCGGCCGGTTAGCCGCGTGTCTTCGGCCGCCACCACGGCCACGCTCTTCAGCACCTCCAGCGCCCGCAGGGTGATGTCGGCGAGATTTCCAATGGGCGTGGCCACTACATATAATGTCGCACTCCGTTCTACGTCGGTTCTCCCATGCGCAGCAGCGTGATCCATCTCTGGCTCGTAGTGGCTTTGACTGCGACCGTACTATACGGGGGCACCCTGGCAATGACCAGCGAGGCGGCGGAATCGCCACCCCCGGTTTCGCCGGCCGATTCGCCGACTGATTCGCCGCCCGCGACGCCGCAGCCCGCACCCCCTTCCGTGCCGGCCGTCGCAACACCGCACCTCGCCCTGTTGCTGCCGCTTGCCTCGAACGCGCTCGCGCGCCACGCGGAGGCGGTGAGTAACGGCTTCCTCGCAGCGGCCCGGACCCAGGGCGCGCCGCTGCCGGTGCACATATATGCAACGGGAGACGATGCGAAGAGCATCATCGACGAGTATCGCAGGGCGCTCGCTGCCGGCGCGCGCGTGGTCGTCGGGCCGCTTACCCGCGGCGCCGCCACCGCCATCGCGGAAAGCGCGATGGTGATGGTGCCCACGCTCGCGCTCAACGTGCCCGACCCGCAGGTCGGGACGCCGCCCGGCTTCTACATCCTGAGCCTTCAGGTCGAGGCCGAGGCGCGGCAGGTGGCGCAGCTCGCCTTTCGCGAGGGCCGCCGCAGCGCCCTGACCGTGAACGGCGACACCCTGCTCCTCAGGCGCATCCACCAGGCCTTCGTCGAAGAGTTCACGCGCCTCGGCGGCGCCCACGTCGGGGAACATATGTATACCCCCGACCCTGGCGGCCTGACACGCATCAAGCTCGCCGCCGAGGCCAGCGATGCCGACATGGCGTTCATCGCGCTCGACCTCAGTCGCGCACGGCGCGCGCGCGCCTACCTTGGTTCCCTGCCGCTCTACGGCACGTCGCAGGTGCACCCCGGCGACGCCACGCCGCTGGTCGGTTTCGACCTCGCCGGCGTGCGCTTCCTCGACATGCCGTGGGTGCTGCAGCCCGACCACCCGGCGGTGATGGTGTATCCGCGCGCCGATTACCGCGACAACATCGAGTTCGACCGCCTCTACGCGCTCGGCATCGACGCCTACCGCATCGCGGTGGTGCTGCTCGTGGGCGTGCCCAGCGAGGCGCTCGACGGGGTAACCGGCCGCCTCACACTGGGCCGCGACCTCCAGTTCATCCGCGGGCTCACCGTTGCGCAATTCAACGACGGCAAGCTCACGGTCCTGCGCGAGCGCCCATGAACGGCCGCGGCGCCGCCGCCGAGGAACTCGCCGCCGTTTTCCTCGAAGGCCAGGGGTTACGGATCGTCGAGCGCAACTACCGTTGCCGCTTCGGGGAAATCGACCTCGTCGCCCGCAGCGGTGCAGTGCTGGTTTTCGTCGAGGTCCGCGCCCGCACGTCGGAGGCGTTCGGGGGCGCCGCCGGCAGCATCACCGCCGCCAAGCGCCGGCGCCTCGTCGCCGCGGCCCGACACTATCTTGCCGCCCGCCGGAGGGAGCGCGCCTGCCGCTTCGACGTCGTGCTGGTGCGCGGCGCCGGGCATCGGATAGAGTGGCTCACCGACGCGTTTGGTGAATAGCGGTGGCGGTCGGTACAATAGCGCCCTTCATGTAACGGACACGCAACGTGGACCTTATTACCCGCATCAGCGAGAACTTTTCGGAGTCGGCACACCTCAAATTGCAGTCGATGGACGCGCTGGCCGGGCCGATTGCGGCCGCTGCCGAGCGCATGGTGCAATGCCTGAGGAGCGACCGGAAAATCATGTGCTGCGGCAACGGTGGCTCGGCCGCCGACTCACAGCATTTCGCGGCGGAGATGCTCAACCGCTTCGAGATGGAGCGGCCGCCGCTGTCGGCGATCGCGCTCACCACCGATACCTCCACCCTGACCTCGATCGCCAACGATTACGACTACGACCAGGTGTTCTCCAAGCAGGTGCGCGGGCTGGGCCACGCCGGGGACCTGCTGCTCGCCATCTCCACCAGCGGCAACTCGCGCAACGTGATCGCGGCCATGCGCGCCGCTCACGAAGCGAAGATCGGGGTGATCGCGCTTACCGGCCGCAACGGCGGCAAGATGGCGGAAGCCCTGCTCCCCGCCGACATACATATCTGCGTGCCCGCGCAGAGCACCGCGCGCATCCAGGAAGTCCACCTGTTGACGCTGCACTGCCTGTGCGATGCCATCGATTGCCTGTTAATGGGAGTGGAATAATGCGCCTGTCACTTTTCGCTTCGCTGCTGATGCTCGCCGCGCTTCAGTTGCTGCAGGGTTGCGCCGCGATCGCCGTCGGCGGTATCGCGGGCGCCGTCGTCATGTCGGAGGACCGCAGAACGGTAGGAACCATTACCGAGGACACGGCCATCGAGCTGAAGGCGTCTAGCCGCCTGGGCCAGAAGCTGAAGGAAGGCGTGCATATCAACGCCACCAGCTACAATCGCATGCTGCTGCTGACGGGCGAAGTGCCCGATGCCGCGGCCAGGGAAGAAGCGGAGCGCATCGCCCGCGGCATTGAATACGTGCGCGGCGTCTACAACGAACTCACGGTGTCCGGCGTGAGCTCCTACACCGTGCGCAGCAACGACTCTCTTATCACCTCCAAGGTGAAGACGCGCTTCCTCGACTCCAAGAAGTTCAACGGCATCCACGTCAAGGTGGTGACGGAGAACAGCGTGGTATACCTGATGGGCCTGGTGAAGAGGGAAGAAGCCAACGATGCAACGGAAGTTGCGCGCACTACCAGCGGCGTGCAGAAGGTCGTCCGCGTTTTCGAGTACATAGACACTGAGCTGGTGACGAAGTAACGCAGTGATGCGGTGACGCGGTGACGCAATGGCGAATTTCTGTGATGGGATGACCCTGTTCGGGAGGGCGCCACTCCAACCCTGGCGCCTGTTCCGTCACTTCGTCACTTCGTCACTTCGTCACTGAGCCGGGCGGCGCCGAGTGACCACGCAGCCGCCGGCCCTTGCTTTCGAAGCCAAGATCTGCAAGCCGCAGGATCTATCCGCCCGGCTTGCACGGCTTGCCCGGCCGCTGGTGTTCACCAACGGCGTGTTCGACATCCTGCACCGCGGGCACGTCACCTACCTGGCGCAGGCGCGTGCACTGGGCGCGAGCCTTCTGGTGGCGGTCAACTCCGACGCATCCGCGAGAAAGCTGGGCAAGGGCGAGGACCGGCCGGTCAACACGCTCGCGGACCGGCTGGCGGTGCTGGCGGCACTGGAGTCCGTGACGCTCGTCACTTCCTTCGAGCACGAAACCCCGCTCGAGCTGATCCTCGCCGCGAAACCCGACGTGCTGGTCAAGGGCGGCGACTGGAAGCCGGACGCCATCGTCGGCGCGAAAGAAGTGAAAAGCTGGGGCGGCACGGTCCGCTCGATACCGCTGGTCGCCGGGCGCTCGACGACCTCGCTGATTACCCGCATTCGCGGTAAAAGCTAAGACACGAAGGACACAAAGGACACAAAGGAAACCAAGCCAAAACAGTAATTGAACCGCCAAGGCCGCCACGCGCGCCAAGAATTTCAGAATAAAACGGCTTTTGAACGATCCTGTTTCTCTCCGCGCGCTCTGCAGTTCAAATATTGAGTTGGTTCTCTTGGCGGTCTTGGCGGTTCAATTCTGGTCTTGCCTTCGTGTCCTTTGTGTCCTTTGTGTCTAGGCTTTTCATCCTTTGTCCGCCGTCGCGGCGGCGGGGCATGGGCCCGCCTTGACCTCGCTCCCCGGAAAATACTGCTGCAGCGCCGTCACCCGCGCCACCGTCTCCTCGTCCGGCTCGCGCACGTGAAACGCGACATGCTTGAGGAAGTTCTCGCGCCGCGCCGCGATCGCCGAACGCACGCCCTGTTGTTTGAGTTTGGCGAGAAACGTCTGCGCCGCCTCGTCGGTGCGGAAGATGCCGAGCGAGATGGCATTGCGCCACTGTCCCGCGTCCTGCACCACTAGGAATTCGGTGACGCCGAGATCCCTCAGCTCGCGCGCCTTCCGGTCCGCCTCGGCCCTGGTCTTCAACGGCGGAATGTGCACCCAATAGCCGTCGGCGTCGGTCACCACCCGCTCCACCTGCCCCGCCGGCAGATCCAGTTGCGCCAGCGCGCCTTCCGCCCGCGCTACATTGGGGCCGGCGAAGTTGCCCCATTCGAGGCACGCCGCCGGCACGGCGGGCGCCGTCCTGGAAGCCGCCGGCGGGATGGATTTGGAGGACGCCGGCGGCCGGTCCCGCGCCGGCGGCACCTCCTGCGGCGCGCCGTCCGCCGCCTTCAGCAGCTTGACCTGGTCGGGGTTGATCTGCAGTTGCGAGATCTGGTCGGCAGGGTCCGTGCCCTCGCGAATGACGCGCGCGTAGGTAAAGAACAGCACGTTGGCCAATATCAGCAGGAGGAAGAGCGCTTTCACGAACGCGCCCCACGATGACTGACGACTGACGACTGACGGGTTTTGATGGCCAAGTGGGTCATTTTGCTTCAAGGGCGATTCGAACCAGGCCTTCCAGTACGAGATTATCCACGACCTCGAGCGGTCCGGTAAGCTGCGGCGCAATGATCGTCGCCGCACCGCCCGAGAGGATCGTGCGCGGCTCCTGCTGGCCCGCCTCCCGCATGAAACGCTGCATGCGCTCGACGGCGCCGGCGAGCGCGTTGATCGCTCCACTTTCGATCGCGTCTGCGGTGCGCGCGGGGAAAAACGCGAAACAGCCCGCGCCGCGCCGCCGCAGGCCCGAGGTGTTGCGCGCGAGCGCGCCGCGCATCAGCTCCATCCCCGGCACGATCATGCCGCCGAGGAAGACGCCGTCCGCGGCAAGCGCGTCCACCGTCATGGTGGTGCCGGCGTTGACCACCACGCACGCGCCGCGGTGGAAGTGCCGCGCGCCGATCAGCGCCGCCCAGCGGTCCGCGCCGAGCTGCGCCGGGGTGTCGTAGGAGCTGTTCACGCCGCACTGGCGCGCGGCGCCTTTCACGAAGCGCACGCGCAGCGTGAAACCGCGCGCGGACGCTGCAATGCGCCGTGCCACGCGCTCGCCGGCGACGTTGGCGGCAATGACCCGGTCGGGCGCCCCGATCGCGGCCCACGCACGCGCGAGCCGCTCCGCCCGCTCGGTCGGCACCCAGCCCTGCACCGCCCACGAGCCGTCGTCGTGCACGCCCCACTTGATGCGGGAATTTCCAGCGTCTATGGCCAGGATGCGCATTTGCCAATGGTAATGCCTACGGGATGTTGGGTGGTGAAGTGTCGAGTGTCGGGGGTCGAGTGGGAGCGAAGAGCGTCTCGCGTCAAGGGGAAGAACTGATAACTCGGCGCAATCGGTCCGCTTCACTCGACACTCAATCCTCGACCCTCGTGTTTCTCCCTCGACACTCAATCCTCGACACTCTTTTCCCGAGCCTAGTCACGGCTTCTGGGGGCGAAGGGAAATTTCCCCGCTGTGAAAGCGCTTCACGCCGGCCCGCGTCTCGAGCAGGAACGACCCGTCCTCCGCCGCTCCGCGCGCGTGGCCGGACAGCCGGGTGCCGTCGGGCATGAGCAGCGCCACGCGC
>Ga0180065_1000103_pt1 | contig 12461 bp, 11 predicted proteins | sample EasRiv00A_16_10D_FD_121783 | JGI IMG/M metagenome (GOLD analysis project Ga0180065, IMG submission 121783) | Soil microbial communities from meander-bound floodplain in the East River, Colorado, USA - East River metaG ERMLT200A_16_10D | ecosystem: Environmental > Terrestrial > Soil > Floodplain ...
CGCCTAACGCCTAACGCCTAACGCCTAACGCCTAACGCCTAACGCCTAACGCCTAACGCCTAACGCCTAACGCCTAACGCCTAACGCCTAACGCCTAACGCCTAACGCCTAACGCATTCATGAGTGCACGCGAAAACATTCTTGCGCGGATACGCGCGCGGCAGGGGAAGGGCGCCGTGCCTGAGGCGGTCGAGCGCGGGACTGTTCGCGAGCACATCGCTGCGCACCCGCAGAGCCCGCGCCCGCGCATGGATTGGGAGCCGGTCGCGCGTTTCCGGGAGCGCGCGCTGGAGCTCTTGAGCACGGTGGAGGAAGTTGGCGCGCCCGCGGCCGTTCCCGCCGCCGTAACCCGCTACCTCCATGCCAGTTCTTTGCCGCTCGCCGCAGTGTGCTGGCCGGAACTCATGGCACTCGATTGGCGGAGTGCTGGAATGGAGATAGCGGCGCGAGCGGCACGCGACGCCGACCTGGTCGGCATCACCGGCGTGTTCTGCGCCATCGCGGAAACCGGCACGTTGATGACGGTGTCGGGAACCGACACGCCGGCCACCATCAGCCTGTTGCCGGAGACGCATATTGCCGTGGTTGAAAAATCGCGCATCGTGCGCGGCATGGAAGAGGCGTGGCAGCTCGTGCGCGACGAGATCAAGCAGCCACCGCGTGCCGTCAATTTCATCTCGGGACCGTCGCGCACCGCCGACATCGAGCAGACCGTTACGCTCGGCGCGCACGGGCCCTATCGCGTGCACATCATTTTGGTCCCATGACGATTCAATACGTTACGGCCGGTGGTGGAGCTTTCTTTTTCGGCCACGCACGTGGCCAACCCGCACCTTTGCAAGAAACTTCCCTTCGACGCCTTGAAGGACTTCATCGGCATAACCACGCTCGCACGACAGGTAGGTATGCTGGGCGTGCATCCCTCATTGCCGACGAAGGTAACGTGTAGGCCATGATGTCACAACAACCATCTACGAGGAGAGACTCATGCGTTATGCCCTGACTATATTTGGTGTACTCTGCATTGCCTGTGTGGTGGGTCCACTGGCGACGGCGGCCGAGGCCGTGAAAGACTATCCGGTTCGCCCGATCCGCTTCGTCCTCGCGCAGACGCCTGGTTCCTCGATCGACACCATGAGCCGGGTGATCGCCACCCGGCTGAGCGAACTGCTCGGCCAGCAACTGGTGGTGGACAACCGCACCGGGGCGGGCGGGACCATCGGGGGCGAGATCGTCGCGCACTCGGAGCCGGACGGCTACACCCTGTTTGCCGCCGCCACCGCGTCCCAGATTATCGGGCCGCAGATCTACAAGAAAGTCCTCAAGTACAATCCGCAGACGGACTTCACGCCGATCTCGCTGTTCGCGATCACGCAGAACGTACTGGTGGTGAACCCGAGTATGCCGTACAGCAGCGTTAAGGAGCTCATCGCCTACGCGAAGGCGAACCCCGGGAAAATCAACTGGGCGAACGCGGGCACGGGATTCCAGAGCCATCTCGCGGGCGTGCTGTTGACGCACATGGCGGGAATCAACGTACTGCACGTGCCGTACAAGGGAGCCGGTCCCATGGTGGGCGGCGTCATCGCCGGTGAATCCCACGTGACCATCGGCCCCGCTCCCGCCTGGATGGTCCACGTGCAGGCGGGGCGCGCGCGCGCGCTGGCGATGGGCGGTGAGAAGCGTTCGATGCTGTGGCCGGAGATTCCGACCATCAGCGAATCCGGCGTGCCCGGCTTCGTGTCCGACGGGTGGGGCGGTCTGATGGGACCCAAGGGCTTGCCCAAAGAGATCGTGGGCAAGCTGCGCGACCTGCTCGTGAAGGCGGTAAACGATCCGGCGACGAACAACGCCCTGAAAAAAGTGGGCGCCGAACCACTTACCAACACGCCGGCGGAGTTCGCCAAGCTTATCGCGAAGGACTGGAATCGCATTCGCGAGGCGATCCGCGTCGCTGACCTCAAGGTGGATTGATGAACGATGAGTGGTGAGGACAGGGTAGAGCATACGACAGCTCTTGGGCGGTAATCGACCGTCGGCCGATGGCCGCGAACCGACCCGAACCCGGCACTCGCACTATTTTCCAAGCGAGTGCGACCGGGCGAACGGTGGGGTATCTACAACGCCGCGTTTCAGTTCGTGGCGCTGATGCCCGGCGCCTCGTTCTTCGACAGCGTCACTTCGTTCGAAATGGTGCGCGGCGGCTGGGTCGACACCGTGATCCTCGGCGCCTACGAGGTCGATGAGTCCGGCAGCGTTGCGAACCAGAGTCCAGCTGGGCGCGCGTTAGCCCGGCCCCGATCGGGCGTGGGCGGCCGGGCGATCGCGCCGCATTACTGGGTCTTGATGCCGACGTCCTTGATTATCTTCGCCCAGAACGCGTTTTGTTCCCGCATGAAGGAGGCAAAATCTTCCAGCGAGTCGCTGGTGATCTGCTGGGCGCTCACCTTTTCGTAGCGCGCGCCGATCCACGGGTCGTGTACCACCTTCTTCACGACGTTAAACAACTTGTCGATGACCGGTTTCGGCGTTCCCTTGGGCACGAAGATCCCCTGCCACGAACCAAGGCTCAGCTCCGGGAACCCCGACTCGATCATGGTCGGGATCTGCGGCAGAGCCGGGATTCTCTGTTTTGAAACCACGGCGAGGATCTTGATTTTTCCCGAACTGGCATGCGGTGTGAGTGACGCCGTCGTCACCATCGTGGCCGCGACTTCTCCTGAGAGTATTGCCACCGTAGCGGCGCCCGCGCCGTTGTAGGAAACATGCAAGAGATTGATCCCGGCCTTTTTCATGAAAAATTCGAGCGCCATCCGCTGGGCGCTGCCGTACCCCGCGGAGCCGTAAGAGAGCTTGCCCGGATTGCTCTTCGCATAAGCGATGAACTCATTGAGGTTCCCGACGGGGAGGCCGCCGTGCACGCCCAGCGCACCGGGGACATCGACCACCAGCGTCAAGCCGACAAAATCACGCAGCGCCCGTACCGGGAAATTAGGAAACATGCTCGGGTTGATCCCCATGGAGCTGACATTGCCGAGCAAAAATGTGTAGCCATCGGGGGTCGCCTCGGCCGCGGCTCTGACCCCGATGTTTCCCGAAGCGCCCGGACGGTTGTCAGCCACCACCTGCTGGCCAAGCACCTCGCTGAGTTTGGGCTGAAGGATGCGACCGATGAAGTCGGAGGCGCCCCCGGGCGCAAAAGGGATGATCATTCGCAGCGGCCGGCTGGGATAGTCCCCGATCGACTCGGCGGGCTGCGCGTGCGCCGTCGCGGCGCTTGCGAGAGCAAAGACAACAAGTCCGCGCGATATTGTTACGAACTTCATGCTGTTCTCTCCTCGATGATTGCGGTACCGGCGCGGCAGTACCCGTGCCAGCACTGCGTGTAAACCCATGTGCCGGGAAACGGCTCCGTCAGATCACCCCGATCACCTTCATGAGCTTGCCGTACCGATCATAGTCGGATTTAAACCGCGCGGCGAATTCTTCGGGTGTCATGTCCAGCGCGCGCATCCGCATTGACTTGATGTGCGGGAAGAACCGGCTGCGGTCACGACTCCCGGCGCCCGCAATTAGAGCCGCGCGCGATTTGTGGCCCGGACCGGGACGCGAAGTACTGCAGGAACACACCCGTTGCTTCGGAGAAAATCCACATGAGATTGCCGTTGCGGCGCGTCACGGGTCTCGACTGCTTCTCCGACTCGTCGGCCCGCACCGCACCATGTTGCTGGGCGGCATGGACTCCGAGGTCGTCACCACCGCGTCGTTTGCCAGGGTGGGGAATCCTCGTCACCCCTCGTCCTTCCGCCCCCTTCCAACACCAGTGAAAAAGAACTATTCTGAGAATCGGCGTTCACATTGTGGGCACGACGTAACGCCACCCCACCCCGGGGCCGGCTCCAGGACGCGGGGAAAACCAATAAAGAGGAGGTGATCATGTTCCGCATCGCTTGTGCTTCGCTGTTCGCCGCACTGATCGCGCTGCCCGCGCCGCCGGCCGTCGCCGCCGACGGCTATCCTCAAAGACCGGTCCGGCTTGTCATTCCATTCTCTCCGGGGGGTGGAACGGATGTCCCGGCCCGCGCCTTGTCGGAGAAGCTCGAAGAGGCTCTCGGTGCCACCATAATAACGAAGCGGTTGGCATCGTTCGCCAGACGGACTTCGCGCTCAAGCAACGCTTCCGGATCGCGTCTGAAGGTCTGGCCGTCGAGCGCCGTGTTGTACGCGTTCTTCACGCGGCCGTCGGTTCGCGAAATCGCCCCGGGTATGCCGATGCCTACCGTGCACGGCGCACCCGCCGCGTGCTCGGCGCCTCGGAGCAATTCCACCAGCGCCTCGAGGGCGGCGCGGTAATCACCGCCCGGTGTTGGTACCCGCCGGCGGACAAGCTCGGAACCGGACGCGTCGAATACCGCTACCGCGGTCTTGGTCCCGCCGAGATCAACGCCGAGCCGCAGCATGGCTGCCCTCTCAGAACGCCTCGTTCCAGGACATGCTCAGGCGGGTTGCGGAGTTGATGAGTCCGACCAGGCTGTAAGTTTGCGGGAAGTTGCCCCACAGTTCACCCGTCTCGGGGTCTATGTGCTCGGAGAACAGGCCGTGACGGGTGCGGTAGCCGAGCATGCGATCGAACAGCGCGCGCGCTTCCTCGCGCCGGCCGAGTAGCACGAGCGCATCGATGTACCAGTAGGTGCAGACGATGAATGCATTGCGCGGGTTGCCGAAGTCGTCCGCTTCCGCATAGCGCATGATGAAAGCGCCGCGCTTGAGCTCGCGCTCGATCGCGGCGACCGTCGCCGCGAAGCGCGGATCGTCCGCGCGCAGGAACCCGAGCTCGGCGAGCAACAGCAGGCTGGCGTCGAGCGTGTCGCCGTCAAACGTGGCGACGAAACTCGCGCGGCGCGCGTTCCAGGCGCGCTCGCACACTCCGCGATGGATTGCCTCGGCATGGTTGCGCCAGTACTGCGCGCGTTCGGCGAGTCCGAGTCGCGCGGCGATCTTCGCCAGCCGGTCGCAGGCCGCCCAGCACATGACGCTCGAGGAAGTGTGCACCCGCGTAGCGCCGCGCAGCTCCCACAGTCCCGCATCAGGCTGTGCCCAGGCGCGGGCGGCGTGCTCGCCGAGCGCCTCGAGCTGCGCGAACAGCCCCTCGTTGCCGGGACGCAGCAGCCGGTGGTCGAAGAAGACGTGCGTCGCGGCGAGGATCGCCGACCCGTAGGCGTCGTTCTGCACCTGCCGGTACGCCTCGTTTCCGACGCGCACCGGTCCCATTCCGCGGTAGCCCGGCAGCGTGGCGACCGTGCGCTCCTCCATTTTGCCCCGCCCGTTGATGCGGTACACGGGCTGCAGCCGTTCGTCCCCGGCGCTGGCGGCGACGTTGATGATGTAGCCGAGGTAGCGCTCCATGGTCTTGGTCGCGTTCAGCCGGTTGAGCGCGCTGACCGTGAAATATGCGTCGCGCAGCCAGCAGTAGCGGTAGTCCCAGTTGCGGCCGCTGTCCGCGGCCTCCGGGATCGAGGTGGTGAGTGCGGCAAGGACTGCTCCCGTATCGTCCACCGCCGCGAGCTTGAGCGAGATCGCGGCGCGGATGATCTCGTCCTGCCACTCGTACGGGATGCTGAGGTCGCGGACCCAATCCCGCCAGTAGTCGGTCGTCTCCTCGAGAAAACGGCGCGCGATGTCGAGGACGGATCCCTGCAGCGTCTCATCGTACCCGAGCATGAACGTAACCGTTCCTTGCATCACAAATGGAATTTCCTCGAGCAACGCGGTGATCGAACAGTTGGTCGTGGCGCGCAGCACGACATCGGCGCACTCATAGCGAACGTGGTTGCTGCCGAATGTGACGCGCGCCGGCGCGGCACCGTAACCGGTCGCCGGCCGCAGTCGCATCGTGACCCGCGGGCTGCCGGCGAGGCGGCGCACCTGGCGCACCAGCGTCATCGGGCAGAACATGCGCCCGAACTGCAGAAAGCGCGGCGCGAAGTCTGTAATCTCGACTGCGCCGCCGCGCCGATCGTAAAGACGCGTCACCAGGATCGGCGTGTTGTCGAGATATTGCTGCTCGCTGCGCGCGAGATCGGCGAGTTCGACCGCAAAGAAGCCGAAGTCTCCGTCGGCGCGCCGGGCGCGCAGCAGCGAGCAGAAGACCGGATCGCTGTCGGGCTGTGGCATGCAGCCCCATACGATCTCGCCCGCGGGATTCACGAGCGCCGCGATGCCGCAGTTGCCGACGAGGGCAAGATCGAGGGTCGCGGTCACTTTCCGCCTGCGCGTGATGCAGCGTATCCAACGTAGCCGCCGAGCCACTTGCGTACGGCCGCCGCATCACCAAGCCGCCATTGCGCGATAGAGGGGCCGGGACCTACCTTGATGGAGTGGCCACCGAGCCGGTTCACGTTCGCGAAACCGTACTCGTCGGACATATCGTCTCCGATGAACACCGGAAGCCGGCCCGCGAACGGCATTTCGGCCATGAACGCCTCGATTGCCGTGCCCTTATCGCGTCCACCGGGCTTGATCTCGAGCACCAGCTTGCCGGCCTGCATCTCGAATTCCGGGCCGAGCGTTGCCAGCGCGCTGGCTACCGCCTCGCGCGCCGCGCCGGCAAGCTCCGGCGCGAGCCGGAAATGCAGCGCCAGACTGTGGCCCTTGTCCTCGAGCAGCAGCCCGGCGTGTCGGGCAGCGAACTCGCCAAGCTGGCGCGTCGCGCGCCGCAGCGGCTCGAGGGGGAATGTATGCCGGCGCACTATTCTGTCCGGGCCGCGGCGCTCGATGCCGTGCTGCCCTGCGACCGCAAGGTGCAGCGGCGCGAACAGCACGTCCAGCTCGGCGATCGGACGGCCGCTTATCAGCGCGAGCGCGCCGCCGGTCGCTTCATGCAGTTCGATCAGCAGCTTCCCGAGCGCCGCGTCGGCACGGACAGCATCGGGGCGCTCGACGTGCTCGAGCAGCGTGCCATCTATGTCCAGAAAGATCGCCCAGTCAGGCGAGAACGCCGGCACCCTGCTGTCTGCAGAACCCGCACTTTCGGCTTGCTGGGGCTGATGCTGCATCGGCTAGCGGGGAACAGTGCGCAGCCGCGCGACGCGGGCCCGCGCGAGCACTCGGTGCCGGTGGCGCATGCGCGCCGCATCGATCAGCATGCGCCCCGCCCAGCGATACACATTGAACTCCTGCACGAGATTCCTCATGCTGCGCATGCGGGCACGCTGCTCTTCGGGCGGCATGGTGAGCGCCAGGTTCAGCGCCGCCGCGCACTGCTCGATGTCGTAGGGATTGACGATCAGCGCTTCGGTCAGCTCGCGCGCGGCGCCGGTGAACTGCGACAGGACGAGCACTCCGCGCTCGTCCTCGCGCGCCGCGACGAATTCCTTCGCCACCAGGTTCATGCCGTCGTGAAGACTCGACACATAGCACAGGTCGGCAGCGCGGTAGTAGGCGTAGACATTCTCCGCATCGTGGTGCTTGACAATGAGGATGATGGGCTCGTATCCCTCACGCCCGAAGCGGCGGTTGATCTGCGTCGCAAGCGCCCTCACTTTGACCTCGAAACTCTGATAATCGTCTATGGACGAGCGCGAGGGCGCTACGATCTGCACGAAAGAGAACTTCCCGACCCAGCGCGGCTCGAGTTCGAGCAGGCGCTCGACTGCCAGGAAGCGCTCGAGGATCCCTTTGGTGTAGTCGAGGCGGTCAATGCCGACTCCCAGGCGCAGTTCCGGCGAAACGCCGAGGCGCGCGCGGATCTGGCTGCGGCAGTCCTCCACCGGGGGCAACCTGCCGAGCGCCTCCGGCGGCCATTCGATCGAAATCGGGTAGCGCTGCACCTCCGTCGGCTCGCCGCTGTAGGAGATCGTGAAAGTCTCGCGGTTTACGCGCGCCTCGAGGAACCGGTCCACGGTGTCGAAGAAGTTGTTGCAGTGGAACTGCGTGTGAAAACCCAGGATGCTCGAGCCGAGCAGCCCTTCGAGCACGGCCTCGCGCCAGGGGAGGATGCCGAACGCTTCCGGGTTCGGCCACGGAATATGCCAGAAGGTGATGATCGTCGCTCGCGGCAACCGCTCGCGCACCAGGCGCGGCAGCAGTGCCAAGTGATAGTCCTGCACCAGAACGATCGGGTTCTCGGTGCGTGCCTCGTCCACGACCACGTCGGCGAAGCGGCGGTTCACCGTGCGGTAGTGCTCCCAGTCGGCGGCCCGGAAAACCGGCCGCACGTGCGCAATGTGGCACAGCGGCCACAGGCCCTCGTTGGCAAAGCCGTAGTAGTAGCCCTGTTCCTCCTCCTTGCTGAGCCAGACGCGCCGCAGGCGGTATGCCGGGTGCTCTGGCGGAACCATCACGTGGTCGCCCACGCCCACCGCTTCCCGGTCCGCGGAGCCGCTGCCGTGCGCGATCCACGTCCCCGAGCACGCGCGCATGACCGGCTCGAGCGCGGTGACGAGTCCGCTCGCCGGGCGCTGGATCTCGATCACGTTCTGGCTGCGGACGTGAATGTAGGGCTCGCGGTTGGATACGAGCAGCACCTCGTCACCCTTCAGGTCCTCGCGCAAGATCCGCCGCAACGCGTCCGGCCCCCAGGTAATCTGGCTTTCGTCCCGGCTGCGCCGCTCGGTCTCGAGGTCGCGCACCAGTTCCTGCAGGTCCTTCGCGATCGGCCGCAACTCGGGCGCACGCACCTGCTCCGGCGAGCGCAGCAGCGACTCGCCCGAAATCAGCGCCTTGATGCCGGCCACCCAGCCGCGCCAGCTGACCTCGGCGATCACGACGGTGATGAGGGCGACCACGGCCGCGATCGTCGCAAACAGGTAAAAGATATAGCGCTTCGTGTCTTCGCTGCGCCGCTGCACGAAGCTCATGTCGTGCACGATCACCAGCTCGCCGAGAGTCTCACCCTCGAGCACCACCGGATGGGCCGATACGTGCAATGGGCCATCGGGACGCTGCAACAACGCGGAATTTGCTTGCGCGTCCGGAGCCGTGCACCGCACGGATTCGGGGAACCCCCGGGTGGCGTAGGCGAGCTTGCCGGACTTATCGCAGAAACCGAGCGCGTAAATGCGCTCGTCCTGAACAATACGCTCGAACAAGCGCATCACTTTCTGCTTGGCCTTCGGCTCGCGCACGAGGGCGCCGAGCGGCTCCTGCGTCGTGCTGGTGATCAGGTTCGCGCGGATCTCCAGGTCGCGCACGAACCAGTTCAGGGTGAGCCGGTCCACGAGCGGCACGACCGCGTACGCAATGGCCGTTAGGGCCACCGCGAGAGGGAGAATGAATCGCAGGGAGATCCGCATGTTTGGCGTTCCTTCGCGCGGGATAGGGGCCGCCAATCGACGGCGGGCCCTTCCGCACGGCTTTAGCTTAAAGATACGCGCCTGCCAGCGTCAAGTCAGGCTCAAGGTGTTCGAAGCGTGCGCGGACAGCGCCGCGTTCGTGACATTCACGTATCATGGCGACTGATTCGATGACCGCGCGCGGTGGAACTTTTGCGCCCGCAGCGGTCTGATAACAAAGCTAGAAGGTCAGACGCAACGATTCCCGCGCGCGCCGAGGTTGGCGCGGAAAACGAGAAGCACTTCAGTTGTTGACAGGAAGCATCGCCTTTGCGGGCAGCGCCGGAATGCGGGCCCTTCATGACACAACTAAGCTTCCTGCCGACGCTACCATTTCCGGCCAGTCCGCTCGCACTCTTCGGCCTTTTGCTGCTCGCGGGCGTGATCGGCGGCGAGCTCGTGCGGCGCGCGCTGCGCCTGCCGCGCATCGTCGGCTACGTCCTGGTCGGGCTCGCGCTCGGCACGAGCGGGCTCAACTGGCTGGACGGCGCGCTCCTGAGGGAGGCCTGGATCTTCGTCGATATCGCGCTGGGCCTGATCCTGTTCGAGCTTGGGAGACGCCTCGACTTCGCCTGGCTCGGGCGTGAGCCCTGGCTCGCGGCGACCGCCGTGCTCGAAAGCGCCCTCTCGTTCGCGTTCGTCTTCCTGGCGTTGCTTTATTTCGGCGTCCAGCCGCTCTACGCGGCGATCGCGGCCTCGATTGCGATCGCCACCGCGCCCGCCGTGGTGCTGGTGGCGGCGCAGGAGATCAAGGCCGAGGGCCAGGTCACCGAGCGGGCGCTCAATCTCACCGCGATGAACAGCGTCATTGCGTTCGTCAGCTCCACGATGCTGCTCGCGTGGCTGCACCACGAGTACCGTGCCAACTGGGCCATCGTCGTGCTGCATCCGGTCTACCTGCTGGCCGGCTCCGCGCTGCTGGGCTACCTTGCGAGCATCGCCGCCATGACGCTTGCGCGCTGGCTCGGCAGAACCGAGCGTGGGCATCTGGTGGTCTCGCTCGGGCTGATCGCGGTGACCGTCGCCGCCGCGCGCATGTTCGAACTGTCGGTGGTGCTGGCGCTGCTGGCGTTCGGCACTCTCTCGAAGAACCTCGACCGGCGCCACGACCTGCTGCCCGTGGACGTCGGCTGGATCGGACAACTGTTCGTCGTGGTGCTGTTCGTGGTGAGCGGTGCCAGCCTCAACGCAGCCGAGTTCGCGACCGGGGGCACGCTCGCGCTCATCTACGTGCTGGCGCGGTTCGCGGGCAAGTCGCTCGGCGTGATGAGCCTCACCTACTTCTCCGGCGTGCGGCGCGGGGCGGCGGGATTGCTGTGCCTGGCGCTCACACCGATGTCGGGCACGGCGGTCGGAATGGTGCACCGGACGGGGCAGCTCTACCCGGATTTCGGCGCGAAGCTCGCCGCGATCGTGCTTTCTGCCGTATTGATCCTGGAGCTGGTCGGGCCGGTCGCGGTGCAGTTCGCCCTGCGTCGGGCGGGCGAGGCAGCGGAGGACAAATGAACTCCGCTGAGACGGAATTCAGGCCTTCCGCCAGCTGCACGATGGGCGTCGAGCTCGAGCTGCAGATCCTCAACTCGCGCGATTACAACCTGGCGCGCGATGCGGCGGATCTGCTCGAATTGCTCGGGAGGACGGGTCATCCCGGAGCGGTCAAGCCCGAGATAACTGAAAGCATGATCGAGCTGAACTCCTCGATCCATGTGGCTCACGAGCCGCTGGTGCAGGAACTCGGGCGCATACGCGACGCCGTTGCCCGCGCCGCCGAGCGGTTGAACCTGCGCATCGCCGGGGGCGGATCCCATCCGTTTCACCAGTGGGGCGAACGGCGCATCTACCCGACCGAGCGCTTCCGGCACATCCTCGATGTCTACGGCTACCTCGCCAAGCAGTTCACCATCTTCGGCCAGCACGTGCATCTGGGCTGCCCGAGCGGGGACGAGGCGATCTTCCTCACCCACCTGCTGGCGCGCTACGTTCCGCATTTCATCGCGTTGTCGGCTTCGTCCCCGTTCCAGCAGGGGGAAGACACGTCGTACCAGTCCTCGCGGCTCAACACGGTAAGCGCGTTTCCCCTGTCCGGCCAGATCCCGTTCGTGCACTCCTGGAGCGAATTCCTCGACTATTTCGAGAAGATGCGCGGCTACGGCATCGTCGAGAGCATGAAGGACTTCTATTGGGATATCCGGCCCAAGCCGGAGTACGGCACGGTGGAGATCCGCGTCTTCGATACGCCGCTTACTGTAGAACGCGCCGCTGCGCTGGCCGCGTACGCGCAGGCGCTCGCTCGCCACCTGCTGACTGACCGGCCGCGCGCGCCTTCGCGGGAGGTCTATCTTCTGTACAACTACAACCGCTTCCAGGCCTGCCGCTATGGTCTCGGCGGCACGCTGATCGACGCCGATGGCGGGCGGCACGTGCCGCTCAAGGAACACGTGCTCGAGACGCTGGCCCGGGTCGCGCCGCATGCCGCGGAGGTCGGCGGTGCCGCGGCTCTGAAGGCGCTGGAAGCCGGCGTTCGCGACGGCACGGGCGACGCGGAGTGGCTGCGCCGGGCCTACAAGGCGCGCGGCACATTGAACGATGTTGCGCGTATGCAGAGCGAACTCTGGATGGGACTGACGCGCCCGGCAGCGCGATAACCGGTCATAATAGTCGCATGGGGCCGTCCTTCAGCAACGGGCGGAAGGCGTGGAGTGCGCTGGGCGTGCTCTGCGTGGTGGCGCTGGCGGGCGCGTTGCCGGCCGCCGACACCGGCGCGCCGCCGCCGCCGGTGGTGCTGTTGAAGCTGGAGGGCGCCGTCAGCCCGGCGACTGCCGACTACGTGGTGCGGGGGCTGCGGCAGGCGGCTGAGCGCTCCGCGCCGCTGGTGGTGCTCCAGATCGACACACCGGGCGGGCTCGACACCTCGATGCGCTGGATCATCAAGGAGATCCTCGCTTCACCCGTCCCCGTCGCCGCGTACGTGGCGCCGAGCGGAGCGCGCGCGGCGAGCGCCGGCACCTTCATCCTCTACGCAAGCCATGTTGCGGCGATGGCGCCCGCGACCAACCTTGGTGCCGCGACACCGGTGCCCATCGGCATTGCTCCCGAGGGGGATTCCGGCAAACGGCGGAAGCCCGGGGC
>Ga0180065_1000104_pt1 | contig 12239 bp, 9 predicted proteins | sample EasRiv00A_16_10D_FD_121783 | JGI IMG/M metagenome (GOLD analysis project Ga0180065, IMG submission 121783) | Soil microbial communities from meander-bound floodplain in the East River, Colorado, USA - East River metaG ERMLT200A_16_10D | ecosystem: Environmental > Terrestrial > Soil > Floodplain ...
ACGACAGTGAGGTCAGAATCCGACAGGGCGATCCTCCTCCACCAACAAAAAAGCCCTGCCGAAGCAGGGCTTTTAATTTTACTACGCTCTTTTTTAAACTGTTGTTCGATCCGAGATCAGTTCACGGCTTGGCGGCGGGCTTGGCCTTGGGCTCGGGCTTTCCCGGCTCCACCTTCGGCTCCACCTTCGGCTCCACCTTCGGCTTCGGCTTCGCCAGCGACACGGCGCGGCCTACCACTTCCACCGTCACGCGACGGTTCGGCGACAGGCACTCGATCAACTGCTTGCGCTTCATCTTGTTGTCGCAGAACTTCGTCACCGGGATCGGCTGCTTGAACGCCTTGCCTTCCCAGAAGATCACTTTCTGGTCGACGCCCGCGGCTACCAGGTAGTCCTTGACCACGACCGCGCGGCGCTCCGACAGACCCATGTTGTACTTCAGGCTGCCGATGCGGTCGGTATGGCCGGTCACGACAACGGCGCTGACCTGCACCGTGGCGCGCGCCTTGGTAGCCTTGCGCAGCACGCCCATGAAATCGTCCAGTTCCTTCTTGTTGTCAGCCGTCATTTCCGCCTTGGCGAAGGGCATTCCCTGCAGCTCGATCTTCTCTTCGATGTTCAGGAACTCGGGCTTGGCCTTCTTCTCGGGCTCCGGCTTGGGCTTCGGCTCCGGCTTCGGCGCGGGCTTCGGCGCGGGCGCGGGCGCGGGCGCCGGCGCCGGCGCCGGCTTGGGCTCTTCGGTCGTCGCGCATGCGCCCAGCAGCATCGCACTCGAGGCAGCGCAGGCAACGAGCATGTTGCGGAAATAAGAACTCATGATTTTTGATCCTCCTGTTTATGCGATGGCGTTAGGGACCCGCCGAAGTGCCGGTTAACCGATCGACCATCCACTACTATCGAGTCTCCCCGGAGCTACTAATATCACAACGGTTCGGGCAAGGCAAATTATGCAGGAATCATAGCACGGTTCTGAGGCGAAAGGGATATTTGCCTGTTGCGTAAATGGGAAACCGGGGTATCTCACGACGTGGACGGAGCCTCGCGCTTGAGGGGCGTGCGCCACAATCGGACGGGGCCGCATGCGCGGCGCACGGATACGTGCTGTCCTTCGCGCCTGACCCGCCGGGCGCTTGCCCCGGCGGAAACTGGTGCCCGGTGCCGACGCGGGCGTTCACCGTGATTGTTGGCGCCCGAACGGGCCTGAATCCGACCGGGCTGCCGGCAGCAGAATGCCACTGCCTCGGGACTCGGCGAGGACACTCTGCATGCTAAAATTGCGGCTTTTTAGCAGCTCCGGAAAACCTGCCATTTCCCCCGCATTTTCATGGATCAAATCGCAAAAGAAACGCTGCCGATAAGTCTCGAAGAAGAGATGCGCCGCTCCTATCTCGATTACGCCATGAGCGTGATCGTGGGGCGGGCGCTGCCCGACGTGCGCGACGGGTTGAAGCCGGTGCATCGCCGCATCCTCTACGCGATGCACGAGGCCAACAACGTCTGGAACCGGCCCTACGTCAAGTGCGCGCGGGTGGTCGGGGACGTGCTCGGCAAGTACCACCCCCACGGCGATACCGCCACCTACGAGGCGCTGGTGCGCATGGCGCAGGATTTCTCCATGCGCTACACCCTGATCGACGGACAGGGCAATTTCGGCTCCGTGGACGGAGACTCGGCCGCTGCCTACCGTTACACGGAGTGCCGGCTCGACCGCATCACCTCCGAGATCCTCGGAGACATCGAGATGGAGACCGTCGACTTCGTGCCGAATTACGACGGCAAGGAGCAGGAGCCGGTCGCGTTGCCGACCCGCATTCCCAACCTGCTGGTAAACGGTTCGTCGGGTATCGCCGTCGGTATGGCGACCAATATCCCGCCCCACAACCTGTCCGAGGTGATCGACGCCTGCCAGGCGCTGCTGGTGAATCCTCTCACCAGCCTGGATGACCTGATCAAGATCCTGCCCGCCCCGGATTTTCCCACGGCCGGCATCATCTACGGAGTGCAGGGTGTGAGGGAGGGCTACCGCACCGGCCGCGGCAAGGTGGTGATGCGCGCGCGCACCCACTTCGAGGAAACGGAAAAGGGCGGTCGCAGCAACATCGTGGTCGACGAGCTTCCCTACCAGGTCGGGGGCGACCAGCTCCTGAAGCGCATCGGCGAGCTGGTGCACGAGAAGAGGCTCGAGGGCATCGCCGACCTGCGCAACGAATCCGACAAGAAGGGCATGCGCCTCGTGATCGAGTTGAAACGCGGTGAGAACGCGGAGGTGATCCTCAACAACCTGTGGAAGGATACGCAGCTCGAGGAATCGTTCGGCATGAACATGGTCGCCCTGGTGGACGGCCAGCCGCGGCTGCTCAACCTCAAGCAGTTCCTCGACGCCTTCCTGCGCCACCGGCGCGAGGTGGTCACGCGGCGCACCGTGTTCGAACTCAAGAAGGCGCGGGAGCGCGGCCACATCCTCGAAGGCCTGGCCGTGGCGCTCTCCAACGTGGACGAGGTCATCGCGCTGATCAAGGGTGCGGCCACGCCGGCCATTGCCAAGGTCGAGCTGATGGCGCGTTTCTGGCGCTCGAAGCTGGTGGAGGAGATGCTGGCGCGGAGCGAGGGCCCGTCGTCGCGACCGGAGGGGCTGTCGGCCGAGTTCGGGCTGCAGAAGCAGGGTTACAGGCTGTCGGACACCCAGGCGCAGCGCATCCTCGAGATGCGGCTGCAGAACCTGACCGCCCTGGAGCAGAACAAGATTACGTCCGAGTACCGGGAAACGATGGACAGGATCATCGACCTGCTGGACATACTCGCGAAGCCCGCGCGCGTGACGAAGATCATCTCGGACGAGCTCGCCGAGGTGAAAAAGAACTACGGCGACAAGCGCAGGAGCGAGATCGTCACCGCGACCCAGGAGCTTTCCACGGAGGACCTGATTGCCGCCGAGGACGTGGTGGTGACGCTGTCGCATGGCGGCTACATGAAGTGCCAGCCGCTGGTGGATTACCGCGCGCAGCGGCGCGGCGGCCGCGGCAGGCAGGCGACGGCGACCAAGGAAGACGATTTCGTCGAAAAGCTGTTCATTGCCAACACCCACGACTTTATCCTCTGCTTCTCCAACCGCGGCCGCGTCTACTGGCTCAAGGTCTACGAGGTGCCGCAGGGCAGCCGCGCGTCGCGCGGCAAGCCGATCGTAAACATGGTGCCGCTGATGGAGCACGAGAAGATCACCGCCGTGCTGCCGGTCAAGGAATTCGACGATGGGCACTTCGTGTTCATGGCGACCGCGCTCGGCACGGTCAAGAAGACCACGCTGTCGGCGTTTTCGCGGCCGATGTCGAAGGGCATCATCGCGGTCAATCTCGACGATGGCGACCATTTGATCGGCGTGGCGCTTACCGACGGCAAACAGGACGCGATGCTGTTTTCCGACGCCGGCAAGGCCGTGCGCTTCTCCGAAGACGAGGTGCGGGCCATGGGCCGCGCCGCGGGCGGCGTGCGCGGCATGAAGCTGCAGGATGGCCAGTTCGTGGTGTCGTTGCTCACCGCCAGCGACGAGAAGCTGGCGGTGCTGACCGCCACCGAGAACGGCTACGGCAAGCGCACGCCGGTATCCGAGTACACCCGGCACGGGCGCGGCACGCAGGGGATCATCGCCATCGACTGCAGCGAACGGAACGGCAAGCTTCTCGCCGCGCAACTGGTGGCGGCCGAAGACGAGATCATGCTGATCACCACCGGCGGCGTGCTGATCCGCACCCATGTTGCGGAAGTGCGCGAGCAGGGGCGCAGCACCCAGGGCGTGCGGCTGATCAACCTGGACGACGGCGAAAAGCTGGCCGGGTTGGAGAAGATAGTAGAGCAAGAGGTGAACGGCGAGGACCAGCAGCAATGACCAGAGTCTTTAATTTCGGAGCGGGCCCGGCCACGCTGCCGGAACCGGTGCTGAAACGGGCCGCCGATGAACTGCTCGACTGGCACGGCAGCGGCATGTCGGTGATGGAGATGAGCCACCGCGGCAGGGAATTCATCAGGATCCACGCGGATGCGGAAGCCGACCTGCGCGAGCTGCTGGGGATCCCGAAAAATTACAAGGTGTTGTTCCTGCAGGGCGGGGGCGCCGGGCAGTTTTCGATCGTGCCGATGAACCTGCTGCGGGGCAAGGCCGTGGCCAGCTACGTCAATACCGGCCACTGGTCGATCCGGGCGATCGCCGAAGCGAAGCGCTATTGCAGGGTGAATATCGCCGCGAGCTCGGAAGACGCCAATTTCTCCTACGCGCCCAGGCAGGATAAGTGGAAGGTCGATCCCGCGGCGGCGTACGTGCATTACACGTCGAACGAAACGATCGGCGGCGTGGAGTTTCACTGGATACCGGATACGGGCGAGATCCCGCTCGTCGCCGATGCCTCCTCGCATATCCTCTCCCGTCCGCTCGACGTCAGCCGTTTCGGATTGATCTACGCCGGGGCCCAGAAGAATATCGGCCCGGCGGGGATGGCGATCGTCATCGTCCGCGACGACCTGATCGGGCACGCCATGCCGATGACGCCGTCCGTGTTCGACTACAAGGTCCAGGCCGGGGCGGACTCGATGCACAACACGCCACCGACCTACTCCGTTTACATGGCGGGGCTGGTCTTCCAGTGGCTGAAGAAGCTGGGCGGCGTGAAGAAGATGGAAGAAATCAACATCGCGAAGGCGCAGCTCGTTTATGACTACCTCGACCAGACCGAGTTCTACCTCTCTCCGGTGGCGAAGGAAGACCGCTCGCGCATGAACATTCCGTTCAGCCTGCGCAACGACAAGCTCGACGAGGAATTCCTCGGGCAAGCCAGGGCCCGCGGCCTGAGCGAGTTGAAAGGCCACCGGTCGGTGGGGGGCATGCGCGCCTCGATCTATAACGCGATGCCGGTCGAGGGCGTCAGGGCATTGGTGGAGTACATGCGTGATTTCGAGAGGACCCATGGCTGATCACCTGCGCGTGCTCACGCTCAACTCGATCTCGAGCGTGGGGCTGGCGCGTTTCCCGAAGGACCGTTACCAGTTCGGGGGCAAAATCGAGCACCCCGACGCGATCCTGGTGCGCTCGCAGGATATGCACACCATGACGATTCCCGCCTGCGTCAGGACGATCGGCCGCGCCGGCGCGGGCGTGAACAACATCCCGGTCGACCAGATGAGCCAGCGCGGCATGCCGGTTTTCAACGCCCCCGGCGCGAATGCCAACGCGGTAAAGGAATTGGTCATCGCCGGGTTGCTGATCGCGGCGCGCAATCTGGTGCCGGCCCTGCATTTCGTGCACGGCCTCAAGGGAGACGACAAGGCGCTCCACAAGCTGGTCGAGGACGGCAAGAAGCAGTTTGCGGGCGCCGAGCTTCCGGGGCGTACTCTCGGCGTCATCGGCCTCGGCAAGATCGGCAGCCTCGTCGCCGACGCGGCTATCAAGCTCGGCCTGAACGTGCTGGGCTACGATCCCGAGATCACCGTCGACGCGGCATGGAGCCTGCCGTCGCAGGTCAGGAAGGCGCACAGCATCGAGGAAGTGGTGAAAGCGGCCGACTTCGTCACGGTGCACGTGCCGCTGCTCGATGTTACGCGCAACCTGATCGATGCAAAACGCGTCCGGCTCATGAAGAAGGGCACGATCCTGCTGAATTTTGCGCGCGAAGGCACAGTCAGCAACGACGCGGTGCTGGAAGGGCTGGCCGGCAAGTACCTCCATTACTACGTGTGCGACTTCCCGGCCGAGAAGCTGGCCGGGCACCCGCGGGTGGTGGCGCTGCCGCACCTGGGCGCGTCCACGAGCGAGGCGGAGGACAACTGCGCGGTGATGGTGGTGGACCAGGTGCGGGATTTCCTGGAGAACGGTAACATCCTGAATGCGGTCAACTTTCCGGATGTGATGATGCCGCGCGAGTCACCCTACCGCGTGAGTATCGTGAATGCCAACGTGCCGAACATGCTGGGCCAGATATCCACCGCGATGGCGAAATCCGGCCTCAACATACATAACATGCTGAACAAGTCGAAGGGCGAAATGGCCTACACGCTGGTGGACGTCGATAGCAAGGTACCCGATGGTGCGATCGACCAGATCGGCAGGATACAGGGCGTACTGGCGGTGCGTTACCTGCCCGCTGAGCACCAGTAATTTAGTGATTGAATGATTGAGTGATTGAGTGACCGAGAATTTGCGCGGGGCGGGTTTTGTTGAACATCTCAATCACTTAATCACCTAATCACTCAATCTCTGGCAAATGAGCGACCAGCTCAAATCGATCCGCAAGCAGATCGACGCGCTCGACCGGCGGCTGCTCAAGTTGCTGTCGTCCCGCGCGCGCCTCGCGCAGCGGATCGGGCGACTGAAGCAGGGGCCCGCCTACCGTCCCGAGCGCGAGGCGCAGGTGGTGCGCGGCATCCTCTCGGAAAATCGCGGCCCGCTGCCGGCCGCAGCCCTGGCGCGCCTGTACACCGAGATCATGTCCGCATGTCGCGCCCTCGAGGATACGCTGACGGTCGCCTACCTCGGGCCGCAGGGCACCTTCAGTCAGGAGGCGGCCGTCAAGCATTTCGGAGGGCTCGCCGTGCTGGCGCCGGGCGCCTCGATCGACGAAGTGTTCCGCCAGGTCGAAACCGGCGCTGCCGGCTACGGCGTGGTGCCGGTCGAGAATTCGACTGAGGGCGCCATCGGCCGCACGCTCGACCTGCTGCTCTCGACCCCGGCAAAGATCTGCGGCGAAGTCGTGCTGCCGATCCGCCAATGCCTGATGAGCGGGAGCGGGAAGCTTTCCGCTATCCGCAAGGTCTATTCGCATACGCAGAGCCTGGCCCAGTGCCAGCAATGGCTGGCGCGCCACCTGCCGCAGGCCGAGCGTGTCGCGGTCGTCAGCAACGCGGAGGCGGCGCGGCTCGCGGCGCGCGAGCGCCGCGCAGCGGCAATCGGGCCGAAGACCGCGGCGGGGCTCTACGGATTGAAGCTGATCGCGCGCAACGTCGAGGACGAGGCGAAGAACACTACGCGCTTCCTCGTCATCGCCGAGCACGACGCCGCGCCCTCGGGCCGGGACAAGACTTCGCTGGTGGTGTCCGCGCGCAACGTGCCCGGCGCGGTACACGAACTGCTGACGCCGTTGGCGGCCAACCAGGTAAGCATGACGAGGCTGGAATCCCGCCCCTCGCGCACCGGGCTGTGGGAATACGTGTTCTACGTCGACATCGAAGGCCACCAGCAGGAAGCCAATGTCGCGCGCGCTCTGGCGGAGCTCGAGCGGAAAGCGTCCTTCCTCAAAAACCTCGGCTCCTACCCTGCGGCTGCCGCCTGAAAAAGTGACTCGTTTCTCGTTCCTCGTTTTTCGTGAATGACGGCCGAGTAACGAGCAACGAGCAACGAGTCACCGGTCCCTGAAATGGACATCTGCGACCTCGCCCCAGGCTACATCCGCGCCATCGCGCCGTATCAGCCGGGAAAGCCGATTTCCGAGCTGTCGCGCGAGCTCGGCCTGGATGAGGCCGGCATCGTCAAGCTGGCCTCCAACGAGAATCCGCTCGGCGTGAGTCCGCTGGCGCGACGCGCGCTCGAGGCCGCGCTGGCCGACCTCGCTCGTTACCCGGACGGTAACGGCTTCGATCTCAAGCAGGCCCTGTCCCGTCGCTACGGCGTCGGGCCGGAACGCCTCGTCATCGGCAACGGCTCCAACGACGTGCTCGAAATGGCGGCGCGGGCATTCCTTGCTCCCGGCCTCGACGCCGTCTATTCGCAGCACGCCTTTGCTGTCTATCCACTGGCGGTGCAGGCGGTGGGGGCGGCCGGCATCGAGGTGCCGGCGAAGGACTACGGCCACGACCTGGCGGCGATGCAGCGCGCGATCACGCCGGGAACGCGGCTGGTTTTCATCGCCAACCCGAACAACCCGACCGGGACCCTGGTGCCGGCGCGCGAGCTCGAGGCGTTCATCGCCGGACTGCCGCGAACGGTGCTGGTGGTGCTGGACGAGGCCTACAATGAGTACCTGGCGGAAGAACTGCGGTCCGACAGTGTCGGCTGGCTGCAGCGTTATCCGCACCTGGTCATCACGCGGACCTTTTCCAAGGTCTACGGCCTGGCAGGGTTGCGGGCCGGATACGCTTTCGCAGCGCCCGGCGTCGCCGACCTCATGAACCGCGTGCGCCAGCCGTTCAATGTCAACAGCTTGGCGCTGGCGGCGGCGACCGCTGCGCTCGATGACGTCGAATTCGTGCGCAAGAGCTTCGAGCTCAATCGCTCGGGCATGCGCCAGGTCACGGACGGCCTCGAGCAGCTCGGAATCGATTACATTCCTTCTTACGGCAACTTCGTGAGCTTCAGGCTCAAGGATGCCGCCGGCGCGTTCCAGAAGCTGCTCAGGGCAGGCGTAATCGTGCGCCCGATAGCAAGCTACGGCATGCCGCAACACCTGCGCGTCACGATCGGCCTGGAATCGGAGAACGCGCGCTTTCTCGCGGCGCTCAAGCAGGCATTGAAAGCATGAACCACAACTGAGCACACATGCCTGCCAGGCTGAATATCGGAAAATTGGTCGTCATCGGCACCGGGCTCATCGGCGGCTCGTTCGCGCTCGCGTTGAAGCGGGCGCGGGCGGTACGACGGGTGGTCGGGGTTGGCCGCACGCGCCGCAACCTGGCCGCCGCGCTGAAGCTCAGGATAATCGACGAGGCATCGCAGGACCCGGCGCGGGCGGTGCGCGACGCGGACCTCGTGCTGCTCGCGATGCCCGTCGGGCAGATGGCGGCGGTGATGTCGGCCATTGCGCCGCATTTGCCGCCGCACGCGGTGGTGACGGACGCCGGCAGCACCAAGAGCGACGTCATTGCCTGCGCGCGGAGATTCCTCGGCGGCCACCTTGCCCGATTCGTGCCGGGGCACCCGATCGCCGGCACCGAGAACAGCGGCGCCGAAGCCGCTTTTGCCGGACTCTTCCGCGAGCGCAATGTGATCCTGGTGCCGCTACGGGAGACCACCGCTGCCGCGACGCGGCTGGTGCGGCGCGCCTGGGAAATCTGCGGCGCTCGCGTGGTGAAGCTGGACGCGGCAGAGCACGACGCGATCCTTGCCGGCGTCAGCCATCTGCCGCACATTGTTGCCTACGCGCTCGTCAACGTGTTGGCGCGGCGCCCCAATGCCCCCCGGCTGTTCGGCCTGTCGGCGGGTGGGCTGCGCGACACCGTGCGCATTGCCGGCAGCTCGCCGGAGATGTGGTCCGACATCTGCGTTGCCAATCGCGACGCGCTCCTCGCCGCGCTGGAGGACTACGAGAACGAGCTCGAGCAGATGCGGGCGGCTATCGAGGCCGCGGACGCGGCGGAGCTGAAGCGCATGTTCGCGCAGGCGCGCAACGCGCGGGAGAAGTGGCTAGTGAAGAAGCGGCGCTAGCGGACCGGGGCGAGCGATGGATCATCTGGACCTGGGGCCTATCCGGCGCGTGCGCGGCACGGTCAAGCTGCCCGGCTCGAAGAGCATCTCCAACCGGATCCTGCTGCTCGCGGCGCTGGCACAGGGCGAGACCATCATCCGCGACTTGCTGGAATCCGATGACACGCGCGTGATGCTGGACGCGCTGCGCGCGCTGGGCGTGGCGTGCAGCGACGAAGGCGCGCGCACGGTTCGCGTGCGCGGGTCGGGGGGCGTTTTCCCGGTGAAGAAGGCGGAGCTTTTTCTCGGCAATGCCGGCACCGCGTTCCGGCCGCTTACGGCGGTGCTGGCGTTGTGCGGCGGCGAGTACCGGTTGTCGGGGATCGCCCGCATGGATGAACGGCCGATCGGCGACCTGGTCGACGCGCTGGCAGGAATCGGCGCACGCATCGACTATCTCGGCGCAGCAGGCTATCCGCCGCTCGCCATCCATCCGGGCGCCGTTCGCGCCGGTGGCACGGTCAACGTGCGGGGCAACGTGTCGAGCCAGTTCCTGACGGGCCTGCTGATCGCGCTGCCCATGACCGGGTCGCGGACCATCATCGCCGTCGAGGGCGATTTGATTTCCAGGCCCTACGTCGAGATCACGCTCAACACGCTACGCCGTTTCGGCGTGGATGTCGCGCGGGAAGGCTGGTCGAAGTTCACCATACCGGCGGCGGCGCGCTACGCGAGCCCGGGCGAGATTCATATCGAAGGCGACGCGTCATCGGCGTCCTATTTTCTCGCGGCGGGCGCGATCAGCGGCCTCACCGGCGGCGGGCCGGTGCGGGTCGAGGGCGTGGGCCGGGCCAGCATCCAGGGCGATGTGCGCTTTGCGGAAACGCTGGAGCGCATGGGCGGCAGGATCACCATGGGCGAGAACTGGATCGAGGCAGCGGCCGGCGCCGAGGCCGCAAAGCGCGGAAAATTCAGGGCCATCGATGCCGATTTCAATCACATTCCAGACGCGGCGATGACGGCGGCGGTGGCCGCGCTGTATGCCGACGGCACCAGCGTGCTGCGCAACATCGGCAGCTGGCGCGTAAAGGAGACGGACCGCATCGCCGCCATGGCCAGGGAACTGCGCAAGCTGGGCGCGACGGTGGAAGAGGGGGCGGATTACCTGAAGATCACGCCGCCTCACGCCTCACGCCTGACGCCTCACGCTTCGATCGACACCTACGACGACCACCGCATGGCCATGAGCTTCTCGCTCGCGGCGTTGGGTGGGGTGGCGGTGCGCATCAACGACCCGCGCTGCGTGGCCAAGACGTTTCCCGAATACTTCGACGTCCTGGCATCCATTTCGGGGCATTGAACGGGGTCAGCAGCGTGGCAGCCGGCAAACCTCCCGTGATCGCCATCGACGGCCCATCGGCGTCCGGCAAGGGCACGGTGGCGCAGGCCGTGGCCGGCGCCCTTGGATTTCACTACCTCAACAGCGGCGCGCTGTACCGCACTGTGGCGTACCTTGCGCTGGAGTCCGGGGCAGACCTCGAAAAAGAATCAATACTGGCTGATATAGCATTGAATTTGAATGCTAACTTTAATTCTGATTCGGTGGTGCTCGAGGGGAGGAATGTTACCGACGCGATCCGCTCGGAAGCGGTTGGTACTGCGGCTTCCCGGATTGCGGCCCTGCCGGGCGTCAGACGGGCCCTGCTTGAGCGCCAGCGCGCGTTTCGGCGCCCTCCCGGATTGGTTGCGGATGGCCGCGATATGGGGACTGTGGTTTTTCCCGACGCGGCGCTAAAAATCTACCTGACTGCCACTCCGGAAGAGCGGGCGGAACGTCGATATAAGCAGTTGATGGCAAAAGGAATGGGTGCTAGTATGGCAGCCCTTTTGCAGGATATTATCGGCCGCGATGCACGCGATGGAAAGCGGGCCACGGCCCCCCTGCGGAAGGCTGAGGATGCCGTGCTGATAGACACAACGGGAGTCCCGGCGGCGGACGCAGTAGCGCGGGTGCTGGCGCTCTACAAATAAGCACCACAGGTGCCCTGAGCCGTGCCCCGGCCCAGGGTTTGATCAACCAACCCCGTAGCAAAAACGGGTAACTCCAACACACTGAACCGAATGATTAAAGCGCCCGCCACCGCAGCACCCAAGGAAAGTTTCGCCGCGCTGTTTGAAGAAAGCCTCGCCCGCAAGGAAATGCGCGCAGGCGAAGTGATTACCGCCGAAGTGCTCCGGGTCGACGATAACTACGTCGTCGTCAACGCCGGGCTCAAGTCCGAAAGCTACATCCCGCTGGAAGAATTCCGCAGCGATCGCGGCGAGGTCGAGGCCAAGATCGGCGACTTCGTGAAGGTCGCGATCGAGGCCCTGGAGGACGGTCACGGAGAAACGCGCCTCTCGCGCGACAAGGCGAAGCGCCTGGCCGCCTGGCTCGATCTCGAGGAAGCGCTCGAAAAAGGGACGGTGGTGAGCGGCGTCATCAACGGCAAGGTGAAGGGCGGGCTCACCGTCACGGTGAACGGCATCCGCGCCTTCCTGCCGGGTTCGCTGGTGGACATCCGGCCGGTCAAGGACACCACGCCCTACGAAAACAAGCAGATGGATTTCAAGGTCATCAAGCTCGACCGCAAGCGCAACAACGTGGTGGTGTCGCGGCGCGCCGTGCTCGAGGCCTCGCAAGGCGAGGAGCGCCAGAAGCTGCTGGAAAACCTGCAGGAAGGCTCGGTGGTGAAGGGCATCGTCAAGAACATCACCGATTACGGCGCGTTCGTGGACCTGGGCGGCATCGACGGTTTGCTGCACATCACCGACCTCGCCTGGCGCCGCGTGAAGCACCCGTCGGAGATACTCACGGTGG
>Ga0180065_1000105_pt1 | contig 12230 bp, 10 predicted proteins | sample EasRiv00A_16_10D_FD_121783 | JGI IMG/M metagenome (GOLD analysis project Ga0180065, IMG submission 121783) | Soil microbial communities from meander-bound floodplain in the East River, Colorado, USA - East River metaG ERMLT200A_16_10D | ecosystem: Environmental > Terrestrial > Soil > Floodplain ...
CGGTCCAGGTGGCTGTCGTCGCAGTCGAGCAGGGTGAGTCCGCTGGCGAGCCCGAACCGGAGATAACCTCCGTCGGTGTATTCCCGGTCAAAGCGTTCCACCATGAGCACGTCCTGTCCTGCGACGGACTGTAGGCGGGCATTGCAGGCGGTGACGCCACAGCGGCGCGCAAGCTCAAGCGTCGCGTATTCCACTTGCTGGAGGTTGCAGCGGTCGCCTTTTTCCGGGAACTTGCCGAGCCACAGGTGATTGCCGTCCTCAATCGTGGCCTTGGGCCTGGCGCCGCCCATGGAGGTGCCGGGCTCGAGCTGCTCGAGAATGTGGACGGGCACGCGTTTGCCTTCTTCTATCGCTTCCGCGGCGGCGATCAGGTCCGCCAGTTGGTGCGTGAGGTTGTATGGGCGTTTCGGCGCGGGGGGCTCCAGCGTGGAGCCAAAGCTCAAGTAGCCGGCGCCATCCTGCGGCCCTTTCAGCAGGTAGTCGATTTCCGCCAGGTCGCCGGGGCTGCGTTGCAGCTTGTGCTCGATCACGCGCCGCCCCCAGGCGTCAGGCCCGGCGTCGCGCACGGCGCCGGGAATGCCCTTTCGCTGGGTGAATTCGTGGACGGTGTTGCCGAGCGGGAGGCGGAAAGGATCGAACTCGATCGCGTCCTTGCGCTCTAGGTACCGGTTGCCGTAGCGAAAACGGCCGACGAATGTCCCGTCGGGTAGCTTTTCGATCTTCAGCAAGGCCGCCGGCACTGTGTCGAGAGTGCCCGGCAACTGAACGTACACGTAGGCCTGGCGCTCAGAAGTCATATTCGTTCCTCGACTTCTGCGACTTGCGGACACGCTCGGGCCGGCGCGACGCCTCCAGCGTCTTGCCGTGGGTATCGGAGTCGGGATGAGCGACGCCGTCCAGCGTTCTGTCGAGGCCGAGTGCCCATAGAACGGTGATGTACGCCCCGATCGCGACACCCGGCTTCCCAAGCTCAAGTGCGTTGAGGGTATTGCGATTGATGCCGGCCTTGGCCGCGACTTCGGCGATCGACATGCCGCGCCGCGTCCTCGCCAGTCGCACGCGATGGCCAAGCTCTTTGATGCGCTCGATAGCCTCAGAAGGGCGGGTTTTCTTTATGCCCATAATATTAGGCTCTAAGTTACATAGTGCCTAATATATTAGGCTATACTGCGATATGCGTCAACCTGTTTAATTGTCTCCCCCAAGTTGTTCTCACAGCCTGCCGCTGCTGCGCTAATTCAGAGCGCGAGCGGTGATTTCCGCGCGGGCATGGTCAATTCCGATTCGGCAGGCTGTCATCGAGAGCTTCGATCCAGTGACGGACCGGAAGCGCGGTAGCGCCCTGAAGGTGGGCCTGGCAGCCGATGTTGGCGGTGAGGATGGCGGCGGGTGCGCCGCTGGTGAGCGCGGTGATCTTGTTATCGCGCAGCCGCCGCGACAGTTCCGGCTGCAGGATGGAATACGTACCGGCCGACCCGCAACAGAGGTGCGCGTCGGGGACCGTCACGAGTTCGAAGCCGAGCTCGGTCAAAACGTATTCGACTTTGCCGTTGAGCTTGAGTCCATGCTGCAAAGAGCAGGGTGAGTGAAACGCGACTCGCGGCTTTTCCGCCTCTCGCCTCTCGCCTCTCGCCTCTCGGAGCCGAGGCCCCTCGGCGCTGATGACTTCGCTGATGTCCTTCGCCAGCTCCGAGATGCGCCGGGCTTTGTCGGCGTAGGCGGGGTCGAGCCGGAGCAGGTGGCCGTATTCCTTCACCGTCACGCCGCAACCGCTGGCGGTGATGACGATGGCTTCCGCGCCTTGCTCGACGTGCGGCCACCAGGTGTCAATAATTCTGCGCATGGTGTCGAGCGCCTGTTTCTGCCGGTTCAAGTGAAATGAAACGCCCCCGCAACAGCCGGCGCCTTGCGCACGCACGAGACCGATGTCGAGTCGGTCGAGCACTCGCGCCGCGGCGGCATTCGTGGCGGGCGAGAGGCTCGGCTGCACGCAGCCTTCGAGGACCAGCATTTTGCGCGCATGGGTGGTCGTGGGCCACGGCCTGGCTGGCGCAGGTGCCGCCGGCACCTTGTTCCTGAGCGCGGCGGGCAGGAGCGGACGCGCGAATTGTCCCAGCTTGAGCAGGGGGGCGAACAGGGCAGGGCTGGGGATCACCGCGTTCAACGCCTGGCGCCAGGCTGATTCGATGGGACCCCGCGCCACGCGTTCGTCGACCAGATGACGCCCGATATCCACCAGGCGGCCGTAGCGTACGCCCGTCGGGCACGTAGTCTCGCACGCGAGGCAGGTGAGGCAGCGGTCGAGGTGAAGCTGCGTCTTCGCCGTAGGCGTTGCCCCTTCGAGCACCTGCTTGATGAGATAGATGCGGCCGCGCGGGCCGTCGAGCTCGTCGCTCAGCAACTGGTAGGTCGGGCAGGTCGCGGTGCACATGCCGCAATGCGTGCACTTGCGCAGGATCCCGTCCGCCTCCCTTCCTTCAGGCGTATCGCGGATGAAATCAGCGAGATTTGTTTGCATCTCAGGAACCCGTGACCGGTGACCGGTGACCGGTGACCGGTAAGTCGAAAAGCAGACCTAAAGCGCAAGCCAACACGGGTCACCGGTCACTGGTCACTGTTCACGCGCCATCACAGGTCGGCGTACAGCCGACCGGGATTGAAGATTCCCGCCGGGTCGAAGGCCTGCTTCAGGTTGCGGTGCAGCTTCATCAACGCCGGCGGGAGCGGTTGGAACACGCCCCCCGGCTTGTCCCCGCCACGGAACAGCGTGGCGTGGCCGCCGGAACGCGCAGCCGCGTCTTGGATCGTTTTCGCGTCGGCGGCGGACTTGAGCCAGCGCAATGCGCCGCCCCATTCAATAAGCTGCTGGCCGGGAAGATCGAGAGGCGGTGTCGTGGAGCTGACCGACAGGCGCCACAGCGGCCCGTTGCCTGCAAAGAAGGGGTCAGTGTGCTCGCGGATGCCGGTCCAGAAGCGTATTGCCTGAGCAGAAGCCACCGGCGCGCCGCCGACCTTTACCACCGCGGCGTCCACCGCGACGCGCGCGCCCGACAGCCGCACGCCGAGGTCGCCGTCGCGATAAGCGGTCGCCGTGATGGGCAGCGGTTGCGCCGCCCATTTATTCATGAGCGAGATAGCTTCCGCTTCTCCACACTTGAGAAGCAGCGTGGTTTCAGAAGCGGGCAGGGGCAGCACTTTGAGCGAGATTTCGAGCAGCACGCCGAGCGTGCCGAGGGAGCCCGCCATGAGGCGTGAAACGTCGTAGCCGGCGACGTTCTTCATGACCTGGCCGCCGAACCGCAGGTCGTCGCCCTTGCCGTCGAGAATGCGCACGCCCAGCACGAAATCGCGCACCGCGCCGGCATAGGCCCGTCGCGGTCCGGAAAGCCCCGTGGCGACACAGCCCCCCAAGGTTGCGGTCGGGCCAAAGTACGGCGGCTCGAAGGCGAGCATCTGGCCTTTTTCGCGCAGGGCGGCCTCCACCTCGGAGAGCAGGGTGCCGGCGCGGGCTGTAATGACCAGTTCGGTCGGCTCGTAGGCGACGATGCCGTGATAGTCGAGGGTACTGAGTTTGTGGCCGCGGAGAACACCACCGTAGAAATCCCTGGTGCCACCGCCGCGGATGCACAGAGGTCTCCTCTGCTTTGCCGCGTCACGTATCGTGGCTGCAAGCTGTTCGATGGCCTGCTGCACAGGCTAGGCGTCCCAACGGTATGGATAACACATTTGCGCGGCGATCCGTGCGCGCGCGTCGGTCCCGGCGAGCCGTTCGACGACATGCAGGCCCAAATCGATCGATGATGAGACCCCGCCCGCAGTGATGACGTTTCCTTCGTCGACCACCCGTTTCGAGAGGACGGCATTGCAATAGGGTTCCAGTTCCTTCAGGGCGGACGGATGCGTCGTCGCCTGCTTGCCGCGGAGATAACCCGCGGCGCCGAGCAACAGCGCCCCCGTGCATACCGAAGTTTTCAGCGGGACCGGTGCCGCGGACTTGAGCCACTCCATGAATTCATTGTCGTGTTGCAGCTTTCGGGTGCCGAAGCCCCCTGCTACGAATAGCAAGTCGTATCCACCAAGAGGTTCGTATATCGAATCGGCGATGAGACCAAGCCCACCCCCTCGGTCATCGGTCACCTGCCGCTTGTTGGAACAGATCCGCCATTCAAATTCCGGGATCACTTTCATGGACTTCAGACGGGTCACCGGATCGTAGAAGCCGACGAAATCCAGGTACGTCATGTGATCGAAGACTATCATTGCCGCTTTCATGGCCTGATGGACTCCTCTTGCGTGTCTTGAAACGGTCTGACGGTCTCTGCCGCCCGACTAGAACCTGGGAAGATCGGGAAACTTCTGCTGTCCAGCATGCACGTGCATGCGCCCGAACTCGGCGCAGCGCGCGAGCGTCGGCACCGCCTTGCCGGGATTGAGCAGCCCGTGCTCGTCAAAAGCGCGCTTCACCGCATGGAAGGCCTCGAGCTCGGCAGCCTTGAACTGGATGCACATCGAGTTGATTTTCTCGACGCCCACGCCGTGCTCGCCGGTGATCGTGCCGCCAACCTCGAGGCACAGCTCGAGGATCTCCGCGCCGAAGGCCTCAGTGCGCGCCAGCTCGCCCGGCTGGTTCGCATCGTAGAGGATCAGCGGATGCATGTTGCCGTCGCCCGCATGAAACACGTTGGCGCAGCGCAACCCGTACTTCGTCTCCATCTTCGTGATGCGGCGCAGCACCTCGCCGATGCGCTTCCTCGGGATGGTGCCGTCCATGCAGTAGTAGTCGGGTGAGATGGCCCCCGCGGCGGGGAATGCTGCCTTGCGCCCGGCCCAGAAGCGCAGCCGCTGGGCTTCATCGCGCGAGACCTCCGTCTGCACCGCGCCGCTGCTTTCCATTACTTCCTGAACGCGCCGAATTTCGTCGGCCACTTCCTCGCGCGTGCCGTCAACCTCGCACAGCAGGACCGCCGCAACGTCCGTGCGGTAGCCTGCGCGCGCGAAATCCTCCACCGCGCGGGTGGCAGCCTGGTCCATCATCTCGAAGCCCGCGGGAATGATGCCGCTGGCGATGACATTCGCCACCGCCTGGCCGGCCTTCTCGATGTCATCAAACGCGGCCATCACGACCTGGGCGTATTCCGGCTTCGCCAGCAGCTTGACCGTTACCTCGGTCGTCACCCCGAGCAGGCCTTCGGAACCGGTCAGCAGCGCGAGCAGATCGTAGCCGGCGGCGTCGAGCGCTTCGCTCCCGATCTCGACGATTTCGCCGTCGATGGTGGCGATGCGCAGCTTCAGTATGTTGTGGACAGTGAGGCCGTACTTGAGGCAGTGGATACCGCCGGAGTTCTCGGCGACGTTGCCGCCGATGCTGCACGCGAGCTGGCTCGAGGGATCGGGCGCGTAGTAAAGCCCGTGGGGTGCGGCCGCCTCGGAGATGGCCAGGTTACGTACGCCAGGTTGTACCCGGGCAGTACGCGCCCGATTATCCACTTCCAGAATGCGCATGAACTTCGCGAGCGAGAGCAGCACGCCGTTGCCCAGGGGGAGAGCGCCGCCGGACAGCCCGGTACCGGCGCCACGCGCGACGACCGGCACGCGCATCTCGTTACAGGTCTTGAGGATGCGGCAGACCTGTTCTTCGGTGTCCGGCAGCGCGACCACCATCGGCACCTGGCGGTAGGCGGTCAACCCGTCGCACTCGTAGGGCTTGACGTCCTCGTGATCGAACAGCACGGAGGGCTCGGGCAGGAAGGCGCGCAGCGCGGCGACCACTTCCCGCTGGCGGGCAAGGTCAACCGCGACTTGTTCTACAACCGCGCTCATGAGGTCATTCTATCAAGACCGGTCACGAGTCACGAGCCGCGAGTCGCGCCTCCCCGGCTCTAGTCCGGCCTGGCGCCGGAGGCCTTGACGACCCTCGACCACTTGCTGATCTCGGACTGGACAAACCTCGAGAAGTCCTCCGGCGTGTTGCTAACCGGTTCCATGCCCTGCGTCAGCAGCCGCTCGCGCACGTCGGGGAGACGCAGCAAGCGTGCTATTTCCTGGCTGAGCTTCGCGACGATGGCGGGTGGGGTCTTGGCAGGAACCGCGGTCCCGAACCAGTTCGTGGCGACGTAGCCGGGGACGCCCGCTTCAATCATGGTCGGCAGATCCGGCGTTGCCGGTGAGCGCTTCGCCCCGGTGGTCGCGAGCGCGCGCAGCCTCCCGGCTTGCGCATGCGGCAATCCCCCGCTGATGGTGGGGAAGCTCAACTGCACGTGGCCGGCGACGAGATCGATCATGGCCGGCGCAGCGCCCTTGTACGGCACGTGGACCATATCCGTGCCCGTCGTGACCTTGAACAGCTCGACGGCGAGCTGGCTCGGCAGCCCGGCGGAGGCGTAAGTGAGTTGGCCGGGCCTGGCCCTGGCGAGAGCGATCAGCTCCTTGACGGAGCGTGCCGGGAGCGAAAGGTGCACAACCACGATCGCGGGGCCGGAGGTGAGCTGCGTCACCGGGGCGAAATCGCGGAGGCTGTCGTACGGGAGCTTGGCATAGAGGCTTACGTTGATCGCGAATCCGGCCGAAATGACCTGAACCAGGTGGCCGTCGGGCTCCGCCTTGGCGGTAAGCTCGGTCGCGATGATGGTGTTGCCACCGGCGCGGTTCTCCACGACGACCGGCTGGCCCCACACTTCCGTGAGCTTGGGGCCGATCAACCGCGCCTGGATGTCCGCCGGACCGCCCGGCGCGAACGGAACGATGAGCCGTATCGGCTTGCTGGGATAAATCTGGGCTGTGGCGCTACCGGCCGTTATGGCCGTCAGCAACGCAAGCACCATCAGGAAAGAGGGTCGATTCACGAATCACGACCCACGAATCACGCTTTCGAAACCTCGTGGTTGGCCATCTTCTCCAGCGCGCGAACCATTGCGGAGTGGTCCCACGCTGCGCCGCCGGCGGCGGCGCAGGAGTTGAACAACTCCTGGGTCGTGGCCGTGTTCGGCAAACTCACTCCCATGGCACGCGCCCCCGCCAGCGCAAGATTCAGATCTTTTTGATGTAATTCAATCCGGAATCCCGGATTGAATGTGCGCTTGATCATGCGCTCGCCGTGCACTTCGAGGATGCGCGATGCCGCGAAGCCGCCCATCAGGGCCTGGCGCACCTTGGCGGGGTCGGCGCCGGCCTTCGATGCGAACACCAGCGCTTCGCTCACCGCCTCGATGTTGAGGGCAACGATGATCTGGTTGCAGACTTTGCAGGTTTGGCCGTCGCCGTTGCCGCCGACCAGCGTGATGTTCTTGCCCATCAGCTCGAACACCGGCTTCACCTTGTCGAAGGTGGCCGAGTTGCCGCCGACCATGATGGTGAGGGCGGCGTTCTTGGCCCCGACCTCGCCGCCGGATACGGGCGCATCCACGTACTCGCAGCCAAGCTCGTTGATCTTCTTCGCGAATTTCTTGGTCTCGATCGGCGAGATCGAGCTCATATCTATAACGGTCTTGCCCCGGGACAGCCCCTCGGCAACACCGTTCTGACCGAACAATACTTTTTCGACATCGGGCGTATCCGGCACCATGGTAATGATGATGTCGGCTTTCTGCGCCACTTCCTTCGCGCTGGCGCAGGACTTACCGCCGACCGAGGTCAGCTCCTGCGGCACGCCGCTGCGGGAATATAGAAAAAGGGTATGACCGCCCTTGATGAGATTGGCCGCCATGGGCTTGCCCATGATGCCGAGGCCGACGAAACCGATGTTGCTCATTGTTTTCCTCCATTGATCAAAGGGGGAGTTTTGCCACAGAGCGCTTGGAGGAAAACAATAATCCTAAATCCTCCGGCGGTCTTGCTATAACAATATATTGAGGCGCCGAGTGCTTCCGGTTGCTAAGGCGATAAAAGGGCTTTATTTAGCTGCCGCCCGCTGGGCGGCAGCTTGGTCGAGGAATTTCTGCTTCGCTGCAATTCCCAGCAGCAGCGCGATGCCTATGAGACTCGAGATCAGCTCAGGTGCGATCAGCAGCAGTGCCGCGATCAACAGTACGACGCGTTCCCACATCCGGCAGGCCGCGAACAGGTAGCCGTACAGGCCAGCGGCGAGGGTGATGCAACCGATGGTGGCCGAAATGAAGGCGAGCAGGCTCACGTGCCACTCCGCCCAACCGTTCAGCATCAACAAAGCGGGCTCGTAGATGAACATGAACGGCACGATGAATCCGGCGGCGCCCACCCGCACCGCTGCCCAGCCGGCCTCCCACAGGTTGGCTTTGGCGAGTCCGGCAGCGGCGTAGACCGCAAGCGCGACTGGCGGCGTGATCGCGGAGAGGATCGCGAAGTAGAAGGCGAACATATGCGCGGCGGGGACGGGCGCGCCGAGCTTGATCAGCGCCGGCACCAGCAGCGATACCATGACGATGTACGCCGGTGTGGTCGGCATGCCCATGCCGAGCACGATGCCGGCGAGCATGGAGAGGATCAACGCCAGCAGCAAGTAATCCTGGGCCAGGCGCACGACCAGCGCGGTAAAGTCCACCGCCGCGCCGGTCAGGAAGATCACTCCGATGATGATGCCGGCGCACGCGCAGGCCAGCGCCACCGAGATCGAGTTCTTGGCGCCATCCTGCAGCGCTTCCCATACCGTGTGCCAGCCGATGCCTGCGCGCGTGTTCTTCCGCAGCATCGCCACCGGAATGCAGGAGAGCGTTCCCGCCAGCGCGCAATACGGCGCGCTGTAGCCTGCAATCAGGCCCGCCAGGATGACGACCAGCGGGGTGAAGAGGTGGCCGCGGTCGCGCATGACGTCGCGCAGGCGCGGGATCTCGGAACGCGGCAGACCGAGCAAGCCGACGCGCTTGGCCTCGAAGTGGACGGCGAAGAACACCGCCACGTAGTAGAGGATCGCCGGAATGATCGCCCAGACGACAACCTGGAAATAGGAGACGGCGAGGAACTCGGCCATCACGAAGGCGGCGGCGCCCATGATCGGCGGCATGATCTGGCCGCCGGTGGAAGCGGTCGCCTCCACGGCCGCGGCGAATGCCGGGCGAAAGCCGGAACGCTTCATGAGCGGAATGGTGATCGGTCCGTCTACCATGACGTTGGCGACCGCGCTGCCGGAAACAGTGCCGAACAGGCTCGAGCTGATCACCGAAACCTTGCCCGGACCGCCCGCGGTGTGTCCGGTGAGCGAGAGCGCGAAATCCATGAACAGTTGCCCCACCCCGGTGCGCTCCATGAAGGCTCCGAATAGCACGAACATGATGACGTAGGAGGCGGATACGCCGAGAGTGGGACCGAAGATGCCCTCGGTCGTCAAGTACATGATCTCGATGATCTGCTCGGGGCGCACCTTCGCGATAACGACGGCGTAAACGAGAAAGACGACCGCCGTCACCGGCAGCGCCCAGCCGATGACGCGCCGCGTCGCATCCAGCACCAGCAACGTGAAGATCACGCCGAGAACGAGCTCGATCGTTTCCAGCTCCTCGACGTACACGAAGCGAGTGATTAGGCGCTCGTGCTCCACCCAGATGTAGCCGATGGTGACGGCGGCGGCGGCGATGCACAACCAGTCGAGCCACGATACCCGCGTGGGCCCCGCGGCTCCGAAGATCCCGCCGGCGTCGTCGCGAATCTCGCCGGCTGCCGGCTGGTCGCGTTTGACCAGGCTGGGATAAATCAGGAACACCAGCGCCATCGCGAACAGCAGGTGCGTGCCGCGGAAGTAGAATGCCTGCGGCGCGCCGGTGAATGCGACATACAGGTGATAGACCGACATGCTGACCGCGACCAGCATGATCGTGGTTTTCAGGATGCGCTCGGCGGTCCACATGGTTGCAGGAAGTCAAAAAAACGGCGGCGCGGACTGCCGCGCCGCCGTTTCAGGCAGTAATCGCGCTACAGAGCCTTGGCTTCGCGGTAGAACTTGCGCGCTCCGGGATGGTACGGCACGCCGACGTCGATCGCCAGTTCCTTGGCCGTGAGACCCTTCACCGCCGCGACGACGTGGCCAAGCTGTTCGGTGTTCTGGGCGAGCGACTTGGTGATCCTGTACACCAGGTCCTCAGGCGTCGAGCACCGCATCATCAGGTGGGTCCAGGTGCCGATGGTCTGCACGTCCTTGTCCATGCCGGCATAGGTGCCGGCCTTGATGATGCGCTTGTCGTAGCCCTTGTTGACCTTCTGCAGCATCCGGAGCTTGTCGTCGGGTACCGCCACGATGATGATCTTGCGCGAGGTGCCGATATCCATCACCGCGGAGGCCGGCACCGTCGTGACCCCGGTGAACACCTGGGCATGACCATCCTTCAGCTGCTCGACGGAATCAGAGTACGAGCCGAAGTTGACCTTGCGCAGCTTTCCGTAATCGAGGCCGTAGGTCTTGAGCACGTCGCGCGTCATTTGTTCCCCGGTATTGCCTTTTTGCTGGGTCGTCAGCACCTTGCCGTTGATGTCGGCGACGGTTTTGATGCCGGCATCGGCAAGCGCGACGATGTGGAAATACTGGAAGTAGAGCGTGGCAATGTGGCAAACGTTGTCGGTCTTCTTCTTGAACGGGTCGTTGCCGTTTATCCCGTCGAACGTGGAAACCGAATTGCCGAATCCCATCTCCGCCTTGTTGTTCTCCACGCCCAGCACGTTGGAGATGCCGGCGCCCGGCGCCACGCGGACGCTGGTGCCCGGCACGTTCTTTTCGACGATGGATTGAATGGCGCCGGCGAGCGGATACCACGAGCCGCCCTGAGGCCCGGACATGATCCGGATCATTTGCGCGGCGCCTGGGGCGGAAAACAGGGCGACCGGCAGGGCCAATGCGCACAACCGTAACACGCGGATGACAGACATGATCCCCTCCTTGGGAAGTAGCTCGCGCTGCCGTAATGCGGTGCGCGGTTATGGAGTCCAGATTGTGTGGCTGCGGCCCGGCTTCGTCAAGCGAGCGGGCCGGTCAGCGTTGCAGGTAAGGCTTCACCCACCCGAGGCCGGCGTCGGTGGTGGTTTTCGGCTTGTACTCGCAGCCGATCCAGCCCTGGTAACCGATGCGGTCGATGTGCCCGAACAGGAAGCCGTAATTGATCTCCCCCGTGCCCGGCTCGTTGCGTCCCGGGTTGTCTGCGAGCTGCATGTGCGGTATCAATTCTATGTTCGCCGAGAGGGTGGCCGCTAGATCGCCTTCCATTACCTGCATGTGGTAGATGTCGTACTGCAGGTACAGGTTGTCCGAGCCGACCGCCTTGATGATGTCGAGGGCCTGCTTCGAGTTGTTCAGGAAAAAGCCGGGGATATCGCGCGTGTTGACCGGCTCGATCAGCAGCTTGACGCCGGCGTCGTGGAGCAGGGGCGCAGCGTATTGCAGGTTCTTGATGTAGGTTTCGCGCGCCACGCTGGGGTCGAGCTGGCTCGGACGGATGCCGGCGAGGCAGTTCACTTGCTTGCAGCCGAGCGCCTGCGCATATTCGATCGCCCTGCCGACGCCGTCCTGGAATTCGCCGACCCGCCGGGGATGGCAGCCGATGCCGCGCTCGCCGTCGGCCCAGTTGCCCGCCGGAAGATTGTGCAGCACTTGCTTGAGCCCGTGCTGGCGTAGCTGCTCCGCCAGCCGGTTCTTGTCGTGATCGTAGGGGAACAGGTACTCGACGCCTTCGAAGCCCGCCCTGGCAGCGGCGGCGAAGCGGTCCATGAAATCGAGCTCGTTCCAGAGCATCGTGAGGTTGGCGCAGAACTTCGGCATATGCGGCTTCGTCGTTGCCTTTGATCGAAGCCGCATTATAGAGGCACATGCACCAACCAGCCCGCCTGCGCGCGCAGGCACTCCGCCCGGCCCGACGCGATGCAGCGCGGCGAGCGTTCGCCGGCTCGAACGTGCGCAAGCACGTTTGCTCCCCCCCGCCTGCTTCGCTGGCACCTTTTGTATGTCCACGAAGGGGTATCGTTTGTCTTGTAACACCGGCCGGGTCAACCGAGACACCCCCAGGGTTTCCAAGCCCGCTCCTCAGGCAGGAGGGGAGTTACCCATGTGCCCGGTTGCACATACCCCGGCTCACCCTCAGGCAGGAGGGGCGTGTCAGTCGGCCCGCTATAATCAACCCGACATGGCGAAACAGCAGAAGCATATAGCCGCGATCCTGCTCGCCGCGGGCGCTGGCAGCCGTTTCGGCGGGGACAAGCTCTTGCACCCGCTGGAGGACGGGGTGGCCATCGCCGCCCATGCCGCCCGCAACCTGCTCGCGGCGACGCCCGACGTGATC
>Ga0180065_1000107_pt1 | contig 12015 bp, 23 predicted proteins | sample EasRiv00A_16_10D_FD_121783 | JGI IMG/M metagenome (GOLD analysis project Ga0180065, IMG submission 121783) | Soil microbial communities from meander-bound floodplain in the East River, Colorado, USA - East River metaG ERMLT200A_16_10D | ecosystem: Environmental > Terrestrial > Soil > Floodplain ...
ACATGCGAAAGCGCGAACGCATATAGCCAATACCAAAGCGCAATTCAAGAAAGGATAATTACCTATGGCACGCAAAGCAAAAGTTTTAGCAGTAGGAAGCGGTTTACCGCCCGGTTTTAAATCTGCCGCAGTCGAGGGATCTTTCGGGCAGATTCACGATTTCGATAAGGTTCCGACGTTGACTGGAATCTGCATGTCATTCAAAACAGTCAACAAGGGCAAGAAAACCGAGAATCAGGTAATGACGGTCAAAACGTCAGATGGTTCCTTGCATGCTCTATGGAACTCCTACCAATTGAGCGGCCTTTTCGTGAACCCCACAATAGGAAAAATGATCTACGTTTCCTATATGGGGCTTCAGAAACTTAAAGGGCGGAAGTCCATGAAGTTATTTGAAGTCGGGGTGAAGTGACCACAAGTTACTAAACCCCGAGGCGCGTAGTAGATTTCTAATCGGTATTTATTACGCGTCTTTTTCTTTAGGAGTATTCCAATGTTTGACTCTAAAAAATCCGTTGACATAATGGACAAGGTTAGTTTTCGATTAGGATTTTTGTCTGATGATGACAAAGAGCGTTTTCTATGGCTGGCATTAGCGGGAGAAGTGGGGGAAGGCTTGAACATTGTTAAAAAAAAGTGGCGTGATGGCTATACGGAAACGCGATTGTATGAATTAAAGTTAGAACTGGCAGATGTATATATTTATCTGCGAGTTTTAGAGAATTTCTACGGTATGGATTTAGACAAAGCGGCTGCCGAAAAGATGACTATCGTTGAAAAAGGCCATTTGCAAAGTGAATTATTACATTTTAATCTTGTGGCTCTCATTCCACAATTCTTCTTTGGCATATTCCGACGGTTCAATTCATTCTATCAGGTTCAGGGATATGCACTCATGTCACATAGCCTTAAAAACCGTTCAGGAAAAGGCTAAACATTTATCAGGCGTTTGTGTTCCATACCAAAATCATTAAAAAATATCTATTTATGCGGCTTTCCCGTGTTGTAGATATGTCAGGTGTTCGGCGTGAAATTCTCGCGTCAGTGCAGGCGTATGATAAGGATCATGCGTTATTACGGCTTAGGGAATACTATCCTACTGTAGAATCCATGGACTGGGATTTTATAGAGGAATTAGAGTCACATCATTTTGTTGGCATCATGGGGGAGGATATCCCTTTGCATGAGAAAACACCTATATCTGAAGCAATAAAAAAGATTTTGCATTGATATGGCTAAAAAGCAATTGATAAATTGGCGTAATCCTTGGCGAAAGCCACCGGGGTTAAAGAAAAGAAAAAAGAGAAGGGGTAAAGTTTTTTATGAAGAAATACAGGCCGAATTGTTGGAGGATTTGGAAGCCATAACAGGCATTTCCTTTGCTGACATCATGGCGTCGCAATTTGAAACTAGAGAAGGCCCGGAACCTGCGCCAGTGTTCAGGACAGGCGAAATTGATGATGTTGATATTGAGGATACCATAGAGGATGATCTGGACATGGATAATGATTCTGGAAGCGATTTTTCAGAATATCTAGATGATCTAATGGAGAATTCAGAAATTGATACGGCAGATAATGACGCTTACGCGGAAACTGATGTTTAATTATGGCTAGACAATCATCCTTGAAGGGTAGACTTCGGAAAATTCTAAGGCGATATAAAAAAATATCACCTAAGCGTTTTCTATACAATGATAAGCGCGCCTTGCGACAAAGTTATAAACATATACGTGCATGGTTTCTCATTCACGATGAAACGCTAGGCTACAGTATTATGATGACAGGCTTTAATCGTAAAGACTCCTATTCTGTTGATTCATGGACTAGAGCATTTCAACACGCTGGTTTTGTTGGAACCAAGTCTCTTTTTCAAATTTATACGCTAGATATTCTCCCGGCAATAAACAATAAGGGCGGGAATCACTGGCGTTTTAAGGCACTCATAGGATGGACAGGTGATTTACCAAAAGTTACTGATTCCGATATATCTGCAAAATCTCACGCCACTAAAGCGCGGCATGGCAAAAGAAATAATTAGCATTGGTGGTGACACGGAAACTTGTGAGGGGGAACCAATTACCTTTCAATTTTTCAGTCCTGAATTGAAACTGGAAAAGATTTATTGGCTACAGTCGGGCAGGGAAGCCACGAAAACCTTTTTTAGTTTCCTTGACACGTTGCCAGGATCAAATGACCGTCAATATGTTATATGGGTTCACCATTTAGAGTTTGACATGATCTCATTTTTCCATGATCGCCACGCCATACTTCGCGGAGAATCCATAGAGTTTTCCTACGCCGGATGGGAAGCAAAAATTGTTTACGCGCATGTTAAATTTGCTACTTTTACGCGTGGAGCGCGTCGAATAATGCTGGTAGATACCATAGCCTACTTTCTAACAAAACTGGAGAAGTTGGCGGCAATGGTCTGCCCCGAGCTACCGAAACTTGCAATGCCTGATGGATTAGGAAAAAAGAGATTTAACATTCTAGATACTCGTTTTTGTGAATACGCTATGAGAGATTCGGTTATTGCGTATCACGCTGGTATTCAAATCTTACAGATGCACAAAGATCTAGATGTTCCTTTGTGCGTATCCGCGCCACATTTTGCCAGCAGAGTATTTCGACGTAAGTTTTTATCCGCGCCTATTCCACTGCCTCCACGAAAAATAGTGTATTCTGCGCTTTCCTCTTATCATGGGGGAAAGAATAATTTAACTGTGCCACCCGGTTACTATAGGGGAATTTATGTTCTTGATATTCGATCGGCTTACCCTTTTGCTATGTCTACTTTCCCTAGTTTTAGTAATCCTAAATTGTATAAAACTTTGGAGGGCAGCGGAACTCCTAAAGCCTTACCCCAGTATGGAATTTACTGCATATCTGGCGCGGCTAAAAAATGTCTTTATCCTGCTCTATATAACCATAGTTTTAAGCCTGTATCTGGCGTATTTAAAAATGTCTGGATTACTGGATTTGAACTGAATGAAGCTCTGAGAACTCGGGAAGTAAAATTGTCACATACTTACGGCTATTATTATCAGGCTGATAAGGATAAAATGCGTTCGCCTTTTGCTGCATACGTAAATCATTTTTTCCAATTAAAAGAAACTCCCTCTGACAAAATTCATCGTGAGTTTTACAAGCTATTGTTAACCTCATTGTATGGTAAATTTATTCAGACACGAAACGCTGATTTGGTGGCAGATTTAGTGTTCGATCTGGATGATAACAAGTTAATAGAGGATGTAAATTTGATTGCTGGCGGTCTTTTCAATCCATTTATTGCTACTCTCATTACAGGACATACAAGGGCGTATATACATCGCCTTGAACATAAATACAAAGCCTTGCACACATCTACGGACGGCATTTTTACGCGGATTAAACCCAAGGAAAAACTTGGATTAGGAGGATTATCTATAGAAGCTCACGGAGACTTGCTTTTGTTTCGCAATAAACTGTATATTTTCTATCGGAAAAAACGGCCTGTATACGACGGACAAATTTTAAGCTCTATTTTTCCCGATAAGGAAATATCTAAATACGCCTTGCACGGATTTCATGGTTCACTAGCAACATTGGAATCCATGTATAAAACCGGCGTTAGGGAGTATGATTACATCAAGGTTAATAAACTCCGTGAAAGTTTAAGGCGTGCTCTCACGGTTAATAAATTTGAATCACGCCACTCGTCATTGAAAAACATAGGAGCATTTTAACCATGGCTAAATTTGATCCCGCAAAATTCAACAGTGATCCAAAACATCAGGAGGAAAGGGATTTTCTTGATGCTGTTGTCGAGGCTAGCGCCGGTAGGCTTCTGGCGAAAAAGAAAAAGGAAAATCCCGACGACGATTCTCCCCTAGGCGGTTTTTTTGATTTCCTGAAACCATCAAAGGATTAACATGTCTTTAGACTGGTTCGGCCAGAAAAAAGATGATCCCCCCAAGTCTACTACGCTTACGTTGGAGGATAGCGGGGTTATTCCGCCTTCTACGCCTAGCACTTCGCCTGCTGCTAATTCGTCAGCGGCTTCGGGGATCATTGAAGGGCGAAAAACTAGGCGTGATGCTGGCCAGCCTAGAGGCCCACGCGGAGAAAAACTTACGCAAGATCAAAAGGCGCTGGCGGAAAGTTTTGCGGAACTCTACAGGCCGGAAGTATGGGAAGGAATAGTATGCGCGCCAGCAGATACCATGCTATCTGTTTCTGGACGCAGGCTATGGGATATTTCACAACGGGAAAGAACTACTCTATCCGTCACGGCTTCCATGACCGCAAAATGTTTTGCCGTGGATAATCCTAAATGGCTGGCTCTCGCCATGCTTTGCATTACCATGTCACAGATTTACGGCACAAGAATAGCATTGCACATGGCAGAACGTGCCGACGAAAAGAAAAAGGAAAAGGCTGCTAAAGATGCAATCCTTAAATCGTGAAATAGTCATTATTCTTGGAAAAACCGGCTACGGTAAATCAACGTGGCTGTCGCGTTATTGCGGGGGGAAAAAACGCATTTTTGCGTATGATCCCTTCGCAAAGTTTCCCACTACATATTTATCCGATGAACAATTATTACAGGCCGTTGTGCGCGGTGATTTTGAAAAGGGAAAAACCTTTTCCGTCGGGTCTTTTCGCCTTGATGATCTGGAATTAATAGGCGCACTTAGTTTTGTTACAGGGGATTGCCTTCTGGTAATTGAAGAAGCCGGATTTATATGGAGTAAGGGAGAACGAATTCCGGAATGGCTATCCGAAATTGTTTTTCTAGGACGGCATCAAGAAGTAAGTCTTGCCATTACCGCACAAGGCGCGGCATTGATTCCGATTGACCTACGATCACAAGCGCATAGAGTAATAGCCTTCTGGCAAACTGAAAAACGAGATACAGACTGGTTGGAAAATTACTTCCATGAAATGAGTGAAGATATTTTTACGTTGCCTAAGTTTGAATGTCTTGATTCAGAGGATAACAATGTTACGCGTTACAAGGTTTTTCCCGTTATGTAACTACATACACTCATGTATGTGCTTGACTTGACCCGGCATCGGCGTAGAGTAGGGGGGCGCGAACTAGCAACGGGCGAACAGGCCCGATTTTTTTCGTCCATTTTTCATCAACTATACGGAGGATTTAATATGCCCAAGAGTATAGGCGGTTTATTCGGGTGGATAATTTCAACGCTTGTCGTGGTGGCAGTCGGGATTTTTGTCCTATCCCGAATTCCCCCGATATGGCGATTGATTGTCCCAACGCCAGGAGCGTAACCCATGAAACAAACCACGCTTTTTGTGTCAGTGGGGCGTGCCTCGCCACGCCCACTTTGCACTGTGTCGGATGATTCACCGTCATATGAGGCAACGCTTGCAGCAATGGAATTGCGCGAGCGTATGTCACTACTGAACGGTGGAAACGATGCTGAACGGATATCCTTTGTGCGCGATGATTCCGAACAGCCGGAAACTCCCGCCGCAAAATCCAAAGGAAAGGGCCGCTAACATGGCAAACCGCAGAGATTTGGAAATAATTTCACACTTTAGAGCGCAACCCTTAGCGGGCAATGCGCCTAATGTCCTAGGGCGGGATTTTCCGCTAGGCGAAGGCTGGTATCGAAAAGTGCTTCGCTTCAATCACGCTGTCGTCATCGGCACTGGCGCAGGCCCGATTGCTGAATCGGAATTGCTCGTAATCAAGGGCGTGAAACTCCGCACATCAACCGGTGAAGTAATTGTAGACTTACCGGGGCGCGCGCTCTACAAGATTGCTGCCATAAAGGGCGGCACTCCCCCGCGTAAGGATGCGATTGCGGCGGCCACGGCAACCTATTCCGTGGATATCCCAATCTACTTTGTGGACAATCGCATGTCCATACCGGAGGATACAATACTCGATACCCGGCGCTACAACGGAATCCAACTGGAAATCCAGATGGGAACCGTCGCCGACTTGTTTACCGCACCGGGAACCGCTACAGTTACGTTTACATTGGACGAAGAAATCGAACGCACTAAAGGCCCAGTCCCGGCAAAAGCGCGGCCCAATTTTCACATCCAATACGCTGCGGCTGCGTCACAAGATGCTTCGGTTCAGACATTTATCGAAATTGATCGTTCGCCCGATCTTGGCTACAAGCGACTGTATTCCCACGCTTCAAGCCTTGGCGTAGCGGGGGGCGTCTTTACCGGCGCAAATGCTGACGATGTTCAGGCTTTGGAAAGTGTCGTGGATCAAAGCGGGGACATTATCCGCGAACGTATCCACGAAATGATCCAGAACATGAACAAAAACGATTACTCCCTCGAAGCAGTGCTAGCGGGAATAACCGTAGTGGATTTCGTTCGAGATGGCTCGATTAACTCCGCGCTCTACGCTGGTGATCGTTCACGCTTGCAATATAAATGGACGAACAAGGCCGGCGTGGCCGCTGGTGATGTTGTATCCCTTGCTTATGAGGGGATACGAGGCTTGAAGGCATAAACCGGGCTCCCTGCTTTTGATGTGCCATTTTAATAGGCGGGTTTAGACTCGCCTATTTTTTTTCATTAAAGGATTACCATGGACGAAAACGGCGGGTTTGATTTAGGATCTATTTTTGATCGCTTCACTTCCACGCCTACCAGCACTGAGGATGGCGTCGAGGGGTCGGTTTACAAAGCGATTTACGCACTAGGCGCGGGAAAATTTGAATCAGTGCGCGAAAATCTTGCGACGGCCTTTCTGAAAACGGATACCGGAAGCAAGTTTGCCGCCGAAGTAGAATGGCAGCGCATTATGTCAATGCTGCCGATGCTTCTACTTGGCGGCGCAGTCATTATCGGCCTAGTTTTCTTTATGCGCCGGTAAAATCCCATGCAAATTTTGAATAACGAACGCCTGAACGTCGAAACCTTGCCGTTACTGACGGCTAGACGTTTATCCTCGCGCGCATGGGGAAGCAAAGGCAATCCGCTTTGGATACGTAACGCTGCAATTAACGCGGCAGGCTACAAAAAATCCGGCAATACTTTTTTCCGCAAAATTGCAAGAAAAACTGAAGGCGATACGTCATACTATTGGGCTGCTCTTAACTTTCAATCTGATTCCGACGAAATAAGCGTATCACTTCAATGGTGGCTCGAAGGCCGCGACGTTTACGATATCGCCCTGAAAGGGTTTTTGTTTAAACGTCTTGGTGATCGCGCTAAAAAGGGCATATTTGCACAAGGCGTCAATGGCCCAATGCAATCCGCTGCCGTGTTTCATAAAAAATACGGGTGGATAGTTCCTGAAGTTGTATATGACGAAATACTCCGCGTTTATTCACCTAAGCAAAAAAGAGGGCTAGGGTATTTCGGACGTATTCTCGATCACAACGTAGGATGGGTTACTGTCGCCGCGCTTGTTGCAATGGGGGGATATGCAGCCTATTCCGCAATAGGCGCAGGGGCGGCTTTTGAAGGCGCAACAGTAGCAACCGAAGGGTTAGGCGAAGTAGCATTAGGCGAAATAGTTGTAGATAGCGCGGCAGTTGAAACATTTGCGTATGTGGAAGCGGGCGAAGTAGTAGGAACTGAACTGGGCGCTACCAGTCTTTTTCCTGTTGCTGAAGCCACTACAGCAACATCCGTTTTATCCGGAGCAAAGGCCGTGGCAGGGTTAGCGGCTTTAGCGGGGGCAGGTTTCCTGTCCAATGACGAAAGCGCTACACAAGATTCCGAAACGCTACCTATCTTTACATGGATTTTAATAGGTGGCGCGCTGTTAATTGGTTCCTTTTTTCTTTTACGGAGGTAATCCCATGGTCAAGAAAAGAAAGCGCGTATTTCGTAACGTGTTTCCGATTGCATCAACCGCTCGTCCAATAGGCGGCGCAAATGCCAAGGTGCAGGCTCGTTTTAATCGTGCGCAAATAGCGTCACAGCAAGGCGATTTTCCGTTGATGATGGCGAATATCTATTCGCCCCCATCTGCTGTTGCCTTGCCTATCGAAACCGCGCTGTTAGGCAACGGGATGATAGATCGCATTTATCAACCCGATATGTCCGAAGTGAAGTTAGGCGCGACCCCACAACAACCGCGCACACTTGGCGCAAAAATTGCGTCCTGGATTGCATCAGGAGTATTCGCATGAGTGCAAAACCTTACGGAATCATAAAACAGGGCATCGTGCAACCCCATCGCTTCCCATGGGGCGGGAATAAAGACAATATCCCGCCTACAGTAAACGATTACGGCATTGAGACATATCCGTCGAATTTTTACACTGCCGTAATATCCGCTGAAGCATTAAAGCGCAACACTAAACGCCGATTTTTGCAGATCGAAAATCGCGCTGCGGCTAACAACATCGTTTATCAATTCGATGGGCCAGCGTCATTGATTGACGGCACTACGCTGATTCCGGGGGAGAAAAAGGTTTTTGATACAGCCTGCCCCATTGGCAGTTTGCATATCATCGGAGTAGGCGCAGGGGATAGAGTCTCACTCACTGAGGGGTATTAAAATGGACGATCTTTCATTGTCCTGGTGGGACAGGCTAAAAATAGCAATAATGCCAAAGTCTTACGCCGAACAGACCGTAGACGATATTTTCGGGGCTGAAGGCCGCGGCTTAATCCCTGTTCCACCAAGTTACGATCCTTCCGTAGCGTCACAACCAGCAATTTATGTTGCGGCAAAACAAGAAATTGTTACAGCAGTAACTAACGCCGCCTCTGCCGTTCAAAATTCCGCTATTAAATTCGGCATCATTGCACTGGTTGTCATCGCCGCATTAGTGGCTCTCAATGCCTTCATAAGAAAATGAAAAAGGCGGAAGCGTTCACGCCTGAGTTTGCTTTATTCCTGTTGTTTATTGTCGCGGGAATAATTCTGGCGATAGGCGCAGCGTATTACGGCTATATCCTTTTGCGCGGAATGACTGTAACTTCATGGTGGCGCTCGCCATCAAAAAATAGTGAAGTGGGCGGAGTGGGCGATAGCCTTCACTTAATGGGGTTAGCATGGGACGTGATTCCTGTTACGCAAGAAAATTACGATCTACTGCGCAATGCCGGATTACGGGTTATTGACGAAGGTGACCATTTACACGCACAGATAATCTAATGGCACGCATAACCCATCCCTTAACGCTAGAGGAATTAGTTGGATTTATTTCCTCGCCGGATAATAATGATTTATTAGCGCCTTCCGGTAATGCTTCATTATCCACCTTAGCTAAAGGAATGTTTTATAATGATCTGACAAACTCCTTTCAACGCTTCCGGGGCACTGTTGATAAAGGTTTATTAGTAATGCCCAATGGGTTTAGTTCAAATAACATAACTGTTACTGGCGCTCCTAACGCCATAGCAACGGCTACGTTATTGGGATTTGCAGGTGTTCAGCATTATATAACCCATTTAAGTATCAAGAGAGTTGCTACAGCCGCATTAGCAGGCGGCGCAATTCTAACTGTAACAACAACTAATTTAGGCGGGAGAGCGTGGAGAACTGGCAATCAGGCGTCTATAACAGTCGGAACTTTTGACCCCGCCGTTTTAATAGACGCGGATTTTTCCCATCCTATAAGATCAACAGCAAGTGGTGTTAATACAACAATAGTTTGTCCTGCGCCAGGGGCTGGTGTTTCTTGGCAAATTAACGTGGATTATTATAACAGGGGAATAGGAGTAATATGATTCACGATTTTTTAAAATTGTGGAGTGAAAAAAAATATCGCTACACCCAAAGCGATATAAAACATTTCATACCTAAGGCAACTCCGGGTATGGCGTTTTATAATGTGCAGGTTGTAATGAACGGTTCCGGGTATCAGGAATTTCTACCAGCAAACCTTAAACGCCGCTATCTACAATTCCAGTTATGGGAATTCACCGGGGAATTTATAGGCGTTATTTTTGAGAACGGCCCACAGAAAAAAATAAGTTTGCCGTCCATTGCTGGCCCTACGGATTTAAGCAATCGCGCAATAAACATCAACAGTCTAACGCCTGTTGTATTTAACAATCCACCCGTTGAACCTGTTACGATAATTTTACGCGGGTCTACGGGAACCGAACTGGTAAGAGCCATGATAACGGAAGGGATATAATGACACCTGAAACTGCAACGCTAATTCTGAATGTAATGATCGTCCCCTGCTTGGCTTTCATAATAGTAAAACTTTTCTCAATAGAGAAAAGATTATCTCACATCGAAGGGCGACTATCTTAACACGTAGCCTGTAGGCAACAGTTCCTCATTCACTTTTTTCAACATCGCCGCATTTTGTTCATATAACCTGCGCCCGGTTACGTCTATACGCGGATAGTTATCCTTTCCATTGTCGTGCAGGAACTTCTGCACAGCCGTTAGATGTAATGATAATGCCTGTAGTTGTGTGCGGTTCATGTTATCCCCTCAAAAATAAAAAAGGCTTCGGATTGTCACGGTGATTCAATTCCGTTTCAGCCTGAGCTACGAAAGCAGAAAACCCATGCTTGATAAATTTTCTCACGGCCTTATCACGCGAGCGCGCCTTGACCGTGAAACCAGCCAAAGCAAAAAATTTAACTTTTTTCATGTTAGTAGCCATCCCTTAACCCATCGCCTTAGATGGGCTAAAGGCTGAAAACTTACAGGGTAAACCCGGAAGTTTCCGCCACCGTCCCGGCAAACTTAGAGGCGATTTGCTCGACGGCATTTTGCAACGCCTTGATGATTTTGTCTGCCTGCTCGGGCGTGAACTTGTAACCCGCGCCAGTCAGTTTCCCCACGCTTTCGATTGCCTTGATAACGCGAGATACACGCGGAACCGCCAACCGTTGAAAGCGCAAAGGTGCCAGCGCAACACGCGAAGCCTTCAACGTCGCGGTTTGCGCGTCACTGCGATTTTTCATTTCAGACAAAGTGTCCACGGTTTTTTGCAGCGCGATTTCGTGTGCCGTTCTTTTTTCCACTCGCGCCTTTTTTACCTTTGCTTGTGCCATGTTTCTTTCCTTTCTTGAGTGAGGATTGAGACGGCAATCCCCTTACCGTGTTGAACATTCTACGCTTGATCGGTTGATAAACCAATACCCTAGTAGGCCCAAGGTATGGTTCATTCCCCCGTAGCCACCTTAGCGCCCTATGCGCCTTGGCACAGTTCTTGAAAATAGGGACTCCCTTGACTCGCGCCCACTTCAGGAAAAACCTTTGAATGATGTAAAGTCTCATTTTCCCCCCTTCTGACCTTTGCGTTGATCTTCAGACTCCGCAACCGCCGCGACAATCAACCCCTCGACGAAAGCCTTTTTTGTCTTGCCTGCGGCCTTGGCTGATACTTCTAGTTGCGCGTCTACATTACCGGCGATATCCATGTAGATACGACGAAATGCCACCGTTGCCATTGGATGGGGGAGAGCGGAATTTTTCATTGCTGCTAACTGCGTTTCTAACTGTTTCTTGGTCATGTGTGCTAATCCTTTTTATATAATTCAATAGCGCTTTTTATAATAATTTCAGCGCAGTCTAAATAAGCCCACGCCACACCATGATAATAACAGCGATCTTTTTGAGTTGTGGCACGATTCATATTATCCATTGCCGTTTGCGCCAATCCCTCAAAAACCCGCGCATTATCATACAGATTTTTTGCTGTATAGTTTGTCATGTGCTAATCCTTTTTAGATGGTTCAATAACTGTTCTAGAGAGAATATCAGCGCAGTCTAAATAAGACCACGCCACACCTAAATGATACTGAATCTTTTTCTGTGTTTTACAAGACAGGATTTTTCCCCTTTCGATCTCTGCCAATAACGCAAAACCCCGCGCAATATCATGCAGATTTTTTGCTTTGTAATCCTCAGGCTTGCGCATTTTGATTCTCCGGTAATGGCCGCAGCGATTGCTACAGCACCTGGCAAATATACTCCGTATGTGTGTCAGTGCAAGGGATATTAATGTATGTAGATCAATGAGTTACATAAGGCACATCAGCGCGCTCGCCAATCATGTATGTATGTATGTATGTATGTATGTATGTCAGTCAGTCGTTTAGTGGGGGG
>Ga0180065_1000108_pt1 | contig 11993 bp, 7 predicted proteins | sample EasRiv00A_16_10D_FD_121783 | JGI IMG/M metagenome (GOLD analysis project Ga0180065, IMG submission 121783) | Soil microbial communities from meander-bound floodplain in the East River, Colorado, USA - East River metaG ERMLT200A_16_10D | ecosystem: Environmental > Terrestrial > Soil > Floodplain ...
GATAGCTGCCCGCCGCGTCCGCCAGGCCTACCGCAGCCAGCAGGGCGCCGACGCGCGCGGCGACCTGCCGGCGCGCAGTGCCGGCAAGCGACAGCGGCAGCGCGACGTTCTGCGCGACGGTGAGGTGCGGCAGCAGATGGAACGCCTGAAACACGAAGCCGATGCGATCGCGCCGCAGGAGCGTGCGCCCGGTGTCGTCCAGCGCCGTCACGCTGGCGCCGTCCAGCTCCACGGTGCCGGTGTCGGGGACTTCAAGCCCCGCAATGAGGTTGAGGAGAGTGGACTTGCCAACGCCGGATTCGCCGACTATGGCAACGTAATCTCCGCGCGAGAGCTCGAGCGTGACATCGCGTATTACCTCGCGCCGGCGCACGCCGCCATAGGATTTACAAAGGTTGCGGATCGCCAGCACGAATCAGGGCAATGAATGAACTTTGCCGGCAATGGCGTTGTCCCGCAGCAGCGGAGCGATGTCGTTTTCCGGCTGGGGCCGGCAGAAATAATATCCCTGGATTTCGTCGCATTCGTGGTCGCGCAGGAATCTCAACTGTTCGGCGGTCTCGACCCCTTCCGCCACCACGCTGAGTCTCAGGCTGTGCGCCATGGCGATGATCGCCCGGGTGATCGCCGCGTCGTCGCCGTCGCCCGGGAGGTCCCGGATAAACGTACGGTCGATCTTCAAGGTGTTCAGCGGGAAGCGCTTGAGGTAGTTCAGCGACGAGTACCCCGTGCCGAAATCATCGATGGCAAGATGTATCCCGAATGCTTTGAGCTTGTTCAGTAAAATGACCGCCTGTTCCGGATTGTTCATCACCACGCTCTCGGTGATCTCCAACTCCAGGAAAGCCGGGTCGAGGCCGGTCTGCTTCAGCACCCTGGCTATGTCCTCCAGAAGAGTTTTATGTGCGAACTGGCGGGGCGAGAGATTTACCGCGACGCGCACCGGCGCCCACCCTTGTTGCTGCCACGCCTTGTTTTGCGCGCACGCGGTCTTCAGCACCCATTCGCCGATCGGCACGATGAGGCCGGTTTCCTCGGCAAGCTGGATGAACTGCGCGGGCGGGATCAGCCCCTGCGCGGGCTGCTGCCAGCGCAGCAGCGCTTCCACCCCGGTGATGCGGCCGCTGCCGATATCCAGCTTCGGCTGATAGTGCAGCAGAAATTCATTGCGCTCCAGGGCGCGGCGCAAACTGGATTCCAGCGTGAAGCGCTCGATGGAGTGAACGTTGATCTGCGCCGAGTAGAACTGGGAATTGTTCTTCCCTTGCTCCTTCGCGCGGTACATCGCGATATCCGCGTTCTTCATCAGCGTCTGAATGTCAGCGCCGTCGTCGGGGTAGCTGCTGATGCCGATACTGGCGGTGATATGGAATTCCTGCGCCTGAACGAGAAACGGCGTGCCCATGGCAGCGAGTATCTTCTGCGCGACCACGGCTGCATTGACGGGCCGCGGCGGTTCCTCGATCAGCACGACGAATTCGTCCCCGCCGAGACGCCCCACGGTGTCGCTTTCGCGCAGACAGTCCCGCAGGCGCTGCGCGACCTCCTTGAGCACATGGTCTCCGGCCTCGTGTCCGAGCGTGTCGTTGATATTCTTGAAGCGATCGAGATCGATGAAGAGTATCGCCAGCGAGGTCTCGGTCCGCCGGGCGTGGGCGAGCGCATGGCTCAACCGCTCATTGAACATGGTGCGGTTAGGAAGCCCGGTGAGCTCGTCATAGTGCGCGAGATGGCGGACGCGCTCCTCCGCCTGCTGGCGCACCAGGTACTGGCCCATCTGGCTGCCGATGGCCCGCACCACCTGCAGCAGTGCTTCGTCGGGCTCCTTGATGTCGCGGCCGTAGAACTCCATGATTCCCAGCGGTTGCCCGCCAGCGAGTATCGGGAAGGCAAAGGCGCAATGCAGGTCCGCCTTCGCGGCTGCCGGCCCGCGCCGGAAACCGGGCTGCTGAGTAACATCCGGCAACCATACCGGGGAGCCGCTGAACCAGACACCCCGCACGAGCCCGCTGGTCTTGGTTTGGGGAGCCCCGCCAACCCAACGCGGCGCTTCATTGGTGTCTTGCTTGCTGGCTGCGCTGAAATTCGCGACCTCCACAGAATCGACATGCCAGGTCTTGACGCATCGCAACAGTTCGGCGTTTTCGTCCCATTGCCAGTGAGCTCCGCACGCCCATCCCAGGCCTTCGCAGATGGTTTGCAGAATTGCCGACATCGCCTCATCCAGGGTCACTGACTCCGCGAGCACCCGCGTTACGGCATGCTCCATGGCACGGCTGCGGTTGGAGAGCATCCGCTCGCTGATGTCCTCGATGATGCGGATAAAGTAGAGCGGGTTGCCGGCCGCGTCTTTCACCAGCGATACAGTCCTGTTCACCCACAGGTCGGAACCGTCCTTGCGGCGGTACAGTCGTTCGGACGAGTACGCGTCCATCCCGCCTTTCAGCATCGTTTCCCGGTATTTCGGCTGATCCGCTCCCACGTAATCCGGATGGATGAACTGGTCGGTGCGCATGCGCACGAGTTCATCGTGCGTATAGCCGAGCAACACGCACAGCTTGGCGTTGGCGTGGAGAATCCGGTCGTCATCAATCGCGGTATGCATGATGCCGACCGGCGCGTTGTCGAACGTCGCACGGTAGCGCTCCTCGCTCTCCCTCACCGCGGTCTGGGCCTGTTTGACCGCCGTAATGTCTTGCAGAATGACGGAGGCGCCGACGATATTACCGGCGGCGTCCCTGACGGGGGAATGGCTGGTCAGGACATTGATCACCCGTCCGTCCTTGGTCAAGCGATTGGACTCACGCGCAACCACCTCGCCGCGGAGCAGGCTCTCGTTGTTGCGTTGCAGGTTGGGCGACCGGCCTGGTGGCAAAGTGAAGTCGGTCGGCTTACCGATCACTTCCGCGGCGGTGTAGCCGAGCAACTTTTCCGCTCCGGCGTTCCACGACTGGATCGTCCCGTCGAGCGTGCGGGTGAAGATGGCGGCGTTGGCGTGTTCGACAATGGCTGCAAGCTGATTGCGGGCTGCGTCGGCTTGTTTGCGCTCGGTGATGTCGATAATGGTGCCGATCAATCCCGCGACGCCGCCGTCGGCGCGGGAAAATGTGGCTTTGTAGTAAATCGCATCATGGCGCTGGCCGCCGGGAGTCGTGATGGAAGTCTCGTAGACCTGGGAGCCGGTGCGCTCCCACAGCACCTGGTCCATCGCGTGCAACCGATTCGCCACCTCCTGGTTGCCGGGGTAAAGGTCGTGCACCGTTTTGCCGATGAACGTTTCCCTGGGCATGCCAAAAAACTTTTCCCACGCCCGGTTGACGCCGAGATAGCGTCCATCCGTGCCCTTGAAGAAAATCGGGTTGGGCAGGACTTCGATCAATTGCTGGGTCATGCGCTGCGCTTCGACGAGGCTCGCTTCGCTCTTGCGCAGGTCCTGAGTGATGCGTTCAGCCAGGTTGACTGCGCGCCTGCCGGTTGTTGCGAGCGACCGTATCAGTCCGAACAATAGCAAGCTGATGACCGTGCCCGCGAGAAAAGTGGCCCATGGCAGCAGACGCGCGGATGGCGCGATGAATCCTTCCCGCGCGCTGAACTCCAGGTTCCAGCGGCGGCCGCCCACTTCCAGTCCTACAATGCTGGTCAGGTTCGAACGCTCACTGCTGCTGGAGATGTTCCGGCGGGGCTCCTGCGAGAGCAGGCGGTCGCCGTCGAACATCAGGTTTTCCGTGGAGGGCGGCTGCAACCCGCCCGAACCCGTCAGGAAGCCTGCGTCGTGGATGCGAACACGCATAGTCTGCAAAAATGACTCGCTCAGCACGCCGCGCATCAGATCGATCACGACAAACGACGTGCTGACCATCCCGGTAAAGGCCGCGCGGCGCTGCTCCACGGTGGCGACCGGCATGCCTTTCCGGTAAATCGGCACGCGCATCGCAAATCCCGGATGCCGTCGCGGATCGAGCGCCAGCGCGATTGTCCCCGAGGCCGTGAGCTGGCCTGTATCGCGCGTACGCTCGAGCGCGGCGAGGCGCACCGCGTCGCCGCCGAGATCGAGCCCGAGCGCCGCCTCATTGCCGGTCATCGGTTCGACGTATTGCACAATGAAGTATTCGAGCCTGTTTCCCGGGGGCTTGACCGAGAATTCCGGATATCCGCGCGGATCCACGCTTAGGTCATTGCGCACCTTCTCTTCAAATGCCCGCCTCTGCTCCGCGGGCACGCGCTGAGCGTAATGGATGACCTGTACGCCGGGGTAGCGGCGGTTCAGGTCAAGGCTCGCGATATAAGTCTGGAATTCATCCCGCGTGACGGAATCCGATGCAACAAACAGCGCCCGCACGCCGAGTAAAACGTCCGAATAGGCGTGGATGCGGGTTTCAATGGCTTCTTGTGCATCGGTGACCACGCTGTCGAACTTGAGTCTGGCGTCATGCTCCATCTGCCGCACCATGAAATAGGCGGCAGCGGCGGAGAGGACGGTCCCGACCACGAGCACGATGAACGCCGTCGCGGCGTTGCCGAGAACGTTAGTGAGCTTAAGCTGCATACTGGCGTGGATGGCGCGGGCGTGTGCCGGGGAATTTTGCATTGCCTGCCGATCGCCTGTTGTACTCGGTGCGTCTGCCGCGATTCGGGCATTCTACGCTGTCATCCGTAGCCGTGTCGGACGGACGATCTCCGGATAAGGTCAAGCTCTGAATCCCCGATGATATGATGCGAGCAGTCTCGGATCGACAATTGCGACAACTCCCGGAGAGGAGAACCATGAAGTGTCTTGTACGTAAGACCAGCGACGTGCTGCTTGCAGCCGCCGGTTTCTGGCTGGTAGGCGGAGATGCGGTGGCCCAGTCGTATCCCACGCGGCCAGTGCGCCTGATCATCCCGTTCTCCGCCGGCGGGGCGGCCGATGTCCCCGGGCGCATCCTGACGCAGCGCCTGTCCGAGACGCTGGGGCAACAAGTCGTCATCGAAAATCGGCCGGGCGCGGGCTCGACCATAGGCGCGGATGCGGCGGCGAAAGCTCCGCCCGACGGCTATACGCTGTTCTGGATCAGCAACACGCATTTCGTGAGCGCCGCGCTCCACAAGAAGCTGGCCTACGATGCGCTGAAGGACTACACGCCGGTGACACAGGTCACCAGCGCGCCCAACGTGCTGGTGGTCCACCCGTCCCTGCCTGCGAAAACGGTCAAGGAGCTGGTCGCGCTGGCAATGGCAAGGCCGGGGCAGATCGATTACGCCTCCTCGGGCAACGGCAGCACGCAGCACCTGACGGGCGCTCTGTTCTGCTCGATGGCGGGCATAAGCATGACCCATATACCCTACCGCGGCAGCGGTCCCGTCACCGCCGACCTGCTCGGTGGCCAGGTGCAGGTGGCGTTTCCCGGCATTGCCGGCATGTTGCCTCACATCAGGTCCGGAAAGCTGCGAGCACTCGGGGTGACCGGCCACAAGCGCTCGCCCGAACTGCCCGGCGTGCCGACGATCGCGGAGGCGGGCGTGAAGGGGTACGAGATGGTGGCGTGGTTCGGGATCTCCGGGCCGAAGGCGCTGCCGCGCGAGATCCAGATGAAGCTGCACGGCGACCTGCTGCGCGTGCTCAGGACCCCTGAAATGCAGAAAAGCCTGATCGCCGTGGGCCAGGAGCCCGCGTGGCAGGATACGCCCGAGCGGTTCTACGAATTCCTGAAGGTGGAGTCCGCTAAATGGGAGAAGGTGGTGAGGGACAGCGGCGCGAAGCTGGAATAGGCTCATCGCGTCGATGGAGTTTCGTTCATAACAACTGACGAGGAGACGACGATGATAGTCAGGCGCAGAAGGAGAGTCACGGGCGCGTTGTGTGCCGCCGCGTCGCTGCTGGCGATGTCGCTGCCGGCCCGGGGGCAGGAATATCCCAGCAAGCCGATCCGCATGATCATCCCGTTTTCCGCGGGCGGCGCGACCGACGTGGTGATACGGATCGTGGCGAACAGGCTGCCCGATCTGCTGGGCCAGCAGGTCGTAATTGATAATCGCACGGGCGCCGGCGGCCTGATCGGTACCGACATCGCCGCCAAATCTACAGCCGACGGTTATACGATCCTCGCCACGGGCACACCCCACGTGATCGTGCCGAACCTCTACAAGAAGGTGCCGTTCGACCCGCTGAAGGACTTCGCACCGATCATGGAGTTCGCTACCCAGCCCTATGGCCTGACCGTGCACCCTTCGCTGGGCGTAAGCTCGGTAAAGGAGCTGATCGCGCTTGCGCAGAAGCAGCCGGGGAAAATCTTTTACGCATCCTCGGGGCAGGGCGGCGCACAACACCTGTTCCAGGCGATGTTAGTCTCGATGGCGAAAATTGACCTGGTGCACGTTCCGTACAAGGGCAGCGGCCCAGCGCGCGCGGACCTGCTCGGCGGCCAGGTCAAGGTCGGATGCCTGGGCATATCGAGCGTCATCAGCAATCACAAGGTGGGACAGCTGCGCATCATCGCGGTAACGAGCGCCAAGCGCGTGCCGGAGCTGCCAGATATTCCAAGCATTGCGGAAACCCTGTCCGGCTACGACGCGGCGCTGTGGAATGGACTGCTGGCGCCGCGCGGCACCCCGGCGGTCGCCATCAAGCGCATCCACCAGGAAGTGACGAAGCTGCTGCAGATGCACGACATCCAGGCCGCGTTCGGCCGCGTCGGCAGCTACGTGCACGCGACGGATCCAAAGGCTTTCGGCGAATTCCTGAAGGCGGAAAACGCGAAGTGGGGCCGCGTGGTGCGCGAGCTCGGTCTGCAGGTGAATTGATACAAAGAGGCGACGAATCGGGTTGGCGAGGAACGCCGACGGTTCGCTTGCCAGCCGTAATCGTCACTTGAGCGGAGCTATCGTGCCGGGCCGAGTCTGAAGTGCTCCTCGTCCTGCTCGTCGAGCTGGGCGATCAGGCCGGTCTCCCAGGCGAGGTATTGCTTAATCGCGTCCTTGTTGCCGGCGTGGCGGTCGTGGACGAAGAAGAGGTGGTCGATGCACGCCGCGTCGGCAGGCACAGCGGGGGACGCTTCGGTCGGATAGCCTGCGTTCGTCCACGCCGCCACGCCGCCCTGGAGCAGCTTCACGTCCTTTGTTCCGACGTTCTGAAGCTCGATCGCAGCCAGGCGCGCAACGTCGGCATCTTCGGCCATTAGCACTATCGATCTCTTTTCATTACGCGCGTCCGACGCCAGCCGGACGCGCGTGCTCCAGCGGCTGCCAGGAACGTGTGCCTTGCGGAAGCTCATGCTCGGGCCGAGGTCAAATACGGCGCAGTTGCCGGCATCGAGCATGGGCTTCAAGTCCGCGGCGGAGATCGCCGGCAGCACTGGTAGAGCGGGGCGCGCGGCGGGCAGTCCTTTGAGTTCCGAGCGGATGCCGCCTTCCAGCACGTACGCATCGCAGCCGAGTTGTTTCAGCCAGCTCGCGACGACCGGGGCACGCACGCTCTCGCCGCCGTCGATCAGCACAATGCGCGCATTGCGCACGCCGACCCACTGGTCGGTGGCCTGGATCAACTGGCCTCCGGGGGCGTGCACGGATTCGGGAATCGAGCCCACCTTGAATTCCTCCGGCGTGCGCACGTCACACAAATAGGTGGTGCGGTCCGCATCTCGCAGCCATCTCTGGACCAAGGCTGCGCCTGCAAATTCTATGCTGAAGCGCTCGGCGAGGGCACGGGCGCCTTTCCGGAGTTCGGGCAGCCGCTTCTCGTCGACGTGATCCGGGTACCGCCGAGTGCTTCCGCGTTCCAGCTCGTAATCGGCCAGGACCCAGCCCTGCGTGCCGTTCTCCAGCGCAACGACGGGGTTGGGGACGCCGAAGTTGATGAGCGTCTGCGCACCTAGGATGGAACGCGTGCGGCCGGCGCAGTTGACGACGATCTTCGTCGTGGGGTTCGTTACGATTTTGTGGATGCGGTAGGGCAGCTCGGCATTCGGGCAGCAGATACCGCCCGGTATGTTCATCTTCTGGTATTCCGAAAATGGCCGACCGTCCACGATCACGAAATCCTCGCGCGCTGCCTGCATGCGGGCAAGCTCACGCACCGTGATGCGGGGGGTGTCGTACTCGTGCTCGACCAGTTCGCCGAAGAGCTTGCTTGGAACGTTAACGCCCTTGAACAGCGCGTAACCCGCGGCGGTCCATGCCCGGTTTCCACCCGCGAGCACCGCCACGTCGGTGTAGCCCGCGGCCTGTAACCGCTTCGCGGCCAGTGTAGCCACGCCCGCTAGGCCGTCGTCGCAGAGCACGATGCGGACCGACTTGCGCGGAACCAGCACGGCAATATCGATTTCGAGGCGGCTGTAGGGCAGCGGGGTCGCGAACAGCAGGTGCGATTCACCGAACTGGCCCGCCTCGCGCACGTCCAGCAGGGCGATTTCCCCGCCGTCGTGCAGCACGGCCTTGAGCTGCATTGCGGTGACCGTTTTCATGCAGAAAGTCTATCGCAATTCTAGCGGCACGCCGCTCGCGAGCAGTATCACCGCGATCAGTCGCTTGAACTTCAACTGGTCGAGACTGGCGTGTATGCGATTGCCGAGAACAGCGCCGATGTCACGCCGTCTACTTGCTGGGCTCGCGCTTGGCCGAATTTCCGCCGAGCAGGGCAGCGGTCGGGCGTGCGGGTCCCCTGCGGCTGGACGGCCCGGGTTCCGGGCGTGCCGGCTGGTCCGATAAAGCCGGTTCGTAGGGCTTGGTATAGTCGAATCCCGGCTGCGCGGGCCGTGATGACGCGGCGAGTTGCGGCTTGGGGGCGTGGCGCTCGCCGCCCCGTTCATGTCGGTGGCGTTCCCCGCCACGTTCGCGCTTTACCTCGCGCGGGCGGTGCGCAGGCCGAACGTCAGCCGGTGTGTCCGGCGTGGACGCTCGCGGCAGCTTGCGTTTTAGCATCCGCTCGATGTCTTCCAGGAATTTGGTCTCCTCGGGGCTGACCAGGGAAATCGCCTCGCCCGGCAGCCCGGCGCGGCCGGTGCGGCCGATGCGATGCACGTAATCTTCCGGGGTGTGCGGCAACTCGTAGTTGATCACGAATGGCAGCTCCTCGATGTCGAGGCCGCGCGCGGCGATGTCGGTCGCGACCAGCACCGGCACCATGCCCTGCTTGAACTCCTCGAGCGCCTGCATGCGTTCGGTCTGGGTGCGGTCGCTGTGTATCTCCTTCGCGACGATGCCGTCCTGCTGGAGCTGGCGGGCAAGGCGGTTTGCATCGCGCTTCATCCGCACGAAGACCAGTGCCTGCCGCATGTCGCGCGAGCGAATGAGGCGCACCAGCAGCGAGCGCTTCTTGAGCAGCGGCACGAGGTGGACCTGGTGCGTAACGAGGTCGGGAGGCGCGTTGCGCGGCGCGACCTCGATCGTCACCGGCGCGCGCAGCAGCTCCTTCGCCAGCCGACGGACTTCGTCCGGGAAGGTGGCGGAGAACAGCAGGTTCTGCCGCTGCTTCGGCAGTACCGCCAGGATGCGCTTGATGTCAGGTATGAACCCCATGTCGAGCATGCGGTCGGCTTCGTCGAGCACCAGGATTTCCACGCGCGACAGGTTTACGCTTTTCTGGTGCAGGTGATCGAGCAGGCGGCCGGGCGTCGCGACGAGGATCTCCACGCCGCCGTGCAGGATCTTCATTTGCGGGCCGATATCCACGCCGCCGAATACGACCGTCGTGCGCAGCGGGATGTACTTGCTATAGACGCGCACGCTTTCCTCGATCTGGGCTGCGAGCTCGCGAGTGGGCGTGAGGATCAGGGCACGCGTCGGGTGCCGCGCCGGCGACAGGCTGGTACTGGCCTGCGGCGAAAGCAGCTGAAGGATGGGGAGCGCAAAGCCCGCGGTCTTGCCGGTGCCGGTCTGGGCGGCGCCCATGACGTCGCGCCGTTGCAGAACCAGGGGTATCGCCTGGGCCTGTATCGGCGTCGGCTCCAGATAGCCCTCGTCCGTGACTGCGCGCAGCAGTTCGGGTAGCAGGCCGAGGGCGGAGAAGGACGGCTTGGGAGCGTCGGTCGGGCCCGGCTGAGGAGGGACGGCGCCGTCTTGAACCACGGTCACAACTGCCGGCGGCCGCCCGTTGGACGAGGCGAATATTCTTTCACGGACTGGGATTATACCTTGCTGCGCTGCGGGACACTACGCGCGTCCGCCTGGATGGCGGCGTTCCGGACGTGCCCGGATCAGGGGTAAAACTGCCATAAATTCAAAAATCTGGTAAATTTGATATATGCATCAACGGAAAGTGTTACCGGGACGGCTTGGAATCATGAACATCGCCATTGAACCGCAAACAGCGCTGCGCGGCGGCTATCCACTGATATTGACGCTCGACACGCATGGCGTGCCGCACCGCTGGATCAGCTGGCAGCACGCCTGCTACTACTACGCCAAGGACCAAGTGGCGTGGGCTACCGGCGCCCATGCTTTTACCGTCTACGGCGGGATGAGCCGGCTAACCGGGCTGCGCTCGTCCATTACCGCGTCCAGCATCATCGCCATCAAGGGCAAGGCGATGGCGATGAAGGCGTTCAGCCAGGTGCCGCCGCTCAATAACCGCGAATTGTTCCACCGCGACCGCCAGATCTGCGCCTACTGCGGCGATATGTTCCCGATTTCGAAGCTTACGCGGGACCACGTGACGCCGTTCTCGCGCGGCGGCAAGGACAGCTGGATGAACACGGTGACCGCCTGTCGCGCCTGCAACGAGCGCAAGGGCAATTGCAAGCCGGAGCAGGCCGGGATGGAACTGGTGTACCTGCCGTACGTGCCGAACCGCGCCGAATACCTGATCCTCACCAATCGCCGCATCCTCGCCGACCAGATGGAATTCCTTGCGCAACACGTCCCGGCCCAAAGCCGCTTGCGCCAGAGCCTCATCTAGGCTCGGGCACGCGCTCGCAGCACTAACGGTAGTTCGCTGAACTAGCGGTTCGCGGGATAGTATTTGATATAATACATGAGGAGACACTCGTATCAGGTTGATTAAATGAATATTAATAGTAATAGAATCGACCTGCACAGTCATTCCACGAATTCCGACGGCGTACTGCGGCCGGAGGAACTGGTGAGGCGCGCCGCACGGCGTTGTGTCAGTGTCCTGGCGCTGACCGATCACGACGCAACCGACGGACTCGCGGCAGCGCGCCGCGCGGCCGGCGACGCGGGTGTCGAGTTCGTCAACGGCGTCGAGATCTCGGTGACGTGGGACGGGCAAACTCTCCATATCGTCGGTCTTCACATCGATCCCGCGCACCCGGAACTCGCCCCGGGTTTGGAACGCCTGCGTGAAGGGCGCCGCCGCCGCGCGGAGCAGATTGCCGGCGAGCTGGACAAGGCAGGCATCGAAGGCAGCCTGGCCGGCGCCCGCGCGCACGTGACCAATCCCGAGCTGGTCGGCCGTACCCATTTCGCGCGTTTCCTGGCAGAGCGCGGCTATGCCCGCGACGTACCGGGCGTGTTCAAGAGATTTCTCGTCACCGGCAGGCCCGGGCATGTGCCGCATCTATGGGCCGGTCTGGAGCAGGCGATTGGCTGGATACGGGCGAGCGGGGGCATGGCGGTACTGGCGCATCCCGGCCGCTACAAGTTGGAGGAACTTCAGCGCTGCGCGCTGCTCGCCGCGTTCAAGGATGCCGGGGGAGCCGCCATCGAGGTGGTAACCGGCAGTCATACCCCCGATCAATTCCAGTCCTATGCCCGCTACGCGCAGCGCTACGGGCTGCTGGCCTCGACGGGTTCCGACTTCCATGGCCCCGGGGAGAGCTATCGCGACCTGGGAGACCTCCCCGATTTGCCACGCGGCTGCACGCCAGTGTGGGCCGCGTGGTAGCCGGAGCAGGATGCTCGGCCTGCTAGAATCACGCCTGCATGTTCGTCAATCGCGTTTTATCCGGCATGCGCCCGACCGGGGCGCTGCACCTGGGGCACTATCACGGCGTGCTCAAGAACTGGGTGAAGCTACAGCACGAGTACGAGTGCCTGTTCTTCGTCGCGGACTGGCACGC
>Ga0180065_1000112_pt1 | contig 11515 bp, 11 predicted proteins | sample EasRiv00A_16_10D_FD_121783 | JGI IMG/M metagenome (GOLD analysis project Ga0180065, IMG submission 121783) | Soil microbial communities from meander-bound floodplain in the East River, Colorado, USA - East River metaG ERMLT200A_16_10D | ecosystem: Environmental > Terrestrial > Soil > Floodplain ...
AGCACTGGCCTCTTCTTTCGTAGGCAATAATAATGAACGACTCTCCCGCTCCTGGCAAGCACTCATCAAAATAGAGACATTACTAGCCGCTCCCGGTCTGGTCTTCTGTCTCTTTAACGCATCTAATATTGTTGTTGCACTCTATGGCAGCAATTTCGCGCCTGTGGGACCCCTACTGACCATCTTTCTGTTCTTCAACATTTTTGTGCGTGTCTTTGGTACTACTATTCACCAATCTACTCTCTATGTAGTGGGCAAAGCCAGAATGGTTGTGCTCGGACAATGGATGGGTATGCTTGTTCTTGTGGTGGTCGGCTATCTCCTCATTGGCCACTTCAAACTTGGACCCGCTGGCGCATTAATTGCAGACGGTCTCGCTAAGGTGTTAACAGGTGCTTTGCTGCTACTCTTCCTCTGGCGAGATTTGCCAAATAAGTACCCTTTGGGCTTCACCTTACGCTTTTTGTTCGCTCTCGTGCTGGCTGCTCTACCCAGCCTGCTATGGCATCCCTCAAGCCAACTCCACCTCTTTGCCTCTGGCAGTCTCTTCCTTGTGCTCTGTTTCGGGCTATTGTTATGGATTAAGCCTCTGGACGAAGATGATATCACGATGATCAATGGGATGAATCCGAGGATAGCCAGGTATTTGCTCTACTTCGCACGCAAAAACAACCAATGATGGGTTGGCAATGACCCTCCACGGGCAGGGCGACCACAAGGGGCAATACATCTCCCTTAGGCCCCTGCGGTCCAGGCCAGGGCGACCACAAGGGACAATACATCTCCCTTAAGCCCCCTCTGGCGAGGGCAGGGCGACCACAAGGGATCGCCCCTACAATGGTACGAATCGGCCTCCCAAGCGTAACCGTACCATTGTAGGGGCGATCCCTTGTGGTCGCCCTGGCGGACCGGAGGGGCCTAAGTGAGATGTATTGTCCCTTGTGGTTGCCCTGCCCGTGGCAGTGGGGAGGGCTATACGTCAGCATCTTCCTCTTCCAATTCTTCCTCTAGCGCCATTTCGGCTTGCCGTCGCTCATCGTCCAGCTTCGCCTTTTGCTCAATCTGCCCCAACCAGCGCACGAAGAGCACCGTCATCACCCCCAGATCCACCAGACCAGGGGTCAATAAGAGCATACCACCGACTACCTGATCAGTGAAGCTTGCGAGACCAATCTGCGAGGGATTTGTATAGTTGCTATATAGCGGCACCATACTCAATATCAATACCAACGCGTAGATGTCCACTGGCTGGCCATCCAAAAACGTATAGAGCATCTGCATCGGGTAGTTCATACGGCGTAGCTCATGCAACGATCCTATCAACGGCCACCAGTTCAGCAGTGAACAGAGGAAAATACTCAGCATGGCAACACTATAGAGCGTCGGATCACCTACGGCCCGATCATAGATAAATGGCAGATGCCAGAAGAGAAATGAAATATTAAAGAGCAGAGTAGCCGTCAGTGGACGTGTGAGAAAACGTACAATAGCATGGATCATCGGTATTTCAACAAGAGGACGCAACAATACCGCTGGCAACCCAAAGAGTAGCAATGGCGAACAGAGTGTTATTAGTATCACAAGCTGAGCTATATGCACCGAGAAAAGCTGAGTCCGCGCAATAGTATCAATGGGTGTCAGTAATAGCAGTGCTGTAATAAACAAGCCTGCAATAAACGCCACGATGCGCCATACTTCTACGCGCTCCCCACATGCCCACACACGCCTCAGCCCTAACAGATACAAGACTGCGAGAATAAGCAATACAACTAGCGTTCCTGGCTTCCAGGGCCATAAAAGAGAGAGACCAAACAGTATGGTAGGCGGCTGGCGAGGTATCATATATTCCATTGACATGCCAAATTCCTCTCTGGTAGTTTCTCAGGATGATCCTTTTCCAACCGCCCCCATCCGAACGAAGCGTGCTACTTTCATAGCACTTCGCTCTCCAGTATCGTAATCTTTGTCTTTTGTAAGGCTTTGACTTCAGTAAGCTCCATTTTTGGCCGTGTCATTGGACGCCCGTATTGAATGTCCATGTGGCACGTTCGGCAGACGATCATCGTTTTTCGTTTGAGGGCTATCATCCTCTTTACCCATTCAGGTTTTTCACGTCCTGGGCGTTCATGGAGGTTTTTCATAGCTCGTATATGGTGGACCTCTATGTTTTCTGTGCTTCCACAGTATTCACAATAATTCACCAGTAAGCGCTTTATGAGTTCTGATCGTCCTCTATTGCGCAGTGTCGTCGGTTGATCGCCAATGGTTGCCCGTATATCCCATACTAACGGTATACCTCCCCAAGTAGCTACAAGCGGTGGTTTATCGGGTCTGGGTACGATGACTTGAAGTCCTTTGTATTTCTTGCCATCCACCACTAGCTCAGCGCGATATTTCTCATGGATCTTGGACCCTTGCGTTTTGTGTTTGCCTGCCAGGGTCTTGATCAGTGAGATTTCCATAATATGCTTGAGCTGTTGGAGCGTGTGCATATTATAGGCTAAGCGATAATAGTTAGCGATGCCCCGAAACTCTAACTGATACGTCATCACGATCGTATAATCCGTGTTCTGCAACAGCATGGCCCGTTGTATCACTTTCTCCCCTCGCATGTAGTGTTTACATTTCTCCTCTAGTACGTCTTTGGGTACTCGTAATCCTATATGCTCATTGATACTGCGCACCTTGGCCCGTGTGCTATTGCTAGCCTTTCGAGTGGTTTGCTTGGTATCTCTGTGCAGAAGAACCACTTCATACCCCAGAAATCTTGCCGCTTCTGTCCTTGCATGAGTGATCAAGGTTTTGGCTGACGAGAGTTCTAGCTTGAGTTCTTCCTGAAGAAATTGAGTGAGTTGTTGCTTAATTTCTTCGGCTTCCTGTTTTGGCCCTATAAACCCAAGAAGGAAGTCATCCGCATAGCGGACATACTTGAGTCGTCTATAATTGGGATCAGTGACATCTACAGACGGAAGATGTTGGGCTTGTTTTTTCAGCTCTTCAGCCTTTTGGACATTCCCCTCTCGTCTGTATTGATGAGAGCTTCGGTTGAGTCGTTGATACTTAGGGTTTGCTCTCCTTCTGTCTCCTTTGGTATACTTGGGAATGAGGACGGTTTCTACATACTTATCCAATTTATCGAGCAGTATATTGGAAAGAATGGGACTCACTATTCCGCCTTGTGGAACTCCACTAAGCGTTTGGTTGAATGTCCAATCTTCCATGTACCCTGCGTCAAAGAGTTCTCGCAGCAGATTGATAAACCGACCATCGTGAATCCGCTCACTCAAGGTATTGAGTAGCAATTCATGGTTTAGTTTATCAAAACATTGTGCAATGTCTCCTTCTATAAACCATGTGGTTCCTGACCAAGTATAATAGATTTCTCTGAGCGCGGTGTGACATCCACGTTCAGGACGAAATCCATGTGAGTGGTCGCTAAACTGTGGCTCGTAATACGCTTCTAGCAGGCTACGAATTACTTCCTGTAATAGTTTATCGGTCCACACTGGTATACCTAATGGACGCTTTTTCCCGTTTTTCTTAGGAATATACGTCCTTCTGGCTGGAAGCCATTGATGCCGTTCATACCTGAGTACTGCTATGAGGGCATCAATCTTTGGAAGTCCCATACCATCTGGGGTTTCATCGGTCACTCCGTGGGTCATAGCCCCTTTGTTCCGATAAATTTTCCCGTAAGCTTTTAGAAAGAGTTCTCTGTTAAACAAGAGTCTGTAGACCCGTTCCAGTGGCAATCCTTTTTTGCCTCGCTCACTCATGAGTCCAAGGATAGATTCAGCATCTCGCATCTCGCGTACCTTTCCATCTGGTTTCTCAACGATACCTACCCTGCTTGCCACATCGGCAAGCTCTCGTCTCGCATCACGAGACTGCCCCTTCGTTCGTACTGTAAAAGTACTCCCTACTATGGGGGTTCCGTCACCATAGGACTCGCGTCCCGAGGTGATCCCGCATTTACGCTTGTTAGACGTTCAGCAACGTTTAGGTGCCCCTTTCAACTCCTTACCCTGTTCATTATCAGGTACTCATCGTAGAGAGCTTTTACTGGTGCCAGTTAACATCACCAGTTCTTTCCATCCGCTTTCTATGAGACGGATGTTTTACGATGTCACTGCTTCAGGTATGATGCAGTGGGTGTGAAGTTCCACCGTTGGAGTTTAGGATTCAACCAATCAAGGCTTCACCATGCGTGCAGGACTTGCGGTGCATCATGTTACATACCTTCACATTTATCCGCTTTACCGACATGCTATTTTCCCCTTTGAGTTTCCTCGCTAGGTAAATCGGTTGTCCTAAGAGGTATTGCTCTCAACCTCCTGTCTCTGTGAGACTATCTGACAAGCGCCGAAGCGGCGCACTAGAAAACTCCATTGCTCATCCTGGCAGCAAGATGAGCAGTAATTATGCTGTCCCTCAGTATAGCGAGGTTGTAAACAACGTGCAACAATTACTTCCCGCTAGGGCGTTCGTCATTTTTTGCGTCGAGTGGAGCAGTAACACACATCGCATTACCTTTCAAAGCGTTGCGCTATGATAGTCCCATCATTGCCAACAGTGATGGTGAAAGCGCCAGCTCGCACTCCGGGTGGTGGGGTGAAGACAACTTTAAAGGCCCTGCCCTTACGATTGACCGTGACAGCTCTATCTGCTATCTGGGCAGCTAGACCCAAACTCTCCAGGTGTTTGCGAGCGATCTCCTCAGCCTCTTGCATTGAGAGGGACCTGTCTGATGAAGTCATAGTCTACTCCGTGCGAGTCCAAGGACCATATGTGTAGTCTGTCACGCCACCAGTGCGATCAATCGAATCAAAATCACGCACGATTCCAGGGCTATGGTCCTGCTGAGCGGCCTCCTCGTCGGTTTCACTAGGGCCAATGGGCCATTGGTGCGGGTTCGCCATGCCTGGTATGCTTGGATCAAGTGGAGGGTGAATGTGAAACTCGCCTACGTGGAATACCTGACTGGCGGCCCCAGAGGCTGGATCGACTGGTTTTGGTGGAGGAGTGCAGCGATACTGATCACCCACTGAAACAGCAGGTACAGCATAGGTGTCTGCGTTCTTGTCCCAGGTAATCCAGCCGAAGCGCTCACTGTAGTCTGTCTGAGCGGCAGTCCATGCTGCGCTTATGGTAGTCTGCACAGCGGGTTGTCGATGAATTGTAGCCCTAGACGGGAAGTCACTAAACAGTCCCTTGACTGCATTCTTCAGCGTTCGCCACGGGGATGTCACCAGACTACTAAGGGCGCTTCCGGGACCAAAGAGATCGATTTTTGTCTCTTCCCATGTGCGTGCTCTGTCTCCACTTCTGACCTTGTATTTCAGTTCCTTGGGAAGCTTACGTGCATGTTGGCCGTAGGGCAACGATGTCAAGCTATGGTTGAGCATTGGTATCGTCTGGCCTGCTTCCTGCTCATAAACATCCCCTGGCTGGTTGAGGTTGAGTTTCGTTTGGAGCATTGGTGAGTGTGGTGAGTAAACAGGTATTCGGCTAAAATCATGGCCGAAGTATGATGCTCTTTCAAACGCAGAGTTTGATGAAGTACCATTTTCCTGAGCAGGAGTGTTACCTTGTGGAGCGACTGGGACTGGAAAAGGCCCAAACGCTCTTTGAGAATGATGCAAGGTGAACTGCTCACTGCGGCACGCCGAGCATTCACCACCTGCAATCGTATGTTGGCCACAGGCACATGTACGCAGCAAAAGACTATTCTGAGGCGACAACCCAACCAACATCTTTTGTTGTGCTTGAACCTTCGCGTATGCTCGATCACTCATGTCGTTGCCTTTCGATACACCTGAACATAGCTCTTTAGAATAGTATACCATACCACGCTTTATTTTTAGTGGTTTCCCTCGTTGCGTCGCTGCGTCACAATGTTCTCGCTGTGTCGCGAATGGAACCAATCTATCACTACTGCCAGCGCTGACCCTATCACCACTGCCAACACTATTGGAGCGTTCTGCATGCTTTTGGCTGTACTCTCTTTTGTCTTCTTTTCCTCTCTAGAGAATCCATTAGCAGCCAGAGTACGTTGTTTCTCGGCATTCTCTTCTTTTTGCTTTCCTTCCTGTTGTGATACATCTGCAACATGTGCTCTGACCGCTCGCTCTGTGGCAGCAGGATCGACATGACTGGATGCCTCAGCAGCAGGAAAATCTTCGTTGAGGGTGCCGCCCATTGTGCTGACGAACGTAGCCAGATCACTGGGCAGTGGGCGTACCCCTTCAAAGAAGAATGCATTCACCTCCACCCCAAGCATCAAAATAACCGCAAAGTAGTAGAAAAAGAGGATAATAATTACTGCAAAGCCAATCTGCCCTGTATAATCTTTCAGAGCATAGGTAGCATAGAACGGAAAGAGTAACAAAAATAACTCTAATGCAATAGCTGCTGCTAACGCTCCTCTCCAACTATTATTCCAACTAATGCGCTGATTAGGCACGACAACATAGATAGCCTCAAATAAGATGAAACCTACAATTAAGCTACCCACAATACCAACTATGTAGACTATTGTCCCGTTAGTAGCAATAGCGTGGAAGAATGGAATACTTTGCAGCGCTGGATAATTGCCTAAGAAATTCAACACCAGGGTAGGGGCGCTGGACGCAAAAATCATGATTGGTATCAGCACAATGAAAAGGAGCAGCATACCAAAAGCCATCATATTCTGGCGCAAGACCGTCCTTGGTCGAACGCGATAGACAATATCCAGGCAACTCTCAACCACGATGAAGAGTCGAGAACCGCCAAAGAATGCTAGCAGGATGGCGATAAGCAGGAGAAATCCTGCGTTCTTTGAGAGCTGTGTCAGAGCAAGATTGATAGCTTCCTCAGTTGCAGAAACTGAAGTTGATGGCGTCTTAGGTACAATGTTCGCCAGTTGATGGGCAATGTTTTGCGTAAAACGACTATTGCTACCGACTATCAGACCAAAAACACCAAAGATTGCTATCGCTATTGGCAGCATAGCCGTCAGTAAGCTATAAGCCAGTAGTCCAGCAAAGCTCATTGCCCAGTCATTATTGACTTTTGTCCAAAAAGCCTGTAAGGGTTTTCTAGTATTCGCTGTATTCTCCACCAGTTTTGACACTCCAAAATGCTTGCTCTTTGTGTAATTTGCTGACATTTTGCGTCTCACTAGCCCTGATCATGCCTCCTTGCAGGCGTGAGTTCCCCTGTGCGTCATGCACTACTCAAACCATAGTATGATCACCTCTCTCCTCTTTGATTAACGCGCAAATGTGTTTTTGCGTTTCATTGCCAGAAGCAGTACGATATAATAGAAAGACGAAAAACTTACCTGGGTCGGGAAAAAGTTATGAACGCAAGGCCGCCAAAATCATTTACCGCTCTACTCTGGGACATATTGCGCGTAGGCATGCGGACACTATGGCATAGTGACGCCAACCCGGCACGTGGAGTACTACAACGTCAACAAGCGTTAGCCGTCCTGGGATTGCCGCTCAATGCTACCCCTCAACAGATTAAACACCGTTATCGTGCACTGGCGAAACGCTACCATCCCGATCGTGGTGGCGACCAACGACAGATGCAACGTATTATTGCCGCCTACGAATTTCTGAAGAAGGAACAACGAGGAGCTTAATCGAGCCGCGCTCCACATTGATTGCAGAAACGCTTCCCTGGACGACAGCGTGCACCACATTGATCGCAAAAGATCGCTTGCGCGTATCCTTGGGTAGTTGCTGATGACCTTGTAACGGGAGGTTGTACTGCTGGTGGCGGTTGCTCAGGCGGTGCAGACTGCGGCGGTCGCGCTTGCGCCTGTGTGGCTTGTGCTTGAACATCAGACCGATGCTGATTGCTCGCTGGCTGGACCGAGGATGTGGACTGAGGAGCTTCTGGCGTTTGGCTAGGTTGGATAGTCTCATGAATTGTCTTAGCCGCTTTAAAGGCGATACCACCAATGGTACTTGCGATTTTCAATCCTTTCGCAATATCGTCCATATCCTTTTTCATGCGCTGCGTTGGTGGCAACAGCGTTGAGTCAGAGACTTTGTTGAAGAAGTTGCTGCCCAGCTGAAGTCCTTCACTATTCCCAGAAACCTGACCTCGCTCCTGTGTCCCGTCGTCAAAGTGGAGCAAGAGCACAGTATTCTGTTGCGTATAGGTTCCCTCACGACGCGTTTCTACAGCCGTGGCCGTCGCTTGCTGTCCACGCAGCAGTGATTGTGCGGCATTTGCGACACGGCTGCGGTCTTGTTGCACGAGCAGAAAGCGTCCATTTGCATATATAGTAAGACGATCAACACGCGATGTAAAGTAATCAAGTCCGATCCCTGAGCTATGCTGACATTCATATTGGCCCGTAATAGCTTTGGTCATCTCGGCCACCTTCTCTAGGAGACAAACATTCCCTGCTGAATATTCGTGGAAACTTCTTCCCTTGATTATAACATTTGGAGCAGGCTGATGCGAGAGTATGGGATAACGTCATTGTTTCCCATTATTTACTCTGTGCATTGAAGCTAGTACTCTGACCACCTTCAAATGAAGGTGGTCAGAGTACTAGCTTCACATAGCTGCTTTTCTTGCGCTTGACGGAAGCGTAGCAAGAAACTGCTCTGTTTGCTGATAGACTTCTCCATAATGCAAAGGGCAAGCCATATAAATAGTTGGTGGTATGCTGGGCAGACTTAAAACCACTTTCAGTCCTGTTGTTATCGAACACGTTTCGCCCCGTCGTCCGTAATAGGCACAAAAGGGTGTTTTGGTGTCCTGCCGTGTGGTGGGGCCGAAAGTGATAAGCGCGTTTGCCTCTGGTAGATACGCTTGGTGTCTAATGGCCGTCTGCTTGGGTCGTTTCTTTTTGCTCATTATTCACAACCTTATCACTAATTTCACTGACTATCTGAGTGGCGGCAGGTCTACCTACATGAACGGCTAATTGATTATGGAGCTGGTCGATGCGGCGGTACCTTGCAGAAATAAACTCGTGTCTGGCAACACACGCAAGTCCATTAAGTCCGTTATAAGCCGCTGCATATTCATTTTCAATTTGTTGTCTGAGCTGAGCTATTTCACTCAAAACAAACCTCCTTTTCCTAACAATCGTAATGCGACACAGTACTATCCAACCTTCCTACAAATGATGATCTCCGACTTGGGATGCACGCAGTGGTGGGCGCAAAATACCACTTCGTGCAAGTGCCAAGTGATGTACAGGAAACCGAGCAAAACTTTGTGTTACAATAAGGTCGCACTTCTTATTCAAAGAAATCATAGGCAAGTCCTTCCTCTTTTTTAACACTCCAATAGGTACGGATTTGCTCTATAATTCTTTTATATTTACTAGAACTAATTAGTAGGGGTAACAAAATGTACCATTATGGACTCACCATCAAGGAGCATCGAGAGCTAAAAGGCATGACGCAGGAGCAACTCTCTGAAGTGTGGCCTAAATCGAATGGGGATGTAGGTGTAAGCGTAGACTATGTTTCATTAATTGAGAACGGTAAAAGGTACATAGTGGATATTAACGTACTCAGGCAACTGTGCGAGATACTTGATATTCCGCTCTGGAAAGTAGGAGTATCAGAATATAATCCATTTCACCCTGAAAAGCTTCCTGGGAAAGGTCGATATCTCTACGACGAAACCTTAGATGCAATTGAAGAGCTTATTAGTAATGCCTGGATACTTCGACAGACCACCACGTTTCCCACTGTAATAAAAAACGTAAACGTACTCCAACGGTTATTCCAACATCTAAATATCCATACGTCGAAACCATCAAAACTAGAGTTCAGATATAACTCACTTTATGCACAAGTACTACGATTACAAGGTATGATATATGTTGAACAAAGAAAAGAATTACTAGCACATGAGTCATTTACAAATATGCACCGTATAGCAAAAGAAATAAGTGATCCTGTTTCTTTAGCACTCGCCTGTGTAGGTATCGGTATGGGATATACACGTGAGGGAAACCATAATGAGGCAGTTCGCTATTTAGAGACAGCAAGGGACCACACTTTTGAAACGAGCAGACAGTTATCAGGGCTAGTCTTATCCTTTTTAGCACGTGCCTATGCCAAAAATAAAGACCAATATCATTTTGAGCAGACTATAGATACAGCGCTCCGCATAGCAAACCATTTAAATAGCGAGTATGGAAACGGGACAGATTTTAGTTCTCATACCCTAAGTGATATATTAGAAGAAAAGAGCAATGGCTATATAGAACTTGGACTAGGAAATAAGACTCTCAATATGAGAAAAGAGATAGATCAGAGGATAGTAGAGGATAATAATAACTATCTTTATGCATGGATACCTTTAGATTATGCACAGGCATATCTGGTAATAGGCGAGGTTGAGCAAAGTATTCAGGAGTTACAAGACTTCTATGGAAGAATGAGGAACCAGCTACAATCTCCGCTCGGATTGGGCAAGGTATTAATTCATCTACGAGAGCTACATGTAAAAGGTTATGGCGATATACAAGCAGTAAGGGAGTTTGAGAAAGCACTCCATGAGGAGCCAGCAAGGACATAAAAAGACTTAGTGCGACACAATTTGGCAAGATTTTTCATCTCCGCATCAGTTTCCTCCAAAAAGCTCCGGTAAAAGAATAAGCAAATAGAACTTTTGACCAAAGAAAGGACTGAAATTGTCTTGACTTTCCCGATGTAAGGCTGTATGCTGAATGAGCAATTTGAGCAATTTTAAGAGAGGTACAGGGTTAGATGTCTCGTTCCCCCAAAGCACTCCCTCCGATGGGCGCTGAGTCGGATGCAAGGGCAGCAAAACAGGAACAACTTTCACTTTTTGCACCCCCAGAAACGGGATCTCCCTCAGTGCAGATAGAAGCAAAACCGACAGTAAGAATAAAAAAGCATATGGATTACTCCGCCGCCGATATCCAGGTCCTGGAAGGTATTGCCGCGATCAGGCATCGTCCTGGTATGTATATTGGCTCAACTTCCACTTCTGGGCTGATTCATCTTATTTGGGAAGCGTTGGACAATGCGGTTGACGAGGCGGTGGCTGGCTTTGGTAAACATATCTGGGTGCAAGTTGATCGTGATGGTTGGGTGACAGTACGCGACGAGGGGCGTGGTATGCCGTTTGATCTGATGCTCTATCAAGGTGATTATCTGCCAGCGGCGACTGTTGTTCTGACAGTACCTCATTCAGGAGGCAAATTCTCTGAGGGGGCATACAAGACCGCCGGGGGCCTGCACGGAGTGGGTTCTACTGTCATTAACGCACTGTCCGAAAAGCTAGAGTTAACGATCTGGAAAAATGGCCAGCAATTCTCTCAGGTGTTTAGCCGGGGAACTGCTATGCCCCATCAGATTGGATTGTGTGATGTAAAATTACATGGCACACAACTGCATTGGCTCTACGATCCCACTATTTTTGATCCCGACGCCTATTACTCTTTAGAGGCTCTGGAGAGTCGCTTGAAAGCTGCCGCCTATCTCAATCGTGGCGTGACTTTCCATCTCGACGCCTGGGATGA
>Ga0180065_1000113_pt1 | contig 11514 bp, 8 predicted proteins | sample EasRiv00A_16_10D_FD_121783 | JGI IMG/M metagenome (GOLD analysis project Ga0180065, IMG submission 121783) | Soil microbial communities from meander-bound floodplain in the East River, Colorado, USA - East River metaG ERMLT200A_16_10D | ecosystem: Environmental > Terrestrial > Soil > Floodplain ...
CATTGACCTTACCGGCAGCGGCAACAACGACCTCACGCTTGCCCTCGGCGACCTGCTCGATTTGTCTGATTCGACCAACACGCTGCGGGTAGACGGGGACACCCTCGACACGGTCACTGCGGGTAGCGGCTGGACGCCAGGCGCGGACCAGGTGCTCGGCTTGCAGACCTATCACACGTATACGCAGGGCGCGGCGACGTTGCTCGTGGACACCGACGTGGGGATATTCATTTGACGGGTGACGAGAAAGGGTGACGAGGCAACGAACGCATGACTACACTCGTATTCGGTAATTTCCCGGCCGACATGACCGAGCCGGGGGGGGATTTTGGGTATGGCAGGTTTTTTCCCAGCCCGGATATCCAAGTGCTTTCCGTCAGTGCTACCGAACTTCGGGGCCGAGACCCGGTGACGGGAAGTACGGTCACTTACTTCGGCTCCTTCGATTTTTCCAACGAAGAAGCGTTCCTGAACAGCCACGTTGCCGGGATGGTTCAGCGCACGTCGTCAGGAGCGTTACTCTTGAATTGGCAGGGTGTCTCCCTGACCGTTCGACAAATTGAGGAGTCCTCGAATGATGAGGCGATTAACGCACTGGTCCTCAATGGGCAGGACGTCGTTTCGGGCGGGAATGGTGCAGACATCCTACGTGGCTACGCGGGCAACGACCTCCTGCGCGGCAACGGCGGCAATGACGCGCTACGGGGCGACCAGGGCAACGACACCCTCAATGGCGGGCTCGGCAACGACACCGCCTCCTACGCCAGCGCGGTGGCGGGGGTAAAGGTCAACCTGGGAGTGGTCATAGCCCAGAACACCGTTGGCGCCGGCACGGACACGCTGATCTCGATCGAGAACCTGACGGGCAGCAACCTCAACGACAGGCTGACCGGCAATACGGCCAACAATATCGTGAACGGCGGCCTCGGCAGCGACACCATGATCGGCGGGCTGGGCAACGACACCTACGTCCGCAACGCGACGGGGGACGTGGTGGCGGAGGGGGCCAACGCAGGCACCGACACGGTGCAGAGCGCGGTTACCTACACGCTCGGGGCGAACCTGGAGAAGCTCACGCTCACGGGCAACGGTAGCATCAACGGCACCGGCAATACGCTTGCCAACACCTTGACCGGCAATACGGCGAAAAACATCCTCAACGGCGGAGCGGGCAACGACACCCTCAACGGCGGCGCGGGCAGCGACACCATGATCGGCGGGCTGGGCAACGACACCTACGTCCGCAACGCGACGGGGGACGTGGTGACGGAACTGGCGAGCCAAGGCACCGACACGGTGCAGAGCGCGGTCACCTACACGCTCGGGGCAAACCTGGAGAACCTGACACTGATCGGCGCGGTTGCGATCAACGGCACGGGCAACACGCTCAACAACGAGTTGACCGGCAACACGGCGAACAACATCCTCAGCGGCGGAGCCGGTAACGACACGCTGAACGGCGGGCTCGGCAACGACGCCGTGAACGGGGGGTTGGGCAACGACACCCTCAACGGCGGCGCGGGCAACGACACCATGATCGGGGGGTCGGGCAACGACACGCTGAACGGCGGGCTCGGCAACGACGCCCTCAACGGCGGCGCGGGCAACGACACGCTGAACGGTGGGCTCGGCACCGACACCGTGATCGGGGGGTCGGGCGACGATACGCTGGTGTGGGACCCGCTCGATGGCAGCATACAGGGCGGTCTGGACACTGACACGCTGCGGATGGACGGGGCCGGCAAGGTGGTGAACCTGATGACGGTGCCGGACACCCGCATCACCGATGTGGAGGTGATCAATCTCACCGGCAGCGGCAACAACACGCTGACGGTGGGGCTGGCGGACGTGTTGGCGATTTCCTCCACCACCGACACGCTGCGGGTGGACGGCAATGCGGGTGATGTCGTGGAGACCGACGCGTTCTGGATCCCGGGCGCCGACCAGCTAATTGGAGGCAACGACTACGCCACCTACAATTTGAATGGCGCGATTTTGCTGGTGGACAACGACATCACATTTGCCGTTGCGCTTGACCTCGCCGATCTGGACGGCAACATAGGGTTCATAGCGATTGGTGAGGCCACGCTTGATTTCGCGCACGCAGTTGCCTTGGGCGACATCAATGGTGACGGCTTCAGCGATCTGATCGTCGGAGCATTTGGCGCTGATGCAAATGGACGATCCGATTCCGGCGCGACTTACGTAGTCTTCGGCAGGGCCGACGGCTTTGCGGCCAGCGTGAGTCTTTCCGCGCTGGACGGCACCAGCGGTTTCCAGATCAGCGGCGAATCTGGTCCCGGGCCCGGCAACTCCGGCAGGTCGGTATCGTGGGCTGGAGACGTGAATGGCGATGGCATCGGCGACCTGATCATCGGCGCTTATGGCTTGTATGCACCCGAACTCAATTCGGGCGCCAGCTACGTGGTATTCGGCCGCCCAGACTTCACGCCGTTGCTCGACGTGGACAACGAACTTGAATTGTCATCGCTATCTGGCAGCGCGGGATTCCGGATCAACGGTGAGGCCATAAATAACCGTTCCGGGTACTCGGTTTCGACAGCCGGTGACGTCAACGGTGACGGCTTGGCAGACCTGATTATCGGGGGCTGGAGTGGAGGCTCATTGTCCGGTGCCAGCTACGTTGTATTTGGCAATGCCGGCGGATTTGCTCCGGAACTCGAATTGTCCGCGTTGGATGGAAACAGCGGATTTCAGATCAATGGCGAGGCGCAGTCCGAAGTTTTGGGCATTTCGGTTGCGGCAGCGGGCGACATCAATGGCGACGGCTTCGGCGACATCATCATCGGCGCTCATGGCACCAATACATCCCTGAACACGGGAGCCAGCTATGTCTACGTCGTATTCGGCCGGCCCGACTTTACGTCTTTGCTGAACGTAAACGACGAGCTTGTACTGGCATCGCTCGATGGCACCACGGGCTTTCAGATCAGCGGGGAGGTCGAGAGCGATTCTCTCGGCAAGTCTGTTGCTTCGGCAGGCGACGTCAATGGCGACGGGTTCTCTGACCTGATTGTGGGGGCGCACCTGGCCGATCCCAATGGTAACTGGTCTGGTGCCACTTACGTCGTGTTCGGTAAGGCGGATGTATTTCCTTCCGATCTCAGTGTTTCAATCCTCGACGGCACAAACGGATTTCAAATAAACGGAGAGTCCTCATACGACGTGTCCGGCATCTCGGTTTCCTCGGCGGGAGACATGGATGGCGACGGATTTTCCGATCTCATCATCGGTGCCACTGGCTACGGAGCGTACGCCGGCGGGACGAGTTATGTGTTGTTTGGAAGGCCGGACGGATTTGCGGCCACAATTGAACTCTCGGGGTTGGACGATAATCATGGGTTTGCGTTGAGAGGCGATGCGGTCTTTCTTGGCCACTCCGGTATTTCAGTTGCTGGTGGCTCGGATATCAATGGCGATGGTTTCGACGACCTGGTGGTAGGCGCCAGCCACGGCATGGGCTCGGGCGCTTACGCCGGCGTGAGTTACATTGTTTTTGGCAGTGACCGCCGCGGGCAAGCGGACTTTGTCGGAGATGCAGCGAACGATAACCACATTGGCATCGCCAACGACGAAATAATTATTGGCGGGCTGGGCGACGACACCCTCGACGGCGCGGGCGGGGCAGACGTGCTGAGGGGCGGTGCGGGGAACGACGTGCTGGTGTTCGACGGCGCCGACCGTGTGGTTGACGGCGACAGCGGGGAAGACACGCTGCAGTTCACCGGTACCGGCGAGTCGCTCGATCTCACTGCTATTATCAACACGAAGTACACCGGCATCGAGGTCGTTGACCTCACCGGCAACGGCGACAACAGCCTCACGCTGGAGACATTGGTTCTGCTTGCTCTCTCCGATTCGACCAACACGCTGCGCGTGGACGGCGATGCGGGAGATGCCGTGACTTCTACAGGACAGGGCTGGGCGGCAGGCAGCCTCGTGGATGTCGGTGGCACCTTCTACCAGAGCTACACCGATGGCGCGGCAACGCTGCTGCTGCACCCCGACATTGTTTCGGACTCGCTGATTTCCTGAGACCGGTGACCCGTCATTAGCAAAGCCCCCGCTGCCACACCCGCTGTGGCATAGCGAGCGACGGGCTGTTGCTTGCCCAGAAGTCAATATCGTGGGACTCCCACGGCCCTCGACACCGAGCAACCAACGTCGCGTGCACCCCATGATCCCGCTATGCGGCACGGGAGGTTTATCCCAGGATCACGGGATCTACGAGAAGGTGCATAGGTTACCCGGCTCGTGCGGTAACGGTTGGGCCGCCGTGGCTCTGCTAGACTTTATTCGCCCACGGCCGCGGTGGATGGACTGCGGCTCGCCGGGCGTATTCAAAAAAAACAGAAGGAGGTTCCCATGGCCAACATCATCGGCACGGCGCTGGCCGACCTGCTGAACGGGACGGCAGCGGTCGACACCATCGACGGCCGCGGCGGCGCGGACACGATGATCGGGGGTGCCGGCAACGACACCTACATCGTGGCGCAGGCGGGAGACGTCGTGACCGAGCTCTCCGGCCAGGGCACCGACACCGTGCAGTCCTCGATCACGTATACGCTGACGGCGAACGTCGAGAGGCTCGCGCTCACGGGAACCTTGAACATCAACGGCACGGGTAATACTCTTGCCAACACGTTGACCGGCAACAGCAGCAACAACAACCTGAAGGGGCTCGGGGGCAACGACACCCTCAACGGGGGCAGTGGCAACGACACCCTCGATGGGGGCACGGGAGCGGACCGGCTCTCGGGCGGCGGGGGCAACGACCGGCTGATCTGGGACGCCGCGGATACCCTCGTCAGCGGCAACGCCGGCGTCGATACCCTGCAGGTGAACGGCACGATGGCGCTCGATCTCACGGCCGTCTCCGACACGAAGATCCGGGACGTCGAGATCATCAATCTGGCGGGCACCAACACGCTGACGCTCAGTGCCTCGGACGTGCTGGCGATCTCCTCCACGACCGACACCTTGCGGGTGGACGGCAATGCGGGCGATGTGGTGAATGCCGGGGGCGGCTGGCTCTACACCGGTGACATTGCGAGCGGCGGGCAGACCTACGCGCGCTACACGCAGGGGGCTGCGGTGCTGCAGGTGGACACGGACGTGAGCCGCGAGATCGGCTTCAGCATTGATCTATCCTCCCTTGCTGGCGCGAACGGTTTCCAGATCTCGGGCGAGGCGGCGGGCGACTACTCGGGCCGCTCGGTCTCGGCGGCGGGGGATGTGAACGGGGACGGCTTCGGCGATCTCATCGTGGGAGCGTTCGGCGCCGATCCCAACGGCGCCTCCTCGGGCGCGAGCTATGTGGTGTTTGGAAAGGCCACCGGCTTTGCGGCGAACATCAACCTCTCAAGCCTCGACGGCGCGAACGGCTTTAAGATCTCGGGCGAGGCGGCGGGCGACAACTCGGGCCGCTCGGTCTCGGCGGCGGGGGACGTGAACGGGGACGGCTTCGGCGATCTCATCGTGGGAGCGGACAGTGCCGACCCTAACGGCAGCTTATCGGGCGCGAGCTACGTGGTGTTTGGGAAGGCCTCCGGCTTTGCGGCGAACATCAACCTCTCAAGCCTCGACGGCGCCAACGGCTTTAAGATCTCCGGCGAGGCGGCGAGCGACTTCTCGGGCTTCTCGGTCTCCGGGGCGGGGGATGTGAACGGGGACGGCTTCGGCGATCTCATCGTGGGAGCGTTCGGCGCTGACCCCAATGGCGCCACCTCGGGCGCGAGCTATGTGGTGTTTGGAAAGGCCACCGGCTTTGGGGCAAACATCAACCTCTCAAGCCTCGACGGCACGAACGGCTTCCAGATCTCGGGCGAGGCGGCGCTCGACCAGTCGGGCCGCTCGGTCTCGGCGGCGGGGGATGTGAACGGGGACGGCTTCGGCGATCTCATCATCGGGGCATACCGCGCCAACCCCAACGGCGTCTACTCGGGCGCGAGCTACGTGGTGTTTGGAAAGGTCTCCGGCTTTGCGGCGAACATTGATCTCTCGAGCCTCGACGGCACCAATGGTTTCCAGATCTCGGGCGAGGCGGCGAGCGACTTCTCGGGCCGCTCGGTCTCGACGGCGGGGGATGTGAACGGGGACGGCTTCGGCGATCTCATCGTTGGGGCAAATAATGCCAACCCCAACGGCTCCGCCTCGGGCGCGAGCTACGTGGTGTTTGGAAAGGCCTCCGGCTTTGGGGCAAACATCAACCTCTCGAGCCTCGACGGCGCCAACGGCTTTAAGATCTCGGGCGAGGCGGCCAATGACCAGTCGGGCTTCTCGGTCTCGGCGGCGGGGGATGTGAACGGGGACGGCTTCGGCGATCTCATCGTGGGAGCGTTCGGCGCCGACCCCAATGGCGCCTCCTCGGGCGCGAGCTATGTGGTGTTCGGGAAGGCCTCCGGCTTTGCGGCAAACATCAACCTCTCAAGCCTCGACGGCGCCAACGGCTTCCAGATCTCGGGCGAGGCGGCGTTCGACCTCTCGGGCCTCACAGTCTCGGCGGCGGGGGATGTGAACGGGGACGGATTCGATGATCTCATCGTGGGAGCGTACGCTGCCGACCCCAACGGAGCCACCTCGGGCGCGAGCTATGTGGTGTTCGGTGGCGACTTCGCGGGTGCGGTGGATTTCCTGGGCGGGGCAGGGAATGACGGCCTGACCGGTACTGCGGCCGCTGAAATCCTGATTGGCGGCCGGGGCAAGGACACGCTTGCGGGCGGCGCGGGTGCGGACGTACTGAAAGGCGGCGCGGGCAACGACAACCTTAAGTTTGACTCCGCTGACCGGCTGGTAGACGGGGGCAGCGGCGTGGACACGCTCGATTTCACCGGCTCGGGCAAGTCGCTCGATCTCACGGCCATCGTCGACACGCGCTACACCGGCATCGAGATCATTGATCTGACTGGCAGCGGCGACAACAGCCTCACGCTGACGATGCTGGATCTGCTCGCGCTCTCCGATTCGACCAATACGCTGCGGGTGGATGGGGATACGGTCGATACCGTGATCGCTGAAGGCCAAGGCTGGCTGGTCGGGGACGTGGTGAATATCGGCGGCACCCTCTACCAGGGCTATCTCAACGGCGCGGCGACGCTGCTCGTTGACACCGACATTCTGAGCCTGGTGTAGGTGGGTCTGGTCGGGCGAGCATGGCGACCCCCACCTCGAACGGCAGACGGACGCCGGGGTGAGCGGCGGAGTCGGGCTGATATCATTGCGTCTGAGGAACGTGACTGGTGACGCATGATCGGTGAACCGTCGTGAGCAAAGCCCCGCGCGCCAAGCCCGCAACTGCAATGGCAAAGCCGCCTGCCGAGCCCAAGCTCGAGATCATGGGCTCGCGCCAGTTCAATTCATGGCTGGCGGAGCACAACGTGAGCCTCGCGTTCACCACCTACCAGTCGGGGAAGCTGTTCCTCATCGGCGTGCAGCCGAATGGACGGCTCTCGGTGTTCGAGCGCACCTTCAACCGCTGCATGGGGCTGTACGCCACGCCCCAGACGCTCTACATGACCTCGCTCTACCAGGTGTGGCGGTTCGAGAACTCACTCGAGCCAGGAGCCGCTCACAACGGTTACGACCGGCTCTACGTGCCGCAGATGGCATGGACGACGGGAGACCTCGACATCCACGACATCGCCCTCGACAGGGGCGGGCGCCCGATCTTCGTCAACACGCTGTTCGGCTGTCTCGCCACGGTGAGCGATCAATTCAGCTTCATCCCGCTGTGGAAGCCGCCGTTCCTGTCGAAGCTTGCCGCCGAGGACCGCTGCCACCTGAACGGGCTGGCAATGGACGATGGCCGGCCGCGCTACGTGACGAGCGTCAGCCAGACCGATGTCAATGACGGCTGGCGCGACCACCGCGCCGACGGCGGCACGGTGATGGACGTCCAAACGAACGACATCGTGCTGAGCGGCCTTTCCATGCCGCATTCGCCGCGGCTCTACCGGGACCAGCTGTGGGTGCTGGATTCCGGCACCGGGTTCTTCGGCTACGTGGACCGGAAGAAGGGGAAGTTCGAGCAGGTCGCGTTCTGCCCGGGCTACATCCGCGGCCTGAGCTTCATCGGCGATTACGCGGTGGTCGGGATGTCGCTCAATCGCGAGAACAAGACGTTCCAGGGCCTCGCGCTGGAGGACAACCTCAGGAAGCGCAAAGCCGAGCCGCGCTGCGGCCTGCAGGTGATAGACCTGAAGAGCGGCGACGTGGTGCACTGGCTGCGCATCGAGGGCGTGGTGCGTGAGCTCTACGATGTCTCGGTGCTGCCCGGCGTGCGGCGGCCGATGGCGCTGGGATTCAAGACCGACGAGATCCGCCGCATGCTCTCCATCGGGCCCGGACTACAGGGACTAGTCCCTAGCCCCTGATCCCTGTTCCCTGATTCCTGATTCATGCTGCTCCGCCTCCAGTCCGTATTGGATAAGACCTCCCTGGAGCGCATCCGCGCGCGGCTGGCGGAGGCGCAATTCGACGACGGGCGCAAGACCGCGGGCAAGCGGGCGAGGTCGGTCAAGAACAACATGCAGCTCGACCCCGCAGACGAACCCGGCAAGTCTATCGGCGCTGCCGTCACGGATGCGCTGCGGAAGCACACGGTTTTCGTTGCCGCGGCGGTGCCGAAGACGATCGCGCCCGTAATTGTCAGCCGCTACGTGCCGGGCATGGAGTACGGCAGCCACGTGGACAACGCGATCATGTGGGGGCAGACGGCGCTGCGCTCGGACATCGCGTTGACGGTGTTCCTGACCGACCCGAAGGACTACGACGGCGGCGAGCTGACGATCGAGGACAGCACCTTCGGCGTGCACCGCTTGAAGCTGCCGGCGGGGGATGGGTTCCTGTATCCCGCCAACACGCTGCACCGCGTCACCCCGGTCACGCGGGGCCACCGCGATGCAGCGGTGACGTGGATACAGTCGCTGGTGCGGGGGGTGGAGCAGCGGCGCATCCTGTTCGACCTCGAGCGCATTGCCGCCGGCCTGCGCTCCCGCGCGCCCGACGCCGCAGAGGCGGGCACGCTGAGCTCGGTGTACCACAGCCTGCTCAGGCTGTGGGCGGAGCCGTGAATACCGGGCCCCCAGTCCCTCGCCATCAGTCCCTCAGGTCTTGATGCGGAGCAGGCGCTGCTGCTCGCGGCGCCAGTCCTTTTCCTTCTCATCCCGGCGTTTGTCATACTGCTTCTTGCCTTTCGCGAGGCCGATCTCGAGCTTGATGAGTCCTTTCTTGAAATGCAGGTCCAGGGGAACCAGCGTGTAGCCGGCGCGCTCGACGCTGCCGATCAGCTCGCTGATCTCCCGGGCGTGCAGCAAAAGCTTGCGCGTGCGCACCGGGTCGGGAATGAGGTGGGTCGAGGCGGCAAGCAGCGGGCTGATGTGAGATCCGATGAGAAAAAGCGCGCCGTTGCTGACGATCACGTACGCTTCCTTGAGCTGCGCGCGACCGGCGCGTATCGCCTTGACCTCCCAGCCCTCGAGCGCGATCCCTGCCTCGAAACGCTGCTCGATGAAATAGTCGTGGGAGGCTTTGCGGTTTTGGACGATGCTCATGGCGGGAGAATGAATGCGTGCGCAATCATTCTAACAGCAGTACACGGCGGATTCCGGCGGGAAGGTATGATCACGCTGCCGAGAGATTGAAACGAATGACTGAAATCAACCGCACGGTGCTGGTCGAGTTCACGCCCGAGCAGATGTTCGCCCTGGTGGACGCGATCGCGGACTACCCCAAGTTTCTGCCGTGGTGTGGTGGGGCGACCGTGATCAATCACGACGCCGGCACGACGCGGGCGACCATACTCATCAACTATCGCGGCATACGCCGGAGCTTCACGACCGACAACATTAAACGGGCGCCCACGGAAATGCTGCTACGGCTGGTCGAGGGGCCGTTTCGCTCGCTCGAAGGAAACTGGCGCTTCACGGATCTCGCGGGCCGCGGCTGCAAAGTCGAGTTGAACCTGCGCTACGAGTTTGCCGGCCGCGTGCTGGACCAGCTCATCGGTCCGGTGTTCCACCACATCGCCGGCACGCTGGTGGAGGCGTTCGTGAAGCGGGCGGGGCAGGTCTATGGCGGCAATTCAGTGAACGGTGAACGGTGAGCGGACTGACGCCGACTGCGGGGATGCTGCGTGTTGAGGTCATCTATGCGCTGCGCGACCGGCAGGTCCTGCTCGCGCTCGAGGTCGAAGCGGGGACGACCGTCAAGCAGGCGATCGAAAGGTCTGGAATCCTGCGGCGCTTCCCGGAGATCGACCTGATCCGGGTGCCCGTCGGCATCTTCGGGAGGCCAACGCGCCTCGATGCGCGGCTCACGGAGGGGGACCGGATCGAGATCTACCGGCCGTTGATCGCCGATCCGAAGCAGGCGCGGCATGCTCGCGCCAAACGCGGCGGCACAACACGGCGCCGCCGCTAGCTATTTACATAGCTCGCTGACCGCGCGCTGCGCCCTGGCGGTCTCGGACGCGTACTCGCTGTCGTCCAGGTAAACGCGCTCGCCGGTCTTGGGATCAGTGCGCGTGATCCGCTGACCTTCCTGGCGCGCCTTGAGGTACGACCTGGCGTTGTCGCAGGCATAGCGTTGCTCCGCAGTCGCGGCCGCTTTCTTCTCGTCCTTCTGGAGTGCCTCGGCGCCCTCCATCTGGCGCTTCCTGAAATCCGCTTCGCGCTCGGCGAGCGATTTCTGCGCCGCCGCCGGTGGCGCCGCCGACGGCACGTTCCTGATGCCGGTCTGTATTTCCCTGGTATCGGGCGGGCACTGAGAGGCATATTCGACCTTGCCGTCCGTGCCGACGCACTTCAGCAGCTGGGCGTGGGCCGCAACGGGCGCGAGCATAATCAAGAGCGCAATGACGAATTTCACTGGGTCTCCTCCCGGTTCCTGGCGCAGCCGCACCGCAGTTCCCGGCGCGAACCCAACATAACGAAATTATCCTGCCCGGTCAATCAATTAACGCGTCAATCCGTTTACGGTTGACGAACGCATGCGTATAATACGGTTTTTGCGAAGGGTGGAAAACATGCGTGTGGTGCAGAAAGCCCTCACCTTCGACGACGTTCTGCTGATTCCCGCCCACTCGTCCGTCCTCCCGCGCGAAGTCAGCCTCAAGACCAGGCTCACCCGCGGCATCACTCTCAACATTCCCCTGGTTTCGGCCGCGATGGATACCGTGACTGATGCCCGGCTCGCGATCGCGCTGGCCCAGGAAGGCGGCATCGGCATCGTCCACAAGAACATGCCGCCCAAGGCGCAGGCGGCGGAAGTGACCAAGGTCAAGCGCTTCGAAAGCGGCATTGTTAAAGACCCGATCACGGTTTCGCCCGCCATGAAAGTGCGGGACGTGCTGCAGATCACCCAGCAGCACAAGATCTCGGGACTGCCCGTGATCAACGGCTCGGGCAAAGTAGTCGGCATCGTCACCAACCGCGACCTGCGTTTCGAGACCAAGCTCGATCAGCCGATCAAGAACATCATGACGCCGCGCCAGCG
>Ga0180065_1000115_pt1 | contig 11456 bp, 16 predicted proteins | sample EasRiv00A_16_10D_FD_121783 | JGI IMG/M metagenome (GOLD analysis project Ga0180065, IMG submission 121783) | Soil microbial communities from meander-bound floodplain in the East River, Colorado, USA - East River metaG ERMLT200A_16_10D | ecosystem: Environmental > Terrestrial > Soil > Floodplain ...
GATTTCAAGGGCTCCGACGCGCGGGTCGAGATCGACGACAAGGACAAGACGCTGATCGTGTTCGCCGATGACGAGTTCAAGCTGCGGCAGGTGCGCGACGTGCTGACCGGCAAGCTCGCCAAGCGGGGGGTCGATGTCCGCGCGCTCGATGCCGGAAAGATGGAAGCGATCGGCGGCGACAAGATGAAGGAGACGATCAAGGTGCGCGAAGGCATCGAGCAGGAGCGCGCCAAGACCGTGGTCAAGCTTCTCAAGGACAACAAGCTCAAGGTGCAGGCCAGCATCCAAGGCGATGTGGTTCGCGTTTCCGGCGCCAAGAAGGACACGCTGCAAGACGCGATCGCGCTGGTGCGGAAGTCAGTCACCGACATTCCGTTGCAGTTCAAGAACTTCCGCGACTAGGAATCCGTGACCGGTGACCCGTGATCGGTGACCGGTAAGAACCCAGGCTGTTGTTTCGGACTCTTCTACCAGTCACTGGTCACCAGTCACTGTTTTTCGAGCTCCGCTGTCCAGCAATCATAGACGCGGTCGGCGACCACGTTGAGCGAGCGGACCTTCTCCTCGATTCCTTCCGTCATCTCCGCGGGCGTCTGCACCGAGGACGTGCGCCGCGCCAGCGCTTCCACTTCCTTGCCCCAGTCCTTGCACCAGGCCCGTATCAGGTCCGGCGTCATCTCGACGTGGCACTGCATGCCGAGGTGGGGCCCCAGGGCGAACGCCTGGTTCTCGCACCAGGGACTGGAGGCGATCCGCATAGCTCCGGGCGGAACCGAGAACGTTTCACCATGCCAGTGGAAGGAATCGAACGATTTCATGCCGCCGAACCAGCGCCCGGCGGCGTCGTTCTGCGCGATGTCCACCCGGCCCCAGCCGATCTCTTTCACCGGGTTGCGCGTCACCTCGCCGCCCAGGGCCTTTGCTATCAGCTGCCCGCCGAGACAATGCCCCAGCACCGGCACCCCTTCATCCACCGCCAAACGGATGAGTTGCAGCGCCGGCGCGATCCACGGCAGGTCATCGTTGACGCTCATCGGCCCGCCCATGAAGACCAGCCCGCTGAATTCGCGCGTGTGCCCGGGGATTTCCTCGCCCTCGTCCACCTTCAGCACCCGCCACGGCACGTCGTGGCGGGTGAGGTATGTGGCAAAATAGCCTGGTCCCTCCGTGGGTGCCTGGCGGAATATTGCGACGGGTTTCATTGTTCAGCGGGGATGGAAACCATAGTGACAAATCTTAGGGCAATCGCCCTGCTTTTCCTACTCGCGCCCGGCGCCGTGGCGGCGGCGGACATCAATGTCCTTGCACTGACGGCCGGCAAGGCGGTGGTCTCCATCGATGGCGGCAAGCCGCGCACGCTAACGGTCGGGCAGGCCACCCCCGAGGGCGTCAAGCTGATCAGCGCGAGCAGCGAGTCGGCCACGTTCGAGGTCGGCGGCAGGCAGCAGACGCTCGCAGCCGGCCAGGGAGCGGCGGTGGCGAATACGGCGCCCGCGCGCGGCGGCAACAGCGTCATTCTCACCGCCGACTCGCGCGGACACTTCATCACCACCGGGGTGGTGAACGGCGTCAGCCTGCAATTCATCGTGGACACCGGCGCCACGTCGGTCGTGCTTTCCAGCGCCGACGCCCGGCGCGCGGGCATCAACTACCTGGCGGGAGGGCGCGTCCTCACCCAGACCGCCAACGGCCCGGTCCCGGTCTACACCGTCAAGCTGGACACTCTGCGGGTGGGGGATATTACGGCGAACAACGTGGACGCCGCGGTGATCGAAGGCGGCAAGCTGCCGTTCGCTCTGCTCGGCATGAGTTTTCTGAACCGGATGGAGTTGCGGCGCGACGGCAGCACCCTGACGCTGATCCGCCGCTACTGAGACCCGTGGCCGGGGCACCGCGCCAGTGCCCATCAACGACGCATGACGGCCGCAGTCAGTTTTTCTTGGTTTCGTGGCCGGTCAGCGACAACAGGTGGCCGAACTTGGTGCGCTTGGTGTGCAGATAGCCGCGGTTGGCCTTGCCCGGAGCGACCTCGACCGGCACCCGCTCGGTGACCGACAACCCGTACTCCCCCAGCTGCCGGACCTTGTCCGGGTTGTTGGTCATGAGACGGACCTCGCGCACGCCGAGGTCGAGCAGGATGTCGGCGCCCGCCTTGTAGTCGCGCATGTCGGCGGCGAAACCGAGCGCATGGTTCGCCTCCACCGTGTCGCGCCCCTGGTCCTGCAGCGCGTAGGCGCGGATCTTGTTGAGCAGGCCGATGCCGCGGCCCTCGTCAAACATATAGATCAGCACGCCGTTGCCGGTTTTCCCGATCATCGCCAGCGCCGCGTCGAGCTGCTCGCCGCAGTCGCAGCGTTCGCTGCCGAAGACATCGCCGGTCAGGCATTGCGAGTGCAGCCGCACCAGCGTCGGCGCGCCGGGCCGGATATCCCCCTTCACCAGGGCCAGCAGCACGTTGTTGTCCTGGCTGTCGCCGTACATCAGCAGGCGAAATGCGCCGGCCTTGCGCGTCGGAAGCGTCGTCTCAGCGCGCAGGCGCAGGTCCGATCGCGTTTTCCCGGTCTTGCTTTTCTGGACCACGGCTCGGCAGTGTCAGGCGACGGGACTGCCGCGGCTGATCAGCCGCATAAATTCGGCGCGCGTCTTCTCGGCGTTGAACTCGCCGGTGAAAGCCGACGTGGTCGCGATCGAATGCTGCTTCTGGATGCCGCGCATCACCATGCACATGTGCTGCGCCTCGATCACCACCGCCACGCCCTGCGGTTTCAGCGCTTCCTCGATGCAATTGCGGATGTCCACGGTGAGGCGCTCCTGCACCTGGAGCCGGCGCGCGTAGGCATCTACCACGCGCGCAATCTTGGACAGCCCGACGATGCGCCCCTTCGGAATGTAAGCGACATGGCACTTGCCGAAGAACGGCAGCACGTGGTGCTCGCACAACGAGTAGAGCTCGATGTCCTTGACGATCACCATCTGCTGGTATGCCTCGCTGAACATCGCCGAGCGCAGGATCTGCGCGGGGTCAAGCTCGTAGCCGTGCGTCAGGAACTGCAGCGCCTTCGCCACTCGCTCCGGCGTCTTCTGCAGGCCTTCGCGGTCGGGGTTTTCCCCGAGGTCCTTGAGGATGGAACGGTAATTCCCGGCGATCCTGCGCACCGTCGCCGGGTTGTACTGGTCGTTGCGCGCGTAGCCGTTGCCGCCCGGCCCGTCGTCTTCCAGCAGATTTCGCTTTAGCGTCATGGTGACGTCGCGTGGGCCCGTGCTAGGCCAGTCGGTCCCGGATGGATTTGACGATGCCCTCCTTGTTGAGACCGGCGTGGGCGAGCTGAATTCCCGGGTCGCCGTGATCGATGAAGCGGTCGGGCAGCCCCAGTTGCAGCACGGGGAGGGTTTTCCCGGCTTTTTGCAGGGATTCCAGCACCGCGCTCCCCGCACCGCCCATGATGACGTTCTCCTCCACCGTCACCAGCAGGTCATGGGAGTCCGCCAGCTCGCGGACGAGAGCGTCGTCGAGCGGCTTCACGAAACGCATGTTCGCGACCGTGGCGTCGAGTTCCTCGGCCGCCTCCAGCGCGTGCTTCAGCATGGAGCCGAAGGCGAGGATCGCGATCTTCGTCGAATGGCTGGCGGACGCCCTGCCCCTGCGCCGGATCTCGCCGCGGCCGATGGGCAGGACGGTCATCTCTTTCCTGATCTCGACGCCGGGGCCGGTGCCGCGCGGATAGCGCACCGCGACCGGCGTCGCCATGTGAAAGCCGGTATACAGCATCTGCCGGCACTCGTCCTCGTCCGACGGCGCCATCACCGTCATGTTGGGCAGGCAGCGCAAGTAGGTCAGGTCGAAGCTGCCGTTGTGGGTGGCGCCGTCGGCGCCCACCAGACCGGCCCGGTCAATCGCGAACAGGATCGGCAGGTTCTGGATCTGCACGTCGTGGATCAGCTGGTCGTAAGCGCGCTGCAGGAACGTGGAATAGATCGCCACCACCGGCTTGTAGCCTTCACAGGCAAGCCCCGCGGCGAAGGTCACCGAGTGCTGCTCGGCGATGCCGGCGTCGAAATAGCGGTCGGGATAGAGGCCGGCAAACTTCACCATGCCGGAACCTTCGCGCATCGCGGGCGTGATGCCGACGAGCCGCGGGTCCTTCGCCGCCATGTCGCACAGCCAGTCGCCGAAGATCTGGGTGTAGGTCTGCTTGCCGCCGCTCTTGCCGCCGACGATGCCGTTGGTGGTGTCAAACTTGGCGACGCCATGATAGAGCACCGGATCGGCCTCGGCGAGCTTGTAGCCCTGCCCCTTGCGCGTCACCACGTGCAGGAACTGCGGCCCCTTCAGCTCCTTCATGTTGCGCAACGTGGGAATCAGCGCGTCGAGGTCGTGGCCGTCGATCGGGCCGATATAGTTGAACCCCATCTCCTCGAACAGGGTGCCCGGTATCACCATGCCCTTCATGTGCTCCTCGGCGCGCTTGGCGATCTCGCCCAGCACCTTCTCGCTGGCGCGCTTGGCCGCGGAGTAGAAACGGCCGGACATCAGCTTGGCGAGGTACTTGTTCAGCGCACCGACCGGCGGCGAGATGGACATTTCGTTGTCGTTGAGGATCACCAGCAGGTCGGCGTCGGAATCGCCCGCATTGTTGAGCGCCTCGAACGCCATGCCGGCAGACATCGCGCCGTCGCCGATCACCGCCACCACGTGGCGCTTCACGCCGGCCAGCCTGGAGGCGACCGCCATGCCGAACGCGGAACTGATCGAGGTGCTGGAATGCGCGGTGCCGAAGGTGTCGTATTCGCTCTCCTCGCGGCGCGGGAAGCCGGAGAGGCCGCCCCACATGCGCAGCCGGTCCATGCCTTCGCGGCGGCCGGTGAGTACCTTGTGGCCGTAGGTCTGGTGGCCGACGTCCCACACGATGCGGTCGTGCGGCGTGTCGAACACGTAATGCAGCGCGATGGTGAGCTCGACCGTGCCCAGATTCGACGAGAGATGGCCGCCGGTCTGGCTCACGGAGTCGAGCAGGAACGCACGCAATTCGTTGGCGAGCTGCTTCAGCTCCCTCTCGTCGAGGGCGCGCAGCTCGCGCGGGTAGTTGATGGTCTTGAGCAGGTGGTACACCGAAATACCCGGTGCTGAGTGCTGCGTGCTGAGTGCTGAGTTAAGAACATTCTCCGGCATTTGGCTAGACTCCGCGCTTATCGCTCAATATTCAACATTTAACACCAAACACTGCCGTCAAAACTTCCGCAAAACGATGAAATCAGCGATCTGCCGCAGCCGCAACGCCCGCTCCCCGAAACCCGCGAGCGCGTCGAGGGCATTCTGTCGCAGCTCCTGCGCCAGGTCCCGCGCGCGCGCGACGCCGATCGCACTGACGTAAGTCGGCTTGCTGTCCTTGGCGTCCTTGCCGGCGGTTTTGCCAAGCGTGGCGGTGGAGCCCTCGGCGTCGAGCACATCATCCACCACCTGGAAAGCGAGGCCGATCAGCTTCGCGAACAGGTCGAGCTGGCCGAACTCCTGCTGCCCCAGCCCGCTGCCGCAGCGCGCGCCGAGCAACGCGGAAGCGCGGATGATCGCGCCGGTCTTGTGGATGTGCATGAACTCGAGCTCGAGCACGGTCAGGGTCTTGCCAACGGATTCGAGGTCTATCGCCTGCCCGCCCGCCATGCCGCGCGAGCCGGCAGCCGCGGCGAGCAGCTTCACCATCTCGAGCTGTGTCTTCGCGTCGTCGGCCAGGCGGTAGTCGCCCAGCACCTGGAAAGCGAGGCTGTGCAGCGCGTCGCCCACCAGCAGCGCCGTCGGCTCGTCGTACTCGACGTGGCAGGTCGGCTTGCCGCGGCGGAGCACGTCGTTATCCATGCACGGCAGATCATCGTGCACCAAAGAGTAGGCGTGGATCAACTCCACCGCGGAGCCCGCCAGCGCGACGCGCTCAGGGTCCGCGTTCGCCAGCTCGCCCGCGGCGAAGGCGAGCAGCGGCCGCACGCGCTTGCCCCCTTCCAGCACGGCGTAGCGCAGCGCCTGGTGCAGGCGCTGCGGCGCGATTTCCGGTGCCGGCAGCACGCGCTGCAGCGTCGCCTCGACGCGTTGCAGGTGGTCGTGGGACCAGGCCGCAAAATCAATGGTTGTCGTTGCCGTCGTCACTCTTGAAGTTCCGCAGGATGCCGTCTTCCAGCACCTTGACCTGCTGCTGCGCATCCTGCAGCGCGGCCTGGCAATACTTGAGCAAATCCGCGCCGCGCTTGTAGGCAGCAAGCGAGCGTTCGAGCGGCAACTGGCCGTCCTCCATGCTGGAGACGACTTTCTCCAGCTCGGCTAATGCAGCTTCGAGGGATTGCGGGGGCTGGGATTTTGGTGCCTTGGACATGGGCTTGCCGCCCCGTTGGACGGAGGCGAAAGAGTAGCGCAGTCAAAGGGTTGGGTCAACGCTCGGCGCACCGGGCAGCAGGCGTCATGCCGGCGGTGATCCTGGCGTTGATTACTATGGACGCGCTCCCGCCTGTCCGACTCAGGCTTTGTGCTTGCCGATGCTCCAGCCATGGACGGCGATGTGTTTTTCCGCCACCGCGGCGGGCTCGTCCTCGAGCGGCGTCGCCATCGTGTCGTTAAACCGGTTCATGAAGCCGAAATAGGCGACCAGCGCCGTGATTTCCACGATCTCGCCCTCGGACCAATGCTGCTTCATTCTGGCGAAAAGTTCGTCGGTGACGCCGTTAGGTTGTGACGCGGCCGCGATCGCGAATTCGAGCGCCACGCGCTCGCGGTTGTCGAACAGCGGGCTCGTCCTGAACTCCCACACCGCGGCGAGCTTCTCGTCCTTGATGCCAGACCGGAGCGACCCTCCGGCATTGTGCGCCATTCAGTAATGGCAGCCGTGAGTGCGCGCCACGACATAGGCCAGCAGGCGCTTGAACCCCACGCTGACTTCGCCCTGCGGATCGAACACGGCGCTGTTCAAGGCGCGCACGGCCCGAACGATCCTGGGCTTGCGCTGCAGGATGAGCTGGCTGTTAGGAATGAAGTGCCCGGACGCCTTCAACTGATCGAAGACATCATTTAGCTCGGGAACCGAGCCGACTGGAAGCGGAGCGAGGCGGGTCATATCATTTCCTTTCTGGGTTGATCCGTTGATAGCGCATGAGACACGGCACGAGGGATCAGGCTCAGATTGCCCAGTGGCTGCAGCGATTCATCGCTGCTCTTCACGCAAACTTGCTGGATCGCCAGGAACACCCTGGCGGCGGCGGTTTCGCGCCAGAACCAGTCATCGATGGCCTTGGACGAGAGATTCCCCGGCTGCGCCGCCACCGCTTCGTAGTAGTACGCCTTTATGTCATCGCATGCGCGTTTCAGCGCGACACCAGCCGTCAATCCGTCCACTGCCTGCGGCTTCGGCTCGGTGTCGAGATAAGCGGCCGCGTGGCTCGCTGCATCTTCCACTTTCATTCCGAAAACACCCATCGTTGTGCGCCCGCGCCGCTTGACCGCGATGTCATACCATGGGGCCAACTGCGCGATTTCTCCGCGCATTGCCTGCGCGAGCCCCTCTCCTTTCGCCGTCGCGGGCGCAAAGGAGACCGGGCAGGCAAATCCGCCCACTTGGTCATCTGCCACCGGAGCGTCCTCGGGGAAATCCTCCAGCACCGGCCCCACGGGACGCCCAAGCAGCGACAGCAGGGCACGCAACACCCTGCGCTGGAAATCCGGTTCGTTTGGCGCGCCGAAGGGCCGCCCGAGCAAGAATGGCACCCAGAGCGCCCGCGACGGCTTGATGGCAGCGGTCTGTTCCCGGATCAAGCTGACCTGCGCGGTCGGAATACCCTCCCGCTCGATATAGTGGCCCAGTGCGCCCACGGCGCACGTGCAGTTCGGTCAGACAGGGGTCAGCAGTACCGCATCAACGCGGTCTTTTTTCAGCAGGGCCGCGAGCTCCCGGGCCTTGGGCTCGAGAGCGCGTATCGGGGCGGCGCCCATGAAAGAATAGTGAAATTCCGAGACGCTTCCGACGACGCCATGGGCATTGAGCTCGCGTAATCGCTCGAGCGGAAATACGACATTGATGTCCTCCTGAAACCCGCTGCGGTCGAAATTGACCGATACGTGGCTCATGATCAGTTCACCGGCGGGAGTATCCCCCGGAATAACGCGGTAGTCCGCCGACCCGACCTGGAATGGCCGGTCGCCACGCGCGTGCAGCCCGGAGGTGGTGACTATGGCGACCCGGCGCTCGCCGAGCGGCGGTCCCGATACGAACGGCGTAGGGCCGAACTCGGGCAATTCCCGGATCTTGTCCAGGTGGTGCTTCTGCTCCCATTCGGCAAAATCGGTCAAACGGGCCATGCGCTGCTCCTCTCTCAACGGGCCGGAATTATGCAGCGCGCCGTCAGTCGAGACAGCGCAGCATGACCGCCGCGATGCTCCCGAGGGCGGCGCGGTCGGGGTTTGCCTTGCCCACCAGGCGCAGGCCCTGGATGCCGGCGACCAGGTAGCGCGCGAGGGATTCGACGTCGGCGGTTGCGGCGAGCTCGCCGCGCGCCCGGGCGCGGGCCAGCGCGTCGCGGAAAAGTCCCTCGATGCGATCGAGGCCGCGCCGCACCCGCGCAGCGGTAACCCGGTCTCCGCGCGCGAGCTCGGCGGCGCAGTTGCCAATGAAGCAGCCGCGCCGCCCCGGACCCTCGACGATGCGGACGATCAAATCGCCCACGAACGCGGCAATCGCGTCGCGAACCCGCCCCGGGCGGTCCAGCGCGGCAGTAATTCGCGCGACGGCCTGCTCCTGGTAGCGGTCTAGCGACCGGTGCAGCAAAGCCCGTTTCCCACCGAAAGCCGCATAAAGACTCGATCGGCTGAGCCTGGTCGCCGCGCACAGGTCGTCGAGCGAGGTCGCCTTGAAGCCCTTTGCCCAGAAAGCCTGCATCGCCCGCTCGAGCGCGGCATCGGCGTCAAATTCACGGGGCCGCGCCATTACTTGATCGCTTCTTGGGCAAGGCCCGCCAGCGCCTTGGCTAAATTTTGCACGACCGGGCCGCAATCACCGGTGCCGTGGCGAGTAGCGAGGTACCGGGGATCGTTATAAGCCAGCCAGACCTGCCCGTTCGCGTCCTGCCAGGCGAGCGCCTTGAGCGGCAGATCGATACCGGCAGACTGAGCGCACTCCATCAACGGCGTACCACCCTGGGGGTTTCCGAAGATCAACAACTCCGTAGGTCTGAGGGTTTTGCCGATCTTCTGCGCGCCTGCCGCATGGTCCAAACGAAGGAATACGTTGAGCCCTTTTGCCTTGGCAGCACTCTCGAAACGATCCAGAGTTTCCTTCACGCCGTGCAGGCTCTTCACCGAGACCAATCCCTCGGCGGCGGTCGCCGCGCTCGCCATCAGCACCAAAACGAGCAGGCCCGTGAAGCGAAACTTGAGCAAATGCACTCCTTCCCTCAAGCGGACAAGTGTGGCTTGCGTACCGAATTATAGAACGATCGTTCCATAATGCAAGGGGTTCGATGTCAGCGTGCCCCAGCAGGCACACCGGCACGCGCACTTACCAGTGCAGCAGGCGCGGGCCCAGAAGTGCCCCCAGCGCTGTCGGTATCAACATGCCGAGCAGGTACCAGACGCCGATGAACGGCGCCGCCAGTTCCGGGCAATGCAGCGCGTACACCAGCGCGCCGCCGGCCCCCGACAGCAGACCTGCCGCGGCGCCGGCCAGTGCGAGCCGCGTCGGCGCGAGCCCTCTCATCGCCCACAGCGATGCGACGAACAGTGGCAGGGACAGCATCGGAACGTTGACCAGGCAGCCCTTCCAGGTATCGCCAAAAACCAGTGCTTCGCGTTCTCCGGGCGCGGCGGCCAGCAGCACCACGGCCGCGATCAGCCACATCGCCAGCACCGGCGCAGCCAGCGCCGCCGCCACGCGCCCCAGAAGTACTCCGGGTCGCGACAAACGGATCGTCGCCAGCAGCGCCCCGGCCAGCAGCGCGGCAGGAAGCGCGAGCTTTGCCCAGAACATCGGCAGCCGCGCGGCGTCATCCAGATCGGGCCGCACCCCGAGCAGGATCGCCATCAGCAGCGTCGTCCAGAAGGCGCCCCAACCCAGCGCAACGGTGTAGCGACGCCGCAGCACGTCCGTTTCGACGGGTTCCGCCCCGCGCGACAGCATTGCAATCAAGTCATCCGTCTTCATGGCTCGCTCCGTATCATAGCTGCCAACGCTTTCAAGCCGCGATGCACGCCGACCTTGACCGCCGATTCCGACATCCCGGTCATCCGCGCCGTCTCGGTCACCGACAGCCCTTGCAATTTCATATGGACGATCGGCAGCCGCTGTTGGTCCGGCAACCGCGCGAGCAGCTTGCCCACGTCACGCCGCGCATCGGCCGCCTCGGTGTCGGAGGAAGTAAGCACATCGAGTTCGTCGTCCAGCGGGTCGTTGAGTGCCTCGCGCACCCCGCGCCGGCGCAACAGATCGACCAGCTTGTAGCGCGCAATGGCGTGGACCCATGCCGTCAGCGGCAGGCCGGCATCGTAGGTATGGCGCTGGTTGTGAACGGCCAACAACGTTTCCTGCACGAGATCCTCCACTTCATCCGGCAAGCCGGCGAGGCGCCGCCTCAGGAAGGCGCGCAAATGAGCGCTCAACCCCTTCAGGCACGCCTCATAGGCCCGAGTATCACCGGCAAGACCACGGACCAGCAGGTCCCTGAACTGGTCTTCGGCGGCGCTCACTCGGCCCTGTCTCCTGATTCGTTGTCGGGAAGCGTTCGGTTACAGCCGGGGCGAATTTTGCCCGACCCTGTAACCAACTGCCAGTTTGCTACGTATATCCCTCAGACCGTGCAGCCGGGCCGAACCCGGTCAGGCGAGCGGCACTCAACCCTTACAGGAGACCGATCCATGAATTCCCGCACCCTCGCCGTTACCGCCATCACGCTCGCCGCCCTCGCATCGGGAGCCGCCCTCGCGCAGGACAAGGGCGCATCCATCAAAGGGGAAAAAGAACGCTGCTACGGCATATCGCTCGCCGGCAAGAACGACTGCGCAGCGGGCCCCGGCACCAGCTGCGCGGGCACCTCGAAAGTCGATTACCAGGGCAATGCCTGGAAGTACGTGGCTAAGGGCACCTGCGCCACAATGAAGTCCCCGAAGGGCATGGGCTCGCTCAAGGAGGTCAAGGGTTAAGTCGGGTCCCCGGAAAAACACCTCGCAACCATGACCACGGTCCTGACGGCCGGGCTCGGCCTGAAGCCGCAGCACTACGACGCGGCACTTGCCTGCCCGGCGGCCGGGTTGTGGTTCGAGGTGCATCCCGAAAACTACATGGTTGCCGGCGGTCCGCGCCTCGCATGGCTGGAAGCGATCCGCTCAATACACGCAATCTCGCTGCACGGCGTGGGCCTGTCGCTCGCCGCCGATGCCGATCCTGACCCGGCGCACCTTGCACGACTTGCAGGGCTTGTGCGCCGCATCGAGC
>Ga0180065_1000117_pt1 | contig 11301 bp, 7 predicted proteins | sample EasRiv00A_16_10D_FD_121783 | JGI IMG/M metagenome (GOLD analysis project Ga0180065, IMG submission 121783) | Soil microbial communities from meander-bound floodplain in the East River, Colorado, USA - East River metaG ERMLT200A_16_10D | ecosystem: Environmental > Terrestrial > Soil > Floodplain ...
AGATTGGCGAGCACGCTTTCCAGATAGGCCTTGGCCTGGGCCAGCGCCGCCTGGTGACGCTCGGCCTGTGCCCGCGCTTCCGCCAACTGCAGCGTCATCGCGTTGAAAGACTGGGTGAGAACGCCGAGTTCATCGCGCGAATCGACCGCCGCGCGCTGGCTGAAGTCGCCGCTTGCCACCGCCCGCGTGCCTTCCACCAGCACGCCGAGCGGAGCCGACAGGCGGTCGGACAACACGAACGCGAGCCCGGCCGCCGACAGCAGCGATAGCAGTAAAGTGAGCGTAAGCGTCACTCCATACAGGCGCTTGAGCCCCCTGCGCGACAGCATCAACTCCTGGTACTCGCGATAGCCGGTCTGCACCGCTTCCGCGTCCCGAGCGAGGGGCGCCGGCACCAATTGCAGCAGCTGCAGCACGCGCGGCGCGTCGCCGCCCGAGGGCACGGGCACCAGCACGCGCAGGTAGAGCCCCTTGTCGGGAATCGCTTCGATCGCGCTGTAGGCGCCGTGCAACCTCAACTCCTGTTGCGCGGCCGGGCCCGGCAGCTCCGGCAGCAGGCCCGGGGGCTCGCCGCCGGAACGCGCGAGCGGCTTGCCGCGATTGCCGAACAACATCGCCTCCTGCGCGCCCACTATCGATCGCACTAAATTGAGCGCTGCCGGCACCTCCGCGGCCGGGCGCGCCGACAATTCGATCGCCATGGCGTCCGCCTGGGTCGTGAGGTCCCTCAACAGCCCGTCGAGCGCGCCGCGGCCGAGATTGATGCCGCCCTCGAGCGCCTTGTCCACGCGCACCTCGAACCAGGAGTCGATCGAACGTGCCAGAAACTGTACCGACACACCGTAGATCAGCGCACCGGGCAGCACTGCCATCAGGGCGAACAGCATCACCAGCCGCAGCGTGAGCTTGGCGCCGAAGACGCCGCTCTTCAGCTTGCGCCTGAGCGTGAGCAACTGGTAGACCACCAGTCCCGTCATCATCAGCACCACCGCGCCGTTGAGAACGAGCAGCAGCGGGTACTGGTCGGCAATCAGGGTGGAGTTGCCGCTCGCCGTCGCCAGCAGGAACAGCGCAACCGCGCCCAATCCCACGCACAGGACGAGTACGTAGCGCACCGCGGCGCTCGACCGCGCGGGGCGGACGTGCGGCGCAGTGGCGCTCATGGCGATACCGTCCAACGGTGCCAGTCGGAGCTCATGCTCCAGTCGCGCGAGCCCAGCGCGGTGACCTGAAACGGGCGCGGCAGTTGCGAAGTGTCCAGCCGCATGCGCAGGCCGGCGGTGTAGCTGTCGCCCTTGCGCAGGGCGCCCGCTTCGGCGATATCGCGTATGCGCGCGCGGCTCATGAAAGCCAGCCCCTCCGGCAGCGAGGCGAAATTCTGGTAGAGCTTCCCGACGCCGACCCGGTACTGGCGCGTCAACGCGTTATACGACAGACGATACTGCTGCCGGGTGCTGGATATCTTCTCGTTGAGCCAGTACCAGCGCGGGCGTATCAGTTCGAATTCGAGAGAGAAATAGAGCGGTACACCTTTGTTGAGCACGTCTTCCAGGGCGGAGGTCAGCGTGATCTCGAATTCGGCTTCGAGCGTGTGGCCGTCCTCGGCCGTAATCACAGCCGCTCTATGGACATCGATGCCGTCGGCGCGGGCTGCGAGCGGTGCGGCGACCGCAAGCCAGAGTGCCGCAAGCGCGGCGATCCAGCTAAGCCTTCTGCAGCAGCACATAGAAGAAGCCATCATGCCGTTCGTCCGGAAGCAGTTGGCCCGCGGGCAGTTGGCCCTGGTGATCCACCGCGGGGAGGCTGAGACGCGTCGCGTCCCGGTGGCGCTCCAGAAACCGCGCAACCTGCTGGTGGTTTTCCTCCTGGAACACGGAGCAGGTGGCGTACAGCAATTTACCACCACTGGCGAGTAACCGCCAAAGCACGTCCAGCATGCGGCTCTGCTGGTGCGCGAACTGCGGGATGTCGGTGGGGCGCCGCAGCCATTTGACGTCGGGATGCCGTCGCGCAACGCCGGAAGCGCTGCACGGAACGTCGGCCAGGATGCGATGGTAGGGCGCGTCGTCCCACCACTGGGTCGGCTCACAGGCATCGCCGCACACGACGCGCGCTGCGAGTCCCAGCCGCGCCAGATTGGCGCGCACCCGTTCCAGGCGCCCGGCGTCGGAGTCGAGCGCGGTGACTTCCGCCGCCGCGAGTTCCAGCAGGTGCCCGGTTTTGCCCCCGGGCGCCGCGCACGCATCGAGCGCGCGCATGCCGTCGTGCAGGTCGAGCATGGGCGCCGCCAGCTGCGCCCCTGCGTCCTGTACCGACACCAGGCCTTCGGCAAGACCGGGTATGCGCTCGGCCGGCAGCGGTTTGCCCAGCAGTACGGCGGAAGCCCCCCAGCACTCTGCCTTGATGCCGTGGCGCTCGAGCAACTCCAGGTATCCGGCTGGATCCGCACGTCGGCGGTTCACCCGCAGCGTCAGCGGCGGATGCCGATTCGCCGCCTCCAGCGCCGCGGCGTAATGCGCTGGATACTGGTCGCGCAGCTTGTCTATCCACCATTGCGGGTGGCAGTAGCGCGCCGGCTCCGAGCGCTGTACTTGCGCATTGAGCCCGCGGCGGCGGCGCAGGAAGCTGCGCAGTACGGCGTTGACCAGTGCCTTGGCCGAAGTGAACCCCAGCGCTTCGCTGGCGCGCACCGCGTGATCCACGATAGCGTGGGGCGCAGCGCGCGTATGCTCGAGCTGATACAGAGCAACCAGCAGGAGCGGACGCAGCCGCGTGTCCTTGAGGGGCTTGTCAAGCAGCGCCTCGAGCAGGGCCTCGAAGCGGGAGAGAAGACGCAGCGTGCCGTAAGTCAGGTCCTGGATTGCCGCGCGATCGCGGGCGGCCAGCTGAGGATGTTGCCGCCGCAACGCCGCGAGTGCTGCATCGAGACTGCGACCGGCCAGCACGCTGCCGAGCGCAGCGGCGGCGAGCCGCTGCACTTCAACCATGTTTCGTTCCGAAGCTTGCGCCGCGCGCGAGCCGGAAGCCGGAGAGAAAGGCCTGCGCCGGAAGTCTTCTCCCGCCCGCGCGCTGCAGTTCGAGAATACGCAGCGTGCCGGTGCCGCACGCCACCACGATGCCGTCGGCGGCCGCCGCGCAGACCGTGCCCGGCGCGGCGGCAATGGCAGGGCCGCTGCGCGCGCGCCAGATCTTCAGCACGACCCCATCGAGACGGGACTGCGCGCCCGGCGCAGGGTCGAAAGCGCGCACCTGGCGCGCGATCTCCTGTGCCGGGCGCCCCCAGTCGATCTCGGCGTCGCCCCTGGTGATGCGCGCGGCATAGGTTACCCGGCTTGCGTCCTGCGGCTGTGGCAAGAGGGGGGCTTCCAGCGCGCGGACGATCAGCCGCGCCCCGAGCGCGGCCAGCTTGTCATGCAGCGTGCCCGCCGTGTCGTCGGCAGCAATTACGACCGGTTCTTGCAGCAGGATGGCGCCGGTGTCGAGGCCCTCGTCCATCTGCATGATGGTGATGCCGGTTTGAGTGTCGCCCGCGAGCAGCGCACGCTGGATCGGCGCCGCGCCGCGCCAGCGCGGCAGCAGCGAGGCATGCACGTTCAGGCAGCCTCGCTGCGGCAGCCTGAGCAGCGCCGGCGGCAAGATCAGCCCGTAGGCGGCAACCACCAGCGCCTGTGGGCGTGCTGCAGCGATGGCCTCCTGCACGGCGGTCTCATTCAGGGTGGCCGGCTGCAGAACGTCGCGGTTACGCGCCTGCGCCAGCCGTTTCACCGCCGAGGGCTGCGGCTTCAGGCCACGGCCGGCCGGCCGGTCGGGCTGGGTGAGGACCAACTTGATGTCATGTCCGGCGTCCAGCAGGGCCTCCAGCGAGGCTGCCGCGAACTCCGGTGTCCCTGCGAAAACAATGTTCATTGGGGGCGGCACGCGCAGCGGCCCGATTACGGGGGTGCGAGCGGGCGCAAACGGCAATCAGAGCACGAGGCGCCGCGGTTCGGGCTCCGCCCGCCGCTGCTGCTTTCTGAATCTCGCGAGGATGCGGCGCTGCTTCAGTTGCGACAGCCGCTCAACGAATACCTTGCCCTCCAAATGATCCATCTCGTGCTGGATGCACAAGGCGAGCAGTCCATCGGCTTCCCGCGTTCCGGCTCTGCCCTCGGCGTCGAGCGCACGCACTGTGATACGTTCGGCGCGCCGCACTTTTTCGTAAACCCCCGGCACCGACAGGCAGCCTTCTTCGCGGTCCGCCTCGCCGCTGGCGGCTATCAATTCGGGGTTGACCAGAACCAGCAACTGGTCCCGGGTTTCCGAGATATCGATCACGATCACGCGCAGATGGACATCCAACTGTGTTGCGGCCAAGCCTATCCCGGGCGCAGCGTACATCGTATCTGCCATATCTTTGATTAATTTGCGGATTCCATCGTCGACCCGGCCCACTGCGGCGGCCCGCTGGTGGAGCCTCGCATCTGGATAACGCAAAATCGGCAGTAAAGCCACAAAAAAGCTTGCGAATTTAATCAGCTAGATGCAGAATTTAATCCAATATCTCGGCGCGGCCCGGTTAACCGGGGGACGCCTGCATAAGTCCGTCAATTTGGGGCGTTCCATGCGTAAAACCATTATATCCCTGATTTTGCTGATGACTCCGCTCCTCCCGGCGCTGGCAGCTGAGGTCGGCGAGCTGAAGGAAGATGCGCCGGACCGCTATATCGTTGTACCAGGAGATACCCTGTGGGGCATCTCCGGCCGCTTCCTCAAGGACGTGTGGAAATGGCCTGACGTGTGGCGGATGAACCAGGAGCAAGTCAGGAACCCGCATCGCATCTACCCCGGCGACGTGATCGTGCTGGACCGCTCCGGGGGTGACCCGCAGCTGCGGCTGCTTCGCAGTGGCGAGGGCGATCCGAGGGCGGCCGCGGCGGCAGCTGCCGGGCGGGATACCGTAAAGCTCTCGCCGAGGACGCGGGCCCAGCCGCTCGCCGATAAGGCCGTGCCGGCGATCCCGCCATCGGCCATCGAGCCATGGCTGTCGCGGCCACTGGTGGTGGGGCAAAATGAACTCGATAGCGCGCCGGTGATCATGGCCACCGAGGAGAACCGGGTGGTGATCGGCGCCGGCAGCATCGCCTATGCCGACAAGCTCAAGCGTGGCGACCAGGTATGGCAGGTGTTCCGCCGCAGCGATGCGCTGGTCGACCCGGACACCGGCCAGACGCTCGGCTATATGGCGATCTATCTCGGCGAAGCGCGGCTGCGGAAGTTCGGTGATCCCAGCACCATCGAGATCACCAAGTCGCAACAGGAAATCTACGTTGGCGACCGCCTGCTGCCCAGTGCCAAGGAAATTCCCAATTTTTCATACGTACCGCGCGCACCGGTGCGGACGGTGCGGGGTCGCATCATGAACACCTACGAAAATCTCGGCGAAACCGGCGCGCTGGGTATCGTGGCTCTGTCCAAGGGATCGCAGGATGGTCTCGAGGTCGGCCATGTCCTGGCGATTCATCGCAGCCAGAGCACGTCCCGTTACGAATTGCGCCGGTCACCGCTCTACGGTCAGCAAGGGCTCAGCCTGAGCGACTCGCCGCGCACCTATTACAGCGAGCAACTCACGCCGCGCGACGCGCCGGTGTACACCCGCGGCAAGCCGATCTCCGAGGCGGACTTCGCCCGGCTGCCGGACGAGCGCTACGGGCTGGTGATGGTGTTCCGCACGTTCGACCGTACTGCCTTCGGCCTGGTAATGCAGGCGTCGCGCCCGGTCACGGTCAACGACCTCGTCACCAATCCCTGATTCCGCCGGACGCCGCGCTTCGCGCGCGTGCGTCCGTGCCGCCCCGGCACGGCGCAAGGCAATACTGCTTTCGCCGCCATGCCTCTCGACGCTGATCTCTCTGCCTGGCTTCGGCTGAGCCTCACGCCCGGCCTGGGGGGGGAGGCCTTGCGACGTCTGCTCCTCGCCCTCGGTGGTCCGGGGCAAGTGCTCGCCGCGCGTCGCGCCGAACTTGCCAAGTACGTCGGAGAGACCGTCGCCGCGTCAATCAGGGATTACGATGCGGCCCCGGCATTGTCCACAGCCGGCGCCTGGCTGGAGGAAGCAGTCAATGACATCATTACGCTGGCCGATACCCGCTATCCCCGGCAGCTCCTGGAGATTCCCGATCCTCCGCCGCTGCTTTATGTGAAAGGTCGTGTCGAGCTGCTGTCGCGGCCCGCGCTTGCCATCGTCGGTAGCCGCAACGCGACCGCGCAAGGCTTGGCCAACGCCGAGGCCTTCGCCAGGACGCTCTCGGACGCCGGGTTGACCGTAGTGAGCGGGCTGGCGCTGGGCGTTGATGCCGCGGCGCATCGCGGCGGGCTGGCCGGATCCGCCAGCAGCGTAGCGGTACTCGGCACCGGCGCCGACATCGTCTATCCCGCGCGCAACCGCGCGCTGGCGCACGAATTGGCCGCGGGCGGCGCGCTCGTGTCCGAATTTCCACTCGGCATGAAACCCCTTGCCGGCAATTTCCCGCGCCGCAACCGCCTGATCAGCGGGCTCGCGCTCGGTTGCCTGGTGGTGGAAGCCGCGGCCGACAGCGGATCGCTCATTACCGCGCGCCTCGCGGCCGAGCAGGGCAGGGAAGTCTTCGCCATCCCCGGCTCGATACACTCGCCGCTCGCCAAGGGCAGCCATGCCCTGATCAAGCAGGGCGCGAAGCTGGTGGAAAGCGCCCGCGATATACTCGAGGATCTTCGGATGGGCGCTCCGTCGGCGCCGGCGCCGGCGCCGGCGCCGGCTGTGGTGACCAACCCGCGGGCGCAGCGCCTGCTCGATGCCTTCGGCCACGAGCCGTGCGACCTCGACACGCTCGCCGCGCGCAGCGAATTGCCGGTGGCGGAGATCGGCGCGCTGCTCACGCAACTCGAACTCGATGGCCTGATCGCCACGCTGCCGGGCGGGCTGGTTCAGCGCCTGCATCGTTAGTTTTCGCGGCGTGTGCGGCGAAAAACTTGCGCAGTCAAATTTTTGTACTTATCATCTGGCGCTATTTTTGCATTGCACACGGATAGTGCGCGCGGATGAGTAAACAACTGATCATTGCCGAGAAGCCCTCGGTTGCAGCCGATATCTCGCGTGCCATTGGCAGCTTCACGCGACACGGTGATTATTTCGAGAGTGACCAGTACCTGCTGTCGTCCGCGGTCGGGCACCTGCTCGAACTCATCGTGCCGGAAGAACACGACGTCAAGCGCGGCAAGTGGTCGTTCGCGAACCTGCCGATAATTCCGCCGCATTTCACGCTCGCGCCGATCGAGCGCAGCGAGAGCCGCCTGAACCTGCTGCTGCGGCTGCTCAAGCGCAAGGACGTTACCGGCCTCATCAACGCCTGCGACGCGGGCCGCGAGGGTGAACTCATTTTCCGCTACATCATCCAGCACGCGGGCGCGAAAAAGCCGATCCAGCGCCTGTGGTTGCAGTCGATGACGCCCGCCTCCATCCGCGAGGGTTTCGATCGCCTGCGGCCCGATCGCGAGCTGTTGCCCCTCGCCGACGCGGCGAAGTGCCGCTCCGAGGCCGACTGGTTGGTCGGCATCAACGGCACGCGCGCGATGACTGCCTTCAACTCGAAGGAAGGCGGTTTTTACCTGACCACGGTCGGGCGCGTGCAAACGCCGACGCTCGCCATCCTGGTCGAGCGCGAGGAGAAGATCCGCGCCTTCAAGACGCGCGATTACTGGGAAGTGCATGCACGCTTCGGCGCGCAGGCCGGAGAGTACGCCGGGCGCTGGTTCGATCCCGGATTCAAGAAGGACGACGACGCCGAGCACAAGGCCGAGCGTGCCTGGAGCGCGGCCGAGGCGGAGGCGGTCGCCGCCGCCTGCAGGGGCCAGACCGGCACCGTCACCGACGATACCCGGCCGGCGACACAGCTCTCCCCCTTGTTGTTCGACCTCACCAGCCTGCAACGCGAAGCCAACGGGCGCTTCGGCTTCTCGGCGCGCACCACGCTCTCGCTGGCCCAGGCGCTCTACGAGAAACACAAGGTCCTCACCTACCCGCGGACTGACTCGCGCGCCTTGCCGGAGGACTACATTGCCACCGTCAAGAAGGCGATGGACATGCTCGGCGATGTCCGCGACTACGCCCCGTTCGCCAAAAGCGTCCTGAAGAACGGCTGGGTGAAACCAAACCGGCGCATCTTCGACAATTCGAAGATCAGCGACCACTTCGCGATCATCCCCACGCTGCAGCCGCCGCGGCATCTGAACGAGATCGAGCAGAAGCTCTACGACCTCGTGGTGCGGCGCTTCCTCGCGGTATTCCATCCCGCCGCGGAATACCTGCAGACCACGCGCATCACGCAGGTCGGCGAGTATCAGTTCAAGACGGAAGGCCGCATCCTGCAGAACCCGGGCTGGCTTGCGATATACGGGCGCACCGCCCAGGAAGAATCCCAGAACCTGCCGGCCGTCGCCGCGGGGGAAAAAGTCGATGCGCTGGAAGTAAACGCCGTGCCCAACCAGACCAAGCCGCCGCCGCGCTATTCGGAAGCCACCCTGCTCTCCGCCATGGAGGGAGCCGGCAAGCTGGTCGATGACGACGAACTGCGCGAAGCAATGGAAGCCAAGGGTCTCGGCACCCCGGCCACGCGCGCCGCCGTGATCGAGGGTTTGATACGCGAAAAATACGTACAGCGGGAAGGGCGGGAGCTGAAGCCCACCTGGAAGGCGTTCCGGCTGCTGCTGGCGCTCCACCATTTCGGCGTAACCGAGATCACGTCACCCGAGCTGACCGGCGACTGGGAATACAAGCTCAAGCTGATGGAGTCCGGCAAGCTCGAACGCGAAGTCTTCATGGACCACATCGAGCAGTCGACCCGCGACCTGGTGGAGCGCATCAAGAGCGGCGACATCCCCGACGAGGCCTACGCCACTGTCGAGGCGCCTTGCCCCAAGTGCGGCGGCGTGGTGCAGGAAAATTATCGGAAATTCCAGTGCCAGAACTGCGACTTCTCGCTGTGGGTGGTGCTGTCGGGCCGGGAGTGGGCGCCGGAAGAAGTGGCGGAACTCATTACCAAGCGTTTCGTCGGGCCGCTCTCCGGTTTCCGCAGCCGCGCCGGCAAGCCGTTCTCGGCCGGTCTGCGCCTGACCGACGAGTTCAAGCTCGAATTCGACTTTGGCCAGACCCGTCCCGGCGAAGAAGAGACCGCGCCTGACTTCAGCGGACAGGAAAGCGTAGGTGCCTGCCCCAAGTGCAAGTCACGCGTGTTCGAGCACAGCGTGTCTTACGTATGCGAGAAGGCGGTCGGCCCCGAGCGCAGCTGCGATTTCCGCTCGGGCAAGATGATCCTGCAGCAGCCGGTGGAGCGCGCGCAGATGGAGAAACTGCTCGCCACCGGACGCACCGATCTCTTCACGCGCTTCATTTCCAGGAAGGGGCGGCCGTTCAAGGCCTACCTGGTCAAGACGCCCGAGGGCAGGGTTGGCTTCGAATTCGAGGCGCGCAAGCCGCGCCAGCCGAAAGCGGGAGCGCCGGCAACTCCGGCGCCCGTCGCTGCATCGCCGAAAGGCAAGGAGCGCGGCGCTGCCGCGAAGCCTGCGGCCGCCAAGCACGCCAAGACCGTCAAGACAGCCACCGCCAAACCTGCCACGGCGGCAGCCGCCAAGGTAAAGGCTAAAGCCAAACGCAATAAATAAACGCGGCTGCACGCCGCGTTTATTCAGATATCCAGGTTACGCACGCCCAGCGCGTTGGACTCGATGAACTGCCGGCGCGGCTCGACCTCGTCGCCCATCAGGGTTGAGAAAATCTCCTCCGCGCTGATGGCGTCCTCGATCTGGGTCTTGAGCAGTCGCCGCGTCTGAGGATCCATGGTGGTTTCCCACAACTGCTCGGGGTTCATTTCGCCCAGGCCCTTGTAGCGCTGAATGCTGACGCCGTTCTGCACCTCGTCGAGCAGCCATTCGATGGCTTCGCGAAATTCCCTGACCGGCTGCTGCCGGTCGCCGCGCTTGACGTAGGCGCCGTCACCGAGCAGCCCCTGCAGCACCTGGGCTGTTTTCTTGATCTGGTCGTAGTCGCCGCTCTGCACGAAGTCGGCGTCGATATAGCAGTGGCGCTCGATGCCGTGTTGCGTGCGGCTTACCGCCAGCACGTTGCGCTCGCTCTTGTCGTCGTACCGCGCTTCCACTTTCATGCCCAGCGGCGCCAGCAATTCGCCCAGCGCCCTGGCGCTGTTGTGCGCCGCCTTTTCGTCCGCCAGATCGAGCTGCACTGGTTGGCGCAGCAGCGCATACAGCACTTCCTGGTCGATCAGGCGGCTCACCCGCTCGATCACGGCTTCGGCCAGCAGATAATCCTTGGCAACCTTCTCGAGCGCGTCCTTGCTCAACACCTGCGCGTTGACAGCCGTGTGTAGCTCCGCCTCCGCCAGGGCAAGCTGGAGCAGCGTCTGTTTCAGTTCGTGCTCGTCCTTGAGATACTGCTCGCTCTTGCCGTGCTTTATCTTGTAGAGCGGCGGCTGCGCGATGTAGACGTGCCCGCGCTCTATCAACTCCGGCATCTGCCGGTAGAAGAACGTGAGCAGCAGCGTGCGGATGTGGGAGCCGTCGACATCCGCGTCGGTCATGATGATGATGCGGTGGTAACGCAACTTCTCCGGTGCGTAGTCCTCCTTGCCGATGCCGGTGCCGAGGACGCTGATGAGCGTAATGATCTCCTGCGAGGACAGCAGCTTGTCGAGCCGCGCGCGCTCGACATTGAGTATCTTGCCCTTGAGCGGGAGTATCGCCTGGAACTTGCGGTCGCGCCCCTGCTTGGCCGAGCCGCCGGCCGAGTCGCCCTCCACGATGTAGAGTTCGCACTGGGCGGGATCGCGCTCCTGGCAATCGGCGAGCTTGCCCGAAAGGCCGAACGAATCCAGCACCCCCTTGCGCCGCGTCAGCTCGCGCGCCTTGCGCGCCGCCTCGCGCGCGCGCGCCGCGTCGATGATCTTGGAGCAGATCACGCGCGCGTCATTCGGCTTCTCGAGCAGGAATTCGTTGAGTTTCTGGGAAACGATTTCCTCCACCACCGGCCGCACCTCCGAGGACACCAGCTTGTCCTTGGTCTGCGACGAAAACTTGGGTTCCGGCACCTTCACGGAGAGCACCGCGGTGAGCCCTTCCTTCATGTCGTCGCCGGTGGTTTCGACTTTCGCCTTTTCCGACAGCTTGTTGTTCTCGATAAACTGGTTGAGCGTGCGCGTCATCGCGGCGCGCAGTCCGGTCAGGTGGGTGCCGCCGTCGCGCTGCGGGATGTTGTTGGTGAAGCACTGCACCGAC
>Ga0180065_1000121_pt1 | contig 11054 bp, 10 predicted proteins | sample EasRiv00A_16_10D_FD_121783 | JGI IMG/M metagenome (GOLD analysis project Ga0180065, IMG submission 121783) | Soil microbial communities from meander-bound floodplain in the East River, Colorado, USA - East River metaG ERMLT200A_16_10D | ecosystem: Environmental > Terrestrial > Soil > Floodplain ...
GACGATGCCGCCGACGATGATATCGGTGGCTTTCATCGTGCCTTTCCACCGACCGCCTTCGGCGAGCGTGAGGGGGCCGTCGATGTCGCAGTCTCCCTCGATCGTGCCGGAGAATATGTAGGCACCCTGCCCGGTGATCGTCCCGACGATCTTGGTTGAAGGCGCGACAAACGTCGTCGGGCCGCTGGTGGAGTCGTGTATTCTTCGTTTGAATTTGAACATCGCGAGTCTCCGCAAACAGGCGGCTGCGGGCGGTCCGTTGATTGGCTGCTACGTACTGGCTTATTCTATTCCTGCTTGATATTCGCATCCTTGATGACTTTCGTCCACTTGGCGATTTCGTCGGCCACCTCCGCCTGCAGAAGAAACCAGGGACAGCTACTGCCTTGCGCTTGACAGCATTCGGCGGCGGTAACATGCTGGGCCGGTCTGTTCAGACGCACTTGCGGGAGGGGCCGCATGACGAGGACATTGCCGGTGGCCGCGCTTGCGATCGCACTGCTGGCCTCGGCCGGCACCGGCGCGCAATCCTATCCCAGCCGCCCGCTGCGCATCATCCTGCCTTCCGCGCCCGGCGGATTGCCCGACATTCAGGCGCGGCTGATGGCAACCGAGCTCGGGAAGCAGCTTGGACAAACGATCATCATCGACAACCGGCCCGGGGCCAGCGGCATCATCGGCTTCGAGTTGATCGCGAAAGCCACGCCCGACGGCTACACCATTGGCTACGCGAGTTTCCTGATCGCGACCAATCCCGGCGTGTTCGCGAAACTGCCGTACGACGCCGCAAGGGACTTTCGGCCTGTGATACACCAGGTTTCGGCCCTCAACATCCTGGCGGTGTCGCCGTCGCTCCCGATCGGATCGGTGCAGGAACTGGTTTCGCATGCCCGGGCCCATCCCGACAAGCTGTCTTTCGGCATCTCGGCATTCGGGGCGAGCAACCACTTGTCGATCGAACTGATCAAGATGATGACCGGAACCCGGCTCGTCCCGGTTACCTACAAGGCGATTCAGCAGGCGATCTCCGAGGCGATCGCCGGGCAGATACACGTGGTGTGCGACAACATGGGTTCCATCATGCCGCACGTCAAGGCAGGCCGGATGCGCGGCCTGGGCGTGACCTCTCCGAAGCGCGCGCCCGCCATGCCCGATCTGCCCACGGTCGCCGAACAGGGTCTGCCCGGTTACGAGATCATGCCCTGGAGCGGATACGTCGTGCCGAAGCAGACCCCGACCTCGATCGTCACGCGCCTGAACGCTGAATTCAACAAAGCCTTGTTCTCGCCGGCGGTTTCGGAACGAATGGCCGCGATCGGCAGCACGCCGATGGGAGGAACCCCGGAGCAGTTCGCCGAGCACGTGCGCAAGGAAACCGCCAAGTGGGCGCAAGTGATCAAGGCCGCCGGTATCAAGCCGCAGTAATCCTGGAGAGGGGGTCAGGTCTTGCCTTTTTGCCCGACGGTGCGCTAGCGCAAACGGCAAGACCTGACCCCCTAGTACGCGCGCAACTTAGAGACGCATGACCGCAACTGCAAACGAATTCAGGGTGATGACCTCCGGCGCCTTCACCGCGGCGCATCTGGCGTTGATCCCGCAACTGGAGCGTCTGACAAAGACCAAGATCGTTACCGCGTCAACCTCCATCGGCACCGGCGAAACCTCCATCCCGAACCGCCTCAAGCGCGGCGAGGTCGTGGACATTGTCATTGTTGCGGAGGGCGTGCTTCGTCAGTTCATGGCGGACGGCCTGGTGCTGGCCGATGGCCATGCGGTGCTTGCCCGATCGAGCATCGCCATGGCGGTGCGAGCGGGCGCCCCCAAGCCGGACATCGGTACGGTCGATGCGTTGAGAAGCACGCTGCTGCAAGCAAAATCCATCGGCTATTCCGCGAGCGAAAGCGGCAAATATCTCACCACCCAACTGGTTCAGCGCCTCGGGATCGCCGATCAGGTGCTCGGCAAATGCCGCCTCGTCGGCGGTGGCGAGCGCGTGGGCGCCGTGGTTGCGCGGGGCGAGATGGAAATCGGCTTCCAGCAATTGAGCGAGTTGCTGCCCGTGCAAGGCATCTCGCACATCACGCCCCTGCCGCCGGAAGTGCAGAAAGTCTCGTCGTTTGCCGCCGGCGTTGCTGCGACTTCTCCGGAGAAGGCCCGCGCTCGCTCGGCTATCGCATTCCTGGCATCTCCGGAAGCAGCCAAGGCCATCACGAAAAGCGGCCTGGAACCCATGGTCTAGCTGCGGTGTGTGATGTGTGATGAGTGATGAGTGATGAGTGACGAGTGATGAGGGCTAGTCAAAGCCCCTCATAAGTATCTCGTTACCCATAATCGTCACCAGGTTCAAGCCAAAGTGAAGCAACCCAAACTATCCGGGGCGTCCCTGGTCGCGGTCGTGTGCGCGGCACAGGTGCTGGCGCAGGTCGGCGCGTACTTCTGGCCGGCGCTGCTGCCGGGCATGATCCCGCTGTGGAGCCTCACCAACAGCGAGGCAGGCTGGATCACGGCGATCTTCTACGGCGCCTACGTGATCGCGGTGCCCATCCTCGTTACGCTGACGGACCGCGTCGATCCCCGGCGCGTGTACTTGTTCGGCGTCGCCTGCACGGTGGCGGGCCACCTGCTGTTCGGCCTGCTCGCGGAAGGCTTCTGGTCCGCGCTGGGATTGCGCGCCCTGGCCGGCGTTGGCTGGGCAGGTACCTATATGACGGGCCTGAAGCTGCTCGCCGACCGGGTGGACGCGAAGCTGATGTCACGCGCCGTGACCGGGCACGCCGCCAGTATCGGCGTCTCCGGCGCGCTGTCCTTCTCGGTCGCCGGCCTGCTGGCGGAGTTCTTCGACTGGCGCGCCGCCTTTGTGGTGGCCGGGTTGAGCGGGGCGGCGGCGTGGCTGCTGGTGGCGCTGTCGGTGCCGCGCGGCGCGCCGCCCGCGCCCGACGCGGACGGGTTCAAGCTGTTCGATTTCCGGCCCGTCTTCCGCAACCGCTCGGCTATGGCGTACGCGATCGGCTACTGCATCCACACGCTGGAGATGAACGCGCTGCGCGGCTGGGGCGTGGCGTTCCTCGGCTACGTCGCGATCGTCACCGGCGCGACAGGGTCGCTGCTGGCGCCGACCTTCGTGTTGACCGCGCTTGCGTTGATCGGCACGGCGGCGAGCGTGCTCGGCAACGAGGCGGCGATCCGCTTCGGGCGGCGCCGGCTGATTGCCGTCGCGATGCTATGTTCCGTCGGGCTCGGCGGCAGTATTGGCTACGCCGGTCCGCTGTCGTACCCGCTCGCCGTCGGCCTTCTGCTCGCCTACGGGTTCATCGTATGGCTCGACTCTTCGTCGCTGACGGCGGGCTCCGCCGGCACCGCCGATCCCGCGCGCCGCGGCGCGACGCTGGCGGTGCACTCGACGTTCGGCTACGCGGGCGGTTTCGTCGGGCCGCTGATGATTGGCGTCATCCTCGACCTCGCCGGCGGCATGTCGCGTGCGGCCTGGGGTGCTGCGTTCCTCGCGGTGGCGGTGTTGATGCTGCTCGCGCTCGCGGCCTTCTGGCTGCTGCGGCCACGGGAACTCGTTGGGGATCGCGGGGAAGGCGGAACCTGAAAGCGAATAGGAAAGTAAGCGGAGTCTTCAAGGTCCTCAGGGACAGACCCTTTTGAACTATTGAAAAGAACAATATATCAATAGGTTGATTGTGCTTCCGTAACGCCTTGACCGGGCGCCCACCAGAACTGGTTCGGACCCGCGCAACGCCTTGACCGGTGAACGCCAGATCGTAATAGTGGAGTGGCGCAGGCGCTTGGTGGTGACTTTTTGAGAGCAGAATGCACACTCCAGGAATGGTGATGCCTATGTCCATCGAACCCAATTACGTCCGTGCCGGCAAGATCAACTGGATCGCCAAGGGTTCCGACGTGGGGGTACAGGAGCGCACGCTCGCGCCGGGCGAGGTCATCCCGTGGCACTACCACTCGATCATCACCGACACGACTTACTGCATCGAAGGCACGGTCCAAATCGAGATGCTTGGCCCGCCCGAGCGCGTCCTGCTCTCCGTAGGCCAGAGCCACGCCGTCCCGACCAACCGTCCCCACCAGGTCACGCCCCACGGTGACCGCCCCTGCCGCTTTCTGCTTGTCCAGGGCGTGGGGAAATACGACCGGCACCCGGTGGACTCGAGAACGTGGAAGGGGTGAATGGATCAGTAAGACCTTAGGGGACAGCAACTGAGCTAGCCCGGTTTACTGCCGGCGTTCAACAAATGGCGTTCAACAAATGGGGTCAGCTCAGTCCCCACTTACCATTCAATTATTACCGTTGCCAATTACCATTGTGGAGGGAGTATGCATCGAGACAGGTTCAAGCTGATTGCGATCCTGGCGCCGGTTGTCGCGCTGTTCGCGGGCGTGGCTTCAGGCCAGGAGTATCCGGCGAAGCCGGTGCGCATCGTCACGGCGCCTGCCGGCGGCGGAAATGATTTTTCGGCGCGCCTCGTTGCACGTGGGATCTCGGGGCCGCTCGGGCAGCAGGTGATCGTGGACAACCGCCCCACGATCCTCGGTCCGGATATCGTGGCGAAGGCTGCGCCCGATGGCTACACGGTGCTGCTAACGGGCAGCGCGCACTGGGTAGGCCCGCTCGTCGAAAAAGTTACCTACGATCCGATACAGGATTTCGCGCCGGTGTCGCTCGTCGACCGCACGCCGGTCATCCTGGTCGTCCATCCGTCGATGCCGGTGAAGAGCGTGAAGCAGTTGATCGCGCTGGCCAGGGCGCGCCCGGGCGAGCTCAACTTTTCATCGGGCGCGCCGGGCAGTTCGAACTATCTCGGCGGGATGCTGTTCAACCACCTGGCGCAGGTCAACATCGTCCGCATTCCGTACAAGGGTGCCGCGCCGGCCATGACGGCAGTGATGAGCGGGGAAACCCAGTTGATGTTCGCCTCCCCGGGCGGCGTGATGCCGCACGTCAAATCGGAAAGGTTGCGCGCCCTCGCCGTGGGCAGCGCCAAGCCATCGGCGCTCGCTCCCGGACTGCCGACGCTGGCCGAATCGGGGGCTCCGGGCTACGTCTCGGAAACACTTCACGCGATATTCGCGCCCGCAGGAACGCCCGCGGCTATCGTTGCCCGGCTCCACCGGGAGACCGATCGCTTTGTGCAATCGCCCGAAGGAAAGGCCCAGTTCCTGAAGGGCGGTATAGAAGCGATGTCGAGCACGCCCGAGGCGCTGACCGCGACGATAAAGTCGGAAATGGCGACCATCGGCAAGGTGCTCAAGGCTGCCGGCATCAGCCCACAATAGATCACCTGACTGTATAAAAATAGAAAAAGGAGTCTTCAGGGTCATCCCTTTCATCCCTGACAAACCGACAAGGAGGAGGGGATCATGTTCCGCATCGCATGGAACAATCTTAGGGGACAGGCTGAGCTGACCACTAAGAAACTCATCACGGCACAAACGCTATTCCTGCTTGATGTTCGCGTCCTTGATGACTTTCGTCCACTTGGCGATTTCATCGAGCACTTCGGCTTGCAGCGCTTCCGGCGTGCTGCCGGCGATATCGATGCCGATCGCCGCGAGCTTCGCGCGCAGGTCGGGCAGCACGAGTACCGCGTTCGTTTCCCGGTTCAGCAGCGCGACGATGGCCCTCGGCGTGCCGGCCGGGGCGTATAGCGCGTAGTCCGTATACGACTCGAAGCCCGTCAGCCCGACTTCGCTCATCGTCGGCACGTCCGGTAACTGGTCGGATCGCTTCCGGCTCGCAACGCCGAGTGCCCGCAGCCGGCCGGCCTTGATATGCGGCAGATGCGCCGGCAGGCTGTCGATTGCGAGAGAGACTCGTCCGTCAATCAGGTCGGGCAGCAGCTGCGTGGTGCCCTTGTACGGCACGTGCAGGATGTTGACGCCGGCCATCTGTTTGAACAGTTCGCCGGTAAGATGAATCAGCGCGCCGGTTCCGGAAGAAGCGAAACTCAACTGCCCGGGCTTCGCTTTCGCGAGCGCGATCAGCTCCTTCACCGAGCTCACCCCGAGGCTCGGCGGCACCACCATGACGACCGTGCCAAAGCCGATCTTGCTGACCGGCGCGAAATCGCGGCGGAGGTCGTAGCTCAACTTGCTGTAATACGCATGCACGATCGCGAGACCGATGACGGGGCCGACCAGGAGCGTGTAGCCGTCGGGCGTGCCTTTCGCCGCCAGGGACGTGCCGAGGGTAGCGCCGGCGCCGGGCCTGTTGTCGACGACGATCGTCTGTCCGAGGCGCGCGCCGAGTTTTTCTCCGACCGTCCGCGCCACGACGTCGACTCCGCCACCCGGCGGGAACGGAACGATGAAGCGAATGGGCTTGTTGGGGTACTGCGCGGCGGCCGGCAGCGCGGCAAGTGCAAGAATCCCCGCCGCGGCCGCCAAACAAATGAGCTTTCCCATGGCACTGCCTCCCTCCGTTGTTTTCTTCATGTGGGGTAAAAAAAGTGTCAGGAACCTTTAATATACATTTATACGCGCTGGCCGGGATGGTCCCGGCCGCCGTGCTGCCAAGGGGGGTGAATCATGCATGCATTTCCGACTGCAACAACGGCGTTTTATGCAGCGATGTTGGGCATCTTTCTGGTGCTGATCAGCGCGCGGGTCAGCCTGCTACGCTCGAAATTCAAGGTCATGTTCGGCGACGGGGGTCATGACGACCTGATGCGGGCGGTGCGCGCGCAGGCCAATTTCGTCGAGTACGTTCCGCTTGCCCTGCTGCTCATCGCATTCGTGGAGTGGGGCGGCCTGGCCAGCTGGGCGGTGCATACGCTCGCCGGCGTGCTGCTCGCGTCGCGGGTGATCCACTCCTGGGGCATCACCTCCCGCAAAGATCCGGCGCGCGGGGTCGGCGCGACGCTTACCTGGCTGGTGCTGCTGGTGGCGGGATCTGTCGCTCTGTACCAGCATTTCTAAATTCTCCACAATGAACCGACAGGATGGTGTGACCAAGGTGGATGTGTGGCAAATGGGGCCGGAGTGATCTCGCCCACGAATCGTGAATTACAATTGGCGCCCCTGGCTCGCGTCGCCGGAATACTCATCCTTTTCCTGACGACCGGTTGCGTCGGGATGGATCGGACGTCGCAGGGCGAGCCGCCCAAGACCGGGGCGACGCAGGAGAAGGCGCCCGCGCCCGAGACGCAGCAGGCTGCCGCGCCGCAGGAAAAGGCCGTCGCGACTACGCCCGCACAAACCGCCCCGAAACCGGATGTGCCGGTTGCGGTCGAGCCGGTCGTACCTCCGGCTGCGCCGCCCACCACTGCTTCCAAGGGGAGCGCCGCCAAGCCGGAAGCGCCCGCCGCAAAGCCTCCAGCCAGGGCTCCCGCGGCTCCCGGGCCAACGAAGGAGAGCGCTGTCCCGCCGGTGCCCAAGCCGCCGCCGCTGGACCTGGCAGCGTTGGAGAAGCGTCTCAAGGAGACCAATGCCATCGGCGTGTTCACCAAGCTCACGCTCAAGAACCAGGTTGACTCCCTGCTGGAACAATTCCGGGAGTACTACCAGGGACGGCTCAAAACCACGCTCGCCCAGTTGCGGCAGCCATACGACCAGCTGCTCCTCAAGGTGCTCTCTCTGCTGCAGGACAGCGATCCACCGCTGGCCCGCGCGATCGTGGAGTCGCGTGAGGCGATCTGGGGCATACTTTCCGATCCGGACAAATTCAAGAACCTCTAACTTGATGGCGGGAGAAACGCTATGAGCAAACGTGCGAAAGGATGGGCGCTGGTTATCGTGATGTCGGCTTTCGCGGCCGCACCGTCGTTTGCCGCGGACGAGCTCGCCAAGGACCTCACATCCACGATCGCGCTGCTCGGGTTGCCCTGCGGCCAGGTCGTGAGCGCGAAACGGCTGAAGGACAACGACTACATCGCCACTTGCAAGGACAAGAACCGTTACCGCGTATTCGTCAACGCCGAAGGCCGGGTCATCGCGCAGAAGCAATAAGAAAGCCAGACCCAGAACGAGGTTGGAGTCATTTTTGGGTTCCGAAGCTCGCGGAACAGGAGTCAGCTCAGTCTATTGATGGAAAAGGTGCGTCCCTTTTTTCCCACTGGTTCATCGGATATGCTTACCGTTTTGCGTCAAACCAAGGGCTAGGAGAACTGGAACATGATCACTATCGAATCGACTCCCGGAATGGCCGCCAAGGTGTACGAGACCATGGCGAAAAATCTCAAGGTGGTGCGCCGCCGCCTGGGCAAGCCGTTGACGCTAGCCGACAAGGTGCTGCTGGGGCACCTCGACGATCCGAAGCACCAGGATCTGGAGCCGGGCAAGAGCTACCTGTTCCTGCGTCCCGACCGCGTCGTGTTCCAGGACGTGCTCGGGCAGACCGGCATGCTGCAGTTCATGCAGACCCGGCGCGAGCACGTCGCGGTGCCGACCACGATCCACTGCGATCACCTGATCCAGGCGCGCATCGAGGGCGGGCGGGACTTGCGCGAGTCGCTCGCGGAAAATACCGAGGTCTACGACTTTCTGCGCTCCGCGGCCGCCAAGTACGGCGCGGGTTTCTGGGGACCGGGCGCCGGCATCATCCACCAGGTCGTCCTGGAGAACTACGCCTTTCCCGGCGAGCTCATCATCGGCACCGACTCGCACACGCCCAATGCCGGCGGACTCGGCGCGTGCGCCGTCGGCGTCGGCGGCGCGGATGCGGTGGAAACCATCGCCGGACTGCCGTGGGAAGTGCTGTATCCGAAGCACATCGCGGTGTACCTGACCGGCAAGATGAGCGGGTGGACGGCGCCCAAGGACGTGATCCTGTACGTCGCGGGCCAGCTCACCGTGTCCGGCGGCACCAACGCGATCGTCGAATACATCGGTCCCGGCGCGCGCACCATCAGCGCCACCGGCAAGGCCACCATCACCAACATGGGCGCGGAGCTCGGCGCTACCACTTCGATGTTCCCCGCCGACGAGCACATGGCACGATACCTGCGCGCGACCGGCCGCGGCGCGCTCGTGCCGCCGATGGAGAAGCACGCGGAGTTGCTGCAGCCGGATCCGGAAGTCGAAATCAACCCCGAGAAATACTACGACCGCGTGTTGAGGCTCGACCTGTCGACGCTCGAACCGCACGTGGTGGGCCCGCACTCCCCCGACCGCGCGCGCCCGATATCGAAGCTTGCCGCCGAGGTGAGCGATGCGGGCAACAAGTTCCTCGACCAGATCTCGAGCACGCTCATTGGCAGTTGCACCAACTCGTCATACGAGGACATGAGCCGCGCGGCGGATGTCGCGGAGCAGGCGAAGGCGCACGGCGTCAAGGCGGCCGTGCCGTTCCTCGTTACGCCCGGCTCGGAGCAGGTGCGCGCCACCATCGAGCGCGACGGCCAGATGCGATCGCTCACGGACATCAATGGCACCGTCCTCGCGAATGCCTGCGGTCCCTGTATCGGCCAATGGCGCAGGGCCAAGGAGGTGGCGACGGTGCCGAACACCATCGTCACCTCGTACAACCGCAACTTCCCGGCGCGCAATGATGGCCAGGCGACCACGATGAACTTCATCGCGAGCCCCGAGATCGTCACCGCGTTTGCGCTCTCCGGCAGACTGTCCTTTAACCCGCTCACCGACTCGCTCGTCGGCACCGGTGGCCGGCCGTTCAAGCTCAATCCGCCGCAGCCCGCGCCCGAGGTTCCCGCGAAGAACTTCGACCGTGGACAGGCCAACTACGTCGCGCCTCCCAAGGACGGCAGCCGCGTTGAGCTCAAGGTCGATCCCAACAGCCAGAGGCTGCAGTTGATGCAGCCGTGGACCGCGTGGGACGGCAAGGACTTTCTCGACATGCCGGTGTTGCTGAAAACCAAAGGCAAGACGACGACCGACCACATCTCTCCGGCCGGCCCGTGGCTGAGCCTTCGCGGGCACCTCGACAAATTCAGCGACAACATGTGCATGGGCGCGATCAACGCCTATACCGGCGCGGCCGGCAAGATCAGGAACCTTCTGACCGGAGCGGCCGGCGAAATGGTTTCCAAGGTGGCGCGCGACTACAAGTCCAAGGGCGTCAAGTGGGTTATTGTCGGCGACGCCAACTACGGCGAGGGCAGCAGCCGCGAGCACGCGGCGCTGTCGCCGCGCCTGCTGGGCGGCGTCGCGGTCATCGTCCGCAGCTTCGCGCGCATCCACGAATCGAACCTGAAAAAGCAGGGCCTGCTCGCGCTCACGTTCCAGAGCCCCGCGGACTACGACCGCATTCGTGAGGACGACCGCGTCAGTCTCGTTGGCCTGAAGAACCTCGCGCCAGGCAGGCCGGTCGAGTGCCGAGTCCGGCGTGCCGACGGCACCAGCGAGACACTGAAACTCAACCACTCGTTCAGCGCGCCGCAGCTCGAATGGTTCCGCAAGGGTTCCGCCTTGAACGTGTTCCATGCGGCCGCTGAAAAACCTGCGGCAAGGAAAAAAGTTGCGGTTGTTCGCAAGCGACCGGCGCGGAAAAAAAGGCAATAAATGGTGCCGGGTTCACGGTTCAATCTGAACCCGGCCCCATTTATCACACCGCTGGTTCGCCGCGCCCCCACCGTCACGCGGGCGACACACACAAAAAGATAGGCAAGTTAGTCAATACTGACACCGGTCTGCATTTATTTTGAGGAGATGCCGCCATGGCTGCCGACACGATCATTTCCGCGGATTCGCACGTTTTCGAACCCGTGAACCTGTGGCAGACGCGCATGGACCGGAAGTATCGCGAGCGGGGGCCGCAGTTCGTCCCCAACTATCAGGGCAAGCCGGGGACATGGTTCGTATGCGAAGGGACCACCCCGCGCTCGGTCGCCAGCATCGCGGCAGTGGGCATCCCGAAGGAGGAACTGGTCAAGTTCGCCGGCGCTCATTACAAGGACCTCCGACCCGGTGGATACGACCCGGCGGCGCGGCTCAAGGATCAGGATACCGACGGTGTTTCCGGCGAAGTGCTGTACGCCACCTACGCGATGGGGCTCTATCTCATCCGGGACTCCGAGCTGCAGGAAGCGGTGTTCAACGCCTACAACGAATGGATGGTGGAGCTGTGCAGCCATGCGCCC
>Ga0180065_1000122_pt1 | contig 11042 bp, 10 predicted proteins | sample EasRiv00A_16_10D_FD_121783 | JGI IMG/M metagenome (GOLD analysis project Ga0180065, IMG submission 121783) | Soil microbial communities from meander-bound floodplain in the East River, Colorado, USA - East River metaG ERMLT200A_16_10D | ecosystem: Environmental > Terrestrial > Soil > Floodplain ...
CGAAGCGGCGGATGCCCAGGTGGTCGGCGAGCCGCGCCTGGGTTGCCACCCAGTCCTCCACCGTCACCACCGGGAAGTCCGCGCCCCACGGCTTGCCGGTTTTACGGTTGCGGCTCTGCGGGCCGGTGGAGCCATGACAGCCGCCGAGGTTGTTCACGCCGACGACGAAGAAGCGGTCGGTGTCCACCGGCTTGCCCGGCCCGATCATGTTGTCCCACCAGCCGACATGGTCCGGGTCGTCGGCGTAGTGGCCGGCGACGTGGTGGGCGGCGTTGAGCGCGTGGCACACCAGCACCGCGTTGGAGCGGTCGGCATTGAGCCGGCCGTAGGTCTCGTAGACCAGCTCGTACGCGTCCATCACGGCCCCGCTCTTCAGGCGGACAGGATCCGTGAACTGCGCCGACTGCGGCGCGACGACACCTACCGATTTCGCGCTGACCCCGTTGTCCATTTCAAGCGGCCAATAAAAAACCCGGTGAGCTTGCGCTGACCGGGTTCGAAAAAACTGGAAGGTTTTCTCTTTAGCCGGATTTATTACGCGCCCGCAAGCTGAATATCAAATCGGCGCGACAGAAAGCGCTGAAACCTTACCCGCCCGCGTGCGGAATGTCAAATCCGCCCCGGCGGCCCCAAACGAGCGTGAATCGTGAATTGTGGTTCAGCTGTTTAATTTTTTGAGCAGCGCGCGCAGCTTGTCCGGATCGCTCGCGCTCAGCATCTTCCGCGCCAACGCCTTCATTTTCGCGCAGTTCGACTTGAGGATCGCTTGCTTCACGTCGGGCAGGTGCGCCGTGTGCATCGAGTAATTCCGCAATCCGAACGCGAGCAGCAGCCGGGTCAACGCCACGTCGCCGGCCATTTCGCCGCACAGCGCAACCGGCACTTTGGCCTTGTCCGCGGTCCTGATGATGCCGGCGATCAGGTTCAGCACCGCCGGATGCAGGGGGTCGTAGAGGTGCGCAACGGTGTCATCCGTGCGGTCGATCGCGAGCGTGTACTGGATGAGGTCGTTGGTGCCGATCGAAAGGAAGTCGAGTTTGCGGATAAACATGCCGAGCGCGAGCGCGGCCGCCGGCACCTCGATCATGCTGCCCACTTTAATGCCGCGGTCGTAGGGCACGCCGTCGTCGTCGAGGCTCTGCTTGGCGCGACGGATCAGCGCCAGCGTCTGGTCGATCTCCGCCGAGGCGGCGAGCATCGGCACCAGGATGTTGATCTTGCCGTAGCGGGAAGCGCGCAGCAGGGCGCGCAACTGCGTGACGAAGCGCTGCGGCTCGGTGAGGCACAGCCGTATCGCGCGCAGCCCCAGCGCCGGGTTGGTGATGACGCGCTCCTGGTCGTGGTCCTTGTCGGCGCCGAGGTCGTAGGTCCGGATGGTGACCGGCATGCCGTCCATGTCCTCGGCGACCTTGCGGTAGGCCTCGAACTGCTCGTCCTCGTCCGGCAAATCGGTGCGGTTGAGGAACAGGAACTCGCTGCGGAAGAGCCCGATCCCGGTGGCGCCGTTGTCCTTCGCTTCCACGACGTCCGCCGGCAGCTCGATGTTGGCCTGCAGCTCGACCGCGACACCGTCGAGCGTGACCGCGCGCCGGTCCCTGAGGCGCTTCAGCTTCTGGCGCTCGAGGTCGAACTGGTGCTGGCGCAGCTGGTACTCGGCGAGAACCTGCTGGTCCGGGTTCACGATCACCACGCCCTGGGTGCCGTCGACGATGATGCGTTCGTTCTCGCGGATCATCTGCCGGGCGCGGTGCAGCGCCACGATGGAGGGGATGGCGAGGTTGCGCGCGACCACCGCGGTGTGCGAGGTGGTGCCGCCGAGATCGGTGATGAAGCTCACGAACTGGTGCCGCTTGAACTGCACCACGTCGGCCGGCGACAGGTCGTGCGCGACCAGGATCAGGCTCTGCCCGCCTTCGGCCTGCGGTGGCGGCACGTGGCCCGGCTGGCCGGTGAGCCCCTTCATCACGCGCTCTGCGACCTGGATCACGTCGGCGCGACGCTCCCGCAGGTAGTCATCCTCGATCTGGTCGAACTGGGCGAGCAGCGCGTCGGTCTGCACCTTGAGCGCCCACTCGGCGTTGCAGTGCTCGGTCTCGATGATCCTGCGCGGGACCACGGACAGGGTGGAATCGTTGAGGATCATCAGGTGCAGGTTGATGAAAGCGTCGAACTCGGCGGGTGCGGTGGCGGGCATACTCGCGCGCAGCTCCGCGAACTCTGCGCGCACCTGGTTGACGGCCGCGTCGAAGCGAGCGGATTCCTCGGACGCCTGCTGCGGCGCCACGGCGTAACGCTGGACCTCGAGGCCGGTGTGCGTCATCAGCTGCGCCTGCCCGATGGCGATGCCGCCGGAGACGCCGATGCCGTGGATGGTGAAGCTCATTTTACGGCGGTGAGGAGTAAGGAGTGAGGTGTGAGGCGGAGGTTACCACGCGGCGTGTTGCAGTTTTACGCCTCACCCCTCACACCTAGCACCTCACGGCACTACTCGGCTTCTTCGAACCGCCCGGCGATCAGTTGAGTGACCGCTTCCATCGCCTGCGCCTCGTCGGGGCCGTCGGTCTCGACCGTCACCTTCGAGCCCATGGCCGCCGCGAGCATCATGACGCCCATGATGCTCTTGGCGTTGACGCGGCGGCCGTTGCGTCCGACCCAGACGTTGGCCTGGAAACGGCCGGCGACCTGAGTCAGCTTGGCCGAGGCCCGGGCGTGGAGCCCGAGCTTGTTGATGATCTCAGCTTCCTGTTGCAGCATGGTTAACGACGAGGGCCGGGGCGGGGATGCGCACCACGCCGTCGCAGCCGCCGCTCACCGCCTTGGTGACGATGGTCTGCAGCGGCCGGTCGCGGTAACTGAGGACCCGGATCAGCATCGGCAGGTTGACGCCGGCGACCCCTTCGACCTTGCCGGGAATCAATAATTTGACGGCGATATTGGCCGGCGAGCCGCCGTACATATCGGAGAGAATCAACACGCCGTCGCCCTCGTCGAGTTCCTTCACCAGCTTGCGCGCCTGTGGCAGCAGCAGCAGCGGATCGTCCTGGGCGGGGATGCCGAGCTGCCTCAACTGCGGCGGGCGCTTGTTAAGCACGTGGCTCGCGCAGTGGATCAGGCTGTCGCCAAGCGTGCCGTGTGTGATGAGCAATATCCCAATCATATAAACGGGTTAGGCCCTGGTAACGGAACCGCAACATTTTACTCTTATGCGCTGCACCACGCAGCCGGGGACGGCTCCGGAGCGAGCCCGCCCGGAGCAACCCCGCCCATTTTGCCGAGTAGCTAATTCGATCGACGGCGGCAGGCCGCTGCCAAGGCATCCAGGAACATGCCGGCGACGTTGAAGCCGGTTTGATCGGTGATTTCCTGGAAGCAAGTGGGGCTGGTGACGTTGACCTCGGTGAGGTGGTCGCCGATGACGTCGAGCCCGACCAGCAACAGGCCCTGCTTGTGGAGGACCGGCCCGAGCGTTTCGGCAATCTCGCGGTCGCGCCGGGTGAGCTTGCGCGCGATACCGGTGCCGCCGGCGGCGAGGTTGCCCCGCGTCTCGCCGGCCTTGGGTATGCGCGCCAGGCAGTGGGGCACCGGCTTGCCGCCGATGACCAGCACCCGCTTGTCGCCGTCGCGGATCTCGGGGATATAGCGCTGGGCCATGATGGTGCGGCGCCCGAAATGCGTCACGGTCTCGACGATCACGTTGACGTTGGGATCGTCGTGCCGCACGCGGAACACCGAAGCCCCGCCCATGCCGTCGAGGGGTTTCAAAATCACGTCGCGGTGCTCGGCGAGGAATTCGCGGATCAGGGTATCGCGCCGCGTGACCACGGTGGGCGGCGCGAAACGCGGGAAGCGCGCGATGCCCATCTTCTCGTTCCAGTCGCGGATTGCCCGCGGGCGGTTGAATACGCGCGCGCCCTGCGCTTCGGCCAGCTCCAGCAGGTAGGTGCTGTAAACGTACTCCATGTCGAACGGCGGGTCCTTGCGCATCAGCACCGCGTCGAAATCCCTGAGCGCGGTCGCCACCGCCTTCTCCGTCCGGTACCAGCGCGGTTTCCTGCCGGTGAGGTGCAGCTGCGCCGCGTCACCATAGACCGTGCCGCCGCGCCAGGACAGGTCGCCCTGCTCCATGACGTAGGGCGCGTGGCGGCGCCGCACGGCCTCGCGCATGATGGCGAAGGTGGTGTCCTTGTGGATCTTGAACGAGTCGAGCGGGTCGACGACGAAGGCAATTTTCATTGAGGAGGCAATTTTCTTCAAGGTTGGTGGTCTTGCATGGGCCGAGGCAGAAAATTGCCTGAATCCCAACCTGGTATTTCTTGTTAAGCGGCTCTCGACGTCCCGGAGGGTGCGAGAGCCGCTTGTTCGGTCTGCTCGAGCTCGATCGCGGCGGCGAGGAGCGCGAGCCGGGCGATGACGCCGTATGCGTAGAAACGGTTCGGCGGACAGCCGGGGTCGTTGGGGTTGGGCGAGGAGCAGGGCTCGGCGAAGGCGAGCGGCCTGAACTGCATGCCCGGCGCGTTGAGGTTCTGGTCCTGGCCGCGCTCGGTGTGCACGCGATAGAAGCCGCCGACCACGAAGTGATCAATCATGTAGACCACCGGCTCCGCCACCGCGTCGCCCACGTTCTCGAAGGTGTAGACGCCTTCCTGCACCATGACTTCGTGCACCTGCAGGCCTTCCTTCACCACCGCCATCTTGTTGCGCTGCTTGCGGTTGAGGTCGCGCACCTCGGAGGGGTCCTTCACCGTCATGATGCCCATGCCGTAGGTACCGGCATCGGCCTTGACGATGACGAACGGTTCCTGCGTGATGCCGTATTCCTGGTACTTGGCGCGCACGTCGTCGAGGATCTCGGCGATGTAGCCCTCGAGGCATTCCTCGCCTTTCTTCTCCCGGAAATTGATCTTGCCGCACTTCTCGAAGAAAGGATTGATGAGCCAGGAATCGATGCCGATCAGCTGCGCAAACTCCTCCGCCACGCCGCGGTAGGCCGCGAAGTGATTTGACTTGCGGCGCACGCTCCAGCCGGCGTGCAGCGGCGGCAGCACCGGCTGCTCGAGGTTCATCAGGATCTCGGGCGTGCCGGCGGAGAGGTCGTTGTTGAGGAGCACCACGCACGGGTCGAAGCCGTCCACCACCAGCCGGTTGCCGCGGCGCGCGAGCGGCTCGAGCTTGAGCTTGGCGCCGTTGTCCAAAGTCAGCTCGGTCGGCGCCGTGATCTCGCGCGACAGGCTGCCGATGCGCACGTTGACGCCGGCGTGCCGCATGATCGTCTGCAGGGTCGCGACGTTTTGCAGGTAATACGGGTTGCGCGTGTGGTTTTCGGGGACCAGCAGCATGCCGCGCGCGTCGGGACAGACTTTCTCGACCGCCGTCATGGCGGCCTGCACGCACAGCGGGTGGAAATCCGGGTTGAGGTTATTGAAGCCGCCGGGGAACAGATTGGTGTCCACCGGCGCCAGCTTGAAGCCGCTGTTGCGCAGGTCCACCGAGCAGTAGAAGGGCGCCGCGTGGTCCTGCCACTGGCCGCGCAGCCAGCCCTCGGTTTCCGGCTGGGATGCGAGCAGCCGGCGCTCGAGGTCGAGCATCGGTCCGGCAAGCGCGGTGGTGAGTCGCGGTACGGTCATAACGGGAACGCGTATTGTAACGGATGACCGAGACCGCGCTCCCGTGCGCGATTTTGTCGCGCAAAAACAATGGATTCCTGCCTGCAACCCCGGCGACCTCGCGCCCCTCACCCCCCAGAAGGAAACGGGCGCCCGCAGGCGCCCGTACCTTCATACTTCCTTTAGCGAGCGTTGAACGGCGGGGTAACCGACCGTTCGAACGCGCGCACTTAATGCGGCATGAAATGTCCGCTATTTAGCGCTATTAAGTGTGGTACGCCGTCTCGCCGTGGGAGTTCACGTCGAGGCCTTCGCGTTCCTCTTCTTCCGTCACGCGCAGCCCCACGATCAGGTCGGCGATCTTGAAAGCGATCAGGGCCACCACGCCCGATACCACGATCGTGACGCCTATCGCCTGGGCTTGTATCCACACCTGGTCGAGGATACTACCGAACCCGGGTTTCATCTCGAACCAGTTGTTGTAGAAGCCCGGACCCCCGAGAGCGGGCGCATTGAATACGCCGGTCAGCAGCGCACCGAGTATCCCGCCCACGGCGTGCACGCCGAACACGTCCAGCGAGTCGTCCGCACCCAGCCAGCGCTTCAGCTGGTTGACCGCCCACAGGCACACCAGGCCGGCGGCGGTGCCGATCACGAACGCGCCCGGTATGCCGACGTTGCCGGCCGCCGGTGTGATCGCAACCAGACCCGCGACCGCGCCGGAAGCTGCGCCCAGCATGGAGGGCTTGCCCTTGAACAGCCACTCACCAAACGTCCACGCCAGCACCGCGCAGGCCGTAGCAAGAAAGGTATTCATGAAGGCAAGCGCCGCGGAGTTATTGGCTTCCAGAGCGGAACCGGCGTTGAAGCCGAACCAGCCCATCCACAGCAGTGCCGCCCCGATCATGGTCATCGGGAGATTGTGCGGCGTCATTGCCTCCTTGCCAAAGCCGACGCGCTTGCCGACGAGGTAAGCGCCCACCAGGCCGGCAATACCGGCGTTGATGTGCACCACCGTGCCGCCCGCGAAGTCGAGCGCGCCCCACTGCCACAGCAGGCCTGCCTTGCCGTTCATCTCGTCCACCACTTTCGCGGTGGTGTAGGCGTCGGGCCCCATCCAGAACCACACCATGTGCGCGATCGACGTGTAGCTGAACGTGAACCACAGCACCATGAAGATCAGCACGGCCGAGAACTTGACGCGCTCGGCGAACGCACCGAGGATCAGGCAGCAGGTGATCGCCGCGAACGTCGCCTGGAACGCGACGAACACCAGCTCCGGTATCGGCGTCGCCTTGCTGAATGTCGCCGCCATCGCGAAGTCGCCCTTCACGGCATCAAAGGTGCCGCCGAGGAACAGCCGGTCGAGACCCCCGAAGTAGGCGTTGCCCTCCGTGAACGCGAGGCTGTAGCCATAGACGCACCACAGCACCACGATCAACGAAAACGTGACGAACACCTGCATCAGCACCGACAGCATGTTCTTGGCGCGTACCATGCCGCCGTAGAACAACGCCAGCCCCGGGATGCTCATCATCAGCACCAGCGCGGTGGAGGTGAGCATCCATGCCACGTCGCCCTTGTTGGGCGTCGGCGCGGGTGCCGGCGTGGCGGTCGCACCGGGTGCTGCTGCCGCCGCCGCCGGCGCGGTTGCCGCCGGCTTGTCGGCGGGCTTGATCTGGGCCGTTGCCGGTGTAACGGCAAAGCTCAGTGCGCCGAACAGCGCGAGGAAAGTAAGTAGTCGCTTCATGTTGTTCTCCCTATAGCGCATCAGCGCCGGTCTCGCCGGTGCGGATGCGGATGACCTGCTCCAGATCGAAGACGAAGACCTTGCCGTCGCCGATCTTGCCGGTATTGGCAGCTTTCTCGATCGCCTCTATCGCCTGCTCGAGCATTTCGCTCTTGATTGCGACCTCGATCTTGATCTTGGGCAGGAAGTCCACCACGTATTCAGCGCCGCGGTAGAGCTCGGTGTGCCCCTTTTGTCGTCCGAAACCCTTGACCTCGGTGACGGTGACGCCGGTCGCGCCGATGGCGGACAGCGCCTCCCTCACTTCGTCAAGCTTGAACGGCTTGATGATTGCTGTGATGAGTTTCATGCGGTTTCCCCTGAAAGTGGGGCCGGCCGCGAGGCCGGCCCCGTGCGGCTTCGTTAAAAGGTCTTCTGGATGTAGACCGTGACCGTGTCTTTGCCCAGGAAGCGGTTGTTGCCAGTGACGGTGTAGAACGACGTCTGCGCCGCCGACATATCCGTGTCCGAGTAGAACGCGCCGACGGTGAAATCCTTCGGCAGCGAGTAGGTCACACCGAGCTTCCAGTCCGAGTAGGAAGCGCAACTATCGTTGCTGGTGTTGGCGCCGCAAGCGTTGCTAGTGCCGGTGAACTTCTGATCGCCGTAGTGCACCTGCAGGGCGAACTTGTCGCCCAACGGGATGTTCGCGGACAGGTCCAGGTAGTAGGTGCCGTCGGCGTTCGACACGCCGAACACCTTGTCACTGAGCGCGTAGGACAGCTTGGCGCTCAACCACTTCCAGGACATCGCCCCGTAGATTTCCAGGGTGTCGGCCTTGTTCGCGCCGGACGCCACGGTGCCGGGATACCAGTACTGGAGCGCGCCCACGTCGTAGCCGAAATCCGACTTGCCGATGGTGCCCTTGTAGCCGCCATAGAAGTCCAACTCCAGGCTGCCGCCCGCGGTATACGAGCCGAAATCGCGCAGCCAGCTGACGTTGGAACCCCAGGTGCCCAGGTAGATGCCGCTGGAGTGGCTGTAGTCGAAGCCGCCCTGGAGCGCCGGCTCTGTGTCGGTCTGGGTCAGGCCACGGAAGATGTACTGGCTGAAAATGCCGACGTTGCCGGTCAGCGTATGCGGTGAGGACTCAGCCGCGGTTGCGATGCACGGTGCCAACGTTGCTGCGACAGCGGTTGCTATGAGTGCTTTCTTGAACATGGTTACCCCTTTCGGTTAGCAAATATGCAATATTGCGTAGCTGCTAACAGCACGGACCATGCCAAGCCACTAGCTGTTTAAAAACAAATGGATGGGAATCACGATGCGAGGCCGCGCCCCATGATGGGCACTAATAGAGTGCAACAATGTAATGTTTCGCACCATTTCTGTGCCTGGCTGCTACAGCAGGCCGTTGGCCGGTGACGTGCTCACCTGGTTTATTCATTTGATGTATTCAGGCACTTGAAAGGATCAGGTGTAGGAGAATCGGCAAGACGACCACCGGGGCTTATATGACCAGCCAGAACCTGTTCGAAGAGATCGACGGCAAAATGAAGGAAATCCTCGCCCGCGGCCCAGCCGCTGACCTGGAGAAGAACCTGCGCGCACTGCTCGCCGCCGCCTTCGGCCGCCTCGACCTGGTGACGCGCGAGGAGTTCGACGTGCAGCGCGAAGTGCTCGCGCGCACCCGCGCCAAGCTCCAGGAGCTCGAGGCGAAGCTCGCCGAGATCGAGAAGACGGGAGATCGTGAGATCGGGAGGTCGTGAGGGGGGCATTCCCATCTCCCGCTCTCGCGCGCTCCCGCCCTCCCGTGAGTTACTTTCATCCCTCGTAGTCCATTCCCCCGCCTCATCCGTTAGTAGCGTCATCAACCACAGCCGGGAGGGGGCTGGTCCATGTCGGTCGCTGTCGTCCACAGCCGCGCGCTGTCGGGGATGGAGGCGTCCCCGGTAACGGTGGAGGCGCATCTGGCCAACGGCCTGCCGTGCTTCACCATCGTCGGGCTGCCCGAGGCCGAGGTGAAGGAAGCAAAGGACCGCGTGCGCGCCGCCCTGCAGAACGCGCGCTACGAGTTCCCGGCGCGGCGCATCACCGTCAACCTCGCGCCCGCCGACCTGCCCAAGGAATCGGGCCGTTTCGACCTGCCGATCGCGCTCGGCATCCTGGCCGCGTCGGAGCAGTTGCCGGCGCCGCCGCTGGCCGGCTGCGAATTTGCCGGCGAGCTCGCCTTGACCGGCGAGCTGCGGCCCATTCGCGGCGCGCTGGCCATGGCACTGTCGGCCGCCCGCGCGCGGCGCGCTTTCGTGCTGCCCGAGGCCAATGCGCGCGAAGCGGCATTGGTCGAGGAGGCGACCGTCTACCCGGCGCAATCGCTGCTCGACGTGTGCGCCCACCTCACCGGGCGGATGCCGCTCGCGCGCTGTTTCGAGCGCCCGGTGGTGAACGGCTGGCACCATCCAGACATGGCGGAAGTGAAGGGACAGCTGCACGCCAAGCGGGCGCTCGAGATCGCGGCGGCGGGCGGGCACAGCCTGATCATGGTGGGCCCTCCGGGTACCGGCAAATCCATGCTGGCCGAGCGCCTGCCCGGCATCCTGCCGCCGATGACGCGGGACGAGGCGCTGGCCGCCGCCGCGGTGCAGTCGATGGGCAGCGCGGGCTTCGACATCGCGAACTGGAGCAGGCGCCCGTTTCGCGCGCCGCATCACACCGCATCCGCAGTCGCCCTGGTGGGCGGCGGCAGCCAGCCGCGTCCGGGCGAGATTTCGATGGCGCAACACGGCGTGCTGTTTCTCGACGAGCTGCCAGAATTCGGCCGCCAGGTGCTGGAGGTGCTGCGCGAGCCGCTCGAGTCAGGGCGTATCAGCGTCGCGCGCGCCGCGCGCCAGGCCGAGTTCCCCGCCGAGTTTCAGTTGGTGGCAGCGATGAATCCCTGTCCCTGCGGCTACCTCGGCCATCCCAACGGTCGCTGCCGCTGCACGCCGGACCAGGTCGCGCGCTACCGCCGCCGGATCTCCGGCCCATTGCTGGATCGCATCGACCTGCAGGTGGAAGTGCCCGCGGTGCCGCTGGAGGATCTCACGCGGGGCGCGGCAGGAGAAGCATCGGAGGCGATACGCACGCGAGTCGCCGCTGCCCGTGCGCGGCAGCTCAAGCGGCAGGGCCGGCCTAACACTGGATTATCCACCCGCGAAGTCGATCGCCACTGCACACCGGACGCGCACGGCGCGACCATGCTCAAGCAGGCAATCAGCCAGTTGGGTTTGTCGGCACGCGGCTACCACCGCGTGTTGAAGGTCGCGCGCACCATCGCCGATCTCGCCGGGGCACGCACGCTCTCCGCCAGCCACGTGGCGGAAGCGATCCAGTATCGACGCTTCGACCGCAGTTGACGAAGCAATTGGTTTTCGTGCCAGGTTCGAATTGATAAACAATGCTGATCGCGAAGCGGTCAGCATTGTTCCCACGGCAGCCCGTCGTAGCGCCACCCGGACTTGGCGTTGCGGTGGTGGTTGCCGTCGAGCTCGCCCTCGAAGCCGTGCAGTATATTGGCGACCTGGGTGAAGCCGGCATCCTCCAGCGCGCGGCCGGCGTCGAGCGAGCGGTTGCCGCTGCGGCAAATGAGGATGATGGGGCGGTCCACGCTCGCCGCCTTTTTTACGTGCGCGACAAAATCGGGGTTCACTTCCCAGTTCGGCCCGTCGTTC
>Ga0180065_1000123_pt1 | contig 10954 bp, 13 predicted proteins | sample EasRiv00A_16_10D_FD_121783 | JGI IMG/M metagenome (GOLD analysis project Ga0180065, IMG submission 121783) | Soil microbial communities from meander-bound floodplain in the East River, Colorado, USA - East River metaG ERMLT200A_16_10D | ecosystem: Environmental > Terrestrial > Soil > Floodplain ...
GCCCCCGGTCTCGACCCCCGCGAGCTGCTCGAGGAAGTCGGTGTGGAAAAAGGTGCGCCGGTACTCGCCGTCGGTGATGCCCCGCAGGCCGAGGTCCTGCTGGAAGCGGACGACGTCCAGGATCGCGTTGTCCTCGATCCTCCGCAACTGCTCCGCTGTGATCGCGCCCTGGCGGCGTTTCTCGCGCGCCTCGAGCAGCGCCTTCGGGCGCAGGAAACTGCCGACGTGGTCGGCGCGGAACGGAGGGGTAGCGCGCGCTTCCATTACCTGGTGATGTCCCTGGCTGTCATCCCTGTTGAAGTATATCAATCGCGGCCGGTCGCGGCGGCGCGGTCGGAAACGCCGAGATGGACTTCGAGCGCCGCGCGGTCGGCGAGCAGCGCGCTGCTTGGACCGAAGTAGGCGATGCGGCCGCGATTCAGCACCAGCGCGCTGTGCGTCACCTCGAGCGCAATCGTCGCGTGCTGCTCGACCAGCACCACCGTCAGGGTATCCTCGCGTATGAGGCGCTGCAGCGTCTGGAGCAGCGATTCGACGATGATCGGCGCCAGGCCTTCGAGCGGCTCGTCCATCAGCAACAGCGCGGGGTTGCCCATCAGGGCGCGGCCGATCGCGAGCATCTGCTGCTCGCCGCCAGAGATCTGGTTGCCCATGTGGTTGCGCCGCTCGGCAAGGCGGGGAAACAGATCGTAGACGCGCGCGAGGCTCCAGCGGCCCGGGCGCGCAGCGACTATCAGGTTCTCCTCCACCGACAGCGACGGAAAGATCTCGCGCTCCTGCGGCACGTAGCCCAGGCCGAGGCGCGAGCGCTCGTATACCGGCAGCTGCTCGATCGGCCGGCCCTGGTATTCGATGGCGCCGGCGTGGAAGGTCGTGTGGCCCATCACGGTCGCGAGGAGCGTGGTCTTGCCGACCCCGTTGCGGCCGAGCACTGCGAGCGAGCCACGCTCAGGCAAAGAGAACTCGATATCCTCGAGAACGACCGTCTCGCCGTAGCCCGCGCGGACCCCGGTGAGCTTAAGAGTCTCAGTCACGGCGGCCTTCCCCGAGATAGACCTGGCGCACGCGGCTGTCGCCGGCGATCTCGTCGGGCGTGCCCTCGACCAGCACCTCCCCCTGCACCAGCACCGTTATTCGGCGCGCGAAGCGAAACACCACGTCCATGTCGTGCTCGATGATGAGGATGGCGATGTCGCGGGGGAGGTTGTCGAGCGCCTGCAGGATGCGTCCGGATTCGAGCGAAGGCACGCCTGCGGCCGGCTCGTCGAGCAGCAGCACCCTGGGCCTCAAGCCGAGCGCGATGGCGATCTCGACCAGCCGCTGCCTGCCATAGGGCAGATCGAGCAAGCGGCGGCCCGCGTCCGCCGCCAGGTCGAGCACCGCCAGCAGTTCCAGGCTTTCCGAGCGCACTTCGTCGTGCGCGCTGGCGGCGCGCCACTTGCGGCCGGCGATGCCTCTGCGTTCGGCGATCCCGAGCGCGACGTTGTCGAGCACCGTCAGGTCGCGGAACAGCGTATTGATCTGGAAGGTGCGGCCGAGGCCGCGCTTGACCCGCGCCGCCTGCGCGAGGCCGGTGATATCGTCGCCGCCGAGGAATATGCGCCCGGAGGAAGGCGCGGTCCCGCCCGAGAGCATGTTGACGAACGTGGTCTTGCCCGCGCCATTCGGACCGATCAGGGCGCGGCGCTCGCCGGCTTCGAGGCGGAAGTCGATGCTGTCGGCCACGGTGAGGGCGCCGAATTTCTTGCAGAGCTGCCGCGTTTCGAGAACGATGCTCACCGTTGCACCCCGCGCATTCTCGCCACGGCCAGATCGAGTATCCCAAGCAAGCCGCCGCGCGCGAACAGGACGACAACGACGAGCAGCAGCCCGATGCCGAAATACCAGTACTCGGGAAACTGCTTGGCGAGCTGGTCCTGCGCGATCATGAATACGAGCGGGCCGACGAAGGCGCCGTAGATGCGGCCCACGCCGCCGAGCACGAGCATCACCAGCAGTTCGCCCGCGAACTCGAAGCTCAACACGTTGAGGCCGACGAACTGGTTGGTCTGCGTGAGCAACGCTCCGGCGCAGCCAGCCATCGTCGCCGAGATCGTGTAGACCGCGACCAGGCGGGCGTAAGCCGGCGCACCGATCGCGTGCGAGCGGGTGACGTTTTCGCGGATGCCTGCCAGCGACGCCCCGAATGGCGAGTAGACGATCCGGCGCACGATCCACCAGCTGGCGAAGAGCGCGAGCAGGCAATACAGGTACGCGGTTTTTCCGAACATGTCGAACCTGAACAGGCCGAGGATGGGGGAGACGACGATGCCGGACAAGCCGTCGGCGCCGCCGGTCAGGTCAGTGGCCTTGTTTGCGATCTCGAGCAGGATCGTGGTAATTGCAAGCGTCAACATGAGCAGCGTCAGGCCCTTGGTGCGCAGAATCACGGCGCCCGTCGCGGCCCCGAGCAGCGCCGCTGCCGCCGCCGCCGCGGCCAGTTGCAGCAGTGGATCGCTGACGCCGAGTTTCGCCCCCAGGATGCCGGCAACGTACGCGCCGAGCCCGAAGAACGCTGTGTGTCCGAGCGTGATGATTCCCGCATAGCCCAGGATCAGATCCAGAGACAGTGCAAACAGGATGTAGACGAGGATGCGCGCCCCGAGCGGCATGTATTCGGGCAGTGCCAGGAAAATCGCGAGCGCAGCCAACCACGGCAGCCACTCAAGCCAGCCGACGCGCGCGGTCGCGCCATAGCTCGCCTGGTGGCTCACGCAGCCGCCTCCGGAAGATCAGCGTAATTTTCGATCCCCGCTCCCGGGCTCATGCCTGCCTCCCGAACAGCCCCGCCGGCCGCCACAGCAGGATGGCGATGGTCGCGACGTAGATGAAGAACGCCCCGAACTGCGGCAGCCAGTACTTGCAGGCGGTGTCGGAGATGCCGATGAGCAGCGCTGCAATGAAGGGCCCGCGCAGACTGCCGAGGCCGCCGACCGCCACCACGATCAGGAAGTACACGAGGTGCTCGAAGGGATAGCTGGGTTGCACGGTGAGGATCTCCGCGCCGAGCGCGCCGCCGAGGCCGGCGAGACCGCTGCCCATGGCGAAGGTGATCGTGAAGAGGCGTTTCGTGTTGATGCCGATCGCCCGGGCCATCGGGCCGTTGTCCACCGCGGCCCGCACCATCGCGCCCCAGCGCGTGCGCTCGACCCCGAACCACAGGGCTCCGACCATGACGGCGCTGAAGGCGATGAGAAACACCCGGAAAGCGGGAAAGTCGCGCCCCAGCAGCCCGAACTGGCCTTTCAGATAGTCGGGCAAGGGGACCAGCAGTTGCATGGTGCCGAACAGGAGCCGGGCCGTCGCAATCGCGATGAAGATGAGGCCGATCGTGAAGAGTACCTGCGCCAGCTCACCCGCGGTATACAGGCGCGAGTACAGCAGCCGTTCGAGTACCACGCTCCCGGCCGCGACCAGCACGAACGCAAGCGCGAGCGCCAGCGGATACGGCACGCCGAAACTGCCCATCGCCGCGATGAGGATGTAGCCGCCCGCCATGGCGAACACGCCGTGGGCGAGGTTGACGAAACCCATCATGCCCATCGTCACCGACAGGCCGACCGAAATCACGTAGAGGATCATGCCGTAGGCGGTGCCATGAAAGACTACGCTCACTACGGACGACAAGAATGCTTCCATACGCTATTGGTGATGCGCAGGCAGGCGCCTGGCAAATAAAACCCAGGCCGATTGAGTGGCCCGGGATCGTTCGGGCACTACTTCTTGAGTTCTTTCCAGGGGTCTTTCACCTGCGGGAAGGTCTCGAACTCCACGTTGGCGAGCTGTCCACCGACTTTTTTCACTTCGCGCATGTACTCGTTCTGGATAATGTCGCGGGTCTCGGGGTCGATCGCGATCGGGCCGCGCGGACTGTTCGGGTTCTTGTATTGCTTCACCAGTGCCATGGTCCGTTCGGGGTCGATCTTTCCCTTCTGTTCGCGGATGACGTGGTAGATCGCGTCCATCGCGTCCCACGCGCCCACGGACATGAAGCTCGGCCAGGATTTCTCGCCGTATTCCTTCTTCCAGGCGGCGATGAACGCCTTGTTCGCCGGGCGCGTCGCCGCGGCCGAATAGTGGTGCATGGTGATCACGCCGAGCGCCACGTCGCCCATATTGGGCAGTTCCTCGTCGGTGGTGATGTCGCCCGGGCCGATTAATTTGACGCCCGCTTTGTCGAGACCAAGGTCGCTGTAGGCTTTCATGATCTGCGTCGCCTGGCGGCCCGCCGGCACGAACGCGAACACCACGTCCGGCCTGGCGTCCTTCGCGCGCTGCATGAAGGGAACGAAATCCGGATTGGCGACAGGCATGCGCACCTTACCGACGATTTTGCCGCCGCCTTCGGTGAATCCCCTCTCGAACCCCGCCTCGCTGTCGTGGCCGGGAGCGAAATCGCTGACCGCGATGTAGGCGTTCTTGTACCTCCTCGATGCCCATGCGCCGAGCGGGTAGCTGGACTGCCACAATGTGAACGAGAAGCGCGCGATGTAGGGCGAGCGCTCGGTGATCACCGAAGTGCCGGCGTTCATTATGAAGAACGGCAATCTCGCTTCCTGGGTGAGCGGGGCGATCGCCATCGCGTTGGGGGTGAACACGACGCCGGTAAGGATCTGGATCTTGTCGCGGACGATCAGCTCCTGCGCGATCTGCTTCGCCTTGTCCGGGGTCGGGCCGCCGTCATCGCGGATGACGAGCTCGATCTTGACCCCGGGGGGCAGCTGGCCCGCGTTCTGCTTCATGTACAGCTTGAAGCCTTTGTCGATGAGATCACCGAGCGTCGCGAACGGCCCTGAATAGGTGTTGATCACTCCGATCCTGATCGTCTGGGCCGGCGCCGGCGGCGCTGCCAGCACGATTCCCGCGGCGGCTGCCAGCACCGCCAGCATTTTCTGGAATTTCATGACTTCGCGATTCATGTTTGTGGGCGGAATTCCATATTGTGCACTAAGATTGACCGGCGATGACGATAGACCTCGATGCTTACTTGATGCGGATCGGCCATGCGGGGGCACGCGCCCCGACGCTTAACACGCTGCGCGCGATCCTGGCACGGCACACGGAAGCGATCGCGTTCGAGAACCTCAGTCCCCTGCTGAAACGGCCGGTTCGCCTCGATCTGGAATCACTCCAGCGCAAGATGGTGCAAGGTGGGCGAGGCGGCTACTGCTACGAGCAGAATATCCTGTTGAGTCATGCGCTGCAGGCCCTGGGTTACAGCGTTGCGGGGCTTGCGGCGCGCGTCCTGTGGAACGCGGCGGTGGCAGGCGCGGTGCCGCCGCGCACGCACATGTTGCTGCGCGTCGATCTCGACGGACATCCCTGGCTCGTGGACGCGGGGTTCGGCGTCGTGACGCCCACCGGACCGTTGCGTCTCAAGGCTGACGAAGAGCAGGCAACGCCGCACGAAGCGTTCCGGCTGCTGGAGGATCGCGATGAATTCGTCACGCAGGCGAAAATCCGGGGGGAGTGGCGGTCGCTCTACCGTTTTGGCCTCCAGGAGCAGCTGCTGCCCGACTACGAGCTCGCCAATTGGTACGTTTCAACCCACCCGGAGTCCCGCTTCGTCAACGGCTTGATGGTAGCGAGGCCGGCTCCAGGCCGGCGCTACACGCTGCTCAACAATGAGTTCACGGTACACCACCTGAATGGCGGCACCGAGCAGCGGATGCTCACGAGCGCGGCCGAAATACGGGTGCTGCTCGAAGGCGAGTTTCAGTTGACCTTGCCCGATACACCGGAGCTCGACTCGGCCCTGCGGCGCCTGATTGCGCCGGCGCGGTGGTAAATAGAGACCACACAGCGGTGGCGCGCCTGGCCGCGCGCATCCCCGCGTACCGCGCGCACGAGCGCCAGCGAGCCGGCGATTACCAGCAGGCCCTCGCGCTGTACGACGAGTCGATCGCGCTCTATGCCGGTGCCGGCGCGCTGTGCGAGCGCTCCTACGTGCTGGGCCACCTGCAACGGCATGACGAAGCGTTCGCCGATATCAAGCTTGCCCTGTCCAAGGTGCGCGACCACCGCTACTGCCTCGATCGGGCAGCCGCGGCTGCCGCCGGCGCTAAGAACCCGCTGGATGCCATCGCAGTCATGAATCTCGTGATAGAGGCTGATCCCGCCGCGGTGCATGCGTTCAACCAGCGGGGATGGCGGCACCAGCAACTCGGCAAGCTGGAGCTTGCCTATCAGGACTATCTCGCCTCGGCCCGGCTCGGCGACGCCTGGGCACAGTTGATGACGGGAAAGCTCCTCTGGGCAGGCACAGGTGTCAGCGAAAACCGCGACGAGGCGCTGGAGTGGCTGCGAAAATCAGCGGAACAGGGCAACGCCGACGCCAGGACCTGTCTGGAGCAGGCGCTGCAACAGCTTGGAAAGAAATGAGATCCTGTCGCCGCGCCGCAACGGCCGGAGCTACTCCGGCTGGATGCCCGCCAGCTTCGCGAGATTGGCGACCATGGCGAGGTCCTGGACGACGAACTTGTCGAGTTCCGCCGGCGTGGTGGGCGATGGTTCCGCGCCGAGGTTGCGCATGGTCTTTTGGACCTCGGGATGGCGAAGGGCGCTCGTCATCTCTCGGTTCAGCTGGTCGATGACCGCGCGCGGCGTCTTCGCCGGCGCGAAGACTGCGCCCCACGAATCCCAGCGGAAGTCCTTCAGCCCCGCCTCCGCGATGGTCGGCAGATCGGGCAGCACGCTGACGCGCTTGGGCGAGGTGACGCCAAGCGCACGCATGCGGCCGTCCCGGATCAGCGGCACCGAGCTTGCGAGCGGAGCCATGAACAACTGAACTCGGCCGGCGATCAGGTCGTTCGTCGCCTCGGGAATACCCTTGTAGGGCACATGCACGACTTCGATACCGGAGGCGTGTTTGAACATTTCCCCGGCGAAATGCGTGCCGCTGCCGCGGCCGGCGGAAGCCAGGTTGAGCTGCCCGGGCTTGGACTTGGCCAGCGCGATAAGATCCTGTGTAGTCTTCGCGCTGAGCGCCGTCGGCACCACCAGCAGGTAGGCAGCGTTGTACGCCATCGAGACCCCGGCGAAATCCCTGCGCGTATCGAACGGGAGCTTGCGCACGGAGGGGAGGATGGTGTGAGCGGCGGATATCGAGAGCAGGGTGTAGCCGTCCGGGCTGGCTTCGGCGACGAGCCGGGAGCCGACCATGCCGCCGGCGCCAACACGGTTATCGACGACGATCTGCTGTCCCAGGGCCTCACCCATCTTTTGCCCGAACAGGCGGGCGAACACATCGGGCTGGCCGCCCGGGGAGAACGGCACGATGACGCGGATCGGTCGGCTCGGGAATCCGGCCACCGGATCGACTCTCTGGGCAAGCACGGGCGGGACGCCGAAGATGATACAGGCCGCTGCCGCGACCAGAGAGTGTCGGACCGAACGCACTGGTTTCATCTTGATATTTCCTCAGAACGAGCCGTTCGAGCTCATCAAGCGCTCCTGAGCCGCAACGCCCTGGCGTGGCCCGGCGAGCAGCCCGGCCACGATCAATAGAGAGGCGTTATGCGGCTTCCTCGAATTTCAGCCGCTTCACTTTTTCCATGTTGACGCCCTCGATGCGGATCAGCCTGGTCGAGTCCACCCGCTTCGGGGCGTGCAGGTCGCCCTCATTGTAGACGTGGGCAACGCCGGGCGTGAGCTTGTAGGTCCTGGTCGCGCGCACCTTGCCCGCCTTCTCCGGGGTGGCAGGCTGCAGCAACTCGTAGTCACGCATCTCGGTCTCGCCGCGCGCCTGGCCGTAGATCGCCCAGTACGGGCCGTGATCGTGCGGCGCGCTGGTCTTGGCGCCACGGTAGTGGTGCGCGAGTATGCAGAATCCAAGCTCGGGATCCTCGTACAGTACCTGGCGCTCCGGCGTATCGTCCTTGAGATAGGTGGACACGAATTTGTCGTTCTTCAGGACGTCCTGCAACAGCGCGCAAACCTTGCTGCGCCCCTTTGGATTGGGCTCTGACTTGAGAATGTCGTGACAGGCTGCTGCGAACTGCTCGATGGTGCGGATCATGATGGTACCTCCCTTGCGTGGCGACCCCTGCGTTCCGTATATTACCGCTGATTGACCGGTAATTTGCCGTCGCGTGTGCAATATGTCATACATGAAGCGGGGCGCGGGCGTTAGATTTTCCATGCGGCATACGCTCTCAATACCAGTCCGCAGTTCCAGCCCACGGTGCGGGGTGCCTGTGGGCCCTACCAAAAAGGGTCGCCATGCAATTCCTTGCTCTTCTGTTTCTGATGCTCGGTGTGGTCGTAATCCTGGTCGCTGGTTTTCTCGGACTGTCATATGGCATGGGGGTGTACTGGTATTCGCGGGAAGGCGCCTTGATTCCGCCGGCCGATCCCAATCCCTGCGCGCAATGCGACGCGGATCAGGAGTGGTACCAGAGCCAGCCCTTCTGGAAGCGCAACGTGATTATGGGCTGGTGGTGGGCTAATCGCCTGATCTGGGCAGGCAAAGGCTGCAAGTAAGGCCCGGGCATGCTCATGCAGCGCGTTGCCGTCTCGCCATCGGTGCGGCTGGCCGCCGCAATCTGCGTCGTGCATCTCCTTGCCGGCGTCCTGCTGTGGCTGGTGCCGCTCCCCGCGCCGGGCAAGTCGGTGATCACGCTGGCGATCGCCGTCAGTCTGGTCTTTCTTCTCGCGCGGGACGCGGCGCTGCACGCGACGAACGCCATCGTTGCGCTGGATATCAGGGAGGACGACACCGTTTCCTACCGGACCCGACGCGGGGAATGGGTGGATTGCGAGCTGCTGGGCTCGAGCTACGTCTCGCCACACCTGACCATCGTCAACCTGCGGCCGCACGGACGGCGCCGGACACGGCGCGTGATTCTGGTTCCTGACAACGTGGACCCGCGCGATTTCCGCAGGCTGCGCATGTGGCTGCGCTGGAAGCGGGGCGATACTCCGGAATCCGCCCAGATCCTGGACCGGTGAGAGTATCGTGCCGGGCGGCGCCTCACCGGCACGGGCGTTGTCCTTATTCCGTAAGCCTTTTTCGTATTTTCTGCGTTGCAATACTGCCGGCAGCATCCAAGCGGGCGCTATCCGTCAAATCTAACAAATTGTTAGAGTTGTCAGGTCACCGCGCCGCCGCTACCCTACGCCGGATAACAATCACGCCGACGGCCGGGGAGTGGTGGCGGAAATGACGTCGCGACAAGATGAAATAACGATGCTCAAAGCAGGGGAGTCGCTGCCGTCGCACCGTGTGGTGCAATTGCGCTCGATGGGGATGCACTCAATCCGCTTCGAGTTCGTGGTGCGCCTGCTGCGGTCGGGATTGACGGTGGATACGCTCTCGATCTACTGGGAGCATGGCAGCGAATTCATGCTGAAGCGCGAAGTGGAGAATACGAACCGCCGTCTGGTGCTGGGCCGCAGGAACCGTGCATCGGGCGATTTTGCCGATCTGTGGCTGCTGTGCTACCCGGACGACGAGAAGATCAAGCAATCGGTGGAGCAGGAAGTGGACCGCATGGTCGAGAGGATGCGGGGGAAGGACGTGTCGGATTAGGATTTTGCCGCACTGGGGTCCGATAAATTTCCTATTTCGTGAGCGTGAATAGAGACATCAACGTGCAAGGATGTGATCTCGGGTCGCATGGTGAACGGCGACAGTCTCGCCCGTTCGAACACGCGGAATTATATCGGCGATTAGGGCACGGGAGCCGCGGCTCCCGTATCCCTAGGCGTCTGGTTTTAATTCTACTTGGCGGTCTTGGCATCTTGGCGGCTCAGTATTGGCTTGCTGCCGCACAGGCGGAAGTGTTTCCATCGAAGCCGGTCAAGATCGTGGTGCCGTTCCCGATCAGCGGGCCGACGGACATCCGCGGGACGACGCGGGTTACGAAGACCTACAAGCTGATTGCGGAGAATGCGCCGCCGGCCATATCCGACTCGATGGCGCGCATGGTCGCGCTGGCGATAGGCGCGGGTTCGCCGCACGCGGTCGTGCTCGAGCGCCAGCCGGGCGGGCTGACCACGCGGGGCGCGCTGAGCGTGGCGAAAGCGCCGGCGGACGGGCACACCTTGTTGCTGGCGAGCAATGCAACCATGGTCATCAACCCGAATTTTTTCCGCGGCATCGAGTACGTGCCCGCGCGCGATTTCGCGCTGGTCGCGCCGCTCGCTACAATGCCATTCGTGCTGATGGTGCATTCCAGCCATCCGGCGGACGGCGTCCGTGGGCTGACGGCCTGGCTCAAGGTGCGCCCGGGAGAGGCCAATTTCGGCTCTTCGGGGGAGGGCAGCACCGGACATCTCGCGGGCGAGCTGTTCCGCCGCATGACGGGCACGGCGATCGTGCATGTTCCGTTCAACGGTGGCCTGGCCGGGCTCAACGGACTGGCGATGGGGCAGGTGTCGCTGATGTTCGCCGCATTGCCGCTGGCGCTGCCGTACCTGACGAGCGAGCAGTACAGGGCGCTTGGCATCGCGGGCGCCAGGCGCCTCGAATCACTGCCCGAATTACCCACGCTGGCCGAAACGGGCCTGCCCGGGTTCGAAATCGAGGGCTGGTACGGCCTGTTCGCGCCCACGCACACGCCGGCGGTTGCCGTAGCCTGGTTGCGGGGACAGGTCAGCGGTTTCTTTGCGATTTCGGCCATACGCTCGCACCTGCGCGGCTGCGGGCTCGAGCCCGCAACCATGACGCTCGAGCAGTTCGCCACCCGCATTCATACTGAGGCGGACAAGTGGGCGCCGCTGCTGCGGGCGAGCCGCCTGCCGCCTAAGAAGGGTGCGTGACCAGTGACCGGAGATCGGTGACCGGGAACCCGTTCAAGCCCGTTCCGACTAATCACTGGTCACTGGTCACTGGTCACTGGTCACTGGTCACTGGTCACTGGTCACTGGTCACTGGTCACCGTTCTTCCGGCGGTTTGACCTTCCGGAACATCCC
>Ga0180065_1000124_pt1 | contig 10835 bp, 7 predicted proteins | sample EasRiv00A_16_10D_FD_121783 | JGI IMG/M metagenome (GOLD analysis project Ga0180065, IMG submission 121783) | Soil microbial communities from meander-bound floodplain in the East River, Colorado, USA - East River metaG ERMLT200A_16_10D | ecosystem: Environmental > Terrestrial > Soil > Floodplain ...
AGAGATCGAGCTCACCGAGAGCTCCCTCATGGTGAACACCGATGAAGCGGTGCGGACATTGAGCCACCTCAAGTCCCTGGGCGTGCGGCTGTCCATAGACGATTTCGGGACCGGCTACTCGAGCCTCGCCTACCTGAGGCGCTTTCCGCTGGACACGCTCAAGATCGACCGCTCGTTTGTGAACGACGTCACCACCCATGCTGACGTCGCCAACATCACTCGCGCGGTGATCGACATGTCGCACAACCTCGGGCTCAAGGTCGTGGCGGAGGGCGTGGAAACCGAGGCGCAGCTGGCGTTTCTCGATGCGGCTGGCTGCGGCGAGATGCAGGGCTACTATTTCTCGCGGCCGATGCCGGCCGCGGACAGCCTGCAGTGGCTGCGTGAACACCGGTTGCTGCGCAGTCCGGTGATAGCACTGCCCAAAGGGAAGCCCAGGAAGCAGCTGCGGTGACTGGCGGCTGACGATGGGGACGGTCCAGGGCGGATGCCCGTCCAGGCTGTCAGTATCAGTATCGCCGCCGCCACCTGCAAGTACCGCAATGCCCCGTGACCTGGGCCAAGGGCCGCACGCCTTCCGGCTGTTTCCAGCGCCTACGACCGGCCGGCGATTTTCGCCGTAAGCTCGATCTCGAGACGCTTGCCCTGCCGGGTATCCACGAATGTGTAGTCGAGGCTCGGGATCCTGGCGGTGACCGCCTGGCGGAAGCGGGCGCGCAGCATGTCGAGGGATTCGTCGCGGTGAAGAAAACAGGAAGCGCGCACTACGTCCTTCCAGGTCGCGCCGCCGTCGGCGAGGCTGTCGGTCAGGCGCTTGATGATCACCGGAAACTGCTCGTCGAAGGTGGCGTGGGTCATGTCGGTGACGCCGGAGAGGAACAGGATGCCGCGCCAATTCAGCCAACGCAGCACGATGGTCTGCGGCTCGTATTCCTTGAATACCTTGGCGCCGCCGTCACTGGGCGGGTACATTGCCAGCAGGTCCACCGCCACCCGCGCCTTCGTGCCCAGCCGCTCGCGCCGGACGTGGCTCGAGCTGACGGAACGGGCCGGCCCTGAAAGTATTCTCGCTCGCTCGTGGACGCCGGCGTGCCAGCACTCCATGTCACGGACCCACATCCGTGTCCTGGCCGCGTGATCCAGGGTGAGGCCAAGCCCGCGCAGCCGGTCCGCGAACAACGAAAAGAGCTCGCCGGTTTCCTCCTCAACCGTGCCTCCGCCCAATCCTTCGCATGACAGCGACACGAATTCCCGTTCGAGCCAGGGAAAAATCTTCAGGCGCATCGTTTTTCCTGTTTACTCTGCTTTTATATTGGACGCTTTGGCAAGCCTGGCTATCAGCGCGACCTGTTCGAAAATATACCGGTCGAATGCGTCAGGGGCAATCGGGATTGGCGCTGCGCCCATCGCGTTCCAGCGCTCCTTCACGTCGGGCTTCACGAGGATGCGGGCGACTTCCTGGTTGAGCTTCTTCACGACGGCGCGCGGCGTCTTTGCCGGAGCGAGCAGGCCGAACCAGGTATCCCAGCGGTAACCTGCGACGCCGGCTTCCGCGAGTGTCGGTACGTCGGGAAGCACGGCAATCCTGCCGGCCGGCGCGACCGCCAGCGCGACCACCTTTCCCGCTGTCGCCTGCGGCAGCACGTTTGCCACCGGAGACATCGTGAAGTGCACGCGGCCGGTCATGGTCTCGGTGAGCGCCTCCGGGATGCCCTTGAACGGCACGTGGCCGACGTCGATCGCAGCAAGACTCTTGAACAATTCCGCTGCGAAATGCGTACCGCTGCCCACCCCACCCGAGGAAAACAGCAGTTGGCCGGGCTTCGCTTTCGCCAGTGCGATCAAGTCCTTCACCGACTTCACGCCGAGCGACGGGCTCACCACCAGCACGTTGGGCAGACTCACCGTCGTGGTAATGCCGGCGAAATCCTTAAGCGTGTCGTACGGCAGTTTCGAATAGAGCGACGGGGCAATCACGTGCGAGGCGGAAATCGAGATCAGGGTGTAGCCGTCGGGGTTTGCGTTCGCAACAATGCCGGCCGCGATCGTGCCGCCAGCCCCGGGCCGGTTGTCGGCGATCACCGGCTGCCCCCAGCTCTCGTTCAACTTCTGTGCGATGATCCGTGCCGAGACGTCCACTCCGCTGCCCGCCGAAAAGCCGATGACCACGCGGATGGGCTTGACGGGGTAGTCCTGCGCCGCGGCGGGCGGCGCCCCGAGAGCGGCGAGCGATGTGGCAGCGATACTACGCAAAATCGACCGGATCATGGCCTTGCCCCCTTTTATCTATTTGCGACCAATAGGCTAGCATTTCCTCGCCAGGTGGAGTGACTCGTCACGGCAGTTCAAACCGGCACCAGACACCGTGCCCGCAATCGGCGAATGGTGTGCCGTTTCCTGCTGATAGAATGAGGTTGTCGGGCTCGATGGAGAGGGGGATGGAAGAGTATGGGCATTTGACGCGCGCCGAATTGGTCTCCTTGATCCGCGAACTCAAGGCGGCCCAGGTCGGCGCTGGCGGCCCGGCAGGCGAAAAGCCTGCTGAATTCCCGGTATTCAGCGACTGGCATCAACGGGAGTTCGACCGGAGCCCCTGGCCGATGCGGATTTTCGAGCACGGCACCTTTCGCTTTCTTGCGGTCAACGACGCGGCCGTGAAGCTCTACGGCTACACACGGGAGGAGTTCCTCGCCATGACGGCCAGGGATACCCGCCACCCGGAGGAGCTCGGCGATTTTTTCACCACGCTGGCGGAGCCGACGAGCTATTTCAGGCACCGCGGGCCGCGCAGGCACATCCGGAAGAACGGCGAGATTATCGTGGTGGAGGCCGTCACTCAGGACATCCTGTTCCATGCCCGAAAAGCGCGCCTGAGCATGAACATAGACGTCACCGAGCGGAGTAAGGCCGAAGAAGAGGTGCGGCGCCAGAAGCAACTGCTCGAGACCGTCATCAACAACATTCCCACCAGGATCTTCATCCGGGATGCGAAAACATTGCGATATGTGATGCGGAACCGTTTTTCGGAGGAGACCTCCGGGCATCCGATCGGCAGCTCGATAGGAAAGAGCGTATACGATCTGTATCCCAGGGAATATGCCGACCTGTTCTCCAGCACCGACGTCGAGGCGCTGAAAACGGGGCGACTGGTGGAAATCCCCGAACTCAGGGTGACCGGAAAGTCGGGAGAGCCGCGTATCCGGCATGTGCGCAAGGTGCCGGTGTTCGACGAGAACGGCCAGCCGTGGGTGCTCGTCGGTATCTCGGAAGATATTACCGAGCGCAAGCGCGCCGAAGACGCGCTGCGCGAAAGCAATGAATTCCTGCGCAGTGTGGTCGAGAGCAGCCGCGACTGCATCAAGGTACTCGATCTGGAAGGCCGGTTGTTGTTGATGAGTGCCGGCGGCCAGCGCCTGCTGGAAATCGACGATATTGCCCAGTTTCTCAATACGTCATGGCTCCAATTCTGGAAAGGCGCCGACCGGGATGCGGCATGCTCTGCGATCGCCACCGCTCGAAACGGCGGCGCAGGCAGCTTCGAGGGTTGTTACCCGACCGTAAAAGGGATGCCCAAGTGGTGGGACGTAACGATCACGCCCATGCTGGACGCGCAAGACAAACCCGAGAAACTGCTGGCAGTGTCGCGTGACGTTACAGTACGCAAGCACGCACAGGACGCGTTGCGTGAAAGCGAGGAGCGCTTCCGGCAGCTGGCCGAGAACATCCGCCAGGTGTTCTGGATCAATACGCCGGCCGGCGACCGTATCGACTACATCAGCCCGGGCTACGAGGAGATCTGGGGCAGGAGCCGCGAGTCGCTGTACCGCAATCCCCGCAGCTGGATGGAGTCGATCCACCCCGAGGACCTGCCAGCGGTGCGGGCCAGTCAGGAAGCAATTATGCGCGGCGAGCGCACCGAAGTTGACTATCGCATCATCCGACCCGACGGCACCTTGTGCTGGATCCGGGACCGTTCTTACCCGATGCAGCGCGGTGACGGAACCCGGCTCGTATGCGGCCTGGCGGAAGACATTACCACGCATAAACTGGCGGAGCAGGAACGGCTCACTCACGCGGTACAACAGCGCGACGCACTCGTGCGCGAAGTGCACCATCGCATCAAGAACAGTCTGCAGGGCGTCGCCGGCCTGCTGCGGCAGAAGGTCAGGAAGCATCCCGCTATCGTACCCGGGATAGAGGAGGCAATCGCGCAACTGCAATCGGTGGCGGTGGTCTACGGCATTCAGGGCATGCGCCCGGACGGAATGCTCAGTCTCTGGGAAATGATGGAGGCGATCTGCTGTTCCACCGAGAGCCTGATCGGGGGGCGTGTCGACATGAAGTTGAAGCGCGAGTCGCTGCAGCCGGCGTGCGTTGCCGGCTCCGAGGCGGTGTCGGTGGCCGTCGCGCTCAACGAGCTGGTGTTCAACGCACTGAAGCATCAACGGGTCGGAGCGGGCAAAAAGCGCGCCCGCGTGGTGCTGCATGAAACGGAAGACGCAACCGAGATACGCATCAGCAACCGCGGGCTCCTGCCGAAAGGGTTCGATTTTGCCCGGGGCCGAGCGCTGGGAGACGGCCTAGGACTGGTGCGCACTCTGCTTGCTTCGCCGGGCGGCCATATCGCTTTTAACGGCGGCCGGGATGAGGTGGAGGTGGTGCTGAAACTCGGTCCGCCATTGCTGGCGGATCGGAAACAGACGCCGACGAGGAGTATGGAAAATGGCACTGCCACGAAAGAAAGAGGCGCAGCAGCACATACTGGTGGTCGACGACGACCGGCTGGTGCTGGCCGCGCTGGCTGAAGGCCTGCGCGGCGCGGGCTACCGCGTTACCGGCACGGCGAGCGGCAAGGATGCTCTTGGGCTCGTCGCTCACGACGTTCCCGATCTTGCGCTGCTCGACGTTCGCATGTCCGGCATGACCGGCATCGAATTAGGCGGGAAATTGCGAGAGCTGGGCATCCCGTTCCTGTTCCTGTCGGCGTATGGCGACCAGGAGATCGTGCGGCAGGCCGCCGAGGAAGGGGCGCTCGGCTATCTCGTCAAGCCGCTCGACATCCAGCAGATCGTGCCCTCGATCGAAGCGGCGCTCGCGCGCGGGGGCGACCTCAGGAAACTGCGCGAGAACGAGGCGCAGTTGAATACCGCGCTCGCCGGCTCCCGCGAGATCAGCATGGCGGTCGGCTTGCTGATGATGCGCGACCGCCTCGACCGCAAGCAGGCGTTCGGACTCCTGCGGGCCAACGCCCGTTCGCAACGGCGATCGATCGCGGAGCTCGCCAAGGAATTGTTGACCTCCGCAGAAAATCTCTATACAGTCAAAGAGTTGCAAGATACGGCCCGGCGCCGACAGTAGTCGGACGCTTAATCCGCGTCCGGAGTTGCGGCCGGGCGGTATATTTTATTTGGCTGGTCCGTTATAGCTTGCGCCGCCCAGCTCCCGCGGCAATCTCGATCCAGGCCCAGTTCCCGCCTGCAGTTGATGCCCATGTTTTGTTGTTGGAGGAGTTCATGGTGTATCGGCAGCAACCGAGGCGCGAAACTACCGGTAAGCCGGATTCCGGTCGTCAAGGTATTGCCGCGGCCGGCCTGTATTCCAAGCTCCTTCCAACTGGCGTCTCCTCTGTCGGTGTTCCCGCGAAGGACTTGTTCACCGGCGTCGGGCTCGCGATCGTCCACCGCGTGGTTGCCCTGCACGGCGGACGCGTGTGGGCGGAGGGCGAAGCCGGCAAAGGGGCTGCGTTCCATTTTTCGCTGCCGCGTGGAGAGGCGCGTGGCTGAGGCCGAAACGATCAGCACGGAGATGAGGCGCTGGTCACGACGGCTGTTCGCGCCTTTTCCCGGCGCGCGCTGGAGTTACGCGGCCATGATCGCGTTGGCGTTCGTGGCGATCGTCGTGGCCGCAGTGCAGAGCTACCGCTCGATCGACCGGGAGCTCACCGAGGCGGTGTTGTCGAAAAATGCCGCGCTTGCCGAGCTGGCAACCGTCACGCTGTCGGAGAAACTCGATCGCCTCGTCGATATCGGCGTCTCGCTCGCCGCCCGCGTTCGCTTTCGCCAGCTGATAGGCGAGGGGAAATGGGTGGAGGCAAGCCATATCCTGGCCCGCGTGCGCACGGACTTCCCCTTCGTTGACCGTATCACCATGAATGACGTCGAGGGGACGCTCAAGGCCGACATCCCGGTAGTGCCCGAGGCCATGGGCAGGAATTTCTCCGACCGCGACTGGTACAAAGGCGTTTCACGCGAATGGAAGCCCTACGTGTCCAACGTGTACAGGAGACTTGTCGGGCCTGCACTCAATGTTTTCGGAGTTGTCGTTCCCATCCGGAACGAAGACGGGAAAGTGCTTGGGACCCTGTTGTTGCAGATAAGGTTGGATACCCTGTTCGAGTGGACCCGGGATGTTGATATCGGCCGCGAAGGATACCTTTATGTCGTTGACCGAACGGGCAGAGTCGCATTCCACCCGCGGTTGCCGTTGCAGGGAGATTTCGTCGAATTGTCCGCGGTGCCGGCTGTCCGCCTGGCGCTCGAAGGCCGGAAGGGCGTCGAGGTCGCGGCTGCCCCAGGCGCGAGCGAAGAGAGCGTCAGGGCCTACGAGCCGGTGCGGAAATATGGCTGGGCGGTTGTCGCCGAGCAGCCCGCCATTGCTGCATTCGCAACAAAAAACCTGTTGCTGAGGCGCTTGCTGCTGGCTTACAGCCTGACGGGGTTGTTCTGCGTGGCCGCGGTCTATCTGGTGTCGCGCATCGTCATCCAGTACCGGCAGACGAAAGAATTGCAGGAAAGCGAGCAGCGTTATCGGTATCTGTTCGAATTGAACCCGATGCCGATGTGGATCGTTGATGTCGGTACCCAGGAGTTCCTGGTGGTCAACGACGAGGCAGTGGAAGCGCTGGGCTATACGCGGGCGGAATTCCTGGCGATGACGTCGTTTGATTTAAGGACGCCGGAGGATCGTGCCATCCACGAGAAGGCCATCAGGAACCTCGACCCGCTGGCAAGAATCCAGCGCCAGGCAAGGTTGCTTCGCAAGGACGGCGTTGCCCGCGACATGGAAATTACGTCGCATCCGTTCACGTTCGAAGGAAGGCGAGCACGGCTGGTACTGGTGAACGATATCACCGAGCGCCTGCGCGCAGAGGAGGAGATTCGCAAGCTCAACGCCGAGCTGGAGCGGCGTGTCGTGGAGCGTACCGCGCAGCTCGAGGCGAGCAACAAGGAACTGGAAAGCTTTAGCTACTCGGTATCGCACGACCTGCGCTCGCCGCTGCGTGCGATCGACGGCTTTTGCCGCATACTGACGGAGGATTATGGCGACAAGCTCGACGACGAGGGCAGGCGCCTGCTCGGTGTGGTGCGCGACAACAGCCGGAAGATGGGTCAACTTATCGACGACCTGCTGGAGTTCTCCCGCCTTGGCCGCAAGCCCTTATCCGCGGCCGTGATCCATACGAAACGCCTGGTCGAGGAGGTGCTCGGCGAGATACAGGCGGGCAGCGAGCAGCGGCCCCAGTTCACGCTTGGGGCTCTGCCGCCGGCGTACGGCGACGCGGTACTGATAAAGCAGGCGTGGGTGAACCTGCTGGACAACGCCATTAAGTTCAGCGGCAAGCGCGAGCAGCCGGTGATCGAGGTGAGTGGTCATGAGAACGGCGCCGAGAACGTGTATTGCGTAAAGGACAACGGCGCCGGGTTCGACATGCGCTACTACGACAAGCTGTTCGGCGTGTTTCAGCGGCTGCACCGTACGGAAGAGTTCGAGGGAACCGGCGTCGGGCTCGCCATCGTGCAACGGGTCGTCTCACGGCACGGCGGGCGGGTCTGGGCGGAGGGCGAGGTCGGCAAGGGGGCCGCGTTCTATTTTTCATTGCCGAAGGAAAAACAAGATGGAAAAGTTTGAAAACGTGGATATTCTGCTGGTGGAGGACAATCCGAACGATGCGGAACTTGCGATGCGTGCGTTGCGCAAAGGCAAACTGGCAAACCACATTACCTGGGTCAAAGACGGCGCGGAGGCGTTGGAGTTTATTTTTCGCAGCGGCGCTTACGCCGATCGTCCCGACCAAAACCCGAAATTGATACTGCTCGACCTCAAGCTGCCCAAGGTGGATGGCATCGAGGTGTTGAAGCGGATCAAGGCCGATGAACGCACACGGGTCATCCCGGTCGTGATGGTCACCTCGTCGGCGGAGGGACGCGACATCGTCGAGAGCTACAAGCTCGGCGTCAACAGTTACGTCGTCAAGCCGGTTGAATTCGACCACTTCAGCGAAACCGTGGCCAAGGCCGGGTTTTACTGGATGCTGATGAACAAGACGCCATAACGCAACGCACGGGCAGGAATGAACCGGGTGGAAAAGGAACTGCGAATCCTGATAGTCGAAGACGTGCACGCCGACGCGGAACTCGAGGTGCGCGAGCTCAAGCGCGCCGGCCTGCGCGTCACGCACCAGCTCGTCGAAACCGAGGAAGCGTTTCGCGCATCACTGCGGGAGTTCCGGCCGGAACTTATCATCTCGGACTTCGCCATGCCGCATTTCGACGGCATGTTCGCGCTCGCGCTTACGTGCGAGCTCGCCCCCGACGTACCGTTCATATTCGTCTCGGGCACGATCGGCGAGGAATATGCGATACGCGCGCTCAAGAGCGGTGCCACCGACTACGTTCTGAAAAGCAACCTCGTGCGTCTTCCGGCCGCAGTCGACCGTGCGTTGGCGGACAAGAAGGAGCGCGCCGCGCGGCAGATGGCCGATGCGCGCCATCGCGCGACTTTTGACAATGCGCCGATCGGCATCATGCATACCGATATTGATGCCGGCCGGATCCTGCTCGTAAATTCCAAGTTGCTCGAACTGCTGGGCTATACGCGGGACGAACTGCTCGGGATGACGACGGACGACATCCTCCATCCCGATCACCGCGGCATGGATCGCGGCAAGTACCGCGAAATAATGCTGAGAGGCGAACTGAACTCGTTCTCCTCCGAGCGGAAGTTCGTGCGCAAGGACGGATCGGTCATCTGGGTCAACCGCACGGTCTCTCTGGTGCGGGATGCCGCCGGCAACCCGCTTTACTTCATCCGGATGGTGGAGGACATCACGGAACGCAAGCGCCAGGAACTCAAGATCGCCCGGCTGAGCCGCATCCATGCCGTGCTCTCCGGCATCAATTCCGCGATCGTGCGGGTGCGCGACCGCCAGGAGCTGTTCATCGAGGCGTGCCGGATCGCCGTCGAGCACGGCAATTTCGGAATCGCCTGGATCGGGCTGTTCGATCCGGCGGCACAGGAACTGACGCCGGTGGCGTGGGCGGGGCTCGAGGCCAGTGAATTTCTGCGCGGCGTCAAGTCCACTATCCGCGACGATCTTCCCCAGGGTCGAGGGGTCCTGGCCCAGGCAATCAAGGCGCGCAAGCTGGTGTTCGACAACGACATTACGATCAACCCGGAGGTGGGAGGCAAGCGGAGGGCGGAAGCGATCAGGCGCGGCTACCGCTCGGTCATCGTCCTGCCCCTGATTGTCGAGGGCGAAGTGGCGGGGAGCCTGTCGCTGTTCGCGAAGGAACCCAGCTTCTTCGACGACGAGGAGGTGAAGCTGCTGACCGAACTGGCGGGCGACGTCTCGTTCGCGCTCAAGCACATCGCCGGTCAGGAGAGAATCGAGAAACTCTCGCGTGTGCGCGCGGTCTCGAGCGAGATCAATGCCGCCATCGTCCGCATCCGTGAACGGGAAGCCCTGCTGCGCGAGACCTGCCGTATCGCAGTCGAGCATGGGAAATTCGAGCTGGTGTGGGTCGCATTGCTCGACGAGGAGAAAAAGGAAGTGAAGCCGGTTGCGTGGACCGGATTTTCCCCCGAGGCCGCGCATGCGGTGACCTGGGAGACGATCAGTTCCGCGCGGGGAACGCTGGGCGAGGCGATGCAGACCCGCAAGCTATCCCTCCGTAACGATATCGAGAAGCAGTATGCGCGGGGCATGCTGAGACAGGAGGCATTGAAGGCGGGCTGCCGTTCCACGGTATGCCTGCCGCTGGTGGCGGACGACAGAGTGGCGGCCCTCATCTCTCTCTACGCGACCGGGCTGGGATTTTTCGACGAGGGCGAACTCGCGCTCCTCGGCGAGGTAGCCTCGAACATTTCGTTTGCCCTGGAGTCCATCGCGCGCCAGAAGAAGATCGAGCGACTGTCGCGCATCCGAATGGTGCTGAGTGAGATGAATTCGGCGATCGTCCGCATCCGCGGCAAGCAGCAGCTGTTCGAGGAAGCCTGCCGCATTGCCGAGGAGCATGGAAAATTCTCGATGGCGTGGATCGGCTTGCTCGACGAGGCGACGCAGCAGATAAGTCCTGTTGCCAAGGCGGGACGGGAAGAGGGCTATCTGGAGGCGCTCAAGTTAACGATCGACCCGAACGCCACCAGAAACCTTGCCATAGCGGTGGAGGCGATCGGGCGCGGCACGCCGGTGGTCTGCAACGATATCGCGACCGACGGGCGGATGCGGCCGTGGCGGGCGGCGGCCTTGCAGCGCGGCTACCGCTCGATGGGGATGCTGCCGTTGCTGCTGGAACAGCGGGCGGTCGGCGTGTTCGCGCTGTACTCCCCGGAAACCGGCTTTTTCGACGAGGAGGAGATGAAGCTGCTGGTCGAACTGGCGGGCGACATCGCGTTCGCGCTGCAGACGATCGAGAAGCAGGAAAAGCTCGATTATCTCTCCTACTACGACCCGCTCACCGGCCTGCCCAATCGCACCCTGTTCAACGACCGGCTGGAGCAGCGCATCAGCGCGGCGCAGGGCGATCGAAAAATGTTTTCCGTCATCATGCTCGACC
>Ga0180065_1000128_pt1 | contig 10723 bp, 7 predicted proteins | sample EasRiv00A_16_10D_FD_121783 | JGI IMG/M metagenome (GOLD analysis project Ga0180065, IMG submission 121783) | Soil microbial communities from meander-bound floodplain in the East River, Colorado, USA - East River metaG ERMLT200A_16_10D | ecosystem: Environmental > Terrestrial > Soil > Floodplain ...
CCTCGCGATCAACGTTTTCGTGCTGCCCATCGCGTTCGGCGGCTTGCTGCATTTCCCGAGCGGCTCCGTGGATGCGGACACCTTCGTGCTGACGCTACCCATCTCGGAGCAGGCCCCGTGGCTTGCCCTGTTCGCCTTCATCGGGGGACTATCCGCTGCGACCGGCATGGTGATCGTCGAGACCATCGCGCTCTCAACCATGGTATGCAACGACCTGGTGATGCCGGTGCTGCTGCGCATGAAGGGGCTGCGACTGACCGCGCGGCGCGACCTGTCGGGGCTGCTGCTCGGCATCCGCCGCGGCGCCATCGTCCTCATCCTGGTACTGGGCTACCTCTATTTCGGTCTGGCGGGCGAGGCCTACGCGCTGGTTTCAATCGGCTTGATTTCATTTTCCCTGGTGGCGCAGTTCGCCCCGGCGATCATCGGCGGCATCTTCTGGAAGGGCGGCACGCGCACCGGCACGGTGTACGGCCTCGCGGCGGGCTTCCTGGTGTGGCTCTATACGCTGCTGCTGCCCTCCTTCGCCAAATCGGGCTGGCTTCCCATCAACTTTCTCTCACAAGGCATGTTCGGCGTCGATCTGCTCAAGCCGCAGCAGCTGTTCGGGCTGGAGGGGCTGGACGACATCACGCATTGCCTGTTCTGGAGCATGCTCGCCAACATCGGCTGCTACGTCGCCGTCTCGCTCGCCAAGGGACCCAGCGCCGCCGAGCACGGCCAGGCGACGGTGTTCGTGGATGCCCTGAGGCAGTCCGGAGCAACCGCCGGACCGCGTTTATGGCGCGGCAGCGCCTCGGTAAATGACCTTCTCGCGCTGCTCGGCCGATTCCTGGGGCCGGAGCGGGCGCGAGAGGCCTTCGAGTCCTACGCGCGCGACCGGGGTGCCCGGTCGATCGAGTCGCTCGCCGCAGACGCAAGCCTGGTGCACCATGTGGAATCGCTGCTGGCCGGAGCCATCGGCAGCGCCTCGGCGCGCGTCATGGTGTCGTCCGTCGTGGAGGAAGAGCCGCTCGGGCTCGACGAGGTGATGAACATCATCGACGAGGCCTCGCAGGTACTCGCCTACAGCCGCCAGCTCGAGCAGAAGTCGCGCGAGCTCGAGGCCGCGACCAAGGAGCTGCGCGGCGCCAACCAGCGGCTGCAGGAGCTCGACCGGCTAAAGGACGACTTCATCTCGACCGTCACCCACGAGCTGCGCACCCCCCTCACCTCGATCCGCGCGTTCTCCGAAATCCTCCGAGATAACCCGCGGCTCGACGATGGCCAGCGTGCCAAGTTCCTCGGCATCGTCATCAAGGAGTCCGAGCGGCTGACGCGTCTCATCAACCAGGTGCTCGACCTTTCCAAGATAGAGTCCGGCAACGCAGAGTGGCATTCGAGCGAAATCGATATGCGCGAGGTGGTGGACGATGCGGTAGCCGCGGTCAGCCAGATGTTCAAGGAAAACAACGTCCATCTCGATATCAACCTGCCGCAGGAGCTGCCGTCCATCGTGGCGGACCATGACCGCCTGATGCAGGTGATGCTGAACCTGCTGTCGAACGCGGCCAAGTTCTGCAAACGTCCGGACGGCAAGGTAGCCGTGGCACTCGACCGCCAGGACCATTTCCTGCGAGTGGATGTCACCGACAACGGCGCCGGCGTCAGCGAGTCCGACCAGGAGGTTATTTTCGAGAAGTTCCGGCAGGTTGGAGACACCCTGACGGACAGGCCCCAAGGTACGGGACTCGGCCTGCCCATCTGCCGGCAGATCATCAACCATTTCGGCGGTTCGTTGTGGGTGGAAAGCCGGCCCGGCCAGGGCGCGACGTTCTCCTTCACGCTTCCCTTGCAGGGTGCAGCCATGCGTACGCCGCTGGCGGCCTGACGCTGGAGCCGATGTGAAGAAACGCATATTGATCGCGGACGACGAGCCGAACATCGTGGTCTCCCTGGAGTTCCTGATGCAGCAGAGCGGATACGAGATCCGGACCGCGGCGAACGGCGACGAGGCGCTGAAAATGGCCCGGGAATTCCGGCCGCACCTGATGCTGCTCGACGTGATGATGCCGGTGAGAAATGGCTACGAGGTATGCCAGGCGGTGCGCGATAATCCCGGACTCAAGGGGATGAAGATCGTCATGTTGACCGCCAAGGGCCGCGAGCTGGAAGTGACAAAGGGACTCGCAATCGGCGCCGACGCCTACGTCACCAAGCCGTTTGCGACCAAGGAATTGCTGGAGACCGTCAAGCGCCTGCTGGGGCCGTAGATGAAGCTGCGGTTCATCGGAACATGGATCGCATGTTTTGTCCTGTGCTTCGGTTGCGTTGCCGGCGTGTTGCTGGCCCTGCATTTTGCGCTCGAGCCCGCGCCACAGGCGCGGTTCAGCGAGGCTCTGTTCTCCGCTAGCGGGTTTCTCCTGCTGCTCGCCCTCATCCTGATGGCCGCGACCGGTTTCCTGGCTCAGTGGCTCACCAGCACCTATTTCAAGCCGCTGCGCCGGCTGGCGGAAGGCGCCCGCATCATCGCGAGCAGCAATCCGGCGTTCAGGACGGAAGCGCAAGGCGCCGCGGAGGCGCGCCAGTTGGCCCAGGCGATCAACCTGCTCGCCGAACAGCGGGAAGGTGCGGTGAAGGACGTCGCGGTGCGTATCACGCAGGCCCATGCCGAAATCAACGAAGAGCGGAACCGGCTCGCCGCACTCATGTCCGAGCTCGCGCACAGCGTTGTCGTGTGCAACGCCGAAGGCCTGATCCTGCTCTACAACCAGCGTGCCCGCGAGCTGTTCAGCGGGCGCGTGCGCACCCCGGACGACGAGCACTCGCCGACGTATATCGGGCTGGGTCGGTCTCTGTTTTCTCTCATCGAGCGCGATCTTTTTACACACTGCGCCGAGCAACTGGGATTGCGCATTACGCAAGGCGAATCCCAGCCTGTCACGGTGTTCATGGCCGCTTTCGGAGCAAGCCGGCTGTTGCGGGCTCGCATGGCGCCGGTGATGGCGATGGCGGGCGGCGGGAATCCGGGCTCCCCGAAGGAGATTTCGGGCTACGTGCTGCTCCTGGAAGAAGTGACGGAGGAAGTGTTTCGCGGCGAACGGCGGGACCGCCTTCAGCAGCGACTGCTCGAGAATGCCCGCGCCGTGCTGGCCAGCATTCGCGCGGCCGCCGAAAACCTCCTCAATTATCCCGACGCGGATGTGGCGCGGCGCCAGCAGTTCACCTCCATCATCGATGAAGAAGCGCGCCGTCTCGGCGCCGAACTTGATCACGCGACACGCGAATATTCGGACACCATCAAGAGCCACTGGTCCCCCGAGCAGATCCGGGCGGCGGACCTGGTCGAGCTCGTACGGCGCAGGATCGAGTCCCAGTACGGGCTGACGACGCACGCTTCCGGACTCGAAACTGATGCATGGGTGAATGTCGACAGCTACACCATGATGCTGGCGATCTGCACCCTGGCGCGCCGCCTCGGAGAAGAATGGGGGGTACGGGATCTGTGGTTTCGCATCGTTGCAGACGGCCGCCACGTTCACTTCGTATTGGAGTGGCCGGAAACACGCCTGCCCGCGGCCACCGCGCTCGCGTGGGAAGGCGCGGCGCTCGATCCGGCCGGTGGCCTGGACTCGCTCACTTTTCGCGAGGTGCTGCAGCGCGATCATGGGGAAGCCTGGTACGAGAACGACCCCGCCTCGGAGCGCTCGAGGTTTCACATTCTGCTGCCGCTTGCCGCGGCCGAGCGGCCGCCCGCCTTGCGTCCAAGCCGCGACAGCCGGCCGGAATACTACGATTTCGACCTGTTCAACCAGCCGGGCCAGAGCCAGGAGCTCGACGACCTGCCGTTGAGTGATCTGACCTACACGGTGTTCGACACCGAGACCACGGGGCTCGACCCCTCCGCCGGTGACGAGATCATCTCGATCGGCGCCGTTCGCATCGTGAACGGTCGCGTGCTTGCTGGAGACATCTTCGATCAGCTGGTGGACCCGCAGCGCCCCGTTTCAGGAGCCTCCGCAAGTATTCATGGCATTCGACCGGAGATGCTGCACGGGCGGCCCACCATCGCGCCGGTGCTGGCCGCGTTTCACAGATTTTGCGACGACACCGTGCTGGTCGGGCATAACGCCGCGTTCGACCTGCGCTTTCTCCAGTTGAAGGAGGAGCCAACCGGCATTCGCTTCACGCAACCGGTGCTCGACACGCTGCTGTTGTCCGCGGTGTTGCATGGCGACCTCGAAAGCCATGTGCTTGAAGCGATCGCGGAGCGCTACGGCATCAACGTGGTGGGCCGGCACACCGCGGTGGGCGATGCCATCGTCACCGGCAAGATCTTGCTCAGGATGATCCCACTCCTAGCCGGGCGGGGCATCGTGACGCTGCGCCAGGCGCGCGTAGCCTCCCAGCGGACCCTCTATGCTCGAGTCCGTTACTGAGCCCCTCGCGCTCACGCTCGGGCAGGTGATGAAACGCCCGCCCGTCGCCTGCTTGCCGGGTGAAACGGTCCGGCGCTCGATCGAGACCATGCGGGAGCTTGCGATCGGCTCGATGGTGGTGGTGGACTCCGACCGGATTCCGATCGGGATTCTTACTCTACGCGACGTTACCGACCGCGTGGTGCTCGAGGCCGGCGCAGTGGATGGCCCGATCGAACGCGTCATGACTCCTCATCCGGTGACCCTTCCGGTCACCGAAACGGCATACAGCGCGGCGCTTGCGATGATACGCCACGGCGTGCGTCATATCGTCCTGGTCGAGGGTGGCCGGCTCGCGGGGATCATCTCGGAGCGCGATCTTTTCGGGTTGCAGAGCTCCCCCGTTCGCGAACTCAGCGCAGCGATCAAGGGGGCTGCGGATCTCGACGCCATCGAACGCTTCGGCCGGGATATCAACGATCTTGCCCGCAAGCTGTTCGAGCAGGGCACCGCGGTGGGCGCGCTCACGGCCTTCGTTGCAGCGTTGAACGATCTCCTGACGGAGCGCGTCGTGCAGCTGGAGTTCGCCAATAGCGAACTGGAAAATCTACGCTATTGCTGGATCCTGATGGGAAGCGAGGGACGCTCCGAGCAGACCCTGGCCACGGACCAGGACAACGGCATCGTATTCGCGGTCACTCAGGGGCACAGCACGGAGTCGGTGCGCGCGGCGATTTTGCCCGTCGCCAGACGCATCAACCAGGCGCTCGACCGTGCGGGCTACCGCCTGTGTCCGGGCAATATCATGGCGTGCAATCCGCTATGGACTCTCAGCCTGGACGAATGGCAGCAGCGGTTCGAGCGCTGGATCGACAGCGGTAGTCCGGAGGCCCTGCTGCACGGCGCCATTTTTTTCGATCTGCGGCCGCTCCACGGCGACCTCGCACTCGGCAGGGAGTTGCGCCACTGGTTGATGCAGCACGTGCCCCGCAATCCGCGCTTTCTGCACCAGATGGCGGCGAATGCCCTGAAAAACCGCCCGCTGCTCGGCTGGCTCAAGCGCTTCGCGGTGGATGAAGAAGGCAGGATTAATCTCAAGTTGAACGGGGCCACCTTGTTCGTGGACGCGGCCCGCATCTTTACCCTCGCCCACGGCATCGACGAGGTCAATACCGAGCGGCGGCTGCGCGCGGCAGCCCCGGCACTCAGGGTGCCACCGCGCGAGGTGGACGCCTGGATCGCGGCTTTCTATCACGTTCAGGGGCTGCGCCTGCGACGGCAGGCCGATTGCATGCGCCAGGGCTTGCCCGCAGACAATCGCATCGATCCCTACGCGCTGCACGATTTCGACCGACAGGTACTGGTGACCGCAATGGAACAGGCGCGAGCCATCCAGAGGCGGATTGCCCTCGATCATCAAGTCTGAGAAGTTGAAGGTTCGCTAGGCGTTGTCGGCCGACACCTGGCGCTGTTCGAGCATGTAGCCGCGACCGTACAGCGTGCGCACCGCGAGCCCGCTGCCTTCCAGCTTTCTGCGCAGCCGATGGACGTAAACCTCAATCGCGTTGTCGCTCCCGTCCTTGTCGTAGTTATAGAGCTGCTCGAGGATCTGTTCCTTGCTCACGACCCTGCCATAACGATGGATGAGGATCTCGAGCACGCCAAGTTCGTGCGCCGACAGCGGCAGTGCCCGACCGGCGACGGTCGCGTTGCGGCCGACGGTATCGAAATTCAGGTCGCCGTAAGAGATGACGGGGCCGGCGGCGCCCTGCCAGCGACGCAGGAGCGCACGGACCCGCGCCTGCAATTCGTTCAGGCTGAACGGCTTTACCAGGTAGTCGTCGGCGCCGAGATCGAGGCCCAGCACCTTCTCGTCGGGCGTCTCGCGGCCGGACAGGATCAGCACCGGCAGCGAGGAGTTGCGCCGGCGCAGGCGCCGCAGCACCTCGAAGCCATCGAGCTTGGGAAGCCCGAGGTCGAGGATCAGCAGCCCGAACACGTCGTCTTTCAGCACGTTGTCCGCGGCGGCGCCGTTCGCCACCCAGTCCACCGCATAGCCGGACTGGCCGAGCGAAAACTGCAAGGCCTCGGCCAGTGCGGCATCGTCCTCGGTAATGAGTATCCTCAAGACCGCCCCCTCCCGACGCGGCTTCCCGCGATCTCTATCCAGTCCCGACTCGCCGTCAGCTCCGTTTCCCGGACCCCGCCTGCTGTTTATGGTGCAGTGCGGAACAAAATCCGGCGTGCAGGTCAGCCGAAGCTCCTCGTCTCATTGTAATTGCCGATTCAGGATTGTGTAAGCTTTTTTCAATAGCATTAACCGTTCAAAAAAGAACAACGAACCGTTTCGCCTGCTGGCGGCTACACTTTTTGCCGCGTCGGCTCACCAAAAAGGAGAAGGCTTCATGGAACTATCCCAGAGGCATCACGAGTACTGGCGCAAGAACCTCGTCGTGACTGTGATCCTGCTGCTTGCCTGGTTCGTCGTCACCTTCGTCGAGGCCTGGTATGCGCGTGAACTGAACAACATCACCTTTTTCGGATTCCCTTTCGGGTTCTACATGTCGGCGCAGGGATCGCTTGCCATCTACGTGATCATCATCGGTATCTACGCCATGTACATGAAAAAACTGGACAAGGAATACAACGTGGATGAAGGAGAACTCGAATGAGCCAGACCGGCACTCACGCTGCCTTCTACAAGCAGCTCAAGAAAAACTACAGCTTCTACACCATCGGCTTTATCGGCTTCATTATCGCGCTCGCCATCGCCGAGCAGATGGGGATGTCGCGGAAGTGGATCGGCTACTGGTTCCTGTTCGCGACCATCGGCCTCTATGCCGGCATCGGCATTATGAGCCGTACCGCCGAAGTGGCGGAGTACTACGTCGCGGGACGGCGCGTGCCGGCGTTCTTCAACGGCATGGCGACCGGCGCCGACTGGATGAGCGCGGCGTCGTTCATCGGCATGGCGGGCACCCTGTTTCTGTCCGGATTCGACGGGCTTGCGTGGGTCATGGGATGGACCGGGGGCTACTGCCTGGTGGCGCTGTTCCTCGCGCCCTATCTGCGCAAGTTCGGGCAGTTCACGATCCCCGACTTTCTTGCCGAACGCTACGGCGGCAACATTGTTCGCACCATCGGCATCGTTTCGGCAATCACCTGCTCGTTCGTCTACGTCGTCGCGCAGATCTATGGCGTCGGCCTCATCACCAGCCGCTTCACCGGGCTGGAGTTCGGTGTCGGAGTGTTCGTCGGTCTCGGCGGCATCCTGGTGTGCTCGATGCTGGGCGGCATGAGGGCGGTGACCTGGACGCAGGTCGCGCAGTACATCATCCTGATCATTGCCTACATGACGCCGGTGGTCTGGCTCGGACTCAAGCACACCGGCATCCCGGTGCCTCAGCTCGCCTACGGCTACACGATCCAGAAGCTGACCGAGGTCGAGAAGAAGCTCACCAACGATCCCAAGGAACTGGAGGTCCGGAAGATTTTCAGTAATCGCGCCGCGGCCGCCGGCGCCGCGCTGAAGGCGCCGGACAGGGCGTATGCGGAAGGCAAGGCCGGGGTCGACCAGAACCTCGCCAGCCAGAAAGCCGCCAATGCGCCGGCCGACCAGATAGCGGCGGCAGAAAAGGCGGTTGCGGCCTATCCCAAGGACGTGAACGCAGCCAGAGCGCAGTGGAGTCGGGAAACTGGACTTGCCGCCCGCGCCGCCCCACCCCGGCCGCACGCCCAGCCGTTCCCGGGCAAGGACGAAGCAGCGCAGAACGCCGCACGCTGGAATTTCATTGGCATCGTGTTTTGCATGATGTTCGGAACCGCCGCCCTGCCGCACATCCTGATGCGCTACTACACCACGCCCAGCGTGCAGGAAGCGCGCGTCTCGGTGTTCTGGTCGCTGTTCTTTATTTTCTTGCTCTACTTCACCGCGCCGTGCCTGGCAGTGCTCGCGAAGTACGATATGTACACGAACCTTGTGGGCAGCAGCTTTGCATCGCTACCTGCCTGGGCGGCGGCGTGGGCGAAGGTGGACCCGGGACTGCTCAACATCACCGATATCAACATGGACGGCATCGTGCAACTAGCCGAGATCGTGATCGGCGGCGACCTGATCGTTCTGTCTACGCCGGAGATTGCGGGGCTGCCCTATGTCGTGTCGGGACTGGTGGCTGCGGGCGGCCTGGCTGCGGCGCTCTCCACCGCGGACGGATTGTTGCTGACCATCGCTAATGCGCTATCGCACGATCTGTATTACAAGATGATCGATCCTCACGCCTCGACGTACAAGCGCGTCACGATCTCAAAGGCCCTGCTGGTGGTGGTTGCGATCATTGCCGCCTACGTCACGTCACACAAGCCGGGAGACATCCTGTTCCTGGTCGGCGCGGCGTTCTCGCTGGCAGCCTCGGCGTTCTTCCCACCATTGGTGCTCGGAATATTCTGGAAGCGCGCCAACAAATGGGGGGCGATCGTGGGCATGGCGGTGGGCCTGGGAGTCTGCATCTACTACATGATGCGCACCTACCCGTTCTTCACCAACATGGGCGTGCCGAAGATGGACCTGTGGTTCAGCTTAAGCCCGGTTTCGGCGGGCATGTTCGGGTTGCCGGTGGGCCTCATCACGATCATCATCGTCAGCCTGCTGACCTCCCCACCGTCGAAGGAAGTGCAGGAGCTGGTCGAGCACGTGCGCTATCCGCATCTGAAGGGCGATATCGTGACCGAAGCAAAATAAGCACCGGCACGGCCAGGCAATAAAGCCCGCTGCGGCGGGCTTTGTTTTTTTGGAGCGGCGATTGCTAGACCACCAGGTCCTTGACGAGGTAGGCGAGGTCGGTGGATTCGGTTTCGAGAATCAGCCGCCGCGCCATCCTTGGGTCGAAGCGGTTCAGATGGTGGATGACCTGGTGCAGGCGATCCGGCTCGCGGGCGTGATAGCTGGCCATGCCCAGTTGGTACCAGACGGGCGCGCTCATCGGCTGCAGGCGCGCTGCCTTGTCGAGAGCCTCCATGGCCTCGCGATGCTCGCCCGCGGTGGCGTGGGCCAGTCCCATTCCGTACCAAGCCATATCGAGACCGGGCCGCAGAGCGACGGCCGCCCGGAAACTCTCGATCGCCTCCTTCGGCTGACGATTCTTCGCGTAAACAAAGCCAAGATTGTAGTGAGCGGCGGCGTCTCCAGCCTTGAGCCGAAGCGCTTCACCGAAATACCGGATAGCTTCGGTGTAGCGCTCGGCGGAAGAATAGCGCCAGGCGAGCGCATTGGCGGCCTTGCGGAATCCGCGGTCGAGCCGAAACGCTTTGTGATATTCCGTCAGCGCGCCCTCGGGATTTCCGAGCAGCTCGAACATGCGCGCCCGGAGGTAGTGACGCCATTTATCGAAGTTCATACGGCGCATTATGCTGGAAATCGCGGACCCCGGAGAGGTGGGCCCCGCACGCCTATCTGTTAAAATTCCCGCCTCCGGAGAGGTGGATGAGTGGTTTAAGTCACACGCCTGGAAAGCGTGCGTACGGTGAAAGCCGTACCGCGGGTTCGAATCCCGCCCTCTCCGCCACAAGACGGTGACCGGTGACTGGTGACTGGTGACCAGTGACCGGTAAACCCTGTCTGCACCTTTCGACGCACCGGTCACCGGTCACAGGTCAAAGGGCACAGGTCACGCATTATGGATTTACAACTCTCCGGCAAAACCGCCCTCGTCACCGGCGCCTCGCGCGGCATCGGGCGCGCCATCGCGCTGGGGCTCGCCCGCGAAGGCGTGAAGATCGCCATCGCCGCCAGGCGCGTCAACCTGCTCGAAGAATTGGCCCGGGAAATCGTTACGGAGCGCGGCGCGGAACCGTTGATACTGGAAACCGACCTGTACCAGGACGGCTCGGCGGAGAAACTTGCCCAATCGGCCGTGGCCGCGCTCCGGCGCGTGGATATCCTGGTCAATGCCGCCGGCGGCAGCCGGCCCTACCCTTTCGAGGCGACCAAGGAGCAATGGGCCGAAGGCCTGCTGGTGAACTTCATCCGCCTGCGCGAGCTGTCGCACGCGGTGGTGCCGGCCATGAAGGCGCGCGGGTGGGGACGCATCGTCAACATCACCGGCTCGTCCGAGCCGCGCGGGCTCAACGCCGCGAATTCGGCGAAGGCCGCGGTCCACGCCTGGGCCAAGGGCCTGTCGCGGGAAATGGCCGCGCATGGCATCACCATCAACTCGATCCAGCCGGGGCGCATCATGAGCGAGCAGATCGTGCGTTTCCACCCGACGGAGGACGATCGCAGGAAATTCGCACAGGAGAATATTCCCATGGGCCGCTTCGGCGAACCCGAG
>Ga0180065_1000129_pt1 | contig 10710 bp, 10 predicted proteins | sample EasRiv00A_16_10D_FD_121783 | JGI IMG/M metagenome (GOLD analysis project Ga0180065, IMG submission 121783) | Soil microbial communities from meander-bound floodplain in the East River, Colorado, USA - East River metaG ERMLT200A_16_10D | ecosystem: Environmental > Terrestrial > Soil > Floodplain ...
GACGGCGGCTACCGAAATCGGCTACTTTTTCGCAACCGACGAGATATTTTCCCGCTGACATGGCCGTCAACCTGCTCGGACTCGACGCCCGCCGGCTCCAGTCCTATTGCGCCGGGCTCGGAGAGAAACCCTTCCGCGCGAAACAGCTGATGCGCTGGATACACCACGCCGGCGTGGATGAATTCGGCGCGATGACCGACATGTCGAAGGCGCTGCGCGACGCGCTGGCCCGCGAAGCCGTAATTGCCGCGCCGCGGGTTCTGCGCGATACCACCGCCGCCGACGGCACCCGCAAATGGCTGCTCGACGTCGGCACCGGCAATGCGATCGAGTCGGTATTCATCCCTGAAGAGAAGCGGGGCACGCTGTGCATCTCGTCGCAGGCGGGCTGCGCGCTGGAGTGCTCGTTCTGCTCCACCGGTCGCCAGGGCTTCAACCGCAACCTGACGGCGGAGGAAATCATCGGCCAGTTGTGGATTGCCAACAAAAGCCTGGGCCGCGGAGTGTCCGAAGACCGGCCGATCAGCAACGTGGTGATGATGGGCATGGGCGAGCCGCTCGCCAATTTCGAGAATGTCGTGACGGCAATGCGGCTGATGCTCGACGACCATGCCTACGGGCTGTCGCGGCGGCGCGTGACGCTGTCGACGGCGGGCCTGGTGCCGGGCATCGACCGCCTGCGCGAGGAGTGCCCGGTATCGCTCGCGGTATCGCTGCACGCGCCCCACGACGCGCTGCGCGACGAACTGGTGCCGATCAACCGCAAGTACCCGATCAAGGAGCTGCTGGCGGCGTGCCAGCGCTACATCAAGGTGGCCCCGCGCGGCTACGTGATGTTCGAATACGTGATGCTCTCCGGCGTCAACGACAGCGTGGACCAGGCGCGGGCGCTTGCCGCGCTGGTGAAGGGCGTGCCGTGCAAGGTCAACCTGATTCCGTTCAATCCGTTTCCCGGGATACAGTACCAGCGCTCGTCCCCGGAGGCGATCGATCGTTTCCGCGAGGTGCTGATGCATGCCGGGCTCATCGCGACCGTGCGCAAGACCCGCGGCGAGGATATCGACGCGGCGTGCGGGCAGCTCGCGGGACAGGTGCAGGACCGTACCAGGCGCGTGCGGCGCCGCGCGGGGGAACTGGCCCAATGAGGATTCCTGGACTGGTGCTGGCGATCGCGTGTCTCGCGGTGCCGGGCTGCGCCACGCAGCGGGAGGACGATTCGATGTTCAAGTCGGCGTCCAACACCACGGGAGACGAAACCAGCGAGCGGATGCGCGCGCGTATCCACACCGAACTGGCGGCGGGCTATTACGGGCTCGGCAACATCAGGGTGGCGCTCGAGGAAGTGAAGGATGCCCTGCGTGCCGATCCAACCTACAGCCCGGCGCATAATGTCGCAGGCCTCATCTACTCCCAACTCAAGGAAGATGCCCTGGCCGAGCAGAGCTACCAGCGTGCTCTGAGCCTGAGTCCGGGCGACTACGACGCCAACAACAACTACGGGGAGTTTCTGTGCCAGCGCAAGCGGGAACAGGAGTCGATCCGCTATTTTCTCGCGGCCGTGCGTAACCCGCTCTACCCGACCCCGGACCGCTCTTACGTGAACGCCGGCGTGTGTTCACGCCGGAGCAGCGATATGGCGAGCGCGGAGAAATACTTCATGATGGCGCTGAAGGTGCGCCCGACACAGGCACAGGCGCTGTATCAGATGGCGGAAATCACCTACACCCGCGGCAACTACGGCGAGGCGAAAAACTATCTCAACCGCCTGACCAAGGTTGCGCCCGCCTCCGCCGAGGTGCTGTGGCTTGGCGTGCGCGTCGAGCGCCGGCTGGGCGATCGCAATTCGGAAGCGAGCTACGCCCTGCAACTGCGCAACAAGTTCCCGGGTTCCACGGAAGCTCAGGCGCTGAGCGCCGGGCAATTCGAATGAGCGCAATTGGCGACAGCCAGGCCACCGCGGCCGGCGAAGTGACGGAGGCTACGCCGGGCGCGCGGCTCGGCCAGGCGCGGTTGGCCCAGAACCTGACCATTGCCGAAGTCGCGCGCCGGCTCAAGCTCTCGGTGTGGCAGATCGAGGCGCTGGAGTCCGGCCGCCACGACCAGCTGCCGGGCCCGGTCTTTGTCCGCGGATTCATCCGTAACTACGCACGATTGCTCAAGCTCGACGCGCAGGACCTCCTGCACGCGGCCGCGGACAACGTGCCGCAGGCCGCGCCGCAGCCGGATGCGTCGTTGTTACGGGACACTCCGTACACGGGTGCCACGTCCTCGCGCTGGCAGAAATACGCGATCGGGGCCGTCGTCGTCGTGGCATTGCTGGCGGTCTACGAGTTCTACTGGAATGAGCCCGAGAAAGAAGGCAAGGCGCCGGTTGCGGAGATTGCCAAAGCACCAGCGCCTCCCGCTCCGCAAGAGGCCGCAAGCCCGCCAAGCCTGCCAAGCCCGCAACCGGCCGCGAAGAGCCCCGCAGCTTCTGCGGTGCGTGATTCATCGACTGCCGCAAGCGCGGCGCAGACTTCAGGCAAGCCCGCCGCATCCGGCGAGCGCGAACTCCGATTCGTATTCGATGAAGAGTCGTGGGTGGAGATCCGCGACCGCAGCGACAAGACCATCTTTTCCCAGCTGAATCGCGCCGGCTCCGCTCTACGCATTACCGGCATGCCGCCATTGACCATCGTGGTGGGCAACTCCCAGGGCGTCAAGATGACCTACGCCGGTAAACCAGTCGATCTCGCGCGCCACACGAAGTTCGATGTTGCCCGGCTGACGCTCGAATGAACTGCTACCGGGAATACGGGCCGGCGCCGCGCCGCGGAAGCAGCCAGGTGAACGTGGGACACGTTGTGATCGGCGGCGCCGCGCCGATCGTCGTCCAGTCCATGACCAATACCGACACCGCGGACGTGCCGGCGACCGTCAAGCAGGTGGCCGAGCTGGCGCGCGCCGGCTCCGAAATCGTACGTATCACGGTGAACAATGCCGAGGCCGCCGCCGCCGTCCCGGGGATCCGCGAGCGTCTCGACGCGATGGGCATCAACGCGCCGCTGGTGGGGGACTTCCATTTCAACGGCCACCGCCTTCTGACCCAGCACCCGGCGTGCGCGGAGGCGCTGGCGAAACTGCGCATCAACCCGGGCAATGTCGGGCGCGGCTCTAAACGCGATGAGCAGTTCGCGACCATGATCGAGTTCGCCTGCCGCTATCGCAAGCCGGTGCGCATCGGTGTCAACTGGGGGAGCCTCGACCCCGAGCTGCTGTCGCGCATGATGGACGAGAATGCGGGCCTTGCGGAACCGGCTGACGCGGCGGTAGTAACGCGCAGGGCGCTGGTGGCGTCGGCGCTGGAAAGCGCGCGGCAGGCCGAGGACCTGGGGTTGCCGCGCGATTCAGTCATCCTTTCGTGCAAGGTGAGCGGCGTGCAGGACCTGATCTCCGTATACCGGGACCTGGCGGCGCAGTGCGATTACCCGCTGCATCTGGGCCTGACCGAGGCGGGCATGGGATCGAAAGGCATCGTCGCTTCGACGGCGGCGATGGCGGTGCTGCTGCAGGAAGGCATCGGCGACACCATCCGCGTCTCGCTCACGCCGGAACCGGGCGGCGACCGCACCCGGGAGGTCGTCGTGGCGCAGGAAATCCTGCAGACGATGGGGCTGCGCTCTTTCGCGCCGATGGTGATCGCCTGTCCAGGCTGCGGGCGCACTACCAGCACCTATTTCCAGGAACTCGCCGACCGCATCCAAGGCTGGTTGCGAGCGCAGATGCCGCTGTGGCGGGGCCGTTATCCTGGCGTGGAAAACATGCACGTCGCGGTCATGGGTTGCGTGGTAAATGGGCCCGGCGAAAGCAAGCATGCCAACGTCGGGATCAGCCTGCCCGGATCGGGCGAAAACCCGGTGGCGCCGGTGTTCGTGGACGGCGTGAAGACCGTGACGCTGAAGGGCGAGCATATCGCCGCCGAGTTCCAGAAAATCGTCGAGCGCTACGTGGCCGACACCTATACGACAGACTCTGCGGCTGGTGGCAAGAAGCCGGCGAAGGACGCGGCGCACGCCTGAGCGGAGTGATTGAGTGACTAAGGGATTGAGTGATTGAGTTTCGCTCATTCAGTAAGCAGGATGGACGCGGGTTCGCTCAATCACTTAATTACCTAATCACTTAATCCCTAGATGAGTTCCAAGACCATACAGGCGATCCGCGGCATGAACGACATCCTGCCGGACGAATCCCCGCTGTGGGAGTTCGTCGAGGACCACGTGCGCGAGGTGTTCCGCCTGTACGGATATCGCAACATACGCACGCCTATCGTCGAGTTTACCGAGCTGTTCGTGCGCGGCGTGGGCGAAGCGACGGACATCGTCGAGAAAGAGATGTATTCCTTCGTCGACTCGATGAACGGCGACAAGCTTTCGCTGCGTCCCGAGGGGACGGCCCCCGCGGTGCGCGCGGCGCTCGAACACAATCTGCTGCACAACGGGCCGCAGCGACTGTGGTACAGCGGCCCGCTGTTCCGGCACGAGCGGCCGCAGAAGGGGCGCTACCGGCAATACCATACGTTCGGCGTGGAGACGTTCGGTTTTTCAGGCCCGGAAATCGACGTGGAGTTGCTGCAACTGGCGCACCGGCTGTGGCAGAAACTCGGCATCGACGGCGTGCAGTTGCAGATCAACACCATCGGCAGCGCCGAAGAGAGGCGGGCCTTCCGCGCGCAACTGATCGACTACTTCGAGCTTCACCGGGCGGCGCTCGACGAAGACGCCAGGCGCCGGCTGCACGCCAATCCGCTGCGCATACTCGACAGCAAGAACCCGGCCATGCAACCGGTCATCAACGCGGCGCCACGGCTCATGGATGCCTTAGGCGGCGAGTCCCGCGCGAATTTCGAGGCGGTGGAGGCTGGACTGCGCGAGGCGGGTATCCCGTATACGGTCAATCCGCGCCTCGTGCGCGGCCTCGACTATTACAATCTGACTGTGTTCGAATGGGTCAATGACCGGCTGGGGGCCCAGAACGCGATCTGCTCCGGCGGCCGCTACGACGGCCTGTTCGAGCAGCTGGGGGGCAAGGCGACGCCGGGATGCGGTTTTGGCATCGGCGTCGAGCGCGTGCTGCTATTGCTGAAGGATACGAAGCTTCCGCCGGTGGTGCCGGATGCTTACGTCGTGCGGCAGGGAGCGGCGGCCGAGCGTTTCGGCGGGCGGATGGCGGAGGCTTTGCGCGATGCGGGGCTGGCGGTGGTGCTGCATTGCGGCGGCGGCGGTTTCAAATCGCAGATGAAGAAGGCGGATGCCAGCGGCGCGCGCTTCGCGGTCATCGTCGGCGACGACGAGGCGAACGCGGGCGTCGTCAGCGTCAAACCGCTGCGCGAGGACGCGCAGCAAGTACGTGCCTCGATCGCGGAAGCGGTCGAGTTGATCAAGGGGCGTGATGCGTGAATTGTGATTCGTGATTCGGAACGAAAACGTTCCAGTCTCTGGATCTTCTCGATTCACGATTCACGAATCACGATTCACGCAGTTGGGGATATTGAATGGCATACGATCTCGAAGAGCAGGAAAAGTTGGACGAACTGAAGGCCTGGTGGCGGGAGTACGGCAGGCTGGTGATTCTGGGCGTCGTGGTATTCATGCTCGCCATCGGCGGCTTCCAGGGCTGGCGCTATTACCGGGACAGCCAGGCGCTGGAGGCTGGCGCGCTCTACGAGCAGTTGGCGCAGGCTGAACGCACCGGCGACCGCAAGAAAGTGTGGGAGATCGCCGACCAGATCGTGTCGAAATACGGTTCGACTCCGTACGCTGTATTTGGCGCGCTGAGCGCGGCGCGGGCGAGTTTCGAGGTGGCGGACGTGGCTAAGGCCAAGTCGCATCTCTCCTGGGTGATGCAGAACGCGCGCCAGGACCAGTTGCGGGACATCGCGCGCCTGCGCCTCGCCGCCGTGCAGCTCGACGAGAAGAACTACGCCGAGGCGCTCAAGCTTGTCGAATCCCCACCGGTGGATGGCATGACCGGCCTCTACGCGGATCTCAGGGGCGATATCCTGGTGGCGCAGGGCAATGCCGTGCAAGCGCGCGATGCCTACCAGCTGGCGCTGGACAAGAGCGAAGCCGCGAGCACCTATCGCGCCACCATCCAGCTCAAGCTCGATGCGTTGGGGGAAGCGAAACCGGCTGCGGCAACGCCGGCGGCCAAGTGACTCGATAATGCGCAACAGGTCATTGGCGGCGCTGGCCGTACTGGCGCTGCTCACCGGCTGCTCTGGCGGCAGTCCGCTGCAGAAGCCCGCCGAGCTGGTCCCGATCGAGCCCACTGCCAAGCTGCAGGTCCTGTGGCAGGGCAGCGTGGATGCGGCGGGAAAGAATGTCTTCTATCCGGCGACCTTGGGGAACCTGGTTTATGCCGTCGGTGGCGGGGGTGGCGTCGCCGCGTTCGACATTGTCAGCGGCAAGACCATGGCCAGCATCGATGCTGGCCAGCGCACTTCGGGCGGCGTCGGCGTCGGCAACGGTCTGGTGCTGCTTGGCACACCCAGGGGTGAAGTGCTGGCATTCGACAGCGACGGCAAGCAGTTGTGGAAGACGCAGCTTTCCAGTGAGGTCCTGGCGCCGCCGCAGGCGCAGGACGGCATCGTGGTGGTGCGTTCCGGCGATAACCGCATCTACGGTCTGGACGTTGGGACAGGTCAGCAAAAGTGGATCTACCAGCGTTCGACCCCTGCGTTGTCGGTGCGCACCAACGCCAGCGTGGTGATCCAGCGCGGTGGCGTATTCATCGGGTTTCCCGGCGGGAGGCTGGTTGCGCTGGCGCTCGGCAACGGCAATGTCGGCTGGGAGGGGGTGGTCGCCCTGCCGCGCGGTATCACCGAGCTGGAGCGAGTGGCCGACATCACCAGCCTGCCCGTGATCGACGGCGAGCAGGCATGCGCTGCGGCGTTCCAGGGACGGGTGGCTTGTTTTGAAGTAGTGCGCGGCGCGTTGCTGTGGGCGCGCGATGTTTCGAGCATTGCGGGCATAGGCGTGGACGCGCGCTATCTGTACGTGACGGACGACAAGAATGCCGTCCTGGCCCTGGACCGGACGAGCGGCGCCAGCATCTGGCGCCAGGACAAGCTCTTCGGACGCAACGTGAGCGCGCCGCTGGCGCTGGGGCGGCACGTCGTGGTCGGTGACCTTGAGGGCTACGTGCACCTGCTTTCTCGCGAGGACGGCTCCTTTGCGGCCCGCATCGCCACCGACGGCAGCGCCATCAGCGCGCCGCCCCTGGCGCTGGATACGAAGAGTTTCGTGGTGCAGACCCGCGGCGGTGGCGTCTTCGCGATCACCGTTCAATGATCGCGCAAGGATGAAGGAGGAAGGCAGAAGGCAGGACAGTCAATCCCGCGGATTTTGTTGAGGTTTTCTTCATCCTTCATCCTTCTGCCTTCATCCTTTGACATATGCTCCCCATCGTTGCAATTGTAGGCCGGCCAAACGTGGGGAAATCCACGTTGTTCAACCGCATTACGCGCAGCCGCGACGCGATCGTCGCTGACGTGCCGGGCCTGACGCGCGACCGCCACTACGGGCGCGGACGCCTTGGCAGCAAGCCGTATCTCGTGGTGGACACAGGCGGTTTCGAGCCGGTGGCAAAGGCGGGCATCTACTACGAGATGGCGCGGCAGACGCGCCAGGCGGTGGACGAGGCCGACGCAGTCCTGTTCGTGGTGGATACGCGCGCCGGGCTCACGGCGCAGGACCGGGCGGTCGCGGAGGAACTGCGCAGAAGCGGGCGTCGCATACACCTGGTGACTAACAAAGCCGAGGGCATGAGGGCGGGGATGGCGGGCGCGGAGTTTCACGCGCTGGGGATGGGCGAGCCGTTGCCGGTATCTGCCGAACACGGCGACAACGTGGCCGACCTCATGGATCTCGTGCTGGCGGAGTTTCCCGACGCGCAGGATGCGCGCGAGGAGGACGATCGCCACCCCAGGATTGCCGTGGTCGGCCGCCCGAACGTGGGTAAGTCCACGCTGGTCAATGCGCTGCTCGGCGAGGAGCGCGTCGTCGTGTTCGACCAGCCCGGCACCACCCGCGACTCGATCCATGTCGATTTCGAGCGCGACGGGCGCCGCTATACCCTGATCGACACCGCGGGGCTGCGGCGGCGCGGGCGCGTTACGGAGGCGCCAGAGAGGTTCTCGGTGACGAAGGCGCTGCAGGCGATCGAGGACGCCAACGTCGTCATCCTGGTCCTCGACGCGCGGCAGGACATCGCGGACCAGGACGCCCATGTCTCCAGCTACGTGCTCGAGGCCGGCCGCGCCCTGGTGGTGGCGGTCAACAAGTGGGAGCGATTGCCGGTGGAAGAGCGCGAGCTGGTCAAGCGCACGCTGCTGCGCAAACTCGATTTTCTCGATTTTGCGCGGCTGCACTTCATTTCCGCGCTCGAGGGCCGCGGCGTCGAGCCGCTCATGAAGTCGGTGGACGAGGCCCATGCTGCGGCGATGTCGCGACTCCCCACCCCGCGGCTCACGCGCGCGCTGGAGCAGGCGGTGCAGCGGCAACCGCCGCCCCGCGCCGGAATGAACCGGCCCAAGCTGCGCTACGCCCACCAGGGCGGGGTCAACCCGCCCCGTATCGTGATCCATGGCAGCGCAGTGCAGCGGGTGCCGGAAAGTTACCGCCGCTACCTGGAACGTTTTTTCAGGGAGGCTTTCAAATTGCGGGGTACGCCGTTGCGGGTGGAGTTTCGCTCGGGGCGCAACCCGTACGTCCGGCGCACCGGGAAACGAAGGTAACCCCATGGCGCGACGGGAAAAATGCGAGTAAAGTACCTTCCCCAAATAAGAAGACGAGGCGAACATGAGCAACAAAGGGCAGCTCCTACAAGACCCGTTTCTCAACACGCTGCGCAAGGAGCACATTCCGGTCTCCATCTACCTGGTGAACGGCATCAAGCTCCAGGGGCAGATCGATTCCTTCGACCAGTATGTGGTCCTGCTCAAGAACACGGTGACTCAGATGGTCTACAAGCACGCGATCTCGACCGTGGTCCCGGCGCGCGCCGTCAGCCTCCAGACGGACCAGGGCGCCGACAATTGAGCGCCCTCCGCCTCCTCCTTGCTCCTTGATGTTTGAGCGTCCCGGTAACGGCACCGAGGCGGTGCTGGTCAGCCTCGACTTCGGCGAGGCCGGCTATGCGGAAAGCACGCAGGAAATTCAAGAACTTGCGAAGAGCGCGGGTCTCGACGTCCGCGCGCTGGTCAAAGGCCGGCGCACGCGCCCTGATCCGGCGCTGTACGCCGGCAAGGGCAAGGTCGAGGAGCTGGCGCAGGCGCTGGCCGCCGCGGGCGCGCGTCTTGCCGTGTTCAATCACGTACTGTCGCCGGCGCAGGAGCGCAACCTCGAACGCGAGCTCGGCTGCCGCGTGGTGGACCGGGTAAGCCTGATCCTCGACATATTCGCGCAGCGCGCGCGCACTCACGAGGGCAAACTGCAGGTGGAGCTGGCCCAGCTGGAGCATCTATCGACCCGGCTGGTGCGGGGCTGGACCCACCTGGAGCGGCAGAAGGGTGGCATCGGCTTGAGAGGGCCGGGCGAAACCCAGCTCGAAACCGACCGGCAGCTGCTCCGCAAGCGCGTGAAGATACTCAAGGACAAGCTGGAGAAGGTGCAGTCGCAGCGCGAGATCCAGCGCCGCTCGCGCAACCGCAACCAGCTGTTCACGGTCTCCATCGTCGGTTATACCAACGCCGGTAAATCCACGTTGTTCAACCGCCTGACCCGCGCCGGTGTCTACACTGCCAACCAGCTGTTCGCGACGCTGGATACCACCACGCGGCGCGTGCATATGGCAAACGGCGCCCGCGTCGTGCTGTCCGATACCGTCGGTTTCATCCGCCAGTTGCCGCATACTCTGGTCGCGGCCTTCCGCGCCACCCTCGAGGAGACCATCCACGCCGACCTGCTGCTGCACGTGGTGGACGCCAGCAGCGACGACCGCGCCTCCCAGATCGAAGCGGTCAACCAGGTACTGGCCGAGATCGGCGCGGAGGCGATCCCGCAGATGCTGGTGATGAACAAGATTGATCTAACGGCGCAGCCGCCGCGGGTCGAGCGGGATGAATATGGTAGAATTTCGCGGGTTTGGGCGAGTGCGGAGACGGGCGTGGGCGTGGAGTTTATCCGTCTCGTGCTCGAGGAAGGCGCAGGCCCCGCGCTGACTCCCGCAGAACTCGACGACACCACCGCGGCGTAGGACTGAATATTTCCGTCATGCTGGGTTACTTGACTACTTTTCGCGATTTCGTGCGAGACCGTTCGCTGCGGCTGCTCGGCGTCCTGATGTCGCTAAACGATCCGCAATGGGGACGGCGTCCCAACCAGGGGCCGCCCGACCTCGACGCGATCTGGCGCGACTTCAACCGCAAGCTTGGCGGTCTTTTCGGACGCCGCGGCGGCAGTGGCGGCGATGATCCGGAAGGCCCCAGCGCGAAGAAGATAGGCGGAGGAGCAGGGCTGCTACTCGGCCTGATAGTTTCCGCCTGGTTTGCGAGCGGCTTCTACATCATAAATGAAGGCCAGCGCGGCATCGTGCTGCGCTTCGGCAAGTTCGTCGACACCACCCTGCCGGGCCCGCGCTGGCACCTGCCGTATCCGATCGAGTCCGCCGAAGTGGTGAACGTGGGCGGCGTGCGCAGCGTGGAGGTCGGTTACCGCAACAACGTCAAGAGCA
>Ga0180065_1000132_pt1 | contig 10501 bp, 10 predicted proteins | sample EasRiv00A_16_10D_FD_121783 | JGI IMG/M metagenome (GOLD analysis project Ga0180065, IMG submission 121783) | Soil microbial communities from meander-bound floodplain in the East River, Colorado, USA - East River metaG ERMLT200A_16_10D | ecosystem: Environmental > Terrestrial > Soil > Floodplain ...
CACATCACTTGAGGATGGCTTTACTAAGATGAGTGCTTTAAGAGATCTGACAACAGCCTTGCTTCATGCAAAGCAACTGGCGCGTGCTAAGTCCGTTGCGGACCTACTAATCGATAACGATCAACAGGCCAAAGCGCTCTACGAGATCAGCGATGCATACGCAAAACAGAATAACTGGCAGCTGGCTGAAGAGGTTGCTCGTGCGATTTCCGTGGACGATGAGCGTATCAATGCACTGAGTAGTCTAGCCGCAAAACTGAAGCTATCGCATGAAGAAGAGAAAGCCGAAAGACTCTGGCAAGGGATAAGTACAACAATATCTACTATAACAGACAAGATGCAGTACAGCAGAGCCATGCATCACCTGTCCATCTCTTTCATGCAAGCAAAAGAGTGGGAAAGAGCTGAAACGGCAGTGCAAACTATTACTAACGATATCGAGAAAAATAGTGCATTGTGTCAATTGGCCCTCTCCTTCACACAAGAAGGATTGGCTGTGCGAGCAGAAACAGTCTGGGAAGAGGCGTGGACGGTAGCGAGCACGATAACCGAAACAGAACAACGAGATAAAGCCTACAGAGTCTATGCCATTGCACAAGTGCAGGCTGGATTTCAGAGTGAAGCAGAAACCATTGCCAGAAGGAAGATCAACAGTCCCACAGAGAAGATCGCCGTGTTCGATAGCCTGGCCTCCCACTTTGTGAGAAAGGGTCTATGGGAGCGTAGTAGACGCATGATAGACCTGATTGTAAAAGAATACGACCTAACCGATGTTGCCCCCTCCGCACTCGATAACGTTCTCATTCATCTATCCATTGACCTGGCACGAGGAGATCAATGGGAGTTGGCGCGAGAGACGGCACGAGCCATTCCCAGGAAAGAAGCGCAATGTAGAGCGTTGATGGGAATTGTGTGCGAGCAGGCGCGAGCGGGGATAGGTGAAAAGGCTCAAACTGCCTTGCAAGAGGCTAAAGCCATGTGCAATGCGCAAACGGACGCAGTGCAGACTAGCGTAACAGGCATGCTGGCCTCGGTATTGGTGGAAGTAGGACAGATAGAACAAGCAATCCAGATCATCCCAACGCTTCCAGATAGACAGGGGCGAGAACAGGTCGTAGAAGAGATAGCCGTAGCCTTGGCTCGTACGGGGCAAATATCAGAAGCGGAAAAAATGGCAAATGCCACAATGCATCCTCAAAGAAAAGATTGTATCCAGTTCCATATCGCCATAGCACAGGCGAAGGCTGGACAGATCAGGCAAGCTCTAGCAACTGCACATGCTATTGCCGATAACGAAAGCTGCTCGCATGTGTTGCGCGAACTAGTAACAATATGCTGTCAGATGCAACAATGGGAGATTGCACAGGAAATAGCAGGCAAGATTCAATATAACCACTTGCAAGCTGACGCACGAAATCATATCATCGTTGAACTTGTACGTTGTGAACAATTAAAAGCTGCCCTGAAGCTTGTTCGCTCCATAGATAATGAGTATCTCAGGGCGAATGCGTGGTGCGATCTTGCTACCACTTTTGCACAGATTGGTGGCAATAGGGAGTATGCAAATAAATATATTCGCACTATTAAAAACGAAAGAATACAACAAAAAGCAGAATGTAATATTTTGATTGAACTAGGACAACCAGGATTAGCAGTCTCTACCGCACGTTCTATTGATGTCAGTAATGAACGCGATGAAGCATTACTGCATGTTGTGGTAGCTTATGCCCATGCTCAGTCGTGGGGGCAAGCAGGAAAAATAGTCGAAGAGATCAGCGATGAAAATAAACAAAATGAAGCATGGATGGCTCTTACTATAGAACTTGCAAAAGCTGGATATTGGGCACAAGCTATTAATATTTTAGATAAGATACAAAAGAGTAAGCAGCGGATAGCAGTTTTGCAAGCATGGGGTATATTACTGGCCCAACCTGTGAACAAGGATGCCAGAGAGCAAATAATGCGGCACCTCAGCCATAGTAAAGAGAAAGCAAGCCTCTTCGTAAGTATGGCGAATGCCCTGGCACAAGCAGGGTACACTCTCGAACAGATACACCTCACGCAACAAGCATGGCTACAAGCTAATAGCAAAGACGATTGTGAGTATCTTTTTGCTATGGTACATGATTTGCTGCTGCACAACTCTGAAATGTGCATTAGTTTTCATGAGTCTTTTACATGGATAAATTCATTCTTAAATGAATAATGGGTGTATACGGATGAGCGTCGATTTTTGCAGGTAAACAGCGCTTGTAAAGGAGGAACCTTAAAGATCATCTGTGAACCCTTTCGTACCTGACATCAAGACAGATTCTGCGACAAATACAGCGACTCAACCGTTACCTCAGCACGGCCACTCAGCGTGGATTGTGAAGAACGGCCTGCGACTAGCTCTATATGGCGCAAATTGAGAGAATACGGCAGTGGTGCGCCATATACTTTATTGCCGCATCTACCATCATAACTTAAAATAAATGGCACATTACGGTCCTGCAAGTCATGTAAGACGGTGATGAGACGCTCACGATCAAGACCCTGGTAGTAACGCTTGTCCAAGCCAGTGGTGGTACCTTCATAAGGGGGGTCCAGATAGATGAGATCATCCTCCGCGGCTGAAGCGATAGTTGCTTCAAAATCGCCACATATTGCGGCTGTATGGCCTGCTAAAAGCAGATGTGCTCTTTGTATTTCCTTGCACATTTTGTTGGGATGCATGCCCAGGCGACGTTTATCGTGCGACTGATTAAAATCACCTCGTTGATTGAACCGCAATGCATTCTTGACGCATCTGGCAAGGAGATAGAGTAGTAAAGCAGGGTCTTGCGTACGGTTAAACTCATCTCGAACACGGTTATAATAGTCGTCTTTGTCCTCTAATTGCCCACTCCATAGATCCTCATAAGTAGTTGCTAACTGATGTGGAGATGATAATATTTGCTGCCAGATACTAATGAGAGGCATGAGAGAATCGCCTATAAGATATTCTTTTGCTAGTTGTGCATTTACAGCTGCTATCGTCATGGCTGCGGAGCCAGCAAATGGCTCTAAAAATCTACGAAATTTTCTGCCTCCCAAAACTTGCAGTATTTTTGGCGCTAAGTTTCTTTTACTACCTTGATATGGAATGGGATGTGGCAAACGAGGATAAGTGCTAGTATTGTCTTGGTCAACTTCAGATTTGTCTATTTGCTCAACGTCTACAAGGTTTTTTGTGATCAAAGACTTCATCTTGTTCTGCTAATTACGCTCCTTTCTGCCTGATAAGGGATCTTTACGTGAGTTTCATTATATATCTGCCGTTTGGAAAATGACCAGAAGTTATAAAAATCTGGGTGCAAAAAATTCTACCGACAAAATCCTACCACATCCCGCACAAACAACGCCGATTGCTCAAGATGCACCGCATGTCCAGTTCCAGGCACAACAGACCACTGTACTAGCGGCAACGCCCGTTGCATCTCCTGAGCAATAGCACAAAATTTTGCATCCAGTTCGCCTGTAATCAAAAGCACCGGGATAGTAAGTGTAGGCAATTGGCTATGCAAAGCTGGTTGGACGCCTGTACCGACGCCACGTAGGCAATTGGCGAGTCCTGTTGCGCGATTGTGGAGGCGTTGGGCGTGCAATGCGGCCTTTTTCTCGTTGGGAAGGGAGAGCTGGCTGGCGAAAAGGGGGAGTTGTTCCCAATACGCGACAAATGCCGGGATGCCCTCGCGTTCGATACGATCGGCTAGTGCCATATCGCTGTGGCGGCGCTGTGCGCGTTCAAGTGGATGTGCTAGACCTGGAGATGCACCTTCCAGGATTAGCGCACGAAAAAAGCCTGAAAAAGCGCAGTATAATGCGATACGTCCACCCATCGAATAACCAAGGAGGATAGCTTCTCCTGGCTGTATGCCTAGTGATTGTAATACTGCAATACTATCAGTCTGGCAGTGTTCTATGGCATAACGCGAAGGAGTAGCTGGAGCATCAGATTGTCCGTGACCTAGCATATCGAGCGCGATCACATGGAAATCATATGCAGCCAGAGCGGTCAGCAGTGAACCCCAACTTGCGGCACTACCTGTAAAGCCGTGTAGCAATACCAGAGAGGGATTACCTCGCTGACCATGCTCGCTGACTCCGATCTGGACTCCGTTTACGGCAATCTGTTGTTGTCTTGCACTCATGGCGCATTCTCGCTTTGTAGAGAGATGATATATATGACGAAAGGCCCTTTACACAAGCCTTGACCTCATAAACTCCAGGATATGTCCCACTGCCCGTCCATCTCCTCGGTGCACCATAAAGATCTCATAAAATAGCTCGAACATTAGCAGTTCGCGTTTCTTCTCGAACAAGAATAACCGCTCGCCATCTAGAATGGCGAGTGCAAACATGCCACGCAGGTGACGCACACAATCATCCCCTATCTCTTCATAGAGACGCAGCACTACCTCCGTATCTGTTGCAGTCGTGAAAACGTGCCCCTTCCTTTGGAGATCCGTTCTCAACTCATGGTGGTTATAGATCGCACCATTAAAGACAATACAGATTTGGCCAGTTGCGTTAGAGAGTGGTTGCGGTCCTGAAGCAGGGTCCATGATGCTTAGCTGAGCAGCGCCCAAATGAGCGCTGTCCCGCTGATAATAACCCCTGCCATCAGGCCCACGGTGGCGGAGGACATCCGTCATTCTCCTGATCAGTGCTTGATCTTGTGTTCCGATTGCACCTGCGATTCCGCACATGACGTTAATCCTCTCTTAAAACCTCAGACTCTCTTTTTTCCAAGATGGGTGGTTTTCCTTACTTATCCTTTACTATGGCTGGCGAGGCCGCTTGACCCCAGGGAAATTCAACCTTCGTGACACGTAGACCATATGCCTCCGCCAAGTTCGCTATGAGGAGACTAAATCTGCCAGTGATCAGTGCAACGACATGATCGCCGGGGGAAAACACGTTGACAATCGCGCTTTCCAGCCCACCAGTACCAGAGGCAGGATAGGTGAGAACGGGGGAGTCTGTCTGGAAAAAGTATTGTAAGCGCAGAGTCACACGTTTCACGATGGCTGCGAACGCTAACCCATAAGGATCGACTATCGGTCCTCGTAGCGCTTCTAGTACGGCAGGTGGGACAGTGGTAGGACCGGGACTTCTCAAATGCTGTTGTGGAAGAGGAGTGCGTGCCTCAACCAGTGGAATGGGGATTGCCTTGCATGTCTGAATGCTCATTCGTTCGTTTTCTCCATCTTTTATCTCTCAACAATATTATGGATTGGCTTATTTCTGTCAGAAAGCGGAGGTCCCTTCATTCCTCCTCAAGAAGAACGTTAGAACCGTAACGAAACCGCTCTCAATTGCAACCACTACCTGCACCGCCGTAGGCAGCACAGGTAGGGCCAATCTACAGTGGTTCGAGCAGGTCGCAATGTTCATCTTATTCATAATAATATGCTTTAATATAATTATAAAGGTTATTCACCGAAAAATGGTGAATAATGATAAAAGTGTAAAACCACAGAAATCCCAAGATATGAAATATCACCACATAAGAAGGGTATTTCAATCAAACCCGGACAACTTGTAGCCCTGGTTGGTCCCAGCGGTGCGGGAAAGACCACCATCACCTATATGATTCCGCGTCTCTACGACGTTAAGAGCGGAGCAGTCGAGATCGATGGCATCAATGTGAAAGACATCGCACTCTCCTCGCTTAGTGAATTGATAGGTGTCGTGACGCAGGAGAGCTACCTGCTTCATGCCTCGATCCGCGAGAACATTTTGTACGCTCGCCCCGATGCTACTGAGGCAGAACTAATTGCTGCGGCACAAGCGGCAGCCATTCATGATCACATTATGGAGCTAGAAAATGGCTATGATACCATCGTAGGCGAGCGTGGCTACAAACTTTCAGGCGGTGAAAAGCAACGTGTAGCGATTGCACGTGTCGTGCTAAAAAATCCACGTATCCTTATCCTAGATGAGGCCACCAGTTCTCTCGATACCCGTTCAGAACGTCTGGTGCAGTCTGCGCTGGAAGCGTTGATGAAGGGCCGCACTGCTCTGGTCATTGCTCACCGTCTCTCAACCATTCTGGCTGCCGATATGATTCTCGTGGTGAACAAAGGTGAAATTGTCGAGCGCGGCACGCACCAGCAGTTACTGGCATTGGATGGACTCTACGCGCAACTGTATTTTGAACAGTTCTCGCAATTACCAGAGACAACAGCATCTTCAACAACACCATACTCAACTCAATTGAGGTAAAAAACAGGCGACCAACCTTGTTTAAAGTGATATTACCCTCGTTCGTCCCTCCAGAGCAACTGGCCTCCAGACCAGCCTTGCCCCTCAAAAATCGTCTCATGGTTTTTACAACATCTTCAGAAGAAGTGCGTGAGATACTTTTAGAAAAGGACGCTATCATGCTTGGAAAAGATAGCTCTAACGATATCGTACTAGGTGGAGAGTTGATCTCTGTGTCCCATATGCTGCTCAATAAAAAGGATGAGGATTACTACCTCTTCGAGTTGGATGGCGGCGGAGGAGTGCTCATCAATGGACAACAACTGGCTTCAGGAACTGGGCACAAGCTCGTTGACGGAGATCAGATCAGTATTGGACATCATCGTTTGATCTTTTCCAATACACCAACTCAGAGCCAGACAAAGCAAAGGCCGGGACTTTCTCTTTCCGAGAGGATAGATTATCGCCAATAATTACTATCGTGGAATAAGGTATTCATCGTCCTGAGACAACAAAATATAGCATGTTCATCGAACTCAAGCACGATGATGCTTCGCCTCAGAGAAGAGGATGAAAGAGATTCACTCTTTCATAGGAAAGAGGCTGTGAAGAAGCTGGAAGATCTTCTGTGGCAGTGAAATACGAAATATTGGTACGCGGGTTGACTTGGGAAGGAAAGGTTCTAAACTCATCTGCTGACCATTCTCAGAAAACTTGGATTTGGTCGCTGCAACAGAGGAGGCAACCAGAAATTTCCCAAGCGGAGAATTCCCAAGTCAACAAAGTAATGGTAAACTATCTGAAAGGGGTCAGAACATTTTTGCATACACAGTTTTCCAGGCTTCGGCATCGAGGCGCGAAAAGAAGCCAAGACAATCCCTGCTAAAGGCCAGTCGGTAGTTTTTTGGCGAGAGGGTATAACAGACTCTTCTCCCACAGCTTGTAGAGGAGGATGAGGACAAAGAGCCGTGATCAGGGAAAAAGGGCCTTTTCTTCTTACTTACTCACACGGCTTCTAGTGCATATCCAGAGAACTTGTAGTATCCTGTGGATAAAAAACTGCCGAATGGCCTATCATCAACCCAATAGCGTTTTTCGCACTTGGTCGGATGTTTCTGCGATCTCCTTCTCTGACAGTTTTTCGGGTACATATGAAGCTTCAACAACTCTGGCTGCTTTAATACTATCAACTGCACTAAGTAAGTCATCTAGCTCGACACGATGCTTACTTAGCCGGGCAGCTCGTACAGCGGCGTCAATAATTGCATTTTTTATGTCTCGCCCACACATACCATCAGTATATGATGCAAGATAATTGATAGATATGTCCTTTGATAAAGGCAACTGCGGTGGAAGTAGCTTATGCCAGATTTCGTAACGGCAACTCTCATCGGGCATTGTGAACTGTAAGTGACGTATGCGTGTCTCAAAAGCTCTATCGTAGTTTTCTATCATGTTTGTTGCGAAGATGACAATTCCTCGAAATTGCTCTAAGCAAATGAGCAATTGACTTCTTATTGAATTGATAGCCTGTTCCGAACCTTGAGTCACGTTCGTCAACCTTTTAGAAAGCAAAGAATCTGCCTCGTCGATGAACAATACTGCATGATCTCGCTCTGCTGCATGAAAAATGGCTTTAACATTCTTTGGCCCATCACCATGGAACTTACTTTCAATTTCCGCACAGCTTGCGGCCAAAATAGGCCGACCTAGTTTATGAGCAATTGCATGAGCTGCAAGGGTCTTACCTGTTCCAGGAGGTCCATAAAAATTCAAGGCTGTACGTGGAAAAGGCTCAATCGTTTTTAGTCCCCATTCAGTAAATACTTTTGTTTCTACTTGTATTACTTCAATCGCATTAAGTAAAATCTCTTGTGTATGACGAGGAAGCACCAGTTGATCAAAACTGTAGAGGGATGGTGCTGTTTCATATTGGCGAGCACGCTCTTCAAGGGACAAATCATCAACTGACCTATTTAAACCTGTAGTTCTTGTAGCTGTATCTACGACCATATCACGGCTATGAGATGCAGTTGCAATGATAATCCTAATGTCCTTTAAGTGCGCTTTTTCGAGAAGATCATTCACTGCTGTCAACAATCTTGAGCGACAAATGGCAGCTATAGATTCTGGCACAGAATCAGGAATACCATGAAGCGAGAGATCACGAATAGTAGCCATTGTTTTCCCTTCCATAGAATAGCCTTAATCATGTAGAGTAATGCGAGCGGGTTTATGAAGCTGATCTGAATCTTGGTCAGTTAAATCCACCTCTTGGTTCCTTAAAATGTGACTGTTTCGTGTGTTCAAGACTCCTGGAATCAGCCTATAACTACCGTTTGCTATCATTGTTTGGATAACGGATACTAATTTAGCCTTCTCTATTTCCAGTAATTCGCGTTTTTTATCTTTGCCACTAAACCATTCTCGCATTTTCTGTCTTATTAAGAAGAGAAGATATACGACATCGAACAACTCATAGAGACTAAGGATGGTTAAAATTACTGCTCTTTTATTCAAACCTCGCCAAGACTTTGGCGATAGTGCGTGATACTCATCATAACAAGGTAAGCTGGTTTCCATGAGATATGGAGGAGTCTCATACTTAAACTGTTTATGTACAAGGCCGATCCTCTCAAAAACACTCATCCGTGTATTTGTTGCTAAAGTCTTGATGAAATTTATTTTCTTCATATAAAATTGTACTCCTTTACAAGACAATGATGAGATCAGTAGAACTAAAAGCATCAAGAAGCTCGCGGTCAATTTTCTTTGCTAGAATCTGACGCCCATATGGCACACCATTAGGCTTGCAGATGAGGTGATTACCCTCGTCTAAAAAGACCTGTGTAATGCACACACCCTTGAAGCGATTTTTCCGTAAAAGCGCACCTTTAGCAACGCTAGAAAGAGGCGGGCGACTTAGCACAAAGTACTCAATGACATCAGTATAAGTTATCTCTAAGACATTGTGTTGCTCTAACGGTACTATGATCGAAGCGAGCAAACTCGGTAAAGAAGGATTCACTTATATCCCGTCCATCTAATTACTCCCTAATGAAGAAGTTAACTATCCATAATAATATCTAATTAAAGATAGCTAAATTTCTTCAGTATAAGATTATCTCTGTCCTTAAAAATACTCTAAGAATAGAAAACTACTGACTGCTCTCTATGTATGTGAGCGAACTCTTCTTCAATCTTCTTTGACTCAATAACTCGGCCTTCAATAACAGCGTGTTGATTTATGTTAAAAACTCCCTGAATCGTTCGGTATCTGCCACTCTTTATGCCCTCTTGAAGGGTAAAAGCTATGCTGTATTTCCTGTCAATCAGCCTAACACGAGCCGCAAACCAACTAACTATCTCCTTCAAAGTGAGAATAGTTAGGTAGATGGTTGTAGCGGCCTTCCAAAAACCACTGCTCAACTGACCTACCTTATATTTTAGCTCAGCAATGATACAAAGTACACTTGGAAGAACGTCAGGTTTATCTACATCGACAGGCTCAAATTGGCTCCGTATTTCAACGGGACTCACACCACCGACATACCCTCTAGCTACGTTAACCTCCTCCAATAGACTACTCCCACATGAACTATCATAACCCTCTTGACTTACCTGAAGTTGCAAGAGACGTAGAGGAAATCCAGAAGGGCTGTCTGGGGCAGGAACATCATGTATAAATGCTCTCATTGCTTGATACTCAGCTTGCACAGCAGCACAGGCAACACACGATGCTATATGCATGTTAAGAGCATACTGCTCAGCAAGTGAAAGATCATCTGGATGAGTAGCCGCCAGCTTCTCTGCCCATTCGTCACAAGGTAAAAACATAGACTCTTTCACTTCGTTTGCTTTCCTTTCCTCGAAAGACGGAGACTACCTCCCAATTGCCAATAGGCTTGGCGAAACTGCTCACGTCCACGACAGATGTATGCACTTACGCACTTAACACTAATTTCGAGTAACGAGGCAATCTCGCGCTGAGAAAATCCCCATTGGTCGTATAAAAGTAAACAAGTTTGGAAGCGCGGAGATACACGAGCAAGAGCACGCTCATAGCACTCCATTTCACTAACATGCTCTTCAAATCCTGCTATACTCATATAATCAGCATTATACTGTTCTTCTTCATTATCTGGTAGTGGAAGAAATACAAATTTTTTGGTACGTCGGAGATAATCAATAGCGAGATGCGCAACAACGGTATAAAGCCACGATTGGAAATCCAAGATCTTTCCTTGCTCTGGTAACACTTTCCAAACACGCA
>Ga0180065_1000134_pt1 | contig 10440 bp, 11 predicted proteins | sample EasRiv00A_16_10D_FD_121783 | JGI IMG/M metagenome (GOLD analysis project Ga0180065, IMG submission 121783) | Soil microbial communities from meander-bound floodplain in the East River, Colorado, USA - East River metaG ERMLT200A_16_10D | ecosystem: Environmental > Terrestrial > Soil > Floodplain ...
AAGGTCTACAACCGCAATCTGCCGGTGTGGTACAAGCGCGAGCCCGATGCGCGCACGCCGATCGTGCCTAGCCCCGACAACATCCACCTGTTCGTCGCTGGCGGCGAAGCCGGGCGCTTCTCCGCCTTCATCCCGGGGTGGGGTCACATGTCCTCGCCGGTGCTGCGCGGCGTGGGTGGCGCTCAGCCGGCGGGCGGACCGGAGTGCGTGGACGGCACCTGCGCCGTCTAGAATCCGTGAGAGCGGGAGGTCGTGAGATCGCGAGATGGAATTCATAGGCGCGCGGGGTTTCGCTCTCTCGCTCTCCCGCTCTCCCGCTCTCCCGCCCTCACGTTTGTTGCTGCTTCAAGGAGATCCGATGAAGACGATTCCGGTGTACGACCCGCGCGGCACAGTGGAAGCGTCGCCCCTGGCGACTGCTCCCCGCGTGAAGACGCTCGCGGGCCTGCGGCTCGGCCTGCTCGACAATACCAAGTGGAACGCCAACAAGCTGCTGCGCGGCATGCGCGATCGCCTGGCGGAAAAGCACGGCTTCGGCGCGGTGAATTACTACCGCAAGGAGAGCTTTTCGCTCGCCGCCGCGCCGGAGTTGATCGCCGAGATCGTGGCCGCCAACGACATCGTCATCACCGCCATCGGCGACTGAGGGTCGTGCACGTCGTGCTGTATGCACGACACGGTGATGCTGGAGTCCCGGGGGCTCCCCACGGCCGCGATCGTCACGGCCGAATTCCTGCTCGAGGCGGAAACGCAGCGCGACGCACTCGGCATGGCGGGACTCGACGCGGTCGTAATCGCCCACCCGCTGAGCACCCTGCGCGAGGAGGAGATCGTCCAGCGCATCGAGCAGGCGCTGCCGCAGATCGAGCGCGTGTGGCTCTCCGGCAAGGCGACGGATCGGTGACTCGTGACTGGTGACTGGTGACTGGTGACTCGGAACGCGGTCCGGCGGTACTTGCCGCATTTCCTGTTCTTCATGTAATGATTTCGGGCCGCGCGAGCGGCCCGAAATCATTTGAAGACGTCGGTGATGAGCAGATCCGGCAGCCAGGTCGACAATCCCGGGAAGAAGATGCACAGGACCAGCACGGTGAGATCGCCGATGAAGAACGGAATGGTGCCCTTCAGGACCTGGGTCAGGGGGATCTTCGAGGTCCCGCTCACCGCGAAAAGATTCAGGCCGACCGGGGGCGTGACCACGCCGGTCTCGACGTTGAGCGTGATGATGATGCCGAGCTGGATCGGGTCGATCTTGAGCGCCATGGCGACCGGGAACACCACCGGCACCGTCAGCAGCACCATCGCGACGCCGTCCACCAGGCATCCGAGTAGCAGCAGGACCCCCATGAACGCGAAGATGAAGCCGAGCGGCGTCAGCCCCATGCCGACGATGGCCTCGGTAATCTTCTGCGGCCAGTACAGGTTCGCCGCCAGGAACTGGAACACGCCGACGCTGCCCACCAGGAACAGGATCACGGCCGTCAGGTTCAACGATCGGGCGGCGGTGGGCAGGAGCTGCTTGATGAATTCGCCCCGGCGGGTGATGAGCCCGTAGATCAGCGCGTAGCCGCACGCGGCGGCGGCGGCCTCGGTGGGCGTGAAGAGCCCGCCGTAGAGGCCGCCGAGGATCACGACCGGCATGCCGAGCGCCGGCAGCGCCCCCAGGGTCTCGGGCAGGATCCGGCGGCGGTCGAAAGTGCCGCGCGGGAGTTTCAGATAGATGGCGATGCCCATGACCGTGAAGATGTTACCCAGCGCGAGCATCAGCCCCGGGATGATGCCGGCGAAGAACAGGCGCGCTACCGAAGTCTCGGTCACGAGGCCGTAGATCAGCAGGATGATGCTCGGCGGTATCAGCATCGCGATGCCGCCGGCGGTGGCCACCAGCCCCGCCGCGAGCCACGGCGGGTAGCCGCGCTTCCTCATCTCGGGGATGGCGATGACGCTCATGGCCGCCGCCATCGCGACGCTCGAGCCCGAGATCGCCCCGAACAGCACGCACGCGAGCACCGTCGCGACGCCGAACCCGCCGGGCAGCCATCCGACCAGCGAGTCCGCAAAGCGGAACAACTGGGTTACCAGGCCGGTGCGCTCCATGAGAAAGCCCGCGAAGATGAACAGCGGGATTGCCATCAGCGAGTAGCGGCTGATGAAATTGAAGAAGGCGCGGAAGATGACCTCGGGCTCGAGCAGCGGATCCACCAGGATGTAGGCCGCGCTCGAAGCGCTTAACGCGATGCCGATCGGCACGCTCAACACGAGCAGCACCAGGGCTACGATCCCGGTTATCGACACCTGCCCCCTCCCCTGGTGAACAAGCGCATCAGTGCAGCGCCGCCTCTTTTGATTCCGACGGCTCCTCTAAAACGTTGCGGCCGCGCAGTTTCTGGATGCCGCGGTAGATCTGGAAAAACAACGTGACGACCATGAACACGAATCCGGCAAGCAGCACCGCCAGGAACGGCCACATCGGGAACGAGAGGCTCTCCGTGCGGGTTTCATAGTGGATGCTTTCCCGCACTTCCGGTATTCCCCACCACACCACGGCGATGAGAAACAGAAAGGTGATGACCTGGGCGATGACCTTGACGAACTCGGCCGCGCGGCGCGCGCGCGGCCCGATCGCCGCCAGCACCTCGGGCAGCATATCGACTTTGAGGTGCTCGTCGTGGCGCTGCGAGATGCTGAAGTACAGATAAACGCCGCTCAGGATGAAGAAAGTGACGGCGTCCTGGTGCCACTCGAAAGAAAAGCCCAGTATGTAGCGGCGGAAGATCTCGAACAGGGCGAGCAGCGTGCAGCCGAGCAGCAGGAGCGCGGCGATGCGTCCCAGGACCCGGTCCTGGAACGCCCGCCAGATGACATAGGCTCTTTCCACGCGCTAGCCGCCTGTCGGGTTCAGCGGCTCGACAGGCGGCTAACAGCAAAACCGCCCGCGGATCTCGAATAAAACTCGGGTTGGCGTGTCTGCTTGGCCGTCAAGGCGCGCCCGTAGACGTGACAACAGATTTTCACTGCCCCAGTCCTTCCCGTTTCGTGCGGGCGGTTTTGCATCAGAAGTTCGTCCGACTCGAAATGGACGAACTCCTGCGCGCTACTTGATCGCGATCACCGATGCGTGCTTCGAGCAGTCGACCTTCTCGATCCACGACGAGCCGGAGGGGTGCTGCCTGGATAGTTCTTTGCCCTCCGTGACGAAGTTATCAACCCACTTGGCCGCATCCGGCGGTGTCTTGCTCTTGACGTACCGTACCGCTGCATCGCCCATCGCGGTCACCATGACGGAGACTTCCTGCGGGGTCATCCAGTACACGCCAGGCTTGGACGGGTCCTTGGTCCCGTACTTGTCGTAGGCCATCTTGTCGAAACACCAGTTGTACTCCTTCTGCACCTGGATGGTCTCGGCGATCAGCTTATCGAGCGCCGCCCGGGTCGGCGGCGTGAGGCGATCCCACCAGCGCCGGCTTGCGCTCACCATGTAGTAGTCGCCGACGAACGCGCCGGCGCCGCCCATCGTGTAGTACGGCGCCTGCTCGCGCATGCTGTTCCAGCCGCCGAGGCTGGTCATCAGCCCGTCGATGACGCCGGACTCCATCGCGTTCGGCACTTCTCCGAATCCCATGACGACCGGATTGGCCTTCCACGACGCGAGCACCGGGTTCTCGGCGGGTCCCATGCTGCGCACCTTCTTGCCATTGAAGTCTTCGGGCTTGACGTAGCGTTTCTTGCCACCGACGCCCATGCCGAAGCTCATGTGCCCGACGCCGAACACCTTGACCAGCTGGTTCTTCGCGAGCCGGTCGACCAGCATCTGGTAGGTCTTGGTCTTGTCCAGGTTGTCTACCGCGCCGACCGTTGTGAGGATGCCCGGCCCGACCAGCGACAGCATCCACGGATCGACCGGCGCCGCCTTGCCGACCTGCATCCAGGTCATCTCGAGATTGCCCTGGCGCATCGCCTCGAAGGCCTCGGGGACCGTGTAGAGCGCCCCGGCATAGTAGAGGCGCGCCTCGCTGCCGGGGATCACTTGCGGCAGGCGCTCGGCGAAGTATCTCATCGCGAGGCCCGCCGGGTGCGGCGGCGGCGGGAAGTCCGCCGCGAAGCGCAACACGACCTTTTTCGGCGTGTCCTGCGCGTTGGCGGGCTGCTGCGTCGCTCCCCAAGTTACAGCAAGGGCCGCCACGAACATTGCGGCGGCAGCCGCTGCGGGGAATCCATGTATCCGGTTGCGGTCCATAGGGCTCCTCCTTCAATAGTAAAGTCGCGCCGGCTCGACCGTCCGGTTACTGTGTGACGGTCACCGTATCTTAACGCCCAGTCACCGTCAAGCGCGCGGCGGCCCGCTTCATGGCCGCTGCGCCCATGCTGGTTGCAGCGCCGCCTCCCTGCCGTTCGCCTGGTACGCGCAATCCACGCCGATGCCCGCCACCCAGACCAGGTGTTTGCCGCAGTACAACAACGGCAGGCGCTCGCGCTGCCATGGCGGCAGGCGCGCCTCCTGCAGCAGGTTCTTCAGGCTGCGCCGCGGCCGCCCGCAATCCGGCTGGAGCCGCTCCCCTCCCCGCCGCACGCGGATCGTCACCGGCCGCTCGCCCAGCCGCGCAAGGCTGATGCCCACGCCACGCGCCGGCGCCACGGTCAGTACGCCGCCCAGTTCCGGGAGTGCGATTTCCTTTTCGCCCCGCCAGAGCTTTTTGTACTGCGCGGGTGGCGCACTACCGGATCGCACCAGGTGCAGCCTTCCCGCATGACGTCTCAACGTGACATCGCCGAGTTCCACCAACACTCGCGCATCCTGCTTCGCGTAGAGGGCCTGGCGCAACACCTCCTCGAGGCGGCCGGCGCCGGGCATGCTCAGGCCGTGACCGGCAAGAAAATACCGCAGCAGGTTGCGCGCCCGCGCAGCCGGCAGGCGGCGTAATGCGTCGACCGCCAGCGACCCCGCCTCGATCCACCCCGCGCCATCCGCGGCGGCCACTTCGTCGAGCGTGCGGGCGGCCTCCGCCAGGTGGTGCGCCGCGCGCGCCAGCGTGGAGCGATAGGCCGGGAAACGCCGCGCGATGACCGGCAGGACTTCGTGCCGCAGATAGTTGCGCTGGAAATAAATATCCTGGTTGCTCTCGTCCTCGATCCATTTCAATTTGCGCTTGCGGGCGTATGCCTCAATTTCAGCGCGCGTCACGTCGAGCAGCGGACGCAAGATTGCTGGTGATGGGTGATGGGTGATGGGTGATGGGTCCCCTTTCGCCTTTCGCCTTTCGCCTTTCGCCTTCCGGACGAGCGGCATGGCCGCGAGTCCTTTCACTCCCGCCCCGCGCAGCAACTGCAGCAGCACGGTCTCGGCCTGGTCGTCCTGGTGATGCGCGAGCACGATGTATTCCACCGCCTCTGCGGCGAACACGGCATAGCGCGCGGCGCGCGCAGCGGCTTCCACGCTGTTGCGGCGCGGCACGCGCACCTTCGCAACGCGGAACCGGATGCCGCGGGTGCGGCACCAATCGCGGCAGAACGCCGACCAGTGGCCGGCATTCGGGCTCAGCTGATGATTGATGTGCAGCGCCGAGAGCTGGAAACCGAGCGTGCGCGCGAAGCGGCGCAGGGAATCGAGCAGGACGACCGAATCCACGCCGCCCGAGAGCCCCACCAGGAGGCGGTCGCGAGACTTGACGATGTCCTTCAGCTGCGCGGCGACGCGTGCGGCAAGGTCGGGGGCACCGCCCCTACTTCTGCTCGACTTCCTTGAACTTGCCATAGCCGATGAGCTTCGCAAAGCGTTGCTCGAGCAACTGTTCGGGCGGGATGTCCCTCAACTGCCGCCAGTTGTCCTGCAATACCTTTTTCATGGTCTGCAGCGTCGTCTCGTGGTCGCGGTGCGCGCCGCCGAGCGGCTCGTTGATGATCTTGTCGATCAGGCCCAGCGCCTTCAGCCGCGTGGCGGTGATGCCGAGCGTCTCCGCCGCTTCGGCGGCGTAATCGGCGCTCTTCCAGAGGATCGAGGCGCAGCCTTCGGGCGAGATCACCGAATAGGTCGAATACTGCAGCATCTGCACCACGTCTCCCACCGCGATGGCGAGAGCGCCGCCGGAGCCGCCCTCGCCGATGATGGTGCAGATGACCGGCACCTTCAGCTCGGCCATGGCGTAGAGGTTGCGCCCGATCGCTTCGGACTGGCTGCGCTCTTCGGCGCCGACCCCGGGATAGGCGCCCGGTGTGTCGACGAACGTAAACACCGGCACGGCAAACTTTTCGGCGAGCTTCATCAGGCGCAACGCCTTGCGGTAGCCCTCGGGCCGCGGCATGCCGAAGTTACGGAAGATCTTCTCCTTGGTGTCACGCCCCTTCTGGTGGCCGATCACCATGCAGGATTCGCCGTTGAAGCGGGCGAGGCCGCCGACGATCGCCGGGTCGTCGGCGAAGGTGCGGTCCCCATGCAGCTCCTCGAAGCCGGTGAAGAGATTGGTGACGTAATCGAGCGTGTACGGCCGCTGCGGATGGCGCGCTACCTGCGCGATCTGCCACGCGGACAGCTTGCCGTAGATTTCCTTGGTGAGTGCCTGGCTCTTCTTCTGCAGGCGCGAGATTTCCTCCGAATTGTCGACGGCGGAACCTTCCGGTCCGGCGCGCAGCTCCTCGAGCTTCGCCTCGATCTCGGCGATCGGCTGCTCGAAATCGAGGAATGTCGTTTTCATGGCCTGCTAATAATACAGCAGAACCCAAATCAGCCGCAGATAAACGCGGATAAGATCATAAGCGAATCGAGCCGCCGATGCATGCCGATAACGGCAAAACAAAAAACTGCGGTTCCATTCTGAATTTCTTGGCGGCCTTGGCGGTTCAATTAGCTTTCTTGGTTCTCTCGGCGTCTTGGGGGTTCAATTATTGTTTTGGTTTTTTTCCGTGTGCTTCCGCGGGTTTCCGTGGCTGAATGGATTTTCTCGCCGCCCATCGGCGGCAAATTTAGACGCTTCGCTCTCCCTATATACGCTTCTCAAGCCCGGAGAGTTGCGACCAGAGTTGCCGCGGAGAAACAATGGGAAGGCCGTCTACTGCACGAAGATCGAGCAGCGCCTGGTCACCGGTAACGAAAACATCGGCGTTCGCTGCCAGCGCGCAGGCGAGAATGGGAATATCGAGAAAGACTCTCACGAAACGCTGAGAAAAACGTCCTCATCAGTCAGGAAACCCGCGGCTGCAGCGTACGGCATTGCTTCGCGGCGGAGAGCCCGGAAGGCCTGGGGAATTTGATTACGGCGCGAACATCTGCTGCAGGCGTTCGAGCGCCTGCGCCGGATCGAGCTCAGCGAGCTTTTTCGAGAGACGCGAATTATCAAGCTCCACCCACCACACCTCGCCACGACGGGGATAAGTGGCAGGCATCACTTGTCCCAGCCCTCATCAATGGGGAGATCGCCCCACAGGTTTTCGGGCTTTCGAGGGCGATTCTTTTTGAATGACTCCTCCCACCCCGCCCGCGGGTGTGGCGCTTGCTCGATCACGATGGCGCGCTCCCGCGCCCGCAACTGCACGGGGCGAGATAGGTCGAGTTTGGACTGGCGCAGCACCGCTTTGGGTATACGCACCCCTTTCGAGTTACCGATAGCTACGATTTTGGCTTCCATGACTCCTCACGATCTCGGTAATTACGCCGTAGTTATACTCGCCCTGCCGCAGCCGCGCCATCCTTGGATACCTCTGTATACTCTCTGGCTCAAGGTTTCAGTTTGATCCGCGTTTATCTGCGGTTCCATTCTGGTTTTCTTGGCGTCCCTTCGACTCGCTCAGGACAGGCCTTGGCGGTTCAACATTATTCTTGTTTCTCTCGGCGCCTCAGCGGTTCAACTATTGTTTTTTTCTCTGTGTCCTCTGTGTCCTCTGTGTCTAAGCTTTTTCAGTACCAGCCGAGCTCGGAGCCGCGCGGATCGCTCGCCGCCTGCGCCACCCCGCTCTGCTTCGACTTGAACACCGCCTGCATGTTGCCCCAGCGGCGCCTGCCCGTCTCCACGCGATGACCTTTCGCCTCCAGCGCTGCTCGCCACTGCGCGGGAAACGCCTCCGGCTCCACCTCGACGCGGTCCGGCCGCCACTGGTGGTGGTAGCGCGGCGCGCCGACGATGGCCGCGAGGTCCGCCGTCGGCGCATGCACGTAGTCCAGCACCGCCAGCAGTACCTGGCTCACGATGCGCGAGCCGCCGGGCGCGCCGAGCACCAGCACGCCTTTGGCATCCTCCACGAAAGTGGGCGTCATGCTCGATAGCGGACGCTTGCCCGGCGCGATGCTGTTCGCTTCCCCGCCGCGCAGCAGAAAGGAGTTGGCCACGTCCTCGCGCAGTGTGAAATCGTCCATCTCGTTGTTGAGCAGCACGCCGGTGTCGCCGGCCACTATGCCGGAGCCGAACAGCAGATTGATGGTCAGCGTTGCCGCGACGCGGTTGCCGACGCCGTCAATTACCGACAGGTGCGTGGTATTGCCGCTGCCGGCAGCCGGCGCGCTTCCGGGAAGCCCGTCGCTACGCGTGGCCAGCATCGGGTTGATGGAAGCCGCGAGCTGTGCGGCGTAGGCGCTGCTGACCAGCCGGTCGACCGGCACCGGGGTGAAATCGCCGTCGCCGAGATAGCGCGCCCGGTCGTGGAAAGCGCGGCGCAGCGCCTCGACTACCAGGTGGGCATCGCGCGGCGAGCGCGCGCCGGCGATCTCGTGGCGCTCGAGCAGCTGCAGGCATTGCGCGAGCGCGATCCCGCCCGCCGAAGGCAGGACGGCGGTGGTGATGGTCGCGCCCCGGTACTGGAAGCGCAACGGGGGCCGTTCGATTGCGCGATAGCCGGCAAGGTCCGAGAGCTTCCATACGCCACCGGCCCGGTTGGCCGCCTCGACGAGCGCGCCCGCGACCGCGCCACCATAGAACCCCTGGCTGCCCTCGCGGGCGAGGCGCTCCAAGGTGGCGGCAAGCCCGGGCTGCTTCAGGCGCCATCCCGGCTGAGGCGCCCGGTTGCCGTCAAGAAAAATTCGTGCTGCCTCCGACTGCTCCTGCAGCAAGCGCTCGCGCAAGGCGGCCATGCTCGCATAGCGCCGGTCCACCTCGAAGCCGTTGCGCGCGTGGCGAATGGCCGGCGCCAGCGTGTCAGCGAGCGGCAATTTCCCGTAGCGCCCCGCCACGTGGACCAGCGCCGCCGGCGCGCCCGGGATCGCTGCTGCAGTGCCTCCCCGCGTGGTAGCGCCGCGGATCGGCTTGCCGACGGGGTCCAGGTACAACTCCGGCTGCACGCCTGCGGGCGCGGTCTCACGCCCGTCCACCATTACCTGGTGACCGTCAGTCGCGCGATGCAGCAGCCAGAAGCCGCCGCCGCCCAGTCCCGAGGCGTAGGGCTCGACCACGGCCAGCACCGCGGCGACGGCGACGGCCGCGTCGAAGGCATTGCCGCCGCGCTCGAGGATCTCGTGGCCGGCCGCGGTCGCGTGCGGATGCGCCGAGGCGATGGCCACCCGCGGTTGCTCCGCACCCTGCGAGACCGGCGCGCCCGCAAACGCCAGCGCCAGCGCGAAGAAAGCAGAGTGTATTGCCGGAGCTTTGCCTGGCTTACCGGTCACCGGTCACTGGTCACAGGTCACGGGCGTTGCGATTTAACGAACTTGAGCGTCATGCGATCGCTCTCGCCGATCGCGGCGTACTGCTGCCGATCCTGGTCGCCGAGGCGGAAGGTCGGCGGCAGCGTCCACACGCCGCGCGGATGGTCCTTCGTGTCTTTCGGATTGGCATTGACCTCCGACCGCGCCGCCAGCCTGAACCCGGCCTGTTGCGCGAGACCGATCACGTAGGCTTCGGTCATGTAGCCGGTCTTGACCATCTGCTCGAGCGAAGTCCCTTCCCGCGCACGGTGCTCGACCACGCCCAGTACGCCACCGGGTTTCAGCGCGTCGAAGAAAGCCCGGAACATGGCCGCGTCGGTCTTCGCCGCGGTCCAGTTGTGGACGTTGCGGAACGTGAGCACCAGGTCGACGCCGCCCCGCGGCGCGATGTCCACGTGACGTGGCGCGTCGAGCGAAGTGACCACGACCCGGTCGTAAAGGTCCGGGCGCGCGGCCAGCGACTTAACGAACGTCTCGCGTGCCGGGCTCATGTAACGCGGGCTTTTTTCGTCGACGTGGAAATGCGCGGCATAGTACTTGCCGCGCTCGCGCAGCAGCGGCGCCAGGATCTGCGTGTACCACCCGCCGCCCGGCCAGACCTCCACCACCGACAGGTCGGGCCGCACGCCGAAGAACTGCAGCGTTTCCTTGGGATGGCGGTACGCGTCACGCGCCCGGTACGCGGCCGGGCGCTGGTCGCCGGCCAGTATTTGGTCGAGCACCACGCCCGCATCGCGTTCGGGCGAGCCCGCGCAGCCGGCGAGCGCCAGCACGATGCCCAGCCCGCACGTACAGATGGAGGTTCTCAAGGCCGT
>Ga0180065_1000135_pt1 | contig 10380 bp, 9 predicted proteins | sample EasRiv00A_16_10D_FD_121783 | JGI IMG/M metagenome (GOLD analysis project Ga0180065, IMG submission 121783) | Soil microbial communities from meander-bound floodplain in the East River, Colorado, USA - East River metaG ERMLT200A_16_10D | ecosystem: Environmental > Terrestrial > Soil > Floodplain ...
ACGTAGTCCTGGAAGGCGCCGCGCCGGCCGAAGCCGCCGCCGAGGTTGATCTTGTATACCTCGCATTTGTCGGCGGGCAGGCCGGACGCCGACAGCAGCGCCGCGAACGAGGATTCGCCGTCTTGCGTCGGCACCCACACCTCGCACTTTTCCGGCGTGTAGCGCGCGGTCGCGTTCATCGGTTCCATGCAGAGGTGGTTCTGGTACGGGTAGGAATAGACCGCCTCGATCTTCTTCGCCGCGCCGGCAAGAGCGGCTTTCGCGTCGCCGTTCTGGTTGCCGACGAAGGCCTGCTCGGCGTCGAGACCGGCTTTCAGGATTTCGGCGATGCTGGCGCTGGAGACCGTGGCGTTCGGGCCTTCGTCGAACACGATCGGCAGCGCATCGAGCGCGGTCTTGGCATGCCACCAGGTGTCGGCCACCACGGCGACGGCCGAGTCCCCGACCTGCAGCACCTTCTTCACGCCCTTCATGCCCGACACTTTCGCCGCGTCGAAGCTCTTCACCTTGCCGCCGAACACCGGGCATTCCTTGATCGCGGCATTGACCATCCCGGGCAGCTTGAGGTCGAACCCGTAAACCTGCTTTCCGGTGACCTTGTCGACGGTATCGAGCCGCTTCACCGACTTGCCGGCGATCTTCCAGTCCTTCGGGTCCTTGAGCTTCACGTCCTTGGGCGGCTCGAGCCGGGCGGCGGCTTCCGCCACCTTGCCGTAGGTCGTCTTGCGCCCCGAGGGCTGGTGCGTGATGACGCTGTTTGACGCGCTGCACTCCGAAGCCGGGACTTTCCATTGGTCGGCTGCAGCCTGGATCAGCATCTCGCGCGCCATCGCGCCGCCCTTGCGCACGTACTCGTGCGACATGCGGATGCCGCGGCTCCCGCCGGTCGAGAAGTCGCCCCACACGCGCTTGCGCGAGAGGTTCTGGCCGGGCGTCGGATATTCGGTCCTCACCTTGGCCCAGTTGCACTCGAGCTCCTCGGCGACGAGCTGGGCGAGGCCCGTGATCGTGCCCTGGCCCATCTCGGAGCGGGCGACGCGGACTACCACCGTGTCGTCGGGCCGGATCACGACCCAGGCGTTGATTTCGGGCGAGCCGTCCGCAGCGCGCACGACCTCGGGACCAAACGGCAGGCGCAGGCCGAGCGCAAGGCCGCCGCCGATGGCTGCGGTGCCGACGATGAACGTGCGGCGATTGATTTTGGGAATGGATATCATGGCTCCCCCTTATGCCTTGGCTGCTGCGTGGATCGCTGCCCGCACCTGTTGGAAGGTGCCGCAGCGGCAGATATTGGTGATGGTGGCGTTGATGTCGGCGTTGGTCGGCTTCGGTTTTTCCTGCAGCAGCGCCGCGACCGCCATAATCATGCCTGCCTGGCAATAGCCACACTGCGGGACGTCATGATCGACCCAGGCCTTCTGCACCTTGTGCAGGGTCTTGCCCGAGGCAAGGCCTTCGATCGTGGTGATCCGCTTGCCTGCGGCCGCGCTGACCGGCATCGCGCACGAGCGCACGGCGGCGCCGTCCAGGTGAACGGTGCAGGAGCCGCACTGGGCGATGCCGCAGCCGTATTTCGTTCCGGTCAGCCCGACCTGCTCGCGTATGACCCACAGCAGCGGCGTGCTGGGCTCGACGTCCACCTCATAGGATCTACCGTTTACGTTGAGTTGCATGGCTCCTCCAGCGTGTTGATTGGCGTGGGAGAGATTATTCCCGCACCCTCAGCCGGTCAAGGCGGCGCGTCGAGGGGCGGAGCAGGGGCCCCGATTCGGGGATGCGACCCCCGGTGGCGCGCCTGAGCGGCCGACCCCAATGAATCAATATTCTGCGATGACATTTCGGAGGCCGCGGATGGCGTCCGAAAACCCATGAATTGACGGGCGTGCCGGCAAGGCACGGCGCCCGCATGCCCGGGCCTGGCTCGCCGGCACCCGACCGTCATGCCGCGCGCGGCGGGATGCGCCACAGGTAAACCGTCGAGCCCTGCACGTCCGCCGCGCGCTCGGGCTTCCAGTCGCCCATGCTGAAGGCGTGCGACACAATGCGCGTGCCCGGATTGAGGTCTTTCAACAGCTTGGGCCGCAGCTTGAGGTTGAGGTCGGTCAGCAGGTACAGGGTGACTACCGTCGCGGCGCTGATGTCGGCCTCGAACAGGTCGCCGCGGAGGATCTTCACCCGGTCGGCGACGCGGGCCTTGTTCACGTTCGCCGTCGCCTCCTTGACGCGCTCGGGGTCGATATCGATGCCGACGCCGCGCGCGCCGTACTTCTGCGCCGCGGTGATCACGATGCGGCCGTCGCCGCAACCCAGGTCGTAGACCGTGTCGTTTTTGGTCACGCCGGCCATCTTGAGCATCGTGTCGACGACGTCGCTGGGCGTCGGCACGAAAATCACGTCGGGCCCGCGCAGCGGCACGGCCTGCTCCGCGGCGCCGGCAAAGCCCGCAACGCCGAGCGCGCCCAGGCCCACCAGAAATCGCCTTCTTTCCATGTCAAATATCCTTTGAGGGTTTTCGAGGTGCACTATTCTACCGAAAACGTGATTCGTGATTTGTGATTCGTGAGTCGAGGATTACCCGCACGACGAACAGGCAATTGATCAGGTCGAATCACGACTCACGATTCACGACTCACGCTGTTCTGGCTGTCAGGGTACTTGGGCGTACTTCATGCGCGCGAGGATCACCGCCGTTTGCCGCTGGAGATAGCGGGTATCGTAGCCCGGCGTATAGGCGCGCGGGCTCGGCAACATGGCGGCGAGGCGCGCAGCCTGCTCCGGGGACAGCGCCGCCGCCGGCACGCCGAAGTGGTAGCGGGCGGCGGCCTCGGCGCCGTACACGCCGTCTCCCCATTCGACGACGTTTAGATAGAGCTCGAGGATGCGGCGCTTCTCCAGCATCGCCTCGAGCATGGCCGTGATCAGAGCTTCCTGCGCCTTGCGCCACCAGGCACGGCTCCCCGAGAGGAACAGGTTCTTCGCCAGTTGCTGGGTGATGGTCGAGGCGCCGACGACGATTTCCCCTTCCTGGCGGTTGCGCTCGTACGCTTTTTCGATCGCCTCCCAGTCGAAGCCCGAGTGGAACAGGAACTTGTCGTCCTCGGCCACGACCACCGCGCGCTGGAGGTGCCCGGAAATGCGGTGATAGGGTACCCACCGGTGGGAGAGACGCGCTCTGGGGTCGTCCTCGCGCAGGAACTCCAGCCGGGCCCGCATGAACGCGGTGCTCTCAGGGTTGTGGCCCGCCCAGTACCAGATGTGGACGAGGAACCAGAACTGCACCAGCGCGAGCGCGATCAGCACCAGCAGGAAGGTGTACCAAATCCGGCGCAAGAGGCGGCGCATGCCGCCGTCTCAAAGGAAAAAGGCAAAAGGCAAAAGGCAAAAGCGAAACCAAGGGTGACGGTTACTCACGGGCGTCCCTCTTTGCCTTCATCCTTTTGCCTTTTGCCTTAGCGCCCGTATCACCGGCGCGGTGGCTGGCCGCACGCCGCGCCAGATGAAGAACGATTCCGCGGCCTGCTCGACCAGCATGCCGAGCCCGTCCGCCGCCCGGGCGCCGCACTCGGTCGCGAACCTCATGTACAGCGTCTGCCTGCCGTAGACCATCTCGTAAGCCAGCGCGCCCGGCGCGAAAACGCCGCGCGGCAGCGGCGGCATGACGTCGGCCAGCCCCGCCGAAGTCGCGTTGATGACGATGTCGAAGCGCGCGCCGGGCAGCGCCCCGTACGGCCGTGCGGTGACGCCGCGGGCGGCGAATTTCTGGAGCATCTCGAAATGCGCGACGAGAGCAACCGCTTTATCGAGGGTACGGTTGGCGACGACCACCAGCTCCGGCAACTCGCGCAGCAGCGGCCCCATCACGCCATAGACCGCGCCGCCCGCCCCCATCAGCAGCACACGCCGGCTGCGCACGGGACAGCCCAGATTGTCCGTGAGGTCGCGCGTCAAGCCGATGCCGTCGGTATTGGCGCCGGCGATGCGCCCGCCCTTGAAACTGAGCGTGTTGACCGCGCCCGCCTCGAGCGCACCGGGGGAATGGGTGTCGGCAAGCTGCCACGCCGCCTGCTTGAACGGCAGCGTGACGTTGAGTCCCATGCCGCCCTCGTCGCGAAACTTGAGCGCTGCCGCCCCGAAGGCGTCGAGCGGAGCCAGCAGCCTGCCATAGGAAATGTCCTGGCCGGTCGCGCGCGCGAATTCCGCGTGGATCGCGGGCGACAGGCTATGCCCGACCGGGTTGCCGATGACGGCGTACTGGTCAGTCATGATGTTCCGCGCTCAGGATTCTGCGTTCCTGATCCCGACTGCAGCTCCGAAACTTGATTATAAACCGTGAACGCGGAACATCATTCGGTGACGAGCTGGTCGGAGCGCGTGAACATCCACGTCCGGGTGATGCTGATGATATCGGTGTCCCTGGCGATATCGGCCGGGAACGGGGCGTACGGCGCGGCGAGCTGGACGATGCGCAGCGCCGCCGCATCGAGTATTCGCTGTCCGGAGGAGCGGTTGATTTCCACGCGGTCGAGCGTGCCGTCCGCCTTGATGGAAACGGTCACCACCAGTCTGCCGTAGATGCCCTGCGAGCGCGCGGCCTGCGGGTAGTTGAGTTCCCCCACCCGCTCGACCTTGACGCGCCAGTCCTCGATGTAGCGCGCGAAGCGGAACTCCTGGGTGCGCGCCCCGATGAAGCGCCGGCGCGGCCGCTGCTGGTAGCTTTCCAGGTCGCGTGCGATCTGCGCCTCCAGCCGCGCGATCTCCAGCCCGCGGCTCATGATGTCAGCCGCATTCGGGGCGACTGGCTGCGCTTCATTCGGCTGCGGGGTCTCGGGCGCAGCCACCACCGTCGTTTGCGACTTGGCCTGCGTCATGAGCTGCTGCGCCTGGCGCTCCAGCTGCTCGACCCGTTTCTGGGCCATCGCGAGTTCCGCCCCCCGCTTGTCTTCGCGCGGCACCGGCAGCGGGCTCTTGGCGCGGCGTCTGGCGTCGGTATTGCCACCGCCATCGAGATTGGCCTGGGCCAGGGCGTCGGCTTTCTGTGGCCGCGCCTGGGTCTTCGCATTGACCAGCGTCACTTCGAGCGGCTGCTGCGCCGCGAGCTGCGAGAGATCCGGCAGCTTGAAGCTGATGCCGAACATCAGCACGAGGTGGATGAGGAGCGAGAGGGCGACCGCGACTCTCATGCGACCGTGCTTGCCAAGCGCGATCATGCTCCGGTCGAGTGCCTCCAGCCCGCGCTCGAGCTCGGCGACGCGTGCCTCCAGCCGGGTAACGGCCGACTGCCACGGGGGGTGGCGGACGTGTTTCGCCCGCCGCCGCAGCGGCACTACTTTCCGGTCGGGTAGCAATCCCATGGGACTATTGTAAACCAAGCCTCAGGTTTATGCACTAAAAACCATTTTGAAACCGGCATTTGAAGACGAATCTTAAAGTGAAACCATAGCCTCCGGGTGGTGGCGGGCGAGCGCTAGCCTGTCGGACTTGGTGCCATAAGCGGTTGGTGTAAACGCCTGGGTTGTCGTTCCTGGCCGTCGCGGAGCCGACAGGCTGAATTTAGACACCTTGTTTCTGGCGACCGAACGCCATTCAGGATAACCGCAATCCCTCCTAGCCTGTCGTTCAATTCAGGATTTTGTCAGCTCTAAGGCGGACAAAATCCTTATGAATTCACAGCGCAGCGTGAGCTCCAGCAGGTCTATGTCGCCAATCTCGAGCTCCACCCGGGTCCCCGGATCGAGCGCCGGCAGCGAAGGCACGCGCAGCACCAGCGGCAGCTCGTCGAAGCGCACCAGGCTCTCGCGGATTACTATAGCGCCGGCAACGCTGCGGTTCTCCTGAATGAGCCAGCGCAGGCACCAGTAGCGCTCCATTTGGCGCTGGAACTCACCATAGGCGTCATGCGCGACTTCGAAGTCACGCATGGCCGACAGCAGGGCTGCGTCATTGCCGCGGTACGGCGGCACTTCGCCCCGCGCGAGCGAAATCAACTGGCGCTGGTTCACGAGATCCACGTAGCGCCGCAGCGGCGAGCTCGCCCAGGCGTAGTGTTCCACCCCCAGCCCCTGGTGGCCGGCCGGCACCGTGCTCATCCTGACCTTGCCGCCGTCCTGCACGCGGTAGATGCCGGCAACGCCGTTCGCCGCCAGCTCCCGGCCCCAGGCGCTGTTTACCTGGATCATCAGCTCGGAAACGATCTTGTCGATCGGCGTGCCGCGGCGGCGTGGGATGATGCGCACGCGGTCGCCCTCGATGTAAAACGCGAACTCTGGGCGCTGTTCCTGTTCGGCGGTGTCGCCGCGGCGAGCGCCCTCCAGCGCGCGGGCGAGCCGCCACAGCAGCGTAAGCGCTTCCCCGCGCGGATGGTCCACCCGGCCGGCGGCGAGCGCGTCTTCGTTAAACGTCTCCTCCAGCGCGTGATGCCGCAGGTTCTCCGCGACCGGCACCCGTTCGACGCGCGTTGCCCGCGCCGCGATCGAAAAGTCAGGCGCAACTTCGAGGTAGAACGACAGCGCGGGACACACCCTGTGCTCCATCAACGTAAAGGCGTTGATCGCCACTTCCGGCAGCATGGTGATCTTCGCTCCCGGGAAATACACCGTGGACAGGCGCTCGCGGGCGACAGCGTCGGCGGGCGAGCCGGAAGCAACGCCCAGCGCGGGCGCGGCGATGTGGATGCCGACGCTCCAGTTGCCGTTGGCGAGCCGGGTCACCGAAAAAGCATCGTCGATCTCGGTGGTGGAGGCGTCGTCTATGCTGAACGCCTCGACCGCGGCCAGCGGCAGATCCTGCGGCAGCGTCGGAACCGGTACGGCGGACAGCGCGGCGCCGCGCGGGAAAAACTCGAACAGGAAGCGGTTCAGGTGGTAGTCGTGCGGCGAGGCTAGCGCGCCGCAGCGCTCGAAGAGCTTCGCCGGCGCCATCTTCAGCTTGTCGCAGGCCTCCTCGAGCGCCTTCCACTCGATGCTCTGTTTGTCGGGCTGGTAGAGCAGCGCGGCCTGGACCGGCGCGAATTCGGGCGGCAGCCGCGATTCCAGGAGCTGCGCCACGTACCGCTCGCGCTTCTCCACGTCGCGCCGCTTGCGCTCGACGGAAGCCAGCGCCGCCTTGAGCGCCTCCGGCGGCGCCGCCTTGTAGCGGCCCCTCCCCTTCTTGTAGAAATACATTGGCGCGCCGTGCAGTTTCAGCAGTAACCCGGCGGATTCCACCGGCTCCGGCGCGCGGCCGAAGTACTCCTTTGCGAGCGTGTCGAACGAAAACTCCCCTGGCCCGCAGCACTGCCACAGGAAATCGGCGTCCATGCCCTCCGCCAGCTGGTGCGCCTCCTCCATGAATGGCGCGAGGCCGGCGCCCTCGAAGCGGAACAGCACGGCGGACGCCTTCACCTTGGAGCGCTTGCCGTGGGGAGCCTCGACCTGCAGGGAAGTGTCGTGATCGGCGAGGATGGCGCCAATCTTGAACGAGCCTTCTTCTTCGTAAAAGACGTTCTTGCTCACGGACAGGATGGGTTTAACCGATGGAAATGAAGGCCGGAAAGAAAAACCGCGTCGAGCGGCGGGCCGGCCGGCCCGCCCGTCTCCAACGCGGCAATAATTATACGGTGGCGCGGGACCGCCCGCGCCGCCGAACAGCTACTTGCCTTCGATATCCAGCACTTCGTGCACGTCGCTGTCGATGTGCGTGCCCGGACCTCCGCCCGAAGCGATATCGCCGCTCACCAGGTGCAATTTGCCATTAACAATGTCGCCCGCAAGGCCGTGCCGGGGGAACGTCATGTCCGGCAGAATGGACCAGCGGTTCGACGCAGGATCGTAGGCCTCGACCGCACGGAACGTCCGCTGCCATGGGCCGCCAGAGCGCTCCTCGCCCCCGGCGACGTAAATCCTATCCTTGTATGTGCCCCACGCCGCCGCGCTGCGCGGATTCAGCATCGAAGCCTTCAACGCTCCCCACTGGTCGGTCGCCGGGTCGTACTCTTCCACGATGCCGGTGTTGCTCGCACGAGTGATGAACGCGTTTCCAACGCGCCCGCCGATAACGTAGATCTTGCTGTTCACGATTCCGGCGGCCGCGTGATTGCGCGCCGTGGGCATCGATTGACGGGGCTCCCAGGTGTTGGTCGCCGGGTCGTACACCTCATTGGTGCCCAGCGCGCGATGGGGGCGCGCCGGGTGCACCGCGGTTTCCTTCGAGCCGGGATGGAGGCCTGCGCCGCCGATAACGTAGACCTTGCCCTGGTGCACGATCGCGTTCGCGGAGCCGCGCCTGGTCGGCACCGGCGCGAGCGCCTTCCAGCTGTCGGCACCCGGGTCGTACTCCCACACGTTGTCTATCGGCACCCACGCCGTAGGCCCCTTCTCCGGCTTCGAGAAGCCGCCAAACACATAGATCTTGCCGCCGATTTCCGCCAGCGCCAGGTGGTGGGATGGCAGAGGCATATTCTTTTTCCTAGTCCACGTGTCACCGGCCGGATCGTATTCGTAGACCAGTCCCTTCGGCGTCCAGCCGGGCGCAAGCCCGCCGAAAACGTAGAGCTTGCCGCCGACGCCTATGCCGTAGAGCTCTTCCGACGCCTCCGGAAACGGCGCGGCGCGGCTCCACTTCTGGGCATGCGCGGCGGAAGCGAGAAACGACGCCGCCAGCAGCGCGGCGAGACACAGACGCAGCAACTTGAACGTGGCAACCATCAGAACTCCTCCTGTTTTTTGCGAAACTGCATGTGCGCGGGTGACCCCGGACACGCCGCCTCTCTACTGTCGAACGCCATCATACTATGCGGATGCCGGGTAGCGAGCGCATCGAGCGGCGCGGCGGCCTGTGCCGGACTGTGCGGCAGGGCGGGCGCGGCAAACTCCGCGCCCCGTCCCAGCGCTTCCATCCTGGCCTTCAACAATTGCGCCTTGGAGGACGCCGGCGAGCTGTTGAAGCCGTGGATGTAGATGAGCATCCGCCTTGATATGCGTGAGTCGTGATTCGTGAGTCGACCTGTTGGTTTTCGTGGCGGGCTTGGCGTCCTGGCGGTTCAAATCAGCTTCTTCGCGAGATCGAGCAGCATCGTGTCGTTGCCGCGCGCGGCGATGAGCGACAGCCCGAGCGGACAGCCGTTGAGCGTGGCGAGCGGCAGCGACACCTGCGGCAGGCGCGCGAGCCCGGCGATGCACAGCATCGGCAGCGCGCGGGAGCGCAGCTTGTCCACCACCACGGGCGGGGAGTTCCTCGGCAGCGCGATATCCGGCGCGCTGGGCAGCGCCAGCACCGCGTTATCCCGGAGCAATTCATCCATGCGCCGGCTGATCTCCTCGCGCCGCGCCCGCGCGCGCGCGACATCTTGCGCAGCGACCGTCGCCGCCCAGGCAATTCGTGGCCCGACTGCGGGGCCGAACGCGGGCCGCACGCGCGTCACCCACTCGCGGTGGCATTCCCAGGCTTCGGCGCCCTGCGGAAAGCGGAAGTAATCCATCCACTGCGTCAGCGGTTCGTCGCCGACCGTGATCGTCTCGGGTCTCCCGATCAGTGCAGCCACCCGTTCCAGCGCGGGCTTGAGCGCCGCCAGGGCCGCCTCTTCGGCGAATGCGAACGCGTCCTGCGCCACCAGCAGGCGGCGCGGCGCGCGGGTGGGCGCGGCGTCGCGCAGCAGCACTCGCCCTACGCGCTCGAACACGCCGGCATCGCGCGCGAACCAGCCGCAGGTATCAAAGCTCGGCGCGAGCGGACACGCGCCTTCCAGCGAGATGCGCCCGTGCGTGGGACGCAAACCCAGGATGCCGCAGTAGCTGGCCGGCAGCCGCACCGAGCCGCCGGTGTCGCTGCCGAGCGCGAAATCAACGAGCCCCGCCGCCACCGCCGCGGCGGAGCCGCTCGAAGACCCCCCTGGCACGCGGCCGGGCGCGTTGACGTTCACGGGAGTGCCATAGTGAGCGTTCTCGCCGGTCAGGCTCCACGCCATCTCCTCGGTGTGGGTCTTGCCCACGAGATGAGCGCCGGCGTCGAGCAGCATCTGCACCGCGGGCGCCGTGCGCGTTGCCGGCTCGTGCGTGCGCAGCCAGTCGGGACTGCCGAAGCCGGTCTTCTGCCCGGCGACGTCGTAGAGGTCCTTGGCAGCGAAAGTGAGGCCCGCGAGCGGCCCCGCTGCCGCGCCGCGCGCCTCGATATGAGTGTGGCGGCAGAACGCGCCCAGGTTGTCGTTGGCGACTATTTCATTCATAAGGCGTGAATCGTGATTCGTGAATCGTGGGTCGTCAAAGCCGTGACCAGTCACTGGTCACCGGTCACCGGTCACCGGTCACCGCTCTTGGCCAGTCTGGCCAGGAGTTTTTCATGGATGCCGCCGAAGCCGCCGTTGCTCATGACGAGCACGTGGTCGCCGCGGCGCGCCTCGCCGGCAAG